>Ga0209371_1002317_pt1 | contig 10839 bp, 11 predicted proteins | sample AgamicAtAmrz_FD_187165 | JGI IMG/M metagenome (GOLD analysis project Ga0209371, IMG submission 187165) | Agave microbial communities from Guanajuato, Mexico - At.Am.rz (SPAdes) (version 2) | ecosystem: Host-associated > Plants > Roots > Rhizosphere | place: Guanajato, Mexico | collected 2012-06-07
ATTTCTGCTGCCTTTTCCGCCGTGCTATGCAATGCGCAACAGGTTTAAGGGAGCGCGCCACGATGCACGAAAAACGTTACCGTATTACGCTGCTGTTTAACGCCAACAAGGTGTATGACCGCCAGGTAGTGGAAGGGGTCGGCGAGTATCTGCAGGCTTCGCAAACCGACTGGGATATCTTCATTGAAGAGGATTTCCGCTGCCGCATCGACAACATCCGCGAATGGCTGGGGGACGGCGTCATTGCGGATTACGACGACAGCTCAATCGAGAGCCTGCTCAGCAATGTGCCGGTGCCGATTGTCGGCGTTGGTGGCTCTTATCACCGGCAGCAGGATTATCCGCCGGTGCACTACATCGCCACCGACAACGCTGCGCTGGTGGAGAGTGCCTTTCTGCATCTGAAAGAGAAAGGCATTCATCGCTTTGCGTTTTACGGCCTGCCCGCCGCCAGTGGCAAACGCTGGGCGCAGGAGCGCGAGCAGGCGTTTCGCCAGCTGGTGATGCGCGAGCGCTATCAGGGCGTGGTGTATCAGGGGATGGAAACCGCGCCGGAAAACTGGCAGCACGCGCAAAACCGCCTCGCCGACTGGCTGCAAACGCTACCGCCGCAGACCGGCATTATCGCGGTGACCGACGCGCGTGCACGCCATTTGCTGCAGGCTTGTGAACACCTGAAAATTCCGGTACCGGAGAAGCTCAGCGTAATCGGTATCGATAACGAAGAGCTGACGCGCTATCTGTCCCGCGTGGCGCTCTCTTCGGTAGCCCAGGGTACGCGCCAGATGGGTTATCAGGCCGCCAAGCTGTTGCATCGCCTGCTCGATCGGCAAACGCTGCCGCTGCAACGCATTCTGGTGCCGCCGGTAAAAGTCATTGCCCGCCGTTCTACGGATTTTCGCTCGCTGCGCGATCCGGCGGTGATCCAGGCGATGCATTACATCCGCTTTAACGCCTGTAAAGGCATCAAGGTCGAACAGGTGCTGGATGCGATTGGCATGTCGCGCTCCAATCTGGAAAAGCGTTTTCGCGATGAGACCGGCGACACCATTCACGCCATGATTCACCGCGAGAAGCTGGAGAAAGCGCGTGAACTGCTGGCCTGCTCTTCATTGAATATTAATGAAATTTCGCAGATGTGCGGCTATCCTTCCCTGCAGTACTTCTATTCGGTGTTTAAAAAAAGCTACGCCACCACGCCAAAGGAGTATCGGCAGCATCACGGCGAGAAGGTGCAATAACGCCCCGCTGCGATCAAGATTTTGCCGCCAATTGCCGCTATACTGCGCGGCATCTTCAAAGGAAGATCGTCGTCTCCGGTGAGGCGGCCGGATTTCAAATCCGGTTGGGGCCGCCAGCGGTCCCGGGCAGGTTCGACTCCTGTGATCTTCCGCCAATTTGCCTCTTCTAAATTCTCCCTAAGTCAATTAATTCCTTATAATACCTGCAACTGAAAGCATCTATGCTCTCCTTAGGTCAACTCATGTCTATCAGAATCAAGCGTGTTCTGGGTCATAAGTGGGGACATAAAAGATGCCCCTATTTCTAGATGCCCCAATGAAACTGACAGCCCGACAAGTAGAGACCGCAAAATCTAAAGATAAGCCATACAAGCTCTCAGACGGTGTTCGACTTTATCTTGAGATAGCAACCAGCGGCTCTCGCTACTGGAGACTAAAATATCGCTACGGCGGTAAAGAGAAGCGCTTAGCATTTGGTGTTTATCCTGAAGTATCACTTGCAAAGGCTCGTGACAGAAGAGAAGCGGCTAAAAAGACATTAGCTGCAGGAAGTGATCCAGCAGAAGTAAAAAAAGCGGAGAAAATAGCCCAAAAGCTCAATATTGAGAACACCTTCGAAGCTGTAGCTCGTGAGTGGAATCACTCAAAAGCCGATCGCTGGTCATTACGCTACCGCGATGAAATCATGGTTACCTTTGAGAAAGATATTTTCCCTACATTGGTAAGCGCCCTATTGCTGAAATCAAACCCATGGAATTACTGGAAGCACTCCGTCGCATGGAAAAGCGCGGGGCGTTAGAGAAAATGCGCAAGGTTCGTCAACGCTGTGGTGAAGTGTTTCGCTATGCAATAGTCACAGGCAGGGCCGAATATAACCCAGCAACGGATCTTGCAACTGCCCTGGCAACACCAAAGAAAATGCATTTTCCTTTCCTCTCTGCAGAGGAGCTCCCGCATTTCCTCAAAGACCTCTCTGGCTATACCGGCAGTGTCATCACAAAAACAGCAACACAGATCATCATGCTGACGGGCGTACGAACTCAGGAGCTACGTTTTTTCCGATGGGAAGATATTGATTTTGAAAAACGACTCTGGGAAATACCTGCCGAGGTGATGAAAATGAAGCGACCCCATATCGTTCCAATATCGAACCAGGTAGTGGCCCTATTTGAATCGCTTAAACCGATTACCGGGAAGTATCCATTAGTGTTTATCGGGCGTAATGATCGAACTAAACCAATCTCAAAGGAAAGTGTGAATCAGGTAATAGAGCTACTGGGTTATAAAGTAGGCTAACTGGACATGTCTTCCGTCACACCATGAGTACCATTTTGCATGAGCAGGGATTTAACTCGGCGTGGATTGAAACGCAACTTGCACACGTCGATAAGAATGCGATCCGTGGTACTTACAACCATGCGCAATATCTGGAGGGAAGAAGGGAAATGATGCAGTGGTATGGGGATTTTATTGATGAGCTAAGGATGAGAGAAGCTGTAGTGAATAGGCGTGTTGCGGGGTAAATACAACAATGTCTTAGCCATCTATAAATCTAGACGGCTATTTTTTAGTATGTTTTTTGTCTCCGAAGTGATTTACTTTAGATTCTGCTCTTTGATTCGGGTTCAAGTGGTTAAAACAACGGCAGCATCAGTCCAAAGGCCTTCAAACTGGCCTAGTCGTGACTACGGTCATGGGATCAGTCCATCCTACTGCTCAAGTTTTTCTAGAATTAAACAAGCTTCACGATTAAGAGTAATGAATTCCTGCCAGCTATATTGCTGTTGGTAGTTAAGCTGATACTGTTTTTCTACCTGGCAAATAAGCGGACGAGTTTCATAAATCGCGCACAGCTTTGTCTCCATCTGATAGTGACGACAAATGCCGTCACCACGATCGAGAAATTGCGTTTCACTGGCGCGATTGACGTGGCGACAACAAGCGCCGCACTGGTTACAGGGAAACGCGGGCGTTAGCGTCATAGCTTACCTAACCAGCTACGCACAGAGCGGGTATTCCCTGCTTCAAACGGTAGCGCAATATTACGGCGCTCAACCTCTGCACGCAGCAAAAAACCGCGCTCAATTTCACTATTCACCGCGTTAAGATGCAGCGAGAAACGCGATAACGCAGACGTATCAATAGCAAACTCTAACGCCGAAAGCTCCTGTAAATAACGATCGAGTTCAGCATTCACCTTCTGATAATATTCTAGTGCTTTCTGAAACTTATCTTTAAACGTATCCAGAAACGCCCAGACCTTTTTCATCAATGCGCTGTGTTCAAGGAAGTAGTTCATCACCATCGTCAGAAGACCGGTCGCCAGCGCGCCGCAGAAAGCCGCCAGTTCCGGACCAAAAGGAAAGACGAGCATCTTGGCTAAAGCTTCGTTAACCACCACACCAGCAGCCAGGGCCACACCCGCAGCCACCAGCTTGCTCACCGCTTTAGCTAGCTGCCCCGGCGCTAATCCCTCAGGGTTAAAGACCATAACTTTAAAGGCCTGTACCAAATTGTTCCACATCTCACGAATCAGGCGCACCATCATCTTCTTAGTCGTAAAGAAGATATTGAAGAGCGTCGTCGTAACGCTGGAGAGCACGCCACCGATGGCACCGTCTTTAAAGGACGTCAGGAAAGTGCTGAATTTACCCTGCACTCGCTGCCAGACTGCGCGTAATGCCTCCGCCGCATCTTGCAGGAAGTCTCCGGCATCGAATGAACGACGATGCTTCTCGAACATCACGGGAATGCGCTCGCGGAACTCAAACCAGGTCTCTGCCAGAACCAGCCCCAACATCTGCCGCGTTCCCATGCGAAATGCATTGTTCATTGTGGCAGTGGCGACATTCTTCGCAAACTTGCTGCTGGTGTAATATTCCTGATTGATCGTACTGTTGTATTTTTCCCGCGCCTTTTTGTCAGCCTCTTTCATCCGTTCAAAATCGGCGGCTGCTTTATTTTCCAGCTTATTCAGTTGTTTTTGCTCTTGCTCGGAAAGCGTTGGCTGGCTGCGTAAACGGGCAATTTCCTGCGTGGTCACAGCATGCTGTTCTTGTAGCGTTTGCACGAAGGCATCCATCGTTTTCGCCTTCTTCGCCTTATTCAGCGACTCATTCGTAAAGGTCAGATTTGATGAATCATTAGCCAGGTCGGCACCATCGCATTCGGCAAGGATACGCCCTGGATCGTTGTGAATTTCATGGGCGGCAATAATATGGTCGAGATTCTTTTTATCATTAGCCGCAAATTTCTCACCAGTGTAGGTATCGGTCAACGTACCGGCCTCGTGCGCCTTTTTTCCCGCCCGGTTGGTGGCAATGTAGTTTTCGTGGCTATGGTAATGATGAGAATCATACCCTTCGCGTTGCCCGTACCGTTGACGCTCGGCATCGGAGGCATACACTCCCTCGCGAGCGTTATGAATGGTATTCACATCGCCGCCGTGTTTATCCTCCAGCAAGAGAAAATCCAACCCAAAAGAGGTAGTCAGACTCTTGACTACCGTCTGATGTAACTCTTCACCCCAGTCAAACCTGGCTGTGTTCATTGTGCTCGCCCATAGCAATACCGGGCAGATTCGCCCGGCGAGTCGATTAAATACGAGAAGAAAATGCGTCAAACTCAGAATCAGAAGCCGCCAGTTTTTCGTCCAGAATCTCTTTGTTCAGCAGGTTCATACCGTTGCTGTCGGTCTGCAGTTGGATCACGCCATCTTCGATAACGGCTTCACCGTTTTCCTGCGTCACCGGCTTGAACAACGGCGTGGTGATCACGTCGGTCATTATGGCGGCTAATTCATAACCATGGTCGATAATCGCCATAATCTCTTCCGACTCACTAATCTCGGTAGTGATATTCTTCTCATGACGTTCAACAATGATGGCATGCATCGCTTTCAGCGGCTCAAAGTAGTGCTGAATAAAGACGCTGTGCATACGGGTGATTGATTCATAAATGCTATTTACATACTGCTGCACCTTCGTCAGCTGCGCTTCAGCCGCATTCATTTTTTCCACCGCCGCGGTCACTTCGCGGGAGCTTTGATAAGCATTGTTAAGCGCCTTTTCGGCATGGCTATCGTAAGCCCAGCCCGCAATAGCAATCAGCGGAGCCACCACTGCACCGCCAAGCACCATAGCGCCGCCCGCCATCCCCCAACCACCTGCGGCCAGGGAACCACCACCAATCGCCGCCATTGTGGCGTTATACGCCGCCGCACCAGACAGGGCGGCGATCGGCGTACCGGTAGAAGCTGCGGCAAACGCCATCACGCCGCTGTACACGGCAAAACCAGCGGCAGCACCAGAAACCCCGGCACCGACGACCGTCGTCAGGTATTCCGTGGCGGAAATCGCCAAGTTCTGAATTTTATTGATGTTATGCTGTGGTACCTTCAGCCGAAGATCTTTATGCCCATCTTTCGCCATACGCGCCAGCAGATCGTCGGCAATCGTTTTAAACTCATTGAAATCTCTACCGATTTCCAGCTCTTTTTCACCCAGTTCGGCCAGTTTTTTCGACGTTATTTCATTTACCAGATCAAAGCTCTCTTTATGCTTATCAAAGCGACGCTGCGCGCGATCTAATACATCATCAGCTTCCGATTTTTTCTGGTAGCCATCATAAGCTTTTTTACCGCCAAACGCCGTTGCCGCTGCCGCGACGCCCAGAATAATGAATGGTAATGCCATAGATAATAATCTCCTTTGCAATAAGTCGTTGTTACCCGCTACGCATCACATTCCTGAACAGGAACGGAGTCGCGATCGACAGTGATGTAGTTATGCAGTAAGTTGATGACCGTTTTTTTCAACCATTCTGGTTCCAGAATTTCTATATTCGGTAACCAGAATAGAACTAGTGGAATAATTTGATTCTGATGTGCTGCCTTGCAAAGCAAAGTCACGCCATCATTCTCTTCGCGAACCAATTCTTGCTGTGGCAGTAAGTCTCGTCTTGCGAAGTAGCCAGCAATACTGTGTTTAATACGCACCCGCACCTCAAACGTCTCTTCACTCACCCAAGGATCGTGATGCTCATCAATTAATGACAGTGTGGGTGTATCTACAGCAAAATGCTCTTTCCGGATATCCAACCACCGAATTTTACTTAACGAAAAAGACTTTAGTTTTCCGTCCTCAGTCGCCAGCAGATACCAAATATTTTTCTGGTTAACTAATTTATAAGGATGAACGGTGCGCGTTTTGTCTTTATATACAATATGACAGATGCTGTTTTTCTGAATCGCTTTTTCTAATAAGTTAAAATACTTTCGCAAATCATTTCTGACTGAATGTTCAGGGCGACCAAAATGAACTCTAACATGCTGTTCTGCAACTCTTTTCTCTAAGCTAAGCCAAAAATCCTCATCTCTGTCAGGAAAAACCGCGTCGGCGTCCAGCAACTTAGCCAGTGGGTAATGAAGAGCATCGTAGCGATTATTCTGAGCTCGAATAGGTATCAATCGATACTCTCCACCACCACACCCCTCTATAAATGAGGAAAGCATATTAAGATCACGATAGACCGTTCGTTCAGTAATATTAAATTTCCTCATCAACTGATAGCGATTCACAGCGCCACAAGTTTGTAGTTCTATCAGAATATCGACTAAACGTCCCGCTGAGCAACTCCTTGCTGAATCGGCCATAAGCACCTACTTTTCTGTTTTCCTGACATGGATTATATGTGAAATGCTGACATAGGTTGTCAGTTCATCGGCAGGTTTACCAACTTTTTTAGGGATACTGGCAATTTTTTTGATCGTTAACAACATTAGATCGTTTTAGATATACAGGTGGTGTTAAGTGGACTGACTCCATGGCCGTGGACATGTCCTCTCCTCAGGACTAACGCCATCAAGATGGCTATGGCGTCGGGCCCGGTTGTAGAATACTTCTGAATCGCCACAGGTTTAACAGATACCTCAGAGTCATTTAAGATGACTTAAAGAGAGGTGCCCATGAGCGATAAGCGTTATCCTGAAGAGTTTAAAATTGAAGCAGTCAGACAGGTTGTTGATCGTGCTCATTCTGTTTCCAGTGTTGCAACACGTCTTGGTATCACCACTCACAGTCTTTACGCCTGGATAAAGAAGTACGGTCCGGATTCTTCCACTAATAATGAACAGTTAGATGCTCAGGCCGAGATCCGCCGCCTTCAGAAAGAGTTGAAGCGGGTTACAGACGAACGGGACATATTAAAAAAAGCCGCGGCGTACTTCGCAAAGCTGTCCGACTGAGGTACGCCTTTATCCGCGACAACCGCCGTTGCTGGCCTGTTCGTTTGCTCTGTCGGGTTCTGGATGTCCATCCGAGGGGATTTTATTTCTGGCTTCAGCAGCCACATTCACAGCGTCACCAGACAGACCAGATGCTGACCGGGCAGATCAAACAGTTCTGGCTTGAGTCTGGCTGTGTCTATGGTTATCGCAAGATCCATCCCGATCTGCGTGATACCGGACAGCAGTGCGGAGTGAATCGGGTCTGGCGGCTGATGAAGCGTGCCTGAATAAAAGCTCATGTTGGGTACCGTAGCCCACGGGCACGTAAAGGTGAAGCCAGCATCGTGACACCCAACAGGCTCCAGCGGCAGTTCAATCCGTAATCACCGGATGAGCGTTGGGTGACGGACATAACCTACATCCGAACCCACGAAGGCTGGCTGTATCTGGCCGTGGTGGTTGACCTGTTCTCACGAAAAGTTATCGGCTGGTCAATGCAACCCCGCATGACAAAAGAGATTGTCCTGAACGCATTACTTATGGCGGTGTGGAGGCGTAATCCTCAAAAGCAGGTACTGGTTTACTCTGATCAGGGCAGTCAGTACACGAGCCATGAGTGGCAGTCGTTCCTGAAATCACACGGTCTGAAAGGCAGCATGAGTCGTCGCGGTAACTGCCATGACAACGCGGTTGCGGAAAGCTTTTTCCAGTTACTGAAACGCGAACGAATTAAGAAAGGATCTACGGAACGAGAGACGAAGCCAGAAGCGATATTTTTGATTATATCGAAATGTTTTATAACAGTAAGCGTCGGCATGGTTCGAGCGAGCAGATGCCACCGGCTGAATATGAAAACCTATATTATCAACGACTCAGAAGTGTCTAGATTATCCGTGGCGATTCAATTGACGGTATAAGCGTTGTCCTAAGTGGCTTATAAATTGTGGCAGGGGCGGGTGTATTAGTCGGGTCTGCAGCAACAGACAATGTGTTAGGCGTAATCGCCGGTTCAACACTCATTATGAATGGTGTAGGTTCAGGTATTGAAGGAATTGGAAAGCTGAGAGGTGTACCTAACCCTTCAAATCCGGTCAGAGACGCATATGAGGATATAGCTGAGTTTTTTGGATTTGACCAAAGGCTGGGATTACTTGTATATCAGGTAGTTGATTTAACCACCTCTTATTATGGTATTTTTAAAATTACATTAAAGCCGAAGCCTGGAGATTATTCAAATATCTTCCTGCTGATTATTATCGCAAAGTTCAGACTATGAGCAAGCCCGCCCTTGCTATAAAAGGTGCAGGAGCGGCGATAAAAGGAACTGGAATAGGTTTGAATCTGTATCAAATGCAAAACAACCCTGCAAACAATTAACTATTATCGTTCTTCTTAATAAACTTATAGGCTTTCCAGGATAATCTCAATGGAGTAAAGAAATAGATAACCAAAAAAGCGAAGCCAGGGACAATCATATAAGATAGGAAATCTGATTTATCGGCATTAAGGGCACCATATAATCCTATGAGGATCAATATAGATACTCCGATAACTCCTCCCCAAAAACGTTTGCTTAAATCAATAACCAGAGTTTGAAGGGTATCAGATTGGGACTTATCCTTTTTTACGATACTCCTGAGCCTGCCGATATCTTTAGTAGTGAAACCATTATCAAACAGCTTTTTCTCATATTCGTTCATATAAATCATCCCGATTAGACATCCTGTCTCGAATCAAATATATCACAATCAAATGATGAAATGCCACATAAAATCCAGGTATGACACGCCAGTTTTATTGAAATATAAATACAATGTGGGATTGCTCTAACACCATCTTAAATTATAAAAATAAAAACACACCGCTCCATTCTTCTTCATATAAATCAATCAATTAAACCCTATTGATATTAATAACCAAGCCTGCTAGTTTAAAGTAGCTTCTGGCTTGTACGCACTCAATTAGACTCGCTCGATATAAATCATTAAAAAATAATCTGCACGAAACTCAAGTTTGATGTGCTACCCGCAACTCCGGTATCAATTAAGAATAAATGAAACCGTAATTGTGACCATCAAGTTCATAAAGTCATCAGACGAAAAGAGCAACACTGTCTTAGCTCAAAACGCTCAAAATTTTGCAGGTTTTTAGTTATTGCTGCGATCTGCTGCCAGATTCAGTAAACCGGCTTGTGCTGAATGACGGGATCGGTAGTATGAATGCGAGAGCTACCCGGTTCTTGTATCAGGTCCAACTCTCCGGTCAAAACCAGTTGCTATGAATCTCTTAAATTCATAATTTAAAAACATCACCCTACATCCGTGATCTTCCGCCACTCACCACTCAGGCCCAGCCATGCTCATCCATCCATCCGACAACCTTCCGTTCTCTGGCGATCCGCGTAAGGAAGAGCTGCGCCAACGGCTGATGCGACCGGATGCGCCCAAAGTCATTGCCGTGTCACTGTCGAAGGAGCTGGATCGCGAGCGACGCACGCATCGTCATGCCGCCGGTCAGCTGTTTTGTCTGCGCCAGGGATTGATGACGGTGAACACCTCGTCGGGCATTTTTGCTAATCCGCCGCGGCTGGTCGGCTGGATTCCGCCGTGGTTTGACCATGCCCTTGTCGGGCCGGGGCGCGTGCTGGGCTGGACGGTACTGATTGACGAAGCGCTGGCTGCGCCGCTGCCGGATCGGCCGGTGCTGCTCTCCTGCCCGACCGTGCTGGAGCCGCTGGCAGAACGGCTGGCGGTGCTGGAGCCTGAACTGTGGAGCAGCGCGCGCTATACCCGGCTGGGTCAGGTGTTTCTTGATGAACTGTACGAATCCACGCCGCAGGAACTCACCCTGCCGCTGCCGGAAGAGCCACGCCTGCGGCAGATTGCACGCCTGCTGATGGACGATCCGGCTGATACACGCACCGGGCCGGAGCTGGCGCAGTGGGCTGGTCTGAGCGCGCGCAGCCTGAGTCGCCACTGGTCGAGCGCGGTTGGCATGAGCCTGAGTAAATATCGTCAGGTATCGCGCCTGCTGAAATCGCTGGAAGGGCTGGCGGCGGGCCACAGCGTGCAGCAGGTTGCCTGGCAGGTGGGCTTCGACAGCGTCAGCAGCTATATCAGCGCGTTTCGCGCCGCCTTCGGCTCAACGCCAGGCAAATACTTTACGACGCCAGCCGACTCTACGAATGCAGCATCAGCAGGCTAGCCGGACCGTCAATCGGTGGCAGGCTGTGCCGGTATTTGCGACGAAAAGCGCCCGGCGGCAGGTCAAACATGCGCCGAAAGGTGCGGCAGTAGGTTTGCTGTGAATCGAAGCCAAACTGCAGCGCAATCTGCATCAGCGACGTGTTACTGCTGAGCAGGGTGATGACGG
>Ga0209371_1002321_pt1 | contig 10829 bp, 6 predicted proteins | sample AgamicAtAmrz_FD_187165 | JGI IMG/M metagenome (GOLD analysis project Ga0209371, IMG submission 187165) | Agave microbial communities from Guanajuato, Mexico - At.Am.rz (SPAdes) (version 2) | ecosystem: Host-associated > Plants > Roots > Rhizosphere | place: Guanajato, Mexico | collected 2012-06-07
GCTTGCTGCCAAGCGCTTCCGCCGACTTGACCTTGAACAGGCCGCGAATGGTGTTCATGCGCAGCGCCGTCTCGTTCACCATGCCGGCGAATTCGCGGTAGCGATCCTGGCTGTTGCCGCGCACGGCGTGCTGCAGCGAGGCGACCGCATCCGGCGTCCAGGCGTGGCTTTCGCCGCGCATACGATAGGCATATTCGCCGCCGATATCGAGCGTGTTGGCAAGGATCGGATCCTTGCCGAAGGCAGCCGTGTGGCGTGTTACGGTTTCTTCGGCAATCTCCGTCAGGCCGACACCTTCGATGGAGGTGGCGGTGCCGAAGAAATACTTCTCGACGAATTCCGAGGAAAGACCGATGGCGTCGAATATCTGCGCGCCGCAATAGGACTGGTAGGTGGAAATGCCCATCTTGGACATGACCTTGAGAATGCCCTTACCAACCGCCTTGATGTAGCGATAAACGACTTCGTCGTCGGAGACTTCCTTCGGGAAGGCGCCGTGCTTGTGCATGTCAAGCAGCGTGTCGAAGGCGAGATAGGGGTTGATCGCCTCGGCACCGTAACCGGCCAGCAGACAGAAATGGTGGATTTCGCGCGGTTCGCCGGTTTCCACGACGAGACCGACCGAGGTGCGCAGACCCTTGCGGATCAGGTGATGGTGCACGGCGGCCGTCGCCAGAAGGGCGGGGATCGCGATGCGGTCCGGGCCGAGCTGGCGGTCGGAGAGAACGATGATGTTATAACCGCCGCGAACGGCCGATTCCGCACGCTCGCACAGGCGGTCGAGCATTTCAGGCATGCCTTCGGCGCCGCGCTCCACATCATAGGTGAAGTCGAGCGTCTTGGTGTCGAAACGGTCTTCCGTGTGGCCGATGGAGCGGATCTTTTCCAGATCGCCATTGGTCAGGATCGGCTGGCGCACTTCCAGACGCTTGGCGCGGGCTGCCCCTTCGTGGTCGAGAATGTTCGGGCGCGGACCGATGAAGGACACGAGGCTCATGACAAGCTCTTCGCGGATCGGGTCGATCGGCGGGTTGGTGACCTGCGCGAAGTTCTGCTTGAAATAGGTGTAAAGCAGCTTCGACTTTTCCGACATGGCCGAGATCGGCGTATCGGTGCCCATGGAGCCAATGGCTTCCTGACCGGTGGTCGCCATGGGCGACATCAGGAGCTTGGTATCCTCGCTGGTGTAGCCGAAGGCCTGCTGGCGGTCGAGCAGCGACACGTCGCGGCGCAGCGCGCGCGGTTCCACCGGCTTCAGCTCTTCGAGGATGAGCTGCGTGCGGTCGAGCCAGGTGCGGTAAGGGTGCTTGGCGGCAAGCTCGTGCTTCACTTCCTCGTCGGAAACGATGGAGCCCTTTTCCATATCGATCAGCAGCATCTTGCCGGGCTGCAGACGCCACTTCTTGACGATGCGCTCTTCCGGCACCGGCAGCGTGCCGGCTTCCGACGCCATGATGATGCGGTCGTCGTCAGTGACGAGGTAACGCGCCGGGCGCAGACCGTTGCGGTCGAGCGTCGCGCCGATCTGCTTGCCGTCGGTGAAGGCGACGGCGGCCGGGCCGTCCCACGGCTCCATCAGCGCTGCGTGATATTCGTAGAACGCCTTGCGTTCAGCCGACATGGACTGGTTGCCGGCCCATGCCTCCGGGATCAGCATCATCACGGCATGGGCCATGGAATAACCGCCGCGCACGAGGAATTCGAGCGCATTGTCGAAGCAGGCCGTATCCGACTGACCTTCATAGGAGATCGGCCAGAGCTTGGAGATATCGTCGCCGAACAGCACGGAGGAAACCGACGCCTGACGCGCCGCCATCCAGTTGACGTTGCCGCGCAGCGTGTTGATTTCGCCGTTATGGGCGACCATGCGGTAGGGGTGCGCGAGCTTCCAGGACGGGAAGGTGTTAGTCGAAAAACGCTGATGCACGAGGGCGACGGCGGATTCGAAACGCGGATCGGCCAGATCCTTGTAATAGGCGCCCACCTGATAGGCGAGGAACATGCCTTTGTAGACGATGGTGGAGGAGGAGAGCGACACGGGATAAAAATCCTGCGTCTCCTTGCCGCCGCCCTCGTCATAGATGCGATTGGAGAGAACCTTGCGGATCAGGAACAGCTTGCGCTCGAAATCGGCATTGGTCGCGGCATCGCGCCCTGCGCCGATGAAGACCTGAACATGGTGCGGTTCGGTTCCGGCGATATCCGGAGCCTTCGAAAGCGAGGAATTATCGACCGGCACGTCGCGGAAGCCGAGGAACTGCTGCTCCTCTTCACCAATCACATCGACGATGACCTTCTTATAATGCTCGATGCGGGACGGATCGCGTGGCATGAAGATATGACCGACGGCATATTCGCCGGCCTTCGGCAGCGTCACGCCCTGCGCGGCCATTTCCTCGCGGAAGAAGCGGTCGGGGATCTGCACGAGAATGCCGGCACCATCGCCCATCAGCGGATCGGCACCGACAGCGCCGCGATGCGTCAGGTTTTCGAGGATGAACAGGCCGTCCTTGACGATCTGGTGCGACTTCTGACCCTTCATATGGGCGACGAAGCCGACGCCGCAGGCGTCATGTTCATTGGCCGGATCGTAAAGACCCTGCCTTTCCGGCAAACCGCCCGCGAAACGCGCTTTCGCAGAAACGGGTGCGGCCGCAGCCGCGGTGGGACAGTCTGTGGTCAGGGTGGCGGCGGCGATTTCCGCCTGCGGCTTGTGCGTCATTTTTGTCCCTCCTGCAAAATTACTTGCATGGTTTCATGCGAAGATCCGGCTCGACCGCGAATTTTCGCTTCCCGCAAAATCCGCATTCAATCCGGCTCGATCAAATTTAGGACAGCAAAGCTGTCTCAATTCACGAGGATTTTGGCAGAAACAGGCGAATTTAGCAAGGGTGCGAATCCAATTAGTGAAAGCCCCATTTTGCAGCGAAGTTTCGATACTGACCTATTGCGCGAAACTTTCTTATCGCAAGACCCGCAGAGCCATTGCTTTCATTGCCGGATTTGCCAATCGCAATCTTAGGTCATAGAACTTTGCCGTTCATCGCGCCACGCATTCCCAAACCAGAACCCCAGCCATCGGAAAGCCTTCAGAGATGTTTTTTGCTTCAGACAATTGGGCCGGCGCCCACCCTGCCGTCAACGAACGGCTTTCACGGGAATCCACGCGCTTTGCCGCCGCTTACGGCACCAGCGAACTCGATCTCTCCATCGAAAAGCGCTTCAACGAGATTTTCGAGCGCGAGGTCGCGGTGTTTTTCGTCGCCACCGGCACGGCAGCCAATTCGCTTTCGCTGGCCAGCATCGCCCGTGCCGGCGGCCTGACCTTCTGTCATTCCGAAGCGCATGTGATCGAGGACGAATGCGGCGCACCGGATTTCTTTTCCGGCATGCGCATGGTCGCCGTGGAGGGACCGAACGGCAAGATGCTGCCGGAGAACCTGATCGAGCGCATTGCGCGTTATCCGCAGGATGCCGTGCATCACGGCCGCGCCGCAGCCATCACCATGACGCAGGCGACCGAGGCCGGCACGGTCTACACACTCGATGAAATCGACGCCATCGCCAAAATCGCCAAGGATAACGGCCTGCCGCTGCATATGGATGGCGCGCGTTTCGCCAACGCGCTGGCTGCCCTCGACACCACGCCCGCCGAAATGACCTGGAAACGCGGCGTCGACGTCCTGTCTTTCGGCGGCACGAAAAATGGCTGCTGGTGCGCTGAAGCCATCGTCTTCTTCGATCCCTCGCTCGCCCGGGATTTTTCCTTCCTGCGCAAGCGCACCGCCCAGCTTTTTTCCAAGTCGCGCTTCATCGCCGCGCAGTTCGAGGCCTATCTGCAGGACGACCTGTGGCTCGGCCTCGCCAGCCACGCCAACGCCATGGCCAACCGGCTGCGCGCCGGTTTCGCTTCGCTGAACAGCGCCCGCCTTGCCTGGCCGACCCAGGCCAATGAAGTTTTTGCCATTCTGCCAAAGGCCGCCGCAGAAGCCGCCACAGCAAAGGGTGCGAAGTTCTATGACTGGCTGGAGCCGCGCGACATGCCGGAAAAGGTCGGCAAGGACGAAGTGCTGATCCGCATGGTCACCAGTTTCGCGACGACCGAGGCCGATGTGGATGAATTCCTGTCGATCTGCGCCGCCGTTTAAACTATCGGAGGGCGTCGCCTTGCGGCGCCCTCATACCTCCTGCAGCCGGTAACCGACCCCGGTTTCCGTCAGGATATAGCGCGGCTGATCCGGGATTTTTTCGATCTTCTGACGAAGCTGGCGCACATAGACCCGCAAATATTGCACATCGGTCAGTTCGTCCCATACATGCTCCAGCAGGAAACGATGCGTCAGCACCTTGCCGGCATGCTGCACCAGAACCCGCAGGATGTCATATTCCTTGGGCGAGAGCTTCACCTCCCGATCCTCCACCTTGACGATGCGCCTGACCAGATCGACGGAAAGATCTCCGGTCTGGAACACCGGCCTCTCCCCCTGACTTTGCAGACGATGGCGCAGGGCGACGCGGATGCGGGCGACGAGTTCGTTCATGCCGAAAGGCTTGGTGATATAGTCATCCGCCCCCAGTTCCAGCGCCTTGACGATACCCGCCTCATCCGTGCGGCTGGAGAGGATGATGACCGGCAGCGCCAGCCCTTCGCCGCGCCATTTCGCCAGAAGATCATGCCCCGACATATCCGGCAGACCGAGATCGAGAACGACGAGATCGGGCTTGTCTTCACTGACCAGCTCCATGGCGACCTTCGCATTCATCGCCTCGCTTACCGCATATTCCTGGGTCGACAGGCCTACGCGCAAAAGCTTGCGGATCGGCGGTTCGTCGTCGACGATCAGAATACGAACGGCGGAATTGGTCATTCCCGATCTCCTTCAGCGGCATAGCTGCTTGTCGCCGGCAATCGCGCCTTAATCATGGTCTATCACCGGCGCATCGGCGGGAACCGGCAGACTGACGGTAAACTGCGCACCGGCACGGCCCGGCCTGTTTTCCGCGCGGATCGAACCGCCCATGGCCTCGATAAACCCCTTGCAGATGGACAGCCCCAGGCCCGTTCCGGCCTGCACATGATCCGCCTTGCGCACCCGGTAGAAACTGTCAAAGACCCGTTCCGCATCGTCGGGTGGAATACCCGGCCCCGCGTCTGCCACCGAGAGGAAGATATTTTTTCCCTGCCGCCAGCCGCGAATCTCGATGGCGGTATGTTCGGGAGCGTATTTGGCGGCATTGTCGATGAGATTGAACAGGACCTGTTCGAAAAGCACGGGGTCGACCTTCAGCATCGGCAGGTCGGAAGGAATATCCAGAACGATCTCATGCCTGACGACGATTTTCGCGGCGCGCGAAAGTGCGGTTCCGACCATATCGCCCACGAAATGCAGACCGTAATTCGGCTCCATCGCGCCCGACCCGATCCGCGTCATATCAAGAAGATTGGAGATGAACCGGTTCAGCCGCTCGGATTCCTCGACGATCGTCGAAAGCAGTTCGGCGCGCGCATCCGGCGGGATGTCCTCGGCGAAATCCTTCAGCGTTCCGGCCGAGCCCAGAATGGCCGCAAGCGGCGTCTTGAGATCATGGGAAATGGATGTCAGAAGCGCAGTGCGCAGCCGGTCGGTTTCCGCCGCAAGCCTCGCCCGGTCGACATCCGAGACGAGCTGGATTCGCTCGATGGCAAGTGCCGCCTGATCGGCCAGGGCATCGAACAGGCGCTGCTGTTCCGGTGTCAGAAGCGGGCCGAGCCGGTCATCGTCCAGCCCCACCACGCCGACGGCGCCGCTGCCGGTGCGCAGGGGCAGATAAAGCCGTTTGGCGCCGGGCAGCGTATCCGCGCCCCTGCCCGCAGCCTTGTTATGTTCCCAGGCCCATTGCGCGGCGGCAATATCGGCATCGACAAGCGTATCGTCCGGCGGATATCCCGCCTTGACCGTGATCGTATTGTTTTCCGGTAAGAGAAGAACGATCCGAACCTTCAGCATCGAGGCCATCTGGAAAGCGGCCGCCCACAGCACATCGTCCAGCGTTCCTGTCACCGAAAGCTTCTTGGAGAACAGATATAAATCTTCCGTCGTTCGCGCCCTTGCCCGTGCGGCGGCGGCCTGCCGTTGTACGGCCGCCGTGAGATTGGAGGCGACAAGCGCCACGCCGAGATAAAACAGCAGCGCCACGACACTTTCCGGATCGCGAACGGTCAGGGTGTAACGCGGCTCAAGGAAGAAAAAATTGAATGCAAAAGCGCCGAGCAGGGAAGCATAAAGCGCTGGCCCCAGCCCGCCGCGCACGGCGGCGGCCAGAACCGCCATCAGGAACACCAGCGCCAGATTTCTGACATCGAGCGTCTGGTCGAGCACGATGCCGGCCACGATCGCCAGGCCGACGAACAGGGTGCTGTTAAGATAGGGCCGTATGGAACGATACGATTGCGCCGAGGCCGGCTTTGCGGCCTGGCCCGGCTTCTCTTCTTTTTTATCGCCGGAAATGACGTGAACGCTGATATCGCCCGCATGGTCGATCAGATCATGCGTCAGCGAACGCTGAAAAATCCGCTGCCACCAGGATTTTCGCGGGCGGCCGATGATGATGTGGGTGAAATTATTGGCGTTGGCGTAGGAGATGATCTCCCGCGTCAGGTCGAGCGCCGGCAGGGTCACCGTCTCGCCGCCAAGCTGCTGGGCAAGCCGCATCGTGCCGGCCAGCCGGTCCTTCTCCGCCTCCGACAATTGCTGCGAACGCGGCGTATCGAGATGCAGCGCCGTCCAGGGCGCGCGCAGCCGATCCGCCTGCCGGCGGGCATAACGTACCAGACCCGGGCCATTGCCGCCGTGGTCCAGGCAAACCAGAACCCGGTCTCCAGCGGCCCATGGGCCGGAAATGGCATGGGACTGCATGTGGTTGAGCAATTGCTCATCCACCCGTTGCGCGGTGCGGCGAAGCGCGAGTTCGCGCAGCGCCGTCAGGTTGCCGCGAGAGAAATAATTCTCGATGGCGCGCCGGGCGGTGCGGGGCAGGTAAACCTTGCCATCCTGCAGGCGCTTGATCAGATCGTCTGGCGTAATATCGATGATTTCGACATCGTCGGCCCGGTCGATGATGCTGTCGGGCACCGTTTCGCGAACGCGGATGCGGGTGATCTGCGCAACAATGTCGTTCAGGCTTTCGACATGCTGGATGTTCAGCGTCGTATAGACATCGATACCCTGCGCCAGAATTTCCTGAACGTCCATGTAGCGCTTGGGGTGGCGGCTGCCGGCGGCATTGGTGTGGGCCAGTTCATCGACCAGAACCAGCGCGGGACGGCGGGCGAGAATGGCATCGAGATCCATCTCTTCCAGCACCTGACCGCGATAATCGATACGCCTCCGCGCGATGATCTCGAAGCCCTGCACCAGCGTTTCGGTTTCCCGGCGGCCATGGGTTTCCACGACGCCGATGACGGCATCCACCCCATCGGCGAGCTTCGCACGGCCGGACATCAGCATTTCATAGGTCTTGCCGACGCCGGGTGCCGCCCCCAAAAATATCTTCAGCCGGCCCCGCGCCTCGCGCCGGGCGTTTTCCAGCAGCGCATCGGGCGATGGTCGGCTCGGCATATCGCGATTGTCGTCAGGCATTTAACCCACCAGTGTCGAGGCTATGGCTTGCGAACAAGCCATAGCCATTTCAGTTCATGAGCCGGCTGCGTCAAGAGCCATGTTCAGCGCAAGCACATTCACGACCGGCTCTCCCATGAATCCGAGTTCCGGTCCTTCGACATGGCGCTCGACGATGGCGCGCAGGGACGCCTCATCCATGCCCCTTGCTTTGGCGACGCGCGGCACCTGAAAATAGGCCGCCTCCGGCGAAACATGCGGATCAAGCCCGCTGCCCGAGGCCGTCACCAGATCGGCCGGAACCTCGGCCGCCGGATTTTCGGCTTTTGCGGCCTCGTAGTCCTGTTTCACCCGGTCGATGAGCTTGGCGCTCGTCGGACCGAGATTGGAGCCCGAGGACGAAGCGGCATTATAACCATCGCCGGCAGCCGATGGCCTGCCATGGAAATATTTCTCACTGGCAAAGGCCTGCCCGATCAAGTGCGAACCCACAACCGCACCACTCTTTTCGATGAGGCTGCCATTGGCCTGAAAGGGGAAGATCGCCTGTGCGAGACCCGTCATGCCCAGAGGATAGGCAAGGCCGGTGATGGCGGTGGTGGCGAGGATGAGCACCAGTGCGGGACGAAGCTGTTTGAACATTGTCTTTACTCCTCAGGCGAGACCGAGCGCCGTGACGGCGAGGTCGATGACCTTGATGCCGATGAAAGGAACGATGATGCCGCCGAGGCCATAGATGACCAGATTGCGCGACAGCAGCGCGCCCGCGCCGATCGGCCGATATTTGACGCCCTTCAGCGAGAGCGGGATGAGCGCGATGATGATGAGTGCGTTGAAGATGATTGCCGACAGGATGGCGCTCTGCGGTGTCGAAAGCCCCATCACATTCAGAACGCCAAGCTGCGGATAGAGCGCCAGGAACATTGCCGGGATAATGGCAAAATATTTGGCGATATCGTTGGCGATGGAGAACGTCGTCAGCGCGCCGCGCGTCATCAGCAATTGCTTGCCGATTTCGACGATCTCGATGAGTTTGGTCGGATCGCTGTCGAGATCGACCATATTGCCGGCCTCGCGGGCCGCCACAGTGCCGGTGTTCATGGCAACGCCGACATCGGCCTGCGCCAGCGCCGGCGCGTCGTTGGTTCCATCGCCGCACATGGCGACGAGCTTGCCCTTGGCCTGTTCCTCGCGGATAAGCTCCAGCTTGTTTTCCGGTGTCGCCTGGGCGAGGAAATCATCGACCCCGGCTTCGGCCGCAATCGCTGCCGCCGTCATCGGGTTGTCGCCCGTGATCATGACGGTGCGGATGCCCATGCGGCGAAGCTCTGCGAAACGCTCGCGAATGCCGCCCTTGACGATGTCCTTCAGTTGCACCACGCCGAGCAGCTTTCCATCCCGCACGACGGCGAGCGGCGTGCCGCCGGTCTTGGCGATCTCTTCCGCTATTGTCCGGATGCCGCGTGCGGCGTCCGTTTCGGTTTTGACGGCAAGCGCCACATTGCCCTGTTGCGAAGCGCCGCCATCAACATAGGCAAGAACGGCATCGACTGCGCCCTTGCGAATGGAGGAACCTTCGAAATCGACACCGCTCATGCGGGTCTGGGCGGTGAAAGGTACGAAATTCGCATGCAGCTTCTGCATGTCGCGCGCGCGGATGCCGTATTTTTCCTTGGCGAGAACCACGATGGAACGGCCTTCCGGCGTTTCGTCGGCAAGGGAGGCAAGCTGCGCCGCATCCGCCAGTTCCTGCTCGGAAACGCCGGCAACGGGGCGAAACTCGGTCGCCTGACGGTTACCGAGGGTGATGGTGCCGGTCTTGTCGAGCAGCAACGTATCCACATCGCCGGCGGCCTCGACAGCGCGGCCGGACATGGCGAGCACGTTGAAACGAACCAGCCTGTCCATGCCGGCAATGCCGATGGCGGACAGAAGCGCGCCGATGGTGGTCGGGATGAGCGTCACGAACAGCGCCACCAGCACGATGATCGGGATCGAACCGCCGGCATAGGATGCAAAGCTCGGAATGGTCGCGGTGGCCAGCACGAAGATCAGCGTCATGCCGGCGAGCAGAATGTTGAGCGCGATCTCGTTCGGCGTCTTCTGGCGTTCAGCGCCTTCGACCAGCGAAATCATCCGGTCGAGGAAGGTGGAGCCGGCAGCGGCGGTGATGCGAACCCTGATCCAGTCCGACAGCACCTGCGTGCCGCCGGTGACGGCAGAGCGGTCGCCGCCGGATTCCCGGATGACGGGCGCGGATTCGCCGGTGATTGCCGCCTCGTTGACGGAGGCGACACCTTCGATGACCTCACCGTCGGAGGGGATGATATCACCCGCCTCGACGAGAACGACATCGTTCACCTTCAGGCTGGTGCCCGCCACCATCTTATACTGGCTGCGATCATCGCCGGTGAGCAGTTTCGCCTGGGTTTCTGTGCGGGTCCGACGCAGCGAATCCGCCTGCGCCTTGCCGCGCCCTTCGGCGACAGCTTCCGCGAAATTGGCGAACAATACGGTAAACCAGAGCCAAAGGTTGATCTGGAAGGAAAAGCCGAGATTGGCGCCGCCCATGATGAGATCGCGGATGAACAGCACTGTTGTCAGCACCGACACCGTCGCGACCACGAACATGACCGGGTTGCGCGCCAGCGTGCGCGGATTGAGCTTTTTGAATGCGGCGGCAATCGCCGGCACGAGAATGCGAGAATCGAGGATACTCGCTTGTTTGGACTGGCTCATGAAGAGGCTCCAGCGTTTGAAACAGGGCGACCGATGAAGGTCGATCAGCCCGTGATAACTTCGAGAGCGATAACGGCGGCGACGAGAGCCGCCATCATCGCGAGAATGACATTGGAAGCGCACCAGCCCCCGGGCGTGGCGCTCCCTTTGACGGGAGCGCCTTTGCGGGTGGAGACGATGCGGTTACTTCGGGATTTGTCGTCGTTCATGGCATAACCTCAGAAGAGCTGGCCTGCCGCCATCACCAGATGTTCGGCAACGGGGCCGAGCACCAGCGCAGGCAGGAAGGTAAGGCCGCCGACGATCAGGATCGTGCCGACCAGCAGGCCGACGAAAAGCGGACCATCCGTCGGGAAGGTGCCAGCCGAGGCCGGAACGGTCTTCTTGGTGACCAGCGAACCGGCAATGGCGAGTGCCGGAATGATCACCAGAAAACGGCCCATCAGCATGCCAAAGCCAAGCGTGATGTTGTACCAGGTGGTGTTGCCGGTG
>Ga0209371_1002322_pt1 | contig 10818 bp, 7 predicted proteins | sample AgamicAtAmrz_FD_187165 | JGI IMG/M metagenome (GOLD analysis project Ga0209371, IMG submission 187165) | Agave microbial communities from Guanajuato, Mexico - At.Am.rz (SPAdes) (version 2) | ecosystem: Host-associated > Plants > Roots > Rhizosphere | place: Guanajato, Mexico | collected 2012-06-07
ATGAGTTTCGTCGCGGTCATCATGTCGCTTGCCATCATCCTGGTGCTGCTTTTGGTGATGCAATGGTTTGATCTTCTGCCGCTGCCGATTTTCGAGGCGATGCGCTTTGGTGTTTTGCTGGCATGGATCATCGGCGGCACCGTGTCCGGCGCGCTTGCGGTGCTGGCAGGTTTTTCCATCCACAGGCTCGCGGTCTCCCGTGCCGAATTCGAGCGGTTGAGCCGCACCGATATGCTGTCCGGCCTGCTCAATCGCCGTGCTTTCACCGAGGCGTTGAATATGGCCGGAGACGGCGCTTCTCTGGCGATTTTCGATCTGGATCGGTTCAAGGCGATCAACGATCGTTTCGGACATGCATCCGGTGATGCGGTGATTGTTGCGGTGTCGCGGCTATTTTCCGCTGCCTTCACCGGAGAAGACGTGATTGCACGGCTTGGTGGTGAGGAATTCGGCGTCATCATTCATGGCGGTGATACGGCCGAGCGTATCGCGCGCGTTGAGGAGATCAAGGAACAGATCGCCGAACATTCGATCGCCATTGAAGGCGGATCGGTGAAGATCACCATTTCCGCCGGGATTGCCGACATCGGCGGGGATCGCAAGACGGAGACCGTTTACGCTGCCGCCGACAAGGCGCTTTATCTTGCCAAGACGCTTGGCCGCAACCGTGTCATGCACGAGCGCGAGCGTCTGTCGCAGGTCTGGCATCGCTGCGCCACGGAGCAGGAACAGGAGGCAACGACGGATGTCAGGGAATTGCAGCGCTATGTGCAGCGGATGTGAAGCGTTCACGCGCCATTGATGCTTGCGCGGGAGGCGACTATTTTGCATGCTCTGAGAAAGTATTAAACTGGAATAGTCATGCTACGCGTCACTTCCTATCTGCCGGCCGGCACCCCTTCCTCCAATCCAATCGATCGTGTCGTCCTGCCGCATGATCTCAGGCATCTGCGCCGCAAACTGCTGCATCTTGAAAATGGCGAGATGGTCATGCTCGACCTCAAGGAGCCGGTTTTGTTTGCTAGTGGCGATCTGCTGGTGCGCGAAGATGGCGAGTTGATCGAGATCGTTGCCGCCGACGAAAAGCTTTTCGAGATCCGCCCGCGCGATCGCAGGCATCTGATCGAGCTTGCCTGGCATCTCGGCAACCGCCATCTTTCCGCGCAGATCGAGGAGGAGCGTATCCTGATCCTGCGCGATCACGTGATCCGGTCCATGCTTGAGGGGTTGGGAGCGGTCGTGACCGAAGTTAGCGAGCCTTTCCAGCCTGCGCGAGGCGCCTACCACGCCCATGGAGGCCATTCGCATGGCCACGACCACCATCATGGTCACGGGCATGACCACGGACACGATCATCACAACCATTCGCATGATTGAACCGTGATGACCAACGCGGTGGTTTCGGATGATGGCGACCTGCAGGCCCTGCTGCGGCTGATGGCATGGCTGTCGCCGGCGTTTCCTGTGGGATCGTTCGCCTATTCCGGCGGTCTGGAGCGTGCGGTGCATGACGGCCTGGTGCGCGACAGCACCGGCCTCAGCAATTGGATTGCCGCGCTCATTGAGCATGGCTCCGCGTGGAATGATGCAGTGCTGCTTGTGGAGGTGCACCGGGCGGGCGCAGATGCGCAGCGGCTTGCGACCGTTGCGGAACTTGCCGAGGCGCTGGCTGGCTCGAAGGAGCGGCATAACGAGACCATGCTGCTTGGAGATGCCTTTCTTTCGGCCGCCGCCGCCTGGCCGCATGCGATCTTTTCCATGCTTCCGGCAAGGACGGCTTATCCGGTTGCGGTCGGCGCCGTCGCAGGTGCGCATGGCATTGCTGCCAAGAAGGCGGCTGCCGCCTTCCTGCATGCGCTGGCATCGCAGATGGTATCCGCCGGCATTCGGCTTGGCGTCGGCGGCCAGAAAGATGGTGTCGCCATTCTGGCGCGGCTGGAAGGTCTCTTTGCAGACGTCGCGCAACGAGCCGCTCAATCCAGCCTCGACGATCTTGGCGCTGCGACCGTACAGGCCGATATTGCGAGCCTGCGGCACGAAACCCAGGGCACGCGGCTCTTCAGGTCATGATGGGCGTTACAAGGAAGAGATTGAAATTGAGGCATCGCCTACGTCATTCGCCTCTGTGCGGCCGCCCGACGCTTAGCTATGCTATCACTTTATCGGAGTTGCGAGCATGAAATCGAGACATGGACCCTTGCGCGTTGGGATCGGCGGCCCGGTCGGTTCCGGCAAGACGGCGCTGACGGAGAAGCTGTGCAAGGCGATGCGCGAGGACTATTCCGTCGCCGTCGTCACCAATGACATCTACACGACCGAAGATGCGGAAGCGCTGGTGCGCATGCAGGCGCTGCCTTCGGATCGCATTGTCGGCGTCGAAACGGGCGGCTGCCCGCATACCGCGATCCGTGAGGATGCGACGATCAATCTGCAGGCCATTGCCGGCCTGAACGAGCGCCTTCCTGATCTTGATGTGGTCTTCATCGAATCCGGCGGCGACAATCTGGCGGCAACCTTTTCACCCGATCTCGCCGATATTACCATCTACGTGATCTCGGTATGCCAGGGCGAGGAAATCCCGCGCAAGGGCGGCCCTGGCATTACCAAATCCGACCTTCTCGTCATTAACAAGAAGGATCTGGCGCCTTTTGTCGAGGTCGATCTCGAGGTGATGGATCGCGATGCCACCCGCATGCGCCAGGCACGCCCCTTCGTCTTTTCCGACATGAAGCGGGGGGAGGGCGTCAGCAGGATCGTTGACTTTCTAAAGGAACAGGGCGGCCTTTGAGCCGCCCTGTCATTATCCACACGTCTGCTGAGGCTGTTCTATTCTGCTGCGAATGGCGGCAGCTTTAGTACGTTGGTGCCCACAGCCCTGTTTCTTCCATCCTTGTTTTCGATGGCCTCTAGCCGCTCTTCCAGATTGGTGAGCGACTGGCGGTTTTCGTTGACGGCGACAGCCAGGCCTTCCTTGGTCACGACCTCGTCGTCCGCATCCTTCTTGCCGACAAGCCTACCGAAGAGGTAGCCGAGCAGGCGGGACAGGTCGTCCATGATCAGGAAGAAGGACGGCACGACCACCAGGCTGAGTACCGTCGAGACAATGATGCCGCCGATCACGGCAATCGCCATTGGTGCGCGGAAGGAGCCGCCTTCGCCGACGCCGAGAGCTGATGGCAGCATGCCGGCCGACATGGCGATCGAGGTCATGATGATCGGGCGGGCACGCTTGCGGCCGGCTTCGACCACCGCTTCCAGCCTCGGCATGCCCTGGTGCATCATCTCGATGGCGAAATCGACGAGCAGGATGGCGTTCTTCGTCACGATGCCCATCAGCATCAGAATGCCGATCATCACAGGCATCGAAAGCGCGTTGCCGGTCATGATCAAGGCCAGCGCCACGCCGCCGATCGCCAATGGCAGCGACAGTAGAATGGTGAAGGGCTGGATCACATCCTTGAACAGCAGGATAAGCACGGTCAGGACGAGGAGAAGGCCGAGCAGCATGGCATTGCCGAAACTCTGCTGCATTTCCTTCTGGACCTTGGTATCGCCGCTTTCGGCCAGATGCACGGTTGCCGGTATCTGGGCGCTGTTGACGATATTGAGGAAATGTTCCGATGCCGTATCCAGCGCCACGCCCTGCGGCAGGTCGGCGCCGATGGCGACGACACGATAGCGGTTGTTGCGCTTGATGGAGGAGAGGCCCTCCGAATAATCGATGTCCGCCACACTCGACAGCGGCACGGTGGTGCCGGTGGACGCCTGTCCGGTGGTGCCGGTGGATGTCTTGATGCGCAACGCACGGATCGCGGCCAGATCTCGGCGCATGCCGAGTGAGGCCTGAACGCGGATCGGGATCTGGCGGTCGTCGAGCGAGATCTTCGCAAGTGAAGCGTCGATATCGCCGATGGTTGCCACGCGAATCGTATCCGAAATCATCTGTGGCGTTATGCCAAGGCGTGCCGCCTCGTCCTTGCGCGGGAAGATCTGCAGCTCGGGCCGCGGCAAGGCGCCGTCGGCGCTGACATTGGCAAGGGCCGGATCGGCGCGCAGCTTGGCTTCCAGAATGCCGACTGCCTGATTGAGATCCTTTTCGTTGCGCGAGAGGAAGTTATAGGTCAGGTCGCGGTCGCCACGATCGTTCAGCTTGGTGATGCGGACGTCGGGTATCGAGCGCAGCTTGGCAAAGACTTCCTTTTCGATCTCCCATTGCGGGCGTACGCGGCCATGGACGGCAACCTTCGGCAGATGGGGACCGATGACCGGGATCGAGCCGAGAACGTCGTTCACGAGCTTCTTTGTCAACGACTGATCGAGCTTGCCGAGTGTCAGCGTCACGGTGGCGCGGCGCAGTTCCAGATCGCCCTTCGGCGAGGCGCCGCCGAGTACGAAGACGCTTTCAACGCCATCGATACCCTTCACGCGCCGATAGATCTCGTTGGTTGCCTGTTCCGTATCATCGAGCCGGGCGTTCGGCGGTAGTTCCGCCGACAGAACGATACGCGAGGAGTCTTCTGGCGGGATGAAGCTGCCGGGGACGAACATGATAAGAGCGAAGACCGAAACGACCGAGAAGGCGAAGGCGGCCAGCAGCGTCGGATAACGCGTGTACCACTTCTTCGTCGTCAGCCGCACCAGCCAGCTATAGCCACGCATGAAGCGGCCGTCATTGTCGTGGTGGTCCTCGACGCCGTCTTCGGCACGCATCAGATAGGCGGCCATCATCGGCGTGATCAGACGCGCCACCAGCAGCGAGAAGAACACCGAGAAGGCGACGGTCAGGCCGAACTGGATGAAGTACTGCCCCGGAATGCCCGGCATGAAGGAGACGGGCACGAAGACCGCGATGATGGTGAAGGTCGTCGCAATGACCGCCAGGCCGATTTCGTCTGCAGCGTCGATGGCGGCGCGATAGGGCGTCTTGCCCATCTTGATGTGGCGCGCGATGTTTTCGATTTCGACAATGGCATCATCGACGAGAATACCGGTTGCCAGCGTCAGCGCCAGGAAGCTGACGAGGTTCAGCGAGAAGCCGATCTGGTTCATGATCCAGAATGTCGGGATCGCGGAGAGCGGCAAGGCAACCGCCGATATGAGCGTCGCGCGCCAGTTCCGCAGGAACAGGAAGACGACGATGACGGCCAGTATGGCGCCTTCGATCAGCGTGTGCATCGCGGATTCGTAGTTGCCATAGGTGTAGTAGACGGCATCGTCGATCATCTCGATCGAAACGTTCGGGTTCTCGGCCCGCACCTTGTCGAGCGTATCGCCCACCGTCTTGGCGACCGTCACTTCGCTGGCGCCCTTGGCGCGGAAGACGCCGAAGGTGACGACGGGCGTGCTGTTGAAGCGGGAGAAGGATTTCGGTTCCTGATAGGTATCCTTGATGGCGCCGAGATCGGAGAGTTTTACGAAACGGCCGTTGGTGAGCGCGATCGTCGTATCGGCGAGCTGGGCGACATTGCGGGCATCGCCGAGCACGCGGATCGCCTGCTCGCTACCGGCCACCTGGCCACGGCCGGAGCCTAAGTCGATATTGGTGCTGCGCAGCTGCTGGCTCACGGAAAGCGCGGTGATGCCATAGGCATTCAGCTTGTTCGGATCGAGCTCGATGCGCACTTCGCGGTCGGCGCCGCCGTAGCGATCGACGCGGCCGATGCCTGCCTGACCCTGGAGGGCACGCTTGACCGTGTCGTCCACGAACCAGGACAGCTCTTCCAGCGTCATGTTCGGAGAAGAAACGGCAAAGCTCTGGATCGCCTGTCCCTCGACATCGACCTTGGAGACGATGGGCTCATCGATCGTCGAGGGCAGGTTGCCGCGAATGCGGTCGATAGCATCCTTGGTATCCTGAACCGCCTGCTGCGTCGGCACTTCCAGGCGGAAGATGACGACCGTCTGCGATTGACCGTCGGTGACGGTCGACTGAATCTCGTCGATGCCGTTGATGCTGGCGACAGCGTCTTCGATCTCCTTTGTCACCTGCATTTCGAGTTCGGCCGGGGAGGCGCCGCTCTGCGTCACTGTGACGTTGACGACAGGCACGTCGATATTCGGAAACCGGGTGATGGGCAGATTGAAGAAAGCGTGCGCGCCCACGACCATCAGCAGGAAGAAGCCGAGGAGCGGGGCGACCGGATTTCGGATGGACCAGGCGGAGAAGTTCATCTTGTCGTTCTCGCTCAGTTGGAGGCTTGCGACGCGTCGCGCACAGGCGTGATATGGTCGCCGTCGCGAACATAGGCACCGGCCTTAGCGACGACCTCGTCACCAGCCTTGAGGCCCTTGAGGATCTCGACATAGCCTGCGTCCTGAATGCCGGTTTCGACGCTCACGAACTTGACCACGCCGTTTTCGACCTTGCGGGCGGAAGAACCGTTTTCCTCGCTGTTGACTGCCGTCAGCGGCAGCGCAACGCCATCTTCCTGGCGAATGATGATCTCGGCGCTGCCATACATGCCGGCGCGAGCCTTCTCGCCTTCGTCGATCGTGATATGCACCGCGCCAAGGCGGGTGACGGGATCGACGATCGGAGCAACGAGACGGACCGTTCCGGCAAGCTTTTCGCGGCGGCCTGAAAGCGCGATCAAGGCCTTCTGTCCGCTCGTGATCTTGGTGATATCGCTCTCGGACACATCGACCACCAGTTCGAGCTGGCTGTCGCGGATGATGGTGAAAAGTGGATCGCCATTGCCGTTGGCGATGGCGCCGACGCGGGCATTGCGCGAGGCGACGGTGCCGGCGACGGGGGTCTTAATGCCCGTTCTGGCAAGCTTGAGGTCGGTATCGGCGATCTGACTGTCGGTAACCTTCAGATCGGCCTCTGCAACGGCGATCGCCTGCTCGGCGGAAACGACGCGCGCCTTGTTGGCAGCGGCGGCGGCATTCGCCTGTTCCACCGAGGAGGTCGACATCGTGCCCTTGGCGCCCATCGTGACGGCGCGAACACGCTGCAATTCCGCCTCTTCGGCATTGGCGCGGGCTTCGGTGAGCTGAGCGTGCAATTGCGCAAGGCTTGCTTCGCCCTTGGCCCGCGTCGCCTGCATCTGGCTCTTCTGCAGAATAAGAGCATCATCGTTTAGCGTGGCAAGCGTGCTGTTCGCGCTCACCTTGTCGCCGACATCTGCGTTGAGTGAGCGAATGGAGAGGCCATCCACCTGCGGCTGGATGTAAACCTCCTCGACGGCCTTCACCGTGCCGGTCGCGACGACCTTGTCGGTCAGGTGGCGCATCGTGGCTGTGGTGATGACGATTGCGGGCAGGTTCTGTTTCGGCGCGGTAACCGGGGGCTCTTCTGCCAGGGCGGCCGGTGCGGCCAGCAGGGAAAGCAGGATGGCAGTCGTGCTCAGAAGTCTAAACGGCGTGAAGGCCATGCGTTCAGTTCCAGTTCGGCATTGATCAAAGGGATTTCGCTGTTTTCCGTCGCGAACAAGGGGAATTACTGCATGCGAGCCGGCTTCCCCGGCGGATGACTGCATAATTCCTTAAATCGAATCGATTTAAGGAATTATGCAGCAAATTTAAAGTGTTACAGCGACCTTTGCGCGTCATATCTGACGCGCGGCGCTGTAATATCCGTCCGTCATGCCTTGCAGATCCTCATTCTAAAATTGCCTTTGTAGATGGGAGCGGTTTTCAATTCTCGCAAGATCACGCGAAAATGATTTCGCGGGCATTTCTATCGTTTACAACCATGCGAAGCAATCACGGCATTGTGATGTCAGCATTCGAATAATTGATAGCCGAGGGCTTTTCAGGCAATTGCTGCGAGAAAGCCAGCCTTTTGTTGCCGCTGTTACAAAATGAAAAAAAACGCGCGAGGGCGGAAACCTCGCGCGTTTTCGTCTCTGCGAGTGCTCCGAGCTTATTTCAGAGCAGCGTCCGTGATCTCATGCGTATAGGCGCCGGACGGCTTCTTGTTGATGATCTTCTGACGAGCAGGGCTTCGACGGTGCGGTCATAGGTCTTCATGTCGAGCTTGCCGTTGCCGATCAGCTTGGCGACTTCGCCCGCCATGCGCTTCTGGTGGTTTTCATCCTGGCCACCATTGTCCATGACGATTTCGGCGGCTTCATCCGGATGCTCGACGGCATATTTCCAGCCCTTCATCGAAGCGCGGACGAATTTCACCATGTCGGCCTTGAACTTCGCATCCTTCAGCTTGTCTTCCTTGACATAGAGGCCGTCTTCCAGAAGGTCGTTGCCGAGCTTCGTATAGTTGAAGACGGTCAGGTCTTCGGCCTTGAAGCCGGCATCGATCGCCTGCCAGTATTCGTTATAGGTCATGACGGAGATGCAATCGGCCTGCTTTTGCACGAGGGGCTGCACGTCGAAGCTCTGCTTCAGCACGTTGACGCCATCCTTGCCGCCGTCGGTCTTGAGGCCGAGCTTGTGCATCCAGGCAAAGAAGGGATATTCGTTGCCGTAGAACCAGACGCCGAGGGTGTGCCCCTTGAAATCCTTTTCCGTCTTGACCGGACCGTCCTTCGGGCAGATCAGCTCCAGACCGGATTTTTCGAAGGGCTGGGCAATATTGATGAGCGGCACGCCCTTTTCGCGGGCGACCAGCGCTCCACCCATCCAATCGACGATCACATCGGCGCCGCCGCCGGCGATGACCTGCTCCGGAGCAATATCAGGCCCGCCCGCCTTGATATCGACATCGAGGCCTTCTTCCTTGTAGAAGCCCTTGTCCTTGGCGACGAAGTAGCCGCCGAACTGAGCCTGGGCCACCCATTTCAGCTGCAGGGTCAACTTATCCGCCGCCATTGCGCCCTGGGTGGCGGCAAGCGTCATGGCACTTGCCATCAATGCAAACATTATTTTTTTCATGTCTTCACCCTTTCCCTCTGAAGTTATGCCTTGATCCCTTGGAAGGGATCCTGGATTACGTCTGCCCACCACGGATAGACGGATGCCAGAACGTCACCATTCGTTCAACGATGGCGACGATACCGTAGAAGACCGAGCCGGCGATCGCGGCAACCGCGATCTCAGCCCAGACCATATCGAGGTTCAACCGGCCATTTTCGGTTGAAATGCGGAAGCCCATGCCCGACATAGGTGTGCCGAAGAACTCCGCCACGATGGCACCAATCATCGCCAGGGTCGAGTTGATCTTCAGCGCATTGAAAATAAACGGAGCGGCGGCCGGAAGCCGCAGCTTGAAGAGCGTCTGCCAATAGCTCGATGCATAGGTGCGCATCAGGTCGCGTTCCATGTTGCCGGCAGCGGCAAGGCCAGTCACCGTGTTCACCAGCATCGGAAAGAAGGTCATGATGACGACGACGGCCGCCTTCGACTGCCAGTCGAAGCCGAACCACATGACCATGATCGGCGCGACGCCAATGATCGGCAGGGCCGAAACGAAATTGCCGATGGGCAGCAGACCGCGGCGCAGGAAGGCGAAGCGGTCCGCGAGAATGGCGACGATGAAGCCGCTGGCGCAGCCGATGATGTAGCCGATCAGGACAGCGGTGAGGATCGTCTGGCGGACATCGATCCACAATGTCGGAATCGAATTGGCGATCCTGGAGCCGATGGCACTCGGCGGCGGCAGCAGAACCAGAGAAACGCCGGCGCCGCGGGTGACGGCTTCCCAGATGATCAATATCCATATGCCGAAGATCGCCGGGATCAGCAGCCGCAGCGTATAGTTGCCGGCGGTCGAATGCGAACGCATCGACGACAGGACGGAAACGCAGCGCCAAGCCAGCAGCCATGAGGCGGCAATCAGAATGAAGAAGGATAGCTGTGCTTTGCCCTCATTGCCGGAAATTCCCGCGAGCAGCAGCCATGCCGTCGCATGCGCGCCGAAGAAGAGGGTCGCCGCGCTTAGGTCCGCAGATAGGCGCATGAAGGAAAGGGCGGCCGCTGCGGCAATCAGAATGAAGATGACGAAGGTTGTTCCGCTGCTGACTGGTGGCGCGGCATCCGCTGCAAGCAGCGGCAATGCAGGGATGGCGGCAAGACAGAGAAGAAGTGCAAGAATGCCCTGCCAGGAGAAATGGAAGGATCTCATGCGGTTCTGCCTCCCATCGAACGGTCGACGATGCGAGCGGCGATGCTGACGATACCGACGAGAACGGCCGCGAGCACAGAGCCGGCGACCAAGGCGGCCCATATGTCGATCGTCTGGCTGTAATAGGAGCCTGCCAGAAGCTTCGCGCCGATGCCGGCGACCGCGCCCGTCGGCAGCTCGCCGACGATCGTCCCGACCAGACTTGCTGCGATGGCGACCTTCATCGAGGTGAAGAGGAAGGGGATCGAAGCCGGCACGCGCAGTTTCCAGAAGGTCTGCCAGCTGCTGGCATTATAGGTGCGCATCAGATCGAGATGCATGATCTCCGGCGAGCGCAGGCCCTTCGTCATGCCGACGGTGACAGGGAAGAACGACAGATAGGTGGAAATCAGCGCCTTGGGGATCAGCCCGTCTATCCCAAGCGCACTGAAGACGACGATGATCGTCGGCGCGATGGCGAGGATCGGAATCGTCTGCGACGCGATGATCCAGGGCATCAGGCTGCGGTCGAGTGCGACGAGATGAACGATGCCGACTGCAAAGAGGACGCCGAGAATCGTTCCGAAGGCAAAACCGACCGCCGTCGGCGCCAGCGTCACCCACGCATTATAGACGAGGCTGCGATTGCTGGTGGGTACTCGCAGGAAGGTGTTTTCGAAGACATTCTGCGCAACCTGATGCGGAGCCGGCAGGGTCGGCTTCGGCTGCGCCAGCGTCTTGCCGATGAATTCCAGCGTCGTCGGGCTGACATTGCCGCGCCGGTCGAGATCGCGCTGGAATGGTGCGTTGAGGAT
>Ga0209371_1002323_pt1 | contig 10815 bp, 10 predicted proteins | sample AgamicAtAmrz_FD_187165 | JGI IMG/M metagenome (GOLD analysis project Ga0209371, IMG submission 187165) | Agave microbial communities from Guanajuato, Mexico - At.Am.rz (SPAdes) (version 2) | ecosystem: Host-associated > Plants > Roots > Rhizosphere | place: Guanajato, Mexico | collected 2012-06-07
AAACAGCCACTTCTATTGTAAGAAGTAAACTATTTCTTGGCAATGATAACTTTGATATATCAGTTCATGCTTTATTCTAAGAAATCTTTTAGTCTTTTGCTGCGGCTCGGATGTCTAAGCTTTCTTAGTGCTTTTGCTTCGATTTGGCGAATACGCTCACGCGTTACACCAAATACTTTGCCGACTTCTTCAAGTGTTCTTGTACGTCCGTCATCTAAACCGAAACGAAGTCTTAAAACATTTTCTTCACGGTCTGTCAAAGTATCCAGAACATCTTCAAGCTGCTCTTTTAGAAGCTCATAAGCTGCATGTTCAGAAGGAGATGTTGCATCCTGATCTTCAATGAAATCACCTAAATGGGAATCATCTTCTTCCCCAATCGGCGTTTCCAAGGAAACAGGCTCTTGCGCAATCTTTAAGATTTCTCTTACTTTATCCGGAGTCAGATCCATGTCTTCTCCAATTTCTTCAGGAGTCGGTTCGCGGCCTAAATCCTGCAGTAACTGACGCTGAACGCGAATCAATTTATTGATTGTTTCAACCATATGAACAGGAATACGGATTGTGCGGGCTTGGTCCGCAATTGCTCTCGTAATAGCCTGGCGAATCCACCATGTCGCATACGTACTGAATTTAAATCCTTTTTCATAGTCGAATTTCTCAACCGCTTTAATAAGACCCATATTTCCTTCCTGAATTAAATCAAGGAACATCATTCCACGGCCAACATAACGTTTTGCAATGGAGACTACAAGTCTTAAGTTCGCTTCAGCAAGACGGCGTTTTGCCTCTTCGTCGCCTTCCATAATGCGCTTTGCCAATACAATCTCTTCTTTAGCGGAAAGCAGGTCCACACGACCAATTTCCTTTAAGTACATACGTACAGGGTCATTTATTTTAACGCCAGGAGGCACACTTAAATCATTAAGATCGAACTCTTCCTCGCCTTTTGCAAGCTCTTGAACATTCGGTGGCTCATCCTCGCCATCTCCTACAAGCTCTATACCTTGATCTCCTAATACCTCATAGAACTCATCCATTTGATGGGAGTCTAATTCAAAACTGGCTAGTTTTTCTGCAATATCATCATATGCAAGTACCCCAGTTTTCTTTCCAACTTCTGTTAATTGTTCCTTTACCTGATCAAGGGTCAATTCCGTTTCAACCTCTTTTGAACGGGCTGACTTTTCAGCCATATGTCCCCCTCCTTCCAAAAAATCAAGACAATCAAATTTATTTTAATGATTTTACTAACAACATGACTTCCATTCCTATTTCTGCTGCCTTTAGAAAATCATTTTGTCGCTCTGCTTCTTTTTGCAATGCTTTTTTTTCATTAATCTCAAGCATTTTTTCATAATTCAACAGCTGTTTTAAATAATCGGCAAGCTCTTGGTCATTTACTTCTTCATTGACTTCCATCATGTCAATGTCAGCTACAATCCGCTGCAGCTCACCGTCACGAATAAAGTTTAGAAAGGCGCTCGAATCTGAGCTTTGTCCTGTTTCATAAAAAGCCAGCAAGTATGTGAAGATTGCCTGATGTTCATCAATATTAAACGTCCGGTCCTGCAATGCTTCCCGCACCTTTAACGCGACATCTTCATTTTTGAGCATATGTGCTATCAGTCTTCTTTCGGCAGTATGATATGCCGGCAGCAAATTGTTAGATCTTTTTTTAACACTATATTGCTTAACTGGTGCATTAATGCTTTTATTTGGCTTATTTATTATACGCCTGCCGGCCAGCTCTTCCTCCTGCATTTTTAATGCTTCAAGAGAAATCGCAAACTCAGAAGACAGCTGTCTTAAATAGAGATCTTTTTCAACTGCATTTTCAAGCTGAGCAATTTCTCCCAATACTTGTTCTATATAGGCGAGCTTATCTCCTTCATTTTGCAGATTTTTTCCTCTGCGGTGATACACGAGCTTAAAGCTCATGAAAGGAACACTCGCCTGCATGATTTCATGCTGCAGTTTTTCTTCCCCGTATTTGTTAAGATAATCATCCGGATCCAGACCATCTGGAAGCATGACGACCTTAACAGTACATTTGGCGGCAACAAGCATTTTTCCTGCCCGATAAGCCGCTTCAATCCCTGCAGAGTCTGAATCATAACAGATCGTTATCGTCCGGGAGTTCCGCTTCAAAATAGCGATATGCTCTTCTGTAAGGGATGTTCCCATTGTCCCGACACTGTTTTCCACACCTGCACGGCTTGCAGCAATTACATCGGCAAATCCTTCGAACAGGACAGCATGCTGTGTTTTCCGCATGCCAGGCCTTGCCAAATGAAAATTATAAAGGGTGCTGCTTTTATTAAAAATTGGTGTTTCCGGACTGTTTAAGTATTTAGGAGTTGAATCCCCTAATGTACGCCCGGAAAATGCAATAGTATTGCCATTACGGTCAAAGATGGGAAACATGATTCGATCGCGGAAACGGTCAAAATATCTATCCCCTTTTTCACTTTTAATGATCAAACCTGCTTTTACCAGTAAAGAAACATCATATTTCTTTAAATACTTCACTGCGAAATCCCATTGATTCGGCGCATAGCCTATTTGGAATTTCTCAATTACTTCTTTAGTGAAGCCTCTGTTAAGCAAATACTGTAAAGCATGCTCACCATCCGTTGTGTTTAGAAGCAAATGATGGTAAAATTTAGCTAGTAAATCATGCGCATCCATCATTTGCTGCAAATCTTTGGAAATGGCAGGCTTATCACCTGACTCTTGCAATTCCACACCTAAGTCGACATTAGCTCTTTCCGCCAAATGGAATGCGGCTTCCTGGAAGGAATAACCGTGTATATCCATCAGGAAAGTAAAGACATTTCCACCCGCATGACAGCCGAAGCAATGAAATATCTGCTTTTCGGGTGATACGGAAAATGACGGGGTTTTTTCGCCATGAAATGGACACAACCCTAAATAATTGCGTCCTTGCTTTGTTAAAGCTACATGCTCCCCAATGACGTCAACTATGTCAATTGCCTGTTTGACCTCGTTTACCTTTTCATCAGGAATGCGCTCAACCATTTTTAACACATCTCCCTACTACTAACTTTCCTATAAATAAGACATTCGACACAATCAGCTCATTCTCCTGCAACTTTCGACAAAACGATTGCCAAACTTTTTTTGAACTTTTGCCGATCCTTTTCTTCGAATGGCCTTGGTCCTTTACCGTATATACCTCTTCTTCTTGCCTTTGCAGAAAGATAACGCATATCCAGCGCTGTGGCAATATCCTTTTCCTCGAGGATAATCCCTCTTGGGGTTAAGACTTGCACAGCTTTTGGCAGCAAGGTTGCCGCCAGTCCGATATCCTGTGTTACCACAACATCATTTGCCTTCACGGCATTCATAATAAACATATCTACTGCTTCCTTGCTACTGTCAACATATTTCCAGTTTGTTCCGTCTTGATGCAGTTTCATGTGAGCATAGGAAGCGATAAAAATTACCTCTATAGATTTGCTTGTAGCCATTTCGACAATTTCTTCTTTCACAGGACAAGAATCAGCGTCAACATATATGATGCAATTATCCATTGTACTAATAATTCTACATCACTCCACATATTCCTTCTTTCACGAATACTTTTTCGTTGAAAGAGATGTTGTCGAAAATTATTTTTTTCTTCCTCTTGACTTCTCACAGTAAATAGTTTATTCGTTATGAGCCAAGTCTAAACCTATTTACAATACTTTTTTATCACAATTTTCTATTATAGTACATAAATTAGGTAAATACCATAAGTTTTCCGAAAAAAACAACAACAATTTCTCCTGCTCAAATAAAAATTTTCCGTAAAATAAATGATCCTGCCAATAAACGCCAACAGGATCCTTCTTTGCTTTGTTTTAGAATATCAAAACTGCGTGTTTTTGGCACGATAATATAAGTTGAAAATAATATTGGCCGTTTCTTCGACTGCTTTGTTCGTCACATCGATTACCGGACATTTAATTTGGTCCACAATGCTTTCAAAGTATTCTAGTTCCTGTTCGATCCGCTCAATTTGCGCATAGCTCGCACTGTCACTTAGACCTAAAGAGATCAGCCTTTCCTTGCGGATATTATTCAGTTTTTTCGGGCTGATTTTTAGACCAAAGCATTTATGTGCTGGCACTTCAAATAATTCCTTCGGAGGATCCACTTCAGGCACGATTGGCACATTGGCTACTTTCACCCGCTTATGGGCTAAAAATTGGGACAAAGGCGTCTTGGAGGTTCTTGATACACCAAGCAAAATAATATCTGCTTTTTCCAAGCCTCGCGGATCTCTGCCATCATCATATTTGACTGCAAATTCAATCGCTTCTACTTTTTTAAAGTAGTCTTCATCAAGCTTTCTGACAAGACCTGGCTCAAACAACGGAGTTTTGCCCCAGAGCATCTGAAACTGATCGATAATAGGCCCGATAATGTCAGCAGCGTATACACCTTCTTCAACTGCCAGCTCTTGCATATATTTGCGCATTTCTGGCTTTACAAGCGTATAAGCAATCATGCCGTGCTCTTGGCGCGCCTGGCGAATTACATCGCGTATATTGGACTTGTCTTCGACAAATGGAAACCTCTTAATGGAAACATTCACATTATGGCCGGAAAACTGGCTGATTGCTGCTTTCGTCACAAGCTCTGCTGTCTCTCCGACAGAATCAGAAACTACATAAATGATTTGCCTTTCCGTCATGATTCACCCTCCTCTTAAATTTGTTCATTGGATAAGTCTACAAGTGCTTTTGTTATATTTGTTTTCGTTACTCTGCCAATTACCTTTAGGCCATCAAGCTCTTCCTTCACAACTGGCAAAGAATCTATTTCCCGTTCTATCAGTTTTTTACCAACATCCACAAGCTTATCATCCAAATAACAGTAAGTGATATTTGGCATTCTCGTCATGATGATGGTAACAGGCAATGACGACAATTCCTGTTTTCCGATGCTTGCCCGAAGCATGTCCTTCCTCGAAACCACACCAGCAAGCATTTCGTTTGCATCGACGATAAAAATAGTGCCTACATCCATCGTAAACATTGTAACGATTGCATCATAAACAGATGTTGTATCACTTGCTACAACAGGACTGGAATAATAATCCTTAACTAGCAGATTATTAATGTTTTCTGTCTGCTCTGACGTCTTGCCAGTATAAAAATAACCGACGCGAGGCCTTGCATCAAGAAAACCTGCCATCGTTAGAATAGCGAGATCAGGGCGTAATGTGGCTCTTGTCAAATGTAAGGATTCTGCAATTTGCTCTCCAGTTATAGGTCCATTCTCTTTCACAATTTCCACAATTTGCTGTTGGCGTCTATTCAGTTTTATCGTTCATTCACCACCTTTGAAATAAAGCTTTAGAAAGCAATTTAAAAATAAAGCAGGTGGAGAAACCTCCACCACAGCTGCTTTATTTTTGCTTATTTAACCAAAATTTCCGAAACATATGCAAATCTTGTAATCATATCAGCAAGCTCTGACATTTGGTTTAATCTGTTTTCTTTCAAAGCTGGATTATCTGTCATTACCATCGTATTGTCGAAGTACAATGCAATCGTTCCTTCAAGAGAAGTTAGAAGTTGGAAATATGCTTCCTCATCTGTATTGTCTGTCAGTTTTTCTTTTACTGATTGCACAGCACTGTAAAGATTGCGTTCCTCTTCATTTTCGAACAGAGATGGATTTACCTGTCCTTTACTTTCCGCTTTTTTAGATATATTTATAACACGCGCTAATGCTTCTATTCCGTTTTTAAAGCCAGCATCGTTTTTATGACTGTCTAACACATTAGCTTTTCTCAGCAGGCTTGCAGGGCTTCCTAATTGATCAAAAAGAACAGCATCAATTAAATCATAGCGGATGCCTTCTTCCTGAAGGATATGCTTAATGCGCGCCTTAAAGAAGTCCATGATATTCTTTTGCAGCTCTTGCTCTGGCGTTTTTGCAATATCCTTAACATTATTCATTGCCAATTCGACAAGCTCTTCCACTGTCAAATTCCAATCTTTATCCATTAAAGTTTGCACGACTCCTGTAGCCTGTCTTCGCAATGCATACGGATCTTGTGATCCAGTTGGAATCATACCAATTGCAAAGAAGGAAACAATAGTATCAAGTTTTTCAGCAATCGCTAGTGCTGCTCCTTCATTGCTTGAAGCTGTATTATCGTCTGCGTGACGAGGCATATAATGCTCATTAATTGCCTTAGCCACAGCAGGAGCTTCTCCTTTTTGACTTGCATATTTTTCTCCCATTAGTCCTTGAAGCTCAGGGAACTCATAGACCATATTTGTTACAAGGTCAAATTTCGAAATCTGCGCAGCACGATCCGCATTTGTCTTTTCTTCAGCAGAAAAGGACAGCTTTTCAGCAATTTTGTTTGTTAGGCCTTGAACTCTTGCCACCTTCTCTGAAAGTGTGCCGATTTCTTCATGATAAACAATTGATTGAAGCTTCGTTAACAGCTTTTCAATATCCTGCTTCTGATCTTCCTTATAGAAGAAGGCAGCATCGGCAAGACGCGCTCTCAGCACTTTTTCATTCCCTTTTGCCACTTTGTCCAAATGATTATGATCTCCATTGCGGACAGTAATAAAGAAAGGCAGCAGCTTATCATCTTTTGACTTAACCGGGAAATAGCGCTGATGCTCCTTCATGCTTGTAATTAATACTTCAGTCGGAAGCTCTAGGAATGATTCTTCAAACTTTCCGTACAAAGCAGTCGGATATTCTACTAGATTATTTACTTCCTCCAGCAAATCTGCATCAATAGGAATAACCCAATCATTTTCTTCTTCAATTTTTTTAATTTGTGAAAGGATAGCCGCTTTTCTCTCTTCTGGGTTTACGATGACAAATTGGCCAAGCAGTGCTTCTTTATATTCTTTCGGAGCTGCAAAGCTGATTTCTTCACCAAGGAAGCGATGACCAGTTGATTTGCGGTCTGCCTCCACACCAGTGATGGAGAACGGAATTACTTCGTTGCCAAATAATGCAGCAATCCACTTAATCGGACGAATATAGCGAAGATCATTATTTGCCCAACGCATATTTTTAGGGAATGACAAGCTTAAGATAATGTCCTTTAATGCAGGCAGCAAATCAACAGTTGCTTGCCCTTTTATAAATTTCTTCACATGGACATATTCAACACCGTTGATTTCTTTGAAATAGATATCCTCAACAGAAGCATTTTGCCCTCTTGTAAAGCCTATCGCCGCTTTTGACCATTCCCCTTTTTCATCAAGGGCAATCTTCTTAGCTGGTCCTTTTGCTTCTTCCTCGATATCTTTTTGTGCTTCGTCAAGCTCACTTACAAGAACAGCAAGACGTCTTGGCGTAGAAAATGCTTCAACAGTGGAATATTGCAATTGCTTTTCATTCAGCCATGCTTCCACCTTCTCTTTTAAGCTGTTCATGCTGCTTGTTACAAAGCGGGCAGGCATTTCCTCTAAACCTATCTCTAGCAATAAATCTTTTTGACTCATACTAATCAAACCTCCTTGCCTTTTAAAATAGGGAATCCTAATTTCTCACGCTCTTCATAGAATGTTTTGGCCACTTTACGTGCTAAAGTTCGGCATCTTCCAATATAGCCGGTACGCTCTGTTACAGAAATCGCACCTCTAGCATCAAGCAAGTTAAATACGTGGGAACATTTTAAAACATAATCGTATGCTGGATGAACTAAGCCTTCATCCATTTGGCGATGTGCTTCTTTCTCGTAGACACTAAACAGGTTAAACAGCATATCTACATCTGAAGTTTCAAAAGTGTATTTGCTGTGCTCAAATTCAGGCTGATAGAAAATATCTCTGATAGTAAAGCCGTCTGTCCACTCTAAATCAAACACATTTTCTTTATCTTGGATATAAGAAGCCAATCTTTCAATACCGTATGTTATTTCAACAGAAACTGGCTTACACTCTAAACCGCCAACTTGCTGGAAGTAAGTGAACTGAGTAATCTCCATGCCGTCAAGCCATACTTCCCAGCCTAAACCAGCACAGCCTAATGACGGGTTCTCCCAGTTATCCTCAACGAAGCGGATATCATGCTCTAAAGGATTGATGCCAAGTGCTTTAAGCGAATCCAAGTAAAGTTCTTGAATATTATCAGGTGATGGCTTCATAATCACTTGGAATTGATGATGCTGATACAGACGGTTCGGGTTTTCCCCATAACGTCCATCTGCCGGTCTTCTGGACGGTTCTACATAAGCCACATTCCAAGGCTCAGGACCGATTGCTCTTAAGAAAGTGTAAGGGCTCATTGTTCCAGCCCCTTTTTCTACATCATATGCCTGCATTAAAATACAACCATAATCTGACCAATGCTTTTGCAATGTTAAAATCATGTTTTGAATATTCATGTCAGCTTCAGCCTCCAAAAAATTTATTTTTCTTGTCAATTGATAGAAGTCAAAAGAATTTATGTAATCATGTTTTTGCCTAAAGACAACAAAAAAACTCCCGCCCCTATGCCAATTATTGACATAGGGACGAGAGTTTACCCGCGGTTCCACCCTATTTGCTGCAGACTTGTGCAGCCACCTTCATGTAAATGTCGCTCCATGAACGCCTTCCTTAAAGCTCTTGCACCTAGCTTTCACTATCCTAGGCTCGCTGGATCAAGAGGAGTTTAAGTACTACTTTCTTTTCAACGCAACTGTTTATTTACAAAAAATATTATCTAAAAAAATTTCAATTGTCAACCTTCATCTTCATTTAAATCCTATATACTACTCACTTCGTGAAGTCACTGCCAAAGCTTTTAATCGACTGCAGAAATTTTTTTGATTTTAAATACAAACCTGAGTATTCATCATAATAGGCTGAAATAATCGTATTAAGCTCTTCTTTCGTTGCGTCTTTGACTGAAATATTACCAAGCCTTGCTAAGTCAAAATAATAAAAGACTCGCAGCAGCTTTACAGCAGCCTGGGACATTTTGTAGTGATATGGATCATGTTCGAGACAGCGATGACATAATAGGCCGCCCTCTCTTATGGAAAAGGCAAACTGACCGTCTGTTGCACCACAATTTGTGCATTTATCAAGAACTGGATATAGTCCTAGTACGTTCAGCATCTTCATTTCATAAATATTAGACAAAATCTGGGCATCATAGCCTTCATTCATATAATTTAATGTTTGCTGCAATAACTCAAAATGAAATGGATTAGGCTTCTTATCTTCTGTACAGCGGTCTGTCAGCTCAACAACATAACTTGCATAAGCTGTCAGCATGATATCTTCTTTAATGGCACGAAAACTCGTAATCATTTCCCCTTGCTGCACAAGCCCGAGACCACTTGAACGCTGCACCAAGTAGTAAGCATATGTAAAAGGCTGGGTAACAGCAGAGAGCCTGCTGTTCGTCTTCTTTGCACCTCTTGCCATTACACCAACCTTACCCCATTCACGGGTATATAATGTTGTAATCTTATTTGTCTCTCCATAATCTGTCGTTCTAATGACGATGCCTTCACATTTTTCAAGCATCACCCTCACCATCCCTATCTATGGGACAGGACTATGAGATAGGAAAATCAATATCGGCTAGTTCCTCTTCTTGTGCATTCGGTATCTCATGGTTAGCCTTTTCTAACTCCTTAAAAAGTAGATACGTATCTATGCTACCTGTTTGCGAAAAAACCTTCCAGGTAAAGTCTAACATGATAAACCCCCACCTTTTTTGATTTAATCTAGCTTAATTATTGCCTTAACCTTATCATAGCCTGTCTTTATAAAAACATGAGACGAAAATTTTGCTAATTTTATTTCTGTATATTCTATTTACGCTTTAAATTAATACTCGTCTTCTCTAAAGCCAAAGTCTCTTAATTGGGACATCTTGTTTCTCCAGTCCTTTTGCACTTTAACCCAAAGCTCGAGGAACACTTTATTTCCAAGCAGATTTTCGATATCTGTTCTTGCTCTTTTTCCAATTTCCTTCAGCATGCCGCCTTGCTTGCCGATAATGATTCCTTTTTGTGAATCCCTTTCAACAACAATTGTCGCCATTACATGCACAACATCATTTTGTTTTCTTTCCATTTTTTCAATAATTACCGCTAAAGAATGAGGGATTTCCTCTCTCGTTAAGTGCAGAGCCTTTTCCCTGATTAATTCTGAAACGATGAAACGTTCTGGATGGTCTGTTACTTGATCTGCCGGATAGAACTGTGGACCTTCTGGCATATATTTTTTAATTTGGGTTAGCAATGTTTCCACATTGTTACCTTCTAAAGCAGAAATAGGAATTATTTCTTTAAACGGGTATTTTTCCTTGTATGAGTCAATCACCGTCAGCAGTTTATCTGGGTGAATGGTATCAATCTTATTGACCACTAAGAAAATAGGCGTTTTGATATTCTCAAATTTCTCCAGAATGAATTCTTCCCCTTTTCCGAATCCTTCCTCTGCATTAACCATAAACAAGATAAGATCTACTTCTTTTAAGGTGTTTTGTGCAACCTTCATCATAAAATCGCCAAGTCTATGTTTCGGCTTATGAATTCCTGGTGTATCAATAAAGATCAGCTGAGAGTCATCTGTCGTCAGCACACCTTGCACTTTATTTCTAGTTGTTTGCGGCTTATCGCTCATAATAGCGATTTTCTGGCCGATTACACGGTTCAAAAAGGTTGATTTTCCGACATTTGGCCGTCCGATAATAGAGATAAATCCTGATTTATGTTCCTTGTTGCTGTTATTATTTAAGTCCATTTAATGCCTCCGATAAAATTGCTCTTTAAGCAGCATTTTCGCCGCTGTAAATTTTTTTGAATGTCTGCTGATT
>Ga0209371_1002324_pt1 | contig 10815 bp, 8 predicted proteins | sample AgamicAtAmrz_FD_187165 | JGI IMG/M metagenome (GOLD analysis project Ga0209371, IMG submission 187165) | Agave microbial communities from Guanajuato, Mexico - At.Am.rz (SPAdes) (version 2) | ecosystem: Host-associated > Plants > Roots > Rhizosphere | place: Guanajato, Mexico | collected 2012-06-07
GTTCCTGAACCACAACCGGCCATCGTGCCGGACGGCAATCCCCACATGTGAGACATCCAGCCCCGCCGCGGGCGTATAAACCCCGACGTAATCGCCATTCTGAATCTGGTCAAGCAGCCGGGACGTAAGGGCGCGGGCCGGAATGTAAGTGATCGGACGCGGCATCACGCCCAGACCCGGCACTTTTTCTGTTCCGCTGGCCTGACGATTGAGTGGTTTCATCACCGTCACCGCCGCCGGGCTCAGTGTGCGGGTGACGTCATCGGCAATCGGCGGGCTGTCAGCAGCCCAGTCAGAAAAAAAGTGGCGCCGTTTCAGGTAGCTGACCTCGCCATCCCGATAACGGGTGCGGATAAGGCTGGCTTCAAAGCTGGGGCGATCGTGGCTTTGGCTCAGCGCCTGCACATAATCCAGCAGCGTAAAGCAGTCTACCCCGTAGAGGTTGATCACCAGCGCTTCGGGCGTCGCAGGCGAGCCGATCAGCGTATGGGCCTGATAAGGTGTCCCGAGAAAAGCCGCAGAGATCCGGCTAATCCTGTCACCCTGCGGCAGGCCGGGCGCAGGAAGCTGCGCCAGCATCGACGTCACCTTATCCGTCCGGATCGGCTGCGACGCCGGATAACGGGTCGCCGCCGGTGACGCGCAGGCGCTGATGGCCGCACTCATTAACAGCAGCAGCAGCGCTTTCATTCTCATCATCCTGTTCCTGCAAAAATATGCCCGGTTACCGACCTTACCAGAGGTGATGCCTCGGTGGATTAACACCGGGTGACGATTGAGTGACGGTTAAGGTAACGGGATAAACGGTGAAGCAGAGTGTGATCGCTGTCACATGAGGGAGAGACGACGGGAGGTGAGAGCCCTGCCGGACGCGCCTCGTGCACGCCGGCATCCGCGATGCTTAGCGGGAGATAATCAGATGGATGCCGAAACCGGCAAAGAGCACCCCTGCCATACCATCCACCCATTTTGCCAGGCGCTGATATTTCGCACGCATCCACGGCAGGGCAAAGATTGCCGCCACCAGCGCAAACCAGGCAAAAGTTTCCGCGATGATCAGCAGGAACAGCCCCCAGCGCTCCGTCGCGCCGACATCATCCCCGACAAACAGCGAGAAGACGCTGCCGAAGTAGATAATCGCTTTAGGATTTGAGAGATTCGTCAGCAGCCCTTTGAGGAAGCTCATGCCGCGTTTTGGCAGCTCCACCACCGGTTCATCCTGCTGCGGCTGTTTGTGGCGCTGACGTGCCGAGCCCATCAGCTGCCAGCCCATCCACAGCAGATAGAGTCCGCCACCGACCATGATGATCTGATGCAGCCAGGCCATTTTCTCCAGAATCAGATGCAGCCCCATCAGCGCCACTCCCGCCCAGACAACGATACCGAGCGTAATGCCCAGCACGCCCATCATCGCCTCTTTGCGTGAGCGGCTGGCAGCCGTCTGTGAGACGAAAAAGAAATCCGGGCCGGGGCTCATCAGCGCCACCAGGTGTACCAGCGCCACAGTGGCAAATAACATCAGCATAATCAGTGTCCTTTACTCTTCATCGAGATGCTCTTTGATCATCACCAGGAAAGGTTTGCCAAAGCGCTCCAGTTTGCGGTGACCCACGCCATTGACGCTGAGCATCTCTGACGCGCTGACCGGCATCTGTTCTGCCATTTCAATCAGTGTGGCGTCATTGAACACCACGTAAGGCGGAATATTCTCTTCATCGGCGATCGCTTTTCGCAGCTTACGCAGCTTGGCAAAGAGCTTGCGATCGTAGTTGCCACCGTGAAACTTCGCCGGACTGCTGCTCTTCGTCTTCGCGGTAATCAGGCGCGGCACCGCCAGCATCAGGGGGACTTCACCGCGCAGCACCGGGCGGGCAGCTTCGGTCAGCTGCAGCGCCGAATGCATGGCAATGTTCTGCGTGACCAGCCCCAGATGAATCAACTGACGCAACACGCTGACCCAGTGCTCGTGACTCTGATCTTTGCCGAGTCCATAGACCGGCAGTTTGTCATGGCCCTGTTCCCGGATACGCTGATTGTTGGAGCCGCGCAGCACCTCCACGATATAGCCCATGCCGAAACGCTGTCCCACGCGGTAGATGCCGGAAAGCGCCTTCTGCGCCTCGACCAGACCATCATACCGTTTAGGCGGATCGAGACAGATATCGCAGTTATCGCACGGCTGCTGGCGCCCCTCACCAAAGTAGTTGAGCAGCACGAGGCGGCGGCAGGTCTGCGCTTCCGCAAACGCGCCCATGGCGTTGAGCTTGTGGCGTTCAATATCCTGCAGCGGCCCCGGCACTTTCTCTTCCAGACACTTACGCAGCCAGGCCATATCTGCCGGGTCGTAAAGCATCATCGCCTCGGCGGGCAGGCCATCACGGCCGGCACGGCCGGTTTCCTGGTAGTAGGATTCGATGTTACGCGGGATATCAAAGTGAACCACAAACCGGACGTTGGGCTTGTTGATGCCCATCCCAAAGGCCACCGTCGCCACCACGATTTGCAGATCGTCACGCTGAAACGCTTCCTGCACTCTGGCGCGCTGTTCGCTGTCGATACCGGCATGATAGGCCCCGACGCTCAGCCCCCGGCTCTGCAGGCGCGCGGCGGTGTCTTCCACCTTCGCCCGGCTGTTGCAGTAGATAATGCCGCACTTGCCGCGCTGATCCTGCACGTAGCGCAGCAGCTGATCGGTGGGCTTAAATTTTTCCACCAGGGTGTAGCGGATATTGGGACGGTCGAAGCTGCTGATCTGGATCAGCGGATCCTGCATGTGCAGCAGATTAACGATGTCGTTACGGGTGGTTTCATCGGCGGTCGCGGTCAGCGCCATCACCGGCACCTCCGGGAAGCGTTCACGCAACCGGCCCAGCGCGCCATATTCCGGACGGAAATCGTGCCCCCACTGCGAGATACAGTGCGCCTCATCCACCGCCAGCATCACGGGCTGCCAGTGCGCCAGATTGTCGAGGAAGTTATCCATCATCAGGCGTTCGGGGGCGATGTAGAGCAGCTTCACCCGACCGGTGCGGCAGTCAGCCATCACCGTCTGCTGCTGTTCGCGCGTCATAGTGGAGTTGAGACACGCCGCGGCCACGCCGTTTGCCAGCAGCTGATCGACCTGATCTTTCATCAGTGAGATCAGCGGCGAGACCACCAGCGTCAGGCCTTCGCGCACCAGCGCCGGGATCTGATAGCAGAGCGATTTACCGCCGCCGGTGGGCATGACCACCAGACAATCGCGCCCGCTCAGCGCCTGATTGATGATCGTCTGCTGACCGGGACGAAACTGCTGGTAGCCGAAGGTATCCTGCAATACCTGCTGCGCCAGCGCTTCCTGATTGAGAACTGCCGAGGTTGCCACGCGATTCCTGTCGTACGTTAGGGATTAGAACAAGTCGTTGAGCGTTACACCCACACCCAGACGCGTCTGGCGATGGTTGTAATCGATCAGTGATTCACCGTAGCCGCTGAACACCTGCGTATAGAAGCGGACATGCTCACTGATTGGGTAGCTCCAGGCCATCGTCGCACCGCCATAACCGCTGTTCCAGTTATAGTTGCCTTCAACGCTGAAGATACTGTCGCCCAGCTTATAGCCCAGCCGGGTGCGGTAGTAACCCATATATTTGGTGATATCGGGGTTGTCGTCATTATTTGCCCCGTCCGGGATGCGATACCAGGGTTTGATCTCCGCCAGGAAGTTCCCGTTCTCCGCCATCAGCCGCGCATAAACCCGGTTCCAGCTGCGCGAAGTGGGATCGCTGCGTCCGTTAGACTCATGATTCAGACCCAGTTCGACATCCCGCAGTGTCCAGCCACCCAGCGAATAATCCGTGGCCCAGCCAAGGAAAATCTGCGGCTCATAATTGGTCTCACGGAAGGGCGAGGATTCACCGCGATTCGACAGCTGCCACCAGGAGCGCTGGGTGTAAGAGGCGGCCAGCACCGAGTTATCACCCAGAATACCGCGCCACAGCGGAAACGCCAGGCTGAGCTGGAATTTCACTTCATCTTTGCGGGCATTTTCTCCCCAGTTATAGGAGGAGATCGCCTCTTTATTCAGGTCGCTGGTGTAGGTGTAGAGCAGATAGTTGTTCTCGTAAGGATAGAGAACAAACGGATTATCATGCTTCTCCAGCAGGTTAGCAATGATGCTGCCCTGAACCTGTGGCGCGTCATGAACCTCTTTGATCTGAGCTTCATCTGCCTGCGCCAGCGCAGGAATTATCAACATTGCCGCCAGCAAGGCGCGATGCTTACGCATAAAATTCTCCGGTGAGCGCTGCGTATCAAAACAACTGAAAGGGTGTCGTAAAAAGCAGGCCATTCTACACGCAAATGGCAGTGAGCAAGAGTGCTGATTTCTTAAACTGGAAACCCCCTCGCAGGCGGCATAGAATACACAACTCATTCAGATTGCGCGCCCCTCTGGCCCGATTTTTTCAGGACACATCATCATGTCATCACCCGTGCTGACACCGCAGGACGCTCGCCAGCTGGTCGGCGAAATTTTCGTTTATCACATGCCCTTCAATCAGGCGCTGGGTCTGGAACTGATGCGCCTGGAGGCGGACTACGCCGAAATCAGCTTTGCCAACAAAACCATGCTGGTGGGCAACCAGGCACAACAGATCCTGCATGGCGGGGTGATCGCGTCGGTTCTGGATGTGGCGGCAGGCATGGTCTGCGTCAGTAACGCGCTGACCCGTCAGGAGAGCATCAGCGAAGCCGAGCTTCGCCAGCGTCTCTCCCGCATGGGCACCATTGATATGCGCGTTGACTATCTGCGTCCCGGACGCGGCGAGCGCTTTACCGCCACCAGCAGCCTGCTGCGTGCCGGTAACAAAGTCGCCGTGGCGCGCGTCGAGCTGCACAACCAACAGGGCGACTATATCGCCACGGCAACCGCCACCTATCTTATCGGCTAAGCACGCCATCTGGATCTCATATGGATACGCAACAAACCCGCCAGGGCGTGGGTTTCGCCCTGGGGGCTTACTTTATCTGGGGCATCGCGCCAGCATATTTCAAACTGGTGAAGCAGGTTCCGGCCACGGAAATCATGACGCACCGGGTTATCTGGTCTGCGCTGTTTATGCTGCTGCTGATTACGCTGAGCCGCAGCTGGCCCGTCGTACGCAGCGTGTTCTCTCAGCCAGCAAAAGTGCTGATGCTGGCGCTGACCGCGCTGACCATTGGCGGCAACTGGCTGCTGTTTATCTGGGCGGTGAATAATCAGCATATGCTGGAAGCCAGCCTGGGTTACTTTATTAATCCGCTGATCAATGTGGTGTTCGGCATGCTGTTTCTGCGCGAGCGTTTCCGTCGTCTCCAGTGGCTGGCGGTGCTGCTGGCCACCCTCGGCGTGCTGGTACAGCTGTGGCAGTTCGGTTCGCTGCCGGTGATTGCGCTGGGGCTGGCGCTGAGCTTCGCCCTGTATGGTCTGGTGCGTAAAAAGATTCAGGTCGATGCTCAGAGCGGCATGCTGATTGAGACCCTGTGGCTGTTCCCCCTGGCGGCCATCTATCTGTTCGGCTTTGCCGACAGCCCTACCAGCCATCTCTCCGCTAACCCGCTGAGCCTCAACCTCAGGCTGGTCGCGGCAGGGATTATCACCACCATTCCGCTGATGCTGTTTGCGGCGGCCTGCAGCCGGCTGCGTCTCTCCACGGTTGGCTTCTTTCAGTATCTCGGCCCGACCCTGATGTTTATCCTGGCGGTCGTTTTCTACGGGGAAACCATCACGCCAGACAAGATGGTCACCTTTGGTTTCATCTGGCTGGCGCTGCTGGTGTTTGTCTGCGATGCGGTGGCGTTTTCATTCCGCACCCGTGCGCGCGTAGCGTGAAATAAAGCGCGCCATCGCCGGACCGGTCAGCAGGATGGTGAACAGACGCAGCGTCTGTAACGCCATCACAAAAGCCATGTTGACCTGGGTGCCCGCGGCAATTATCGCCACCGTGTCCAGCCCGCCCGGACTGGTGGCGAGATAGGCGGTCATCAGATCGATATCCAGCATCTGCGTCAGCATCCACGCCAGCCCGCCACACAACAGCATCAGCCCGAAGATGGAGGCGAGCATCTGCGGCAGCGTGCGCAGCGCCAGCAGGAAAATCGGACGGGTGAACCGGAGCCCGACACTCCAGCCGATCAGCGCGTAGGCCAGAGCCAGCAGCCACTCCGGCACCTGGAGTGCCGCAACACCGCTGCCGTTCAGTGCCGCCCCCGCCAGCGCGGGCAGCAACAGCGCCCCCGACGGGATGCGCAGCCGGGTGCCCAGCCACGCGCCCGCCAGCATCACCGCCAGCGTGATGACAAAGCCGCGATTCAGGGCGGGAAACCAGAGCAGCGAGACGCTGTGTGCCTCATCCCCCAGGCCGATACGTGCCACCAGCGCCGCCGCCGAGGCGACAAACAGCACCCGCAGATACTGCATGAACGCCACCAGCCGCACGTCGGCCCCAAAGTCGCCCGCCATCGCCACCATGGCGGATGCGCCACCCGGTGACGATCCCCAGGCACCGGTCGGGCCAGGCAGCTGACTGAAACGCACCAGCAGAAAACCCGATACGCCGCTGGCCGCCAGGGTCAGCAGCAGCACCGCCAGCACCACCGGCCACTCCTGAATCAGCGGCGTCAGAATCGACAGCGACAGGCTCTGTGCAATCATGCAGCCCAGTACCGCCTGCGCCAGCAGGAACAACCGCCTGTCGATGCGCAGCGTTGCGCCTGATAACCCCATCACCACGCCGACCACCATCGGGCCCAGCAGCAGCGCCGCGGGCACCTGAAAGTGGTGCAGCAGCGTCCCCAGCAGGACCGACACCAGCAGCAGCAGCGCCCACTGCGCGCGTAAGGATAAAGCGTCCATAAAAGTTAATTATTTGTAAAAACAAGGGGAACAGAGTACGCAGAAATGGCGACGGGAGCCAGCAGAACGGGCCATCGACGATGGCCCGGAACGTTTTTACAGCCAGTTTTTACGTTTGAAGTAGAGATAGGGTGCCAGGCCCGCCAGGATCATCAGGCCAATCGCCGCCGGATAGCCAAAGCTCCACTTCAGTTCCGGCATAAACTCGAAGTTCATCCCGTAGCTGGATGCCACCAGCGTCGGCGGCAGGAAGACGACGGAGACCACCGAGAAGATCTTGATGATGCGGTTCTGCTCGATGTTGATAAAGCCCATCGCGGCCTGCATCAGGAAGTTGACCTTCTGGAACAGCGATTCGTTGTGCGGCAGCAGCGACTCGATATCGCGCAGGATTTCACGCGCCTGCTCCAGCTGGTTGCCCGGCAGACGCGCTTTGCGCACCAGGAAGTTCAGGGCGCGCTGGGTATCCATCAGGCAGAGACGCACTTTCCAGCCGATATCTTCCAGCTCTGCCAGGCGTGACAGCGCCTGATCGTACTCTTCGCCCTGCTGACCTTCCATAATCACCCGGCTGAGTTTCTCCAGCGCGCTGTAGATGTTCTCGATCTCATCCGCCAGCTGTTCGATTTTGGTCTCGAACAGGTCGAGCAGCAGCTCAAACGCGTTGCCGTCGATCAGGGTCTGGTTTCGGGCGCGCATGCGGTAGAGACGGAAAGCGGGCAGTTCGCGTTCGCGCAGGGTATAGAGGCGGCCTTCACGGATGGTGAACGCCACCGTGGAGTTACCGGCGTGGTCGTCCGCATCTTCATAAAAGAAGAAGGAGTGGATGTGCAGACCATCTTCATCTTCGAAGAAACGCGCCGACGCCTCGATATCTTCCAGCTCAGGTCGGGTTGCCAGGCTCTGGCCCAGCTCACACTGCACCCGGTCACGCTCGCCCTCTTCCGGCTCAATCAGATCGACCCAGACGGAGGTGGTCAGCTTGTCGTTTTCGTCTTCCAGCTCCAGTCGCGTCAGGCGGCTGTGGTCCAGTTTAAATGCGCTCAGCATAGCAATACTCCCCATTGCAGACTAAATGGGACAAGGCAATCCGCCGTTCCTCAACACAGAACGGGCGGCCTGAACACGGAAACAGAGTTTCAAAGGTAAATCAGTGCTGACTCGTGCGACGGGATCAAAAAGGGAGGTCGCTGATAACCGCTAAGGCTACCCGCGTAAAGAGGTAGCCTTAGATGTTATGCCTGGTATCCAGGTCATTGAGCCAGCATCGACTGGGCGTGTCCAAGGCGTTGTCCTCTCATGATAATAGTGGGCGCATGTTACGCTGAGACGAAAAAGCCGTCAACCGCACGCTAAAGCGTTTCCAGCTTCGCGTAAGCCGCCACCAGCCACTTGATTCCCTGCCCCTGAAACGCCACCTGCAGGCGGCTGTGCTCGCCGCTGCCTTCCAGGTTAATGATGGTGCCTTCACCAAATTTGGCGTGATGAACACGCTGGCCCAGCGAGAATCCGCTGTCATTTTTGGTCACCGGTGCTCCCATCCGCTGATGGCTGACCGGACGACTGACGCTGGCGCGCAGCCGCACTTCTTCAATGCACGTTTCGGGCAGCTCACCGATAAAACGGGAAGGACGGTGATACACTTCCTTACCATAGAGTCGGCGGGTTTCAGCATAGGTCAGCGTCAGCTTGAGCATCGCACGGGTGACGCCGACATAAGCGAGACGACGCTCCTCTTCCAGCCGGCCCCCCTCATCCAGCGACATCTGGCTCGGGAACATCCCCTCTTCCATGCCGACGATGAAGACCTGGCTGAACTCCAGCCCTTTTGCCGAGTGCAGCGTCATCAGCTGAACCGCATCCTGCCATTTGTCTGCCTGACCTTCGCCCGCTTCCAGCGCCGCATGAGATAAAAACGCCTGCAGCGGCATCAGATCTTCATCTTCGTCCTGATAGCTGAACTGGCGGGTTGCCGTCACCAGCTCCTCAAGGTTTTCGATTCGCGCCTGACCCTTCTCGCCTTTCTCCTGCTCATACATCAGCCACAGACCGGAGTCTTTGATCACCCGATCGGTCTGAACATGGAGCGGTAATTCGGCGGTTTCGGTCGCCAGGGAATCGACCAGCTCACAGAAGCGTTGCAGCGCCGAGGCGGCCCGGCCAGCCAGCGCACGGGTTTGCAGCAGTTCGCGCGTCGCCTGCCACAGTGTCATCTGACGTTCGCGGGCAGTCTGACGCACCACGTCGAGCGTCCGATCGCCCACGCCGCGCGTCGGGGTATTGACCACACGCTCAAACGCCGCGTCGTCATTGCGGTTCGCGATCAGACGCAGATAGGAGAGCGCATCTTTGATCTCCTGACGTTCAAAGAAGCGCATGCCGCCATAAATCCGGTAGGGCATGCTGCTCTGCAGCAGCGCCTCTTCCAGCACGCGCGACTGGGCGTTACTGCGGTAGAGAATGGCGCAGTCATTGAGCGCCCCGCCGTTCTCCATCCAGACCTTGATGCGGTTAACCACGAAGCGCGCTTCATCCAGCTCATTGAAGGCGCAGTAGATAGAGATCGGTTCCCCATCACTGCCGTCGGTCCAGAGCTCTTTACCCAGCCGGCCATTGTTATTGGCGATCAGGGCGTTGGCGGCTTTCAGGATGTTATTGGTGGAGCGATAGTTCTGCTCCAGACGAATGGTTTCCGCGCCGGGAAAATCCTGCAGGAAGCGCTGAATATTTTCGACCTGCGCGCCACGCCAGCCGTAGATCGACTGGTCATCGTCACCCACGATGATTACCCGGCCGCTGTCACCCGCCAGCATCCGAATCCAGGCATACTGAATGTTGTTGGTATCCTGGAACTCATCCACCAGCACGTTGGTGAAGCGTTCGCGGTAGTGATTCAGAATGTGCGGCTTGTTGAGCCATAACTCATGCGCGCGCAGCAGCAGCTCGGCAAAGTCAACCAGACCGGCGCGGTCGCACGCTTCCTGATAGGCCTGATAGATGCGCAGCCAGGTCTGCTCGATCGGATTGCCGTAGCTTTCGATATGCTTTGGCCGCAGGCCTTCATCTTTTTTGCCGTTGATGTACCACATGCCCTGACGTGCAGGCCACTGCTTCTCATCCAGGTTCATCGATTTAATCAGGCGCTTAAGCAGGCGCAGCTGATCTTCGCTGTCGAGGATCTGAAAGTCCTGTGGCAGACCGGCGTCAAGGTGATGAGCACGCAGCAGGCGATGCGCCAGACCGTGGAAGGTGCCGATCCACATCCCGCCCTGGCTGGTGCCAATCAGCTGCTCAATACGGTGACGCATCTCCGCCGCCGCTTTGTTGGTAAAGGTCACCGCCATAATGGAATAGGGTGAACAGTTCTCTACCGACATCAGCCAGGCGATGCGATGCACCAGCACCCGCGTTTTGCCACTGCCCGCGCCTGCCAGCACCAGCAGGTTACTGCGCGGGGCCGCTACGGCCTCACGCTGATTGTCATTTAACCCATCGAGCAGTTCAGAAACGTCCATAAGCACCGGTTACCAAAGAGAAAACGCCGTCATCGCGCGCGGTATTGCGCCTGCCACAGACAAGGCTGGCGGCAAAGCTGAAAGCGGCAACGACTGGATAAATTTACAGCCATTATAGCAGTGAGGTGAGTGATGCCAACCGCGAAATTTCGACATGCGGCAACAGGCGCGCGTCCGGGATATGCATCAGGTTGCCCTGCCGCAGGTTAATCCAGCACGCCTGCAGCCCGCCGCGCAGCGAACCCGCCACGTCAGTGGTGAGATCGTCGCCCACATGCAGAATATAGTGAGGCGCGATAGCAAGACGCTGCGCCGCCAGCTGATACATATCCTGCCACGGCTTGGCGCGCCCGTCGGGCCCGGCGCGCAGAGTGAACTGAAAATAGCCGGCAATACCCATTTTTTCCGGGCTGGCGTTGCCGTTGG
>Ga0209371_1002327_pt1 | contig 10810 bp, 7 predicted proteins | sample AgamicAtAmrz_FD_187165 | JGI IMG/M metagenome (GOLD analysis project Ga0209371, IMG submission 187165) | Agave microbial communities from Guanajuato, Mexico - At.Am.rz (SPAdes) (version 2) | ecosystem: Host-associated > Plants > Roots > Rhizosphere | place: Guanajato, Mexico | collected 2012-06-07
AAACGAATGTGAAGTGACGATGATTCGGGCGATTTTAGGCTTGCGATTCGCATTTTCCTCATCAAGATGAAATCCCACCGATGGACAGGATTGCCGCGTTGCGATAGTCGGCAATGAGAGTGCGTGTGCAAGGGAGCATTTCATGATCGGACTAGTGCTTGTCACCCATGGCAAGCTGGCTGAGGAGTTTCGTCATGCGTTGGAGCATGTCGTCGGTCCCCAGAAATTGATCGAGACGGTCTGTATCGGTCCCGAAGACGACATGGATCAGCGCCGGCAGGATATCATCGACGCTGTCGCGCGCGCCAATGACGGCAATGGCGTCATCATCCTGACGGACATGTTTGGCGGCACGCCTTCCAATCTTGCGATTTCGGTCATGAATAACGGCAATGTCGAAGTCATCGCCGGGGTTAACCTGCCGATGCTGATCAAACTTGCCGGCGTTCGCAGCGAAGACAATATGGACAAGGCCCTTCAGGACGCATCCGATGCCGGCCGCAAATATATCAACGTCGCCAGCCGCGTTTTAAGCGGCAAATAAGAAGTCAGCCCATGTCGCCACTCTCCCGGGAACTACCGATCATCAACAAACGCGGTCTCCATGCCCGGGCATCAGCGAAATTCGTGCAGATGGTTGAAGGCTTCGACGCGACCATTACGGTTTCGAAAGACGGCATGACCGTCGGCGGCACCTCGATCATGGGTCTCATGATGCTGGCGGCCAGCCCCGGATGCAGTGTCTATGTCGAGGCGAGCGGCAATCAGGCCGAAGAGGCGCTCGCCGCACTTGAGGCCCTGGTCGCCGACCGGTTCGGCGAAGAAGCCTGAGCCATATAAAGACATAAAGACTTCTTTATATCATTATTGCCAGATCGTTCGTGGCCTGCTAAACCGCTGCTACGTAAAAAGCCGGGCCGCAATGTGCGGCGCTTCTGATCTGGAGAATCTCATGAGCCTTGAGAAGGACTACATCGTCGCCGATATCAACCTTGCCGCATTCGGCCGCAAGGAACTGGACATCGCCGAAACCGAAATGCCGGGCCTGATGTCCTGCCGCAAGGAGTTCGGTGAAAGCAAGCCGCTGAAGGGCGCCCGCATTTCCGGTTCGCTTCACATGACGATCCAGACCGGCGTTCTCATCGAGACGCTGAAGGAACTCGGTGCAGACATTCGCTGGGCCTCCTGCAACATCTTCTCGACACAGGACCATGCTGCAGCGGCCATTGCGGCAGCCGGCATTCCGGTCTTTGCCGTCAAGGGTGAGAGCCTGACGGAATATTGGGAATATACCGACAAGATCTTCCAGTGGACCGATGGCGGTCTCTCCAACATGATCCTCGACGATGGCGGCGATGCCACCATGTACATCCTGCTTGGCGCTCGCGCGGAAGCGGGCGAAGACGTGCTCTCCAATCCCGGCTCCGAAGAAGAAGAAATTCTCTTCGCGCAGATCAACAAGCGCCTCAAGGCTTCGCCCGGCTGGTTCACCAAGCAGCGCGACGCGTTGAAGGGTGTCACCGAAGAAACGACGACCGGCGTGCACCGCCTCTACGACCTCAGCAAGAAGGGCCTGCTGCCTTTCCCGGCGATCAACGTCAATGACAGCGTCACCAAGTCCAAGTTCGACAACAAATACGGTTGCAAAGAATCGCTGGTTGACGGCATTCGCCGCGCAACCGACGTGATGATGGCCGGCAAGGTTGCCGTGGTGTGCGGATACGGCGATGTTGGCAAGGGTTCGGCCGCTTCGCTGCAGGGCGCCGGCGCCCGCGTGAAGGTGACCGAAATCGACCCGATCTGCGCACTGCAGGCTGCCATGGACGGTTTCGAAGTCGTTCGCCTGGAGGACGTTGTTTCCTCCGCCGATATCTTCATCACCACGACGGGCAACAAGGACGTCATCCGCATCGAGCACATGCGCGAGATGAAGGACATGGCGATCGTCGGCAATATCGGCCACTTCGACAACGAGATTCAGGTCGCATCGCTGCGTAACCTGAAGTGGACGAACATCAAGCCGCAGGTCGACATGATCGAGTTCCCGAAGGGCAACCGCATCATCCTGCTGTCCGAAGGTCGTCTTCTGAACCTTGGCAACGCCACCGGTCACCCCTCCTTCGTCATGTCGGCCTCCTTCACCAACCAGGTTTTGGGCCAGATCGAACTCTTCACCAAGCAGGGCGAATACAAGAACGACGTTTACGTGCTGCCGAAGCACCTCGACGAGAAGGTCGCACGCCTCCATCTCGAGAAGCTTGGTGTGCGCCTGACTGAACTTTCCGACGTTCAGGCAGATTATATCGGCGTCTCGAAGCAGGGCCCGTTCAAGGCGGACCACTACAGATATTAATTTCATGGTTAATATCCACTGAAATTACACAATATCTAGATGCCGCGCGCTTGACAAAGCGCGCGGCATCTTTTTTGCGCGCTCCCTTTTCGCAGTTTTATGAAGGCGGTATTGTCATCAGACTTGATTCGGACGCACCACAGGGCGGTGCGGACGAAATGGGATGTCTTGTCGAAGATGCGGCACATAGGACGGAGACAGACCGGGGATGTCGGTTCAAAATTCGGATCTGCGCAAGCAGACAGTTCAACGCGTTGAAAACACGCAAGCGGGCGTGGCATTGAGCGCGGCTCTCGCGTGTTGCCGGCAGGTCGTCAGTGCGGTTCGGACAGGCTTTGCGAGGCTTCCTGTCCTGATGTCGGGCACGGTTCTGGCCGGCTCGACAACCGTTGTGATGGCCCAGGACGGGCTTGTGGCAAAGACCGGCGCGCGGCTGTTCTCATCCGGAGAAACCATCACCTATTCGCTTTTCGTCGGCATGCTTTCGGCAACGCTGTTTTCCGTCGTCTGGCTGGTGCGCCAGCGCGGTAATATCGAGGCGGAAAGCAGCGAATACAGACAGGCGCTTGCCCAGTCCCACCACAAGATCGCGAAATACGAAGCGTTGATTTCCGACAAGAGCCGCCGCATCGTCATCTGGGACGGCGCGGACAAGCGGCCCGAATTTTTGGGACAGCTGCCGGCCGAGACGGGTGTGCCGCTGGCGGATCAGGATTTTCTGGCTTTTGGCCGCTGGCTGAAACCGGCATCCGCAAGCCAGCTTGAAAAATCCATCGAAAAACTCCGCAGCCATGCCCAGAGCTTCGACCTGACCATCGAGACGCAGCGCGGCGAAGTCATTGAAGTTCAGGGCCGGGTTTCCGGGGGCAATGCCTTTGCGCGTTTCATAGCCCTCAACAATCTGCGCGCCGAACTCGCTGAATTGCAGGTGGAGCGCGAGCGCCTGATCGCTTCCGTCTCGACCTTTCAGGAACTTCTCGATTCCATCGAGCAGCCCGTCTGGCGGCGCAATGGCGAAGGTGACCTCATCTGGGTCAACCACGCCTATGCGCAGGCGGTGGATGCCCGTGACACCGAACAGGCCGTTCATGAAAAACGCGAACTTCTGAACACGGTTACCCGGCAGAAGATACGCGCGGCCGCGACACCGGAATCGCCCTATCACGACCGTATTTCGACGGTGGTTTCCGGAAACCGCACCTTCTTTGACGTTGTCGACATCAAGACGGCGGGTGGGTCCGCCGGCATCGCCATCGATGCCACCGAGGCCGAGACCATCGGCGAAGAACTTAAACGGGTTCTGAAGAGCCACGCCGAAACGCTCGATCATCTGGCAACGCCTGTCGCCATTTTCGACGGCCGGCAGCGGCTGCAATTCTATAATCAGGCTTTTGCGGCTCTCTGGGGTCTCGATCTCGTTTTCCTCGAATCCAGCCCTGACAATTCCGAGCTTCTGGACAGGCTGCGCACCGCCGGCAAATTGCCGGAGCAGCTGAACTGGAAGAACTGGAAGGAGACGGCTCTTTCCGTCTATCGTTCGCTGGATACCAAGACTGATCTCTGGCACCTGCCGAACGGCCAGACCCTGCGGGTCATCGCGACTGCCCATCCGCAGGGCGGCGCAACCTGGGTTTTCGAGAACCTGACCGAGCAGGTCGATCTGCAGATGCGTTACAACACGCTGGTAAAGGTGCAGGGCGAAACCATCGACCATCTGGCCGAAGGTGTGGCCGTGTTTGGCGCTGATGGGCGCATTCGCCTGTCCAATCCGGCATTCCGGGCGCTCTGGGGCGTGACTGCGGAACAGGCCGAGACCGGCACCCATATCCGCGCCATCGAAACCGCCTGCACGCAATCCTATGACCGGCCGGACGGCTGGCGCGCCTTCAGCCAGTTCATTACCAGCTTCGACGATGAGCGGCCGTCGCGGCAGGGCACGCTGGAACTGCTTTCCGGCCTCGTGCTCGACTACGCCATCATTCCGCTGCCGGACGCACAGACCATGCTGACCTTCGTCAACATGACCGACAGCGTTCGGGCCGAACGGGCACTGAAAGAAAAGAACGACGCGCTTCTGAAGGCCGACGAGCTTAAGAACGATTTCGTGCAGCATGTTTCCTACGAGCTGCGTTCGCCGCTAACGAATATCATCGGCTTCACCGATCTCCTCAAGACACCCGGCATCGGACAATTGACGGAACGGCAGGCGGAATATCTCGATCATATTTCCACCTCGTCTTCGGTGCTCCTGACCATCGTCAACGATATTCTCGATCTCGCGACCGTCGATGCCGGCATCATGCAGCTCAATTATTCGGAAAACGATCTGAACGAATTGCTCGACGATGTTTCGGTGCAGATCGCCGACCGGCTGCAGGAGAGCGGAATTTCGCTCGAAATCGTTGCACCCGCCCATCTCGGCAGTCTGGTGGCCGATCACCAGCGGCTGAAGCAGATTCTCATCAAGCTCCTGACCAATGCGATCAATTTCGCGCCCGAAGGTTCCTCCGTGCAGCTTTCCTGCCAGCGCAGCGAAGGCGACTTCGTGTTCTCGGTGGCGGATAAGGGTCCGGGTATTCCCGAGGATATGCTGAAAAGCGTGTTCGACCGCTTCGCCACACGCGGCAATGGCGGGCGGCGAACCGGTGCGGGGCTTGGTCTTTCCATCGTCGAAAGCTTCGTTAGCCTGCATCATGGCACCGTCAGCATCGACAGCCGGCCCGGCAACGGCACCATCGTCACCTGCCGCATTCCTTCCGGCACACGGCCGCATTCCATCGCCGCAGAATGAGCGAAGACATCTTGCCGATCACCATTCCCCTTGCGGGAGAAAAAGACACCATCAGGCTCGGTGAAGACCTTGTGCTGGCTTTGAAACCCGGCGATTGTCTGGCCCTGATCGGCGATCTTGGCGCCGGCAAATCGACGCTTGCCCGCGCCTTCATCCGGGCAATGGCGGACGAGCCGGATCTTGAAGTTCCAAGCCCTACCTTCACGATCATCCAGACCTATGCCGCCCGCATTCCAGTCGCCCATCTCGATCTTTACCGGCTTTCGGATGTTTCGGAACTGGACGAACTCGGTATCGATGAGATGCTGGAGGATGGCATCTGCCTGATCGAGTGGCCGAATATAGCCGCCGAGATTCTGCCGCCGGAGCAGACCATCACGCTCCGGCTGACGCATTCCGGCGAAGGGCGGCTCGCCTCCATCGAGGCTCCGGCAAAGCTGAAAGCACGGCTTGAACGGGTTTTCGCCATCCGCGCATTTCTCGCAAAAAATGGCAAGGGCGATGCGGCACGGCGTTTTCTGAGCGGTGACGCCTCCACTCGCGCTTATGAGACCGTTTCCACTGGCGGCCCGAACCTTATCCTTATGGATTGGCGACGGCCCATGCGAGGAGCGATTGTCGCTGACGGGAAGACCTATGCGGAAATCGCCCATCTTGCCCAGGATGCGCGTTCCTTTGTGGCGATCGGCAATTATCTGAGAAATAGCGGCTTTTGCGCGCCGGAGATTCTGGCGGCGGATACCGATCAGGGCATTCTCCTGCTGGAAGACCTCGGGCAGGAGGGGGTGCTGGCGCCTGACGGAACGCCGATAGAGGACCGCTATCTGCAAAGCGTCGCCTGTCTCGCCGCCCTTCATCAGGCCCCGCGGCCCCGGCTGCTGCCCGTGGGTGACGGCAGCGCCTATGAGGTTCCCCCCTTCGACCGGCAGGCGATGAAGATCGAGGTTTCGCTGCTGGCGGAATGGTATCTGCCGCATAAACGCGGTAAATCGCTCACCGATAGCGAAAAGAGCGACTATTACGCTCTATGGGACACGCTGATCGACCAGCTCGCCGACTGCGAGACGGGAATTGTGCTACGCGATTTCCATTCGCCCAACCTTATATGGCAGCCGCAGAATAGCGGCATCCGGCAGGTCGGCCTGATCGATTATCAGGACGCGATGATCGGTCCGAGCGCTTACGATCTTGCCTCCATCGTGCAGGACGCCCGCGTCACCATCTCACCCGAATTGCAGGCGCGCCTGCTTTCGCACTATCTTGACAGCAGGAGAAGCTCGCCCTCTTTCGATGAGGCGTCCTTCCTCAAGGCTTTCGCCATCATGTCGGCGCAGCGCAACTGCAAGCTTGCCGGTATCTGGGTGAGGCTGTTGGAACGGGATGGAAAACCCGGTTATATGAAACATATGCCGAGGACGTTCCGCTATCTCAGTGCGGCGCTTTCGCATCCGGAACTCGCACCGCTCAAGGACTGGTGCCTGCGTATGGGCATGGAATTCGACGACTGAAAGACGGTTGACCACGATGACGATTAAAAATGCGATGGTGCTGGCCGCCGGGCTTGGCACGCGGATGCGCCCGATCACGGATACGATCCCGAAGCCGCTCGTCCAGATCGCGGGCAAGCCGATGATCGACTATGCGCTCGACGCCCTTGTCGAAGCCGGTGCGGAAACCATTGTCGTCAATGTTCATCACCACGCGGAACAGATGGTCGCCCATCTTGAGAAGCGCACCGACGCCGAAATCCTGATTTCCGACGAGCGGTCGCAACTGATGAATTCCGGCGGCGGTCTCGCCAAGGGCCTGAAGCTTCTGGAACCCGGCCCGGTCTTCGTCATGAATGCCGATCTCTTCTGGATTGGCGAGCAGTTGAATGCGGTCAGCAACCTGCGCAAGCTTGCACAATTCTTCGACCCGACCCGGATGGACATGGCGCTACTCTGCGTCGACATGGACCGCACCACCGGGCACAATGGCAAGCGGGATTTCAACCTCTCCGCCGATGGGAAACTGACGCGGTATCGCGATGGCGAGCCGAACCCGGTGGTTTATGCCGGAGCCATCGCCATGAATTCGCGACTGCTGGACGATGCGCCGGCGGATGCCTTCAACCTCAATATCTATTTCGACCGCGCCATTGAAAGAGACCGGCTTTTCGGGCTTTCTCTGGATGGTCACTGGATCACCGTCGGCACGCCGGATGCGATAGAAGATGCTGAAAGCATCATCCGCCAATTCAGGGAAAAACGCTCTGCATGACGCTCACCCACCACGCAAAGCGCGTTCTGACGATCGCTGCGGGAACACCGTTCCTCAAGACGCTCGCGGAAACGCTGTGCGACGGGACACTGACAGCCGGCTATAAATACGACCCAGCCGATCCGCTGTCACTTGCCAAGGTGACGATCTATGTGCCGACGCGGCGCTCCGCCCGTGTGCTGCGCTCCGAATTCGTCGATCTTCTGGGCGGCCGGTCCGCCATTCTGCCGCTGATCCGCCCCTTGGGCGAAACGGATGACGACAGCGGCTTCTTCGAGATCGAAAATCCTGAAATCATGGATCTGGCGCCGCCGATTTCCGGCACCGGCCGGCTGATCGAACTGGCGCGTCTCATTCTCGCCTGGCGCAACAGCCTGCCGGACGCCATACGGGCAATTCACTCGGATTCGCCGCTTGTCGCCCCCGCCAGCCCCGCAGACGCCATTTGGCTGGCGCGTGCGCTTGGCGAGGTGATCGACGCCATGGATACGGAAGAAAAGGACTGGGAAGCGCTTCAGCATCTCGATACTGGCGATCATGCGCAATGGTGGCAGCTGACGGCGGATTTCCTGCGGATCGCCAGCGTCTTCTGGCCGGCGCGGCTTGCCGAACTTAACCGTTCCTCGGCCGGCCGGCATCGCAACGCCATCCTGCGGGCGGAAGCGAACCGGCTTGCCAATTTGCCGGATACGGGACCGATCATCGTCGCCGGGTCGACGGGTTCCATTCCTGCCGCAGCCGATCTCATCGCCGCCGTTGCGGCACTGCCCCAAGGTGCCGTCGTACTTCCGGGTCTAGACCTTGCCATGCCGGAGGAACAATGGGAGGCAATCGCCGAGGACCCTACCGATCCTTCGAGCCGCACCCACTCGCAATATGGGCTTTATATGCTGCTGCAGAAGCTCGGCATACTGCGCGACGACGTGGTTCAGATCGGCGCCATCGATGGCGACCTGGAAAAGCGCGCAGCCGTGTTTTCGGCCGCACTCGCACCGGCCAAATCCACCAGCGACTGGAATCGCTGGCGTGAGGACAGGGACCCCGGCTTTTTCGACGACGCCTTCGCGACGGCCACGCTGATAGAAGCCGCCAATGAGCGCGAGGAAGCGACGGCCATCGCGGTGGCTTTGCGGCTGGCGCTTGAAGCGCCCGGCGCTGGACGTCCGTCTCAGGCAGCGCTGATAACCCCAGACCGCGGACTGGCGCGGCGCGTGGCGACGGAACTCCAGCGCTTCGGCATCGAAGCCGACGACTCGGCCGGTACGCCGCTTTCCGCCACCCCGCAAGCCGGGCTGACGCAGCTGGCGCTGGAAGCCATTCTGAGGCCCGGCGACCCGGTGCCGATTATCTCCCTTCTGAAACATCCGCTCAGCCGTTTCGGCCTTTCCAATGAAGCTTTCGCGAAAGCCTCCAAAGCGCTGGAGCTGATCGCGCTGCGCGGCGGCCGTGTGGAGACCGAAATCGGCAATCTGGAAGCGGTTCTGGAGGCGCAGCTTCTGGCGCAGCGCGACGACCGGCACCCGCCTGCCTGGCGGCTGGCGCTGCCGGAGGCAAGCGCGGAGGCCGCGCGCGATCTGGCAAGGCGGATTGCCGTTGCGACGGAGCCGCTCGGTTCCGCCTTTGTCCGCAGAGATCGGTCCGGTCGCGCCTTCACCGATAAATTGCCATTGTCCGTTTGGGCGGAGCGGACGGGCCGCGTGATCGAAGCCATCTGCGCGGATGAAAACAGCGATCTTGCCGCGCTCTGGTCCGGTGAAGCGGGAGACAAGCTTTCCGAACTGTTCGGCGAGCTGATGGAAAGCGGCGAAATCCTCGATGCGGATGGACCGCAATGGATCGATATTTTTGCGGCCCTGGTAGCCGGTGAATCGATCAAGCCAAGATCGATGCGCCATCCGCGCATTTTCATCTTCGGCGCGCTTGAGGCGCGGCTGCAAAGCGTCGATACCGTCGTTATCGGTGGCCTTAATGAAGGGCTCTGGCCCGGCCAGACGGCGAATAATCCATTCCTGTCCCGCACCATGAAGACCGCTATTGGCCTCGAACCGCCGGAACGGCGCATCGGCCAGCTGGCGCATGATTTCGAGATGGCAAATGGCACCCGGCAGATTTTTTACACCCGCGCGCTGAGGCAGGGCTCAACGCCCGCTGTCGCCTCGCGCTGGCTGCAGCGTCTTCTGGCGCTGGGCGGCGAGGATTTTGCCGATAAACTCAGGAAGCGCGGCGAGACCTATCGTCATTGGGCGGGATTGATGGATGAGAGCATCGATCAGGAAGCGGCAAAGCGCCCTGCCCCGAAACCGCCAGCCGCGTTGCAGCCGACGCGCTATTCCTTCAGCGAAGTGGGCCGCCTGCGCCGCGACCCATATTCGATCTATGCGCGACGCATCCTGAAGCTGGACCCGCTCGACCCCTTCAATCGCGATCCGAACGCCGCCGATCGCGGCACGCTCTATCACGCGATTATCGAGCGCTATTCCCGTGAGGGACACATTCCCGGCACACCGGCCTCGCTTTCGGCCATGCAGCGCATTCTCGACGAATGTTTCGATGCGGAAAACCTGCCTCCCCATGTGGATGTTATCTGGCGGCCGCGTTTTGCAGCGGTAGCACGCGCCTTTATCGACTGGGAGAAAGAACGTCATCCATCCATTCGCCACAGCTTCTACGAGGCTCGCGCTGGGCAGGAAATTGCCGAAGCGGGCATAAGGCTGACAGGGATCGCCGACCGCATCGACATTAAGACAAACGGTCAGGCGGATATTATCGACTACAAGACGGGGCTGGCGCCTTCCGCAAATCAGGCGCGCGCGCTGCTCGATCCGCAGCTTGCGCTGGAGGCGGTGGCACTGATGCGCGGCGCCTTCCGCGAAGCCGGTTCGCCCACGCCGGAAAACCTCATCTATGTTCGCCTGCGACCGGGGGATAGGTTTTTCCCGGATCAGGTCAATAACGAACATTCCAGCCGAAGCGGCAAAAGACCGCCGAAATCGGCGATTGAGCTCGCGACGGAATCGATCGAACAGCTCACGAAATTCGTTCATTCCCTGCGCAATGGCGAAAACGGTTTCGCCTCCCGCCTCGTGCCGGAAGAGCAGCAATCCTATGGCGGGGAATATGACCACCTCGCCCGCGTTTCGGAATGGTCGACGGCAGAACCGGGAGACGGCGATGACGATTGATCCTTTCGACGCCGGCCCCGCCGCCGATACGCCTGAAAGCTGGATCGACTGGACCAGCGCCCGGCAGCGGCTTGCCTCCGATCCTGCCAGTTCCGCATGGGTGTCGGCCAATGCCGGCTCAGGCAAGACCCATGTTCTGACCCAGCGCGTCATCCGCCTCCTTCTGGCCGGGTGCCGACCCTCGGCCATCCTCTGCCTCACCTATACCAAGGCCGCGGCGTC
>Ga0209371_1002328_pt1 | contig 10807 bp, 12 predicted proteins | sample AgamicAtAmrz_FD_187165 | JGI IMG/M metagenome (GOLD analysis project Ga0209371, IMG submission 187165) | Agave microbial communities from Guanajuato, Mexico - At.Am.rz (SPAdes) (version 2) | ecosystem: Host-associated > Plants > Roots > Rhizosphere | place: Guanajato, Mexico | collected 2012-06-07
CAATATGGTGAAAGCGGCGCAAAACCTGCGTCAGGCGTAAGGTTTCGTCGGGGCCGGGGAGGGAGGTTGACCCGCCCTGCAAACTCGCGCGTCGTAGAGAGGTAACGGAGCTGTCGCCAGCCCTGAGCGGCAGTCTGAAAATAAAATCGCCCGGCAAAACCGGGCGATTTTTTTATCCTTTTTTCGCGCCGTAGCGCGCAAACCACGCCAGCATTCGTTGCCAGCCATCCTTTGCCGACTCGGCATGGTAGCTCGGGCGATAATCGGCGTTAAACGCATGTCCCGCTTCCGGATACACCACGATTTCCGCAGTGGCGTTAGCCGCCCGCAGCGCCTGACGCATGGTTTCCACCGTGTCCAGCGGAATGCCGGTGTCCTGCGCGCCATACAGCCCTAAAACAGGCGCGTTCAAGTCTGTCGCCACATCCACCGGGTGTTTCGACGAATTCAGCGTTTTATCGCCCAGCAGTTTGCCATACCAGGCGACGGCGGCTTTAAGCTGCGGATTGTGCGCAGCGTAGAGCCAGCTAATGCGCCCGCCCCAGCAGAAGCCGGTGAGCAGCAGGCGATGCGCGTCGCCGCCGTTGCGCGCCGCCCAGTTGGCGACGTGATCGAGATCCGCCAGCACCTGCGCGTCCGGCACTTTAGAAACCAGATTGCTGAGCAGAGAAGAGATATCGTTGTAATCGTTAGGATCGCCCTGGCGGAAGTAGAGTTCCGGCGCCACGGCCAGATACCCCTCAAGCGCCAGACGACGACAGATATCGCGGATATGTTCATGCACGCCAAAAATTTCCTGCACCACGATAACTACCGGCAGCGGGCCATCGGCGTTTTTCGGGCGGGCGTGATAAGCGGGCATATTATCGCCCTGTGAAGGAATGGAGGTTTCACCGGCCAGAATGGCGTCTTCCGGCGTCTGGACTACCGTTGAAGCAACGGGAGAAACGGACGGGGCGAAACCCGGTTTGTTGTCGGTTATTGTGTTACTGGTCATGGCATTCTCCGTACCCTTTTTAGCGCATCCGATAACTATAGCGTGCGATGGTAAATTCACCGTTGAACAAAAACGCGCTGTACGAAAGCGAAAGTTATCATTACAGGCAGTAAAGTGTGATTTGCATCACTAATTAATGGAAAAATAATGCAAACTGTTTATATCAAAGTGAATCCTGTCACGAAAAAGCGCGAGCGGCTTCTGTAAAGTACCGTTTTGCTTCTTCTGACCCACCGACCTACAGAGGAGTCTTTTATGTCCAGGTCTGACGTTTTTCATCTTGGCCTTACCAAAAATGATTTGCAGGGGGCCACGCTTGCTATCGTGCCCGGCGACCCGGAGCGCGTGGAAAAAATCGCTGCGCTGATGGAGAACCCGGTTAAGCTCGCCTCGCACCGTGAGTTCACTACCTGGCGCGCTGAGCTGGACGGCAAGCCCGTCATTGTTTGCTCCACCGGCATCGGCGGCCCGTCAACCTCAATCGCTGTGGAAGAACTGGCGCAGCTGGGCATTCGGACTTTCCTACGCATCGGCACGACCGGCGCCATCCAGCCGCACATCAACGTAGGCGATGTGCTGGTCACGACGGCCTCCGTACGCCTGGACGGCGCGAGCCTGCATTTCGCGCCGATGGAATACCCGGCGGTGGCGGACTTCGCTTGTACCACAGCGTTAGTTGAAGCGGCAAAATCTGTTGGCGCGACGACGCATGTGGGCGTGACCGCCTCTTCTGATACCTTCTACCCGGGCCAGGAGCGTTACGACACCTTTTCCGGCCGGGTGGTCAGCCGCTTCAAAGGTTCTATGGAAGAGTGGCAGGCGATGGGCGTGATGAACTATGAGATGGAATCCGCCACGCTGCTGACCATGTGTTCAAGTCAGGGGTTGCGCGCAGGCATGGTGGCGGGCGTTATCGTCAACCGCACCCAGCAGGAAATCCCCAACGCGGAAACCATGAAGCAGACCGAAAGCCACGCCGTGAAAATCGTGGTCGAAGCGGCGCGCCGCTTGATCTAACCCTGCAAAGGCCGGCTCCCTCCGGCCTTTTTGCGTAATTCCTCGCAGGAATTACGCTCCTCACCGAAAAACGCTTCCCGTCTGGACATCTGTACAGCACAATCGCTGCTGGCATGCGTTGCAGTTCAGGCAGGAGGCGTTGTGGAAAGCTCATACATTTTGTTGGCGATAATCGCTCTGGCGGGCGTGCTGGTAGGGTGGCTGTTAGCAAGCCAGCGGGCGGCGCAGCTAAAGGCGGAGTTGCTGGCGGAACAGCGCGATATTTACGGCGAACTGAGCGCCGCCAAAGCCTCGCTTGAACAGAGCTTACACTGGCGTGACGAATGCGAACTTCTCAACAATGAACTGCGCAGCCTGCGGGAAATTAACAGCTCGCTGGAGTCTGACCTGCGCGAAGTCACTACCCGTCTTGAATCCACCCAACTGCACGCCGAAGAGAAGCTGCGCCAGATGATGAACAGCGAGCAGCGCCTGAGCGAGCAGTTTGAAAATCTCGCCAATCGGATTTTTGAGCAGAGCAACCGGCGGGTTGAAGAGCAGAACCGCCAGAGTCTGAACGGGTTGTTAACGCCGCTGCGCGAGCAGCTCGACGGTTTTCGCCGCCAGGTACAGGAGAGCTTCGGCCAGGAGGCGCGAGAGCGCCATACGCTGGCGCATGAAATCCGCAACCTGCAACAGCTGAACGCGCAAATGGCCCAGGAGGCGATTAATCTTACTCGTGCGCTGAAGGGCGACAACAAAGCCCAGGGCAACTGGGGCGAAGTGGTGCTGGCTCGGGTGCTGGAGGCTTCTGGCCTGCGCGAAGGGCACGAGTACGAAACGCAGGTCAATATCCAGCTTGCCGACCGCAGCCGCATGCAGCCGGATGTCATTGTGAGGCTGCCGCAAGGCAAAGATGTCGTCATCGACGCCAAAATGACGCTGGTGGCTTATGAGCGTTACTTCAACGCGGAAGATGACTATACCCGCGACCTGGCGCTTAACGAGCACATCGCCTCTATCCGCAACCATATCCGCCTGCTGGGACGTAAGGATTACCAGCAACTGCCGGGGCTGCGCACGCTCGACTATGTGCTGATGTTTATTCCCGTCGAACCCGCCTTTTTACTGGCTATCGATCGGCAGCCGGAAATCATCAACGAGGCGCTGAAAAATAACATTATGCTCGTCAGCCCAACCACGCTGCTGGTGGCGCTGCGCACTATCTCTAACCTCTGGCGCTATGAGCATCAGAGCCGAAACGCTCAGCACATCGCCGAACGCGCCAGCCGGCTGTACGACAAAATGCGCCTGTTTGTGGATGACATGACCGCCATCGGTCAATGTATCGATAAGGCGGGCGACAGCTACCGGCAGGCGATGAAAAAGCTGGCTTCCGGGCGCGGCAACCTGCTGGTGCAGGCCGAAGCGTTTCGCGCGCTGGGCGTGGAAATTAAGCGCGAGATTAATCCGGATTTAGTGGAACAGGCCCGCCAGGAAGAGGAGACGTGGCCGCTGCCGGATGGGCAGAATGCGTCAAAGGACGCTATAAATGACAATAGCTTAACTTCATACCGCGCCGCGGGCGAAGGCTAAGACGACGCTACGCGATGGCCTTGAATCATAGGGCAATCGCGCCCAATCTGTTACACTTCACGAACATTTTCTTGATAAGCAGGCACTGAGATGGTTGAAGATTCACAAGAAACAACGCACTTTGGCTTCCAGACTGTAGCGAAAACGGAAAAAGCCGATAAAGTCGCGCAGGTGTTTCATTCTGTGGCCGCAAAATACGACATCATGAACGACCTGATGTCTTTTGGCATTCATCGTCTGTGGAAGCGCTTCACTATCGACTGCAGCGGCGTACGTCGTGGGCAAAGCGTGCTGGATCTCGCGGGCGGCACCGGCGACCTGACCGCTAAATTCTCCCGTCTGGTTGGCGAGAGCGGCCGGGTGGTGCTGGCGGATATCAACGACTCCATGCTGAAAATGGGCCGCGAAAAGCTGCGCAATACCGGCGTGGTCGGCAATGTCGAGTATGTGCAGGCGAACGCCGAAGCACTGCCTTTTCCTGATAACACTTTCGACTGCATCACCATCTCTTTTGGTTTGCGTAACGTTACCGACAAAGAAAAAGCGCTGCGCTCCATGTTCCGCGTGCTGAAGCCGGGCGGCCGCCTGCTGGTGCTGGAGTTCTCCAAACCGACCATTGAGCCGCTCAGCAAAGCCTATGACGCTTACTCTTTCCACGTATTGCCGCGCGTAGGCGAGATGGTGGCGAATGATGCGGAGAGCTACCGTTATCTGGCCGAATCTATCCGCATGCATCCGGATCAGGATACGCTGAAAGCGATGATGGAAGACGCCGGTTTTGAAAGCGTGAACTATTACAACATGACCGGCGGCATCGTGGCGCTGCATCGCGGCTACAAGTTCTGACAGGAGGTGGCGGATGCCGTTCACACCCCTTATTACGGCAGGCATAGAGGGCGTGCTTAACACCTTCCTCTATCGCGAGCCGGCGCTGAAAGGGCCGCGCCAGCGCTTACAGGGAAAAGTGTTGCGGGTAGTGCTAAAAGAGTTTTCCGCGCCGCTGGTGCTCTCTTTTAGTGAAAAGCAACTGGATGTGCTGAGCCAGTGGGAAGGCGAGGCGGACTGCTCGGTAATTACCCGGCTTTCAGTGCTGCCTAAATTGCAGGACAGACAGCAGCTCACCTCGCTTATTCGCAGCGGCGAACTGGAAGTGCAGGGCGACCTGCAGGTCGTGCAAAATTTTGTCGCGCTGCTGGATTTAGCAGAGTTTGATCCTGCGGAGGTGCTTGCACCCTATACGGGCGATATCGCCGCTGAAGGGATCAGCAAGGTAGTGCGCCGTGGCGGTTCATTGCTAAAGAAAAGCGTTATCCGCAACCAGCAGTACCTGGCTGAGGCCTTGACTGAAGAGTGGCGAGTGGCGCCGGGAAGGCTTGAAGTCGCCTGGTTTTCTGAGGAGATCTCGGCGATTGAGCGCTCTGTAGAAGCATTAACCAAACGGCTGAATAAACTGGAGGGCAAATGACGCCAGGTGAAATTCGGCGCCTTTATTTCATCATTCAGACCTTTCTAAGCTATGGGCTTGATGAGCTCATTCCCCGTATGCGTATCACGCTGCCGCTGCGCCTTTGGCGACGCGGGCTGTTCTGGATGCCTAACCGGCATAAAGATAAAGAACTGGGCGAGCGTCTGCGTCTGGCTTTACAGGAGCTTGGTCCGGTCTGGATTAAATTTGGTCAGATGTTGTCAACCCGCCGCGATCTTTTCCCGCCGCAGATAGCCGATCAACTGGCGCTGTTGCAGGACCGCGTGGCCCCGTTTGACGGCGTGCTGGCGAAACGGCAAATCGAAAAGGCGATGGGCGATATTCCTGTCGAAACCTGGTTTGACGACTTCGACATCAAACCGCTGGCCTCCGCCTCGATTGCGCAAGTGCATACCGCCCGGCTGAAAGAGAACGGGAAAGAGGTGGTCATCAAAGTTATCCGTCCGGATATCCTGCCGGTTATCCAGGCGGACATGAAGCTCATCTACCGGCTCGCCCGCTGGGTGCCGCGTCTGATGCCGGATGGCCGCCGTTTGCGCCCGCTGGAAGTGGTGCGCGAATATGAAAAAACGCTGATTGATGAGCTGGATCTGCTAAGAGAGGCGGCTAATGCCATTCAGCTGCGCCGTAACTTTGAAAATAGCAAAATGCTGTACGTGCCGGAGGTTTACTCCGACTATTGCAGTCAGAACATGCTGGTCATGGAGCGTATTTACGGCATTCCAGTTTCTGATGTAGCGGCGCTTGAGAAAAACGGCACCAACCTGAAACTGCTGGCTGAGCGCGGCGTGCGCGTCTTCTTCACCCAGGTATTTCGCGACAGCTTCTTCCATGGCGATATGCACCCTGGCAATATTTTCGTCAGCTACGAACACCCGGAAGACCCGCAATATATCGGTATCGACTGCGGCATTGTGGGCTCGCTTAACAAAGAAGATAAGCGTTATCTGGCGGAAAACTTTATCGCTTTCTTTAACCGTGACTACCGTAAAGTCGCGGAGCTACACGTTGATTCCGGCTGGGTGCCGCCCGATACCAACGTTGAAGAGTTCGAATTCGCCATCCGTACCGTCTGCGAGCCGATTTTTGAAAAGCCGCTGGCCGAAATCTCGTTCGGGCATGTCCTGCTGAACCTTTTTAACACGGCGCGCCGCTTCAATATGGAAGTGCAGCCGCAGTTAGTGTTGTTGCAAAAAACGCTGCTTTATATCGAAGGCGTAGGGCGTCAGCTTTATCCTCAGCTTGATTTATGGAAAACGGCGAAACCTTTTCTGGAAACCTGGATCAAAGATCAGGTGGGCTTCCCGGCGCTGGTGCGCGCGGTTAAAGAGAAATCCCCTTATTGGGTGGAAAAACTGCCCGATTTGCCGGAGCTGGTTTACAACAGCTTGCGTCAGGGCAAACAACTGCAACAAAGCGTTGATAAGATTGCCAATGAATTGCACGCTCATCGCGTTCGGCAGGGACAGTCGCGTTACCTTTTTGGGGTGGGCGCTACGCTGTTGCTGAGCGGCACGCTGCTGCTTATCAACCGGCCCGACTGGGAGTTTACGCCCGCCTGGCTGATGGCGGGAGGGCTTGTCGTCTGGCTTATCGGCTGGCGGCGATCGAGCTGAATTTATCGTCATGGAATGGCCGCGTGATTTATAATGCGGCCTGATACTTCTTCATTAGTAGCTGAGGTTTTTATGGGTGGCATCAGTATCTGGCAATTGTTAATTATTGCCGTTCTCGTCGTTTTGCTTTTCGGCACCAAAAAATTACGCTCTCTGGGGTCCGATCTGGGCGAATCGATCAAGGGCTTTAAAAAGTCTATGAGCGATGACGACAAAAAAGAGACCTCGCACCAGCAGGATGCTGATTTCACTGCGAAATCAATCGCTGATAAGCCTGATGAGGCTAAAAAAGACGAGGCGAAACGCCACGATAAAGAGCAGGTGTAATTCGTGTTTGATATTGGTTTTAGTGAACTGCTGCTGGTCTTCGTTATCGGTCTCATTGTACTGGGGCCGCAACGCTTGCCTGTCGCGGTGAAAACGGTGGTGGGCTGGATCCGGGCGCTGCGCTCGCTGGCCACTACCGTACAAAATGAGCTTTCTCAGGAGCTGAAGATTCAGGAATTGCAGGACAGCCTGAAGAAAGTGGAAAAGGCGAGCCTTAATAACCTGACGCCAGAGCTGAAGGAGTCGATGGATGAGCTGCGTCATGCAGCGGAAGCCATGAAGCGCTCTTATACCGCGAATGACCCGGAGAAGGCGAGTGACGAGGCCCACACCATTCACAATCCGCTGGTGAAGGACAACGAAGCGAGCCATGAAGGCGTTACGCCGGGCTCGGCGGAGCATCAGGCCGAAGCGCCAGCGCAAAAGCCAGCCGCAGCGCCTGAGCAATCTGCTCAGCCAGCGGCCAGCGCCGAGGCGTCGACCGCGAAACCGCAGCCCGCGCCGGAGGTCAAAAAGGCTGAGCCCGTAGTCTCCCGTAATCCGGAACCGGCTTCCCCAACGAGTGATAAACCCTGAACATGGCTGTTGAAGATACCCAACCCTTAATCAGTCATCTGATTGAACTGCGCAAGCGGCTGCTGAACTGCATTATTGCGGTACTGGTCATTTTCCTGGCGCTGGTCTATTTCGCGAACGATATTTACCAGCTGGTCGCCGCGCCGCTTATCTCTCAGATGCCGCTTGGCGCGACCATGATCGCCACCGATGTGGCCTCGCCGTTTTTTACCCCTATCAAGCTTACTATCATGGTGTCGGTCATCCTGTCGGCGCCGGTTATTCTCTACCAGGTATGGGCTTTTGTCGCACCGGCGCTGTACAAACATGAACGTCGGCTGGTCGTGCCGCTGCTGGTATCCAGCACGCTGCTCTTTTATATCGGCATGGCGTTTGCCTACTTTGTCGTTTTCCCGCTGGCGTTTGGCTTTTTAACCAAAACGGCGCCTGCGGGCGTGGTCGTATCAACAGACATCACCAGTTATCTTGATTTCGTGATGGCGCTGTTTATGGCCTTCGGCGTGTCGTTTGAGGTGCCGGTCGCCATTGTGCTGCTCTGCTGGCTTGGCGTAACCACACCGGAAGATCTCAAGGCGAAGCGGCCGTATGTGCTGGTCGGCGCTTTCGTCATCGGTATGCTGCTGACGCCGCCGGATGTCTTTTCACAAACGCTGCTGGCGATTCCGATGTACTGCCTGTTTGAAGTCGGCGTCTTTTTCGCAAGATTCTATGTCGGCAAACGCCGCCCGGATAATTCGGAAGAAGAATCGCAAGAGTAAGTGATAACCGCCCGTCAGGGCGGTTTTTATATGGGAAGCGCTATGTTTGATATTGGACTGAACATCACCAGCTCACAGTTCGCCAAAGACCGTGATGAAGTCATTTCGCGCGCGCATGCGGCCGGGGTGAACGGCCTGCTTTTTACCGGCACGAATCTGCATGAAAGCGCCCAGGCGCAGCAGCTGGCGCAGCGCTACGAGCGTTGCTGGTCCACCGCAGGGGTGCATCCTCACGACAGCAGTCAGTGGGATGACGCTTCTGCTCAACAGTTGCGTGAGCTTGCCCACCAGCCGGAAGTGGTGGCGATTGGCGAATGCGGGCTCGATTTTAACCGTAACTTTTCTACGCCCGAAGCGCAGGAGCGCGCGTTCAGCGCCCAACTGGCGATAGCCGCTGAGCTCGGCATGCCGGTTTTTATGCACTGCCGCGATGCGCATGCGCGTTTCCTCGCTTTGCTCGACCCGTGGCTTGATAAACTCCCCGGCGCGGTGCTGCACTGTTTTACCGGCACTGAAGAGGAAGCGAGAGATTGCCTGGCGCGCGGGCTCTATCTGGGGATTACCGGCTGGGTGTGCGATGAGCGCCGCGGCCTGGCATTGCGCGAGCTGCTGCCGGTTATTCCTGCCGAAAAACTCCTGCTGGAAACGGATGCGCCTTATCTTTTGCCGCGCGATCTCTCACCTAAACCCGCTTCACGGCGTAACGAGCCTTGCTATCTGCCGCATATTCTTGAACGCGTCGCCGCCTGGCGTGGAGAGGATGCCCGCTGGCTGGAGCAGGTAACCGATGCAAATGCGGCGCGCCTGTTTTTTTCCCGTCCTGTTGCGGCATAACCGTACAGAAATATACACAGATGTCAGAATGGCGGTTTCTTCGCAGTGATATCCTTGGCGCCGGCAGTAACCTGGTTTGTTAAGGAAAAATCATGCAAAAGAAAATCACTGGAATGTTCATTCTCTGTCTGGCGCTGGCTGGTCAGGCGCAGGCTATCGATAAAACAGCTACTGGCGCGGTGCTGGGCGCCACGGCGGGCGCGGTTGCCGGCAAGAGCGTTAAAAGCACTGTTGGCGGCGCTGTGGTTGGCGCAGGCGCGGGCGCAATGCTTAAAAAAGGCGACAAAGGAAAAGCGGCGCGTAAGGGCGGCGCTGTTGGCGCGGTAGTGGGTGCGGGAGTCGCTGCGGCAACAGGGAAAAGCGTGTTGAAAGGCGCTGCGGTTGGCGCAGGCGCAGGCGGCGTGGTCGGCGAAGCGACCCATTAATAACCGGCATCGGCTCGCAATGCGCGGGCCGATGGGAATTAAATTTTACGGAAATCGGTGTTTTTTACGCTCTGCCGAACCTGCTTGTTAAGCAGATTAAGCAGCAGCATGGAGCGGGTCTCGCCATCCGGCTCGGTGAAAATCGCTTCCAGTCCCTCAAAAGCGCCTTCGGTAATCACCACTTTATCGCCTTCATATGGCGTTTGCGGGTCAGTAACCTCTTCTGGCTGGCAGTTCTGCAGCTGTTCAATCACCGTCAGCGGCACCATGGCAGGTTGCGAACCAAAACGAACAAAATGGCTGACGCCGCGAGTCGCGCTGATAGTCGTGGTATGAATCTCTTCCGGATCGAATTCCACAAACATATAGTTCGGGAACAGAGGCTCACTGACTGCAGCGCGTTTTCCCCGCACGATTTTTTCAAGCGTAATCATGGGGGTCAGGCAATTGACCTGCTGGCGCTCAAGATGCTCTTGCGCACGCTGAAGCTGTCCTCGTTTGCAGTACAGTAGATACCAGGATCGCATGATAACTCTTCTTATTATTGCCTATTGCCGGGCGGGCAAGCATAACAAAACCACTCAGGGATCGCTAAGGTGATTATAACGGAAGCCATAATGGCATGCGGCCTGGATTCACGTTAATTTAACAAAACTACGGCGTGGCCGCCGCGAACGCCGTATAATGGAGAGCTTAACCCGAGGGCATGAATAACTGCATGAAATATCACGATCTACGCGACTTTCTTGCGCTGCTGGAGCAGCAGGGCGAACTTAAACGCATTTCGCTTCCCGTCGATCCCCACCTGGAGATGACTGAAATCGCCGACCGCACATTGCGCGCTGGCGGTCCCGCTTTGCTGTTCGAAAATCCGAAGGGTTACAGCATGCCGGTTCTGTGCAATCTCTTTGGCACGCCGAAGCGCGTAGCGATGGGCATGGGGCAGGAAGAGGTGTCGGCTTTGCGTGAAGTGGGCAAGCTGCTCGCTTTTTTGAAAGAGCCGGAGCCGCCGCGTGGATTTCGCGATCTGTTCGACAAGCTGCCGCAGTTTAAGCAGGTGCTTAACATGCCGACGAAACGGCTGCGCGGTGCGCCTTGCCAGCAGAAGGTCATTCAGGGCGATGATGTCGATCTGACGCGTATCCCCATCATGCAGTGCTGGCCCGAAGACGCAGCACCGTTGATCACCTGGGGAC
>Ga0209371_1002336_pt1 | contig 10788 bp, 11 predicted proteins | sample AgamicAtAmrz_FD_187165 | JGI IMG/M metagenome (GOLD analysis project Ga0209371, IMG submission 187165) | Agave microbial communities from Guanajuato, Mexico - At.Am.rz (SPAdes) (version 2) | ecosystem: Host-associated > Plants > Roots > Rhizosphere | place: Guanajato, Mexico | collected 2012-06-07
CACCATAGGCAGAGAGATCGTTGCTGACCGCCGCGGCGATCCGCTCGCCGGCGAAACCTTGTCGGATAAGCTGCTCGATCTTTTCAACCGCGCCTGCAGGATCGCGCCAGATGAGCGTCGCGGTCTCGGCAAGGGCTGCGCGATGGTGACGATAGTGCGCGACCGCGCCAGCACGGATGCGCGCTTCTTCTTGCACCGGCCTCTTGAACTCGGTCACGGCGGCGAGCATCGGCAACATGGGTATCGCATCCTGTCCTACCTCGACGCTCGCGCCGGCAACGATCTTAGAGCGGTCCTGTTTTTCGGCCAAATGTTGTTCCTCGGAAAAACGCCTGACGGCGGCGAACAGGCGTAGGATTTTCTCCCGGCGCTCCGGCGCGAGATCATCCGGCATGCGCTCGGCGATGTTACGCTGGGCAACCACATCGGCCCTCGCGGTGAAGGCGCTCCAGCCGAAGCGTGCGGTCAAGGCGTCGTTGACGGCCTTGACCTCCTGAACCAGTTGGCGGTCCTCGACGGCATAGGCGAAAGCGGTCTTGCAGGCATCGTCCCCACCCCGTTCACGGATTTTCTCGATTTCGATGAGGCGTGCCATTGCTGGCTCCGACAGCATCGGGATCGACAGGGACATATGGGCGCGTCGTTGCTGTTCTCGGATACCGAAGCGCTCGGCCTGCCGGCGGAATTCCGTGGCATGGGCGCGCGCCAACGGCAGCAATTCCTTCAGAGCGGCCATCGCGTCCGCGCGCTCGTTGCGGGCTGCGCGTCCGTCCACCACCAGATCAGAACCGCGCAGTCGGCCGAGCCGATCCGGCGCCGCGGCAAGATCCTCCACAAGCATCCGAGGTTCGACGTTACCGTCCGACGCCAGGGCATTGAGGGTCGAGAGGGCGGCCGCCGGATCGCGGAAGATCTTTTCCAGCAACGGCTGCAGGATCGCTTCCCGATCCTTCCAGGCCGACGATGAAAGCTGCGCCAGCCGCGCATCCTCATCCACACCGCGAGCGAATTGGGTAGTGGGCGGGACCAGATAATGCCCGCTGACCGGAATTCCTTCAGCAACAGTTTCCGCCCGGTCCTCATTATAGGCGGCGCGCCGCTCCCGCTCGATCGAGAAGCCAAGCGCCACGCTCGCGCGCTCCCAGAGCTTCGCCACCAGCTCCCGCTTTTCCGCAACCCACGCCAGCCTCCGGGAAGCGCCCTCCTCCATCCCGGCCGCGGCCTGGGAGAGCGTGTCGAGCCCGCGCCGCCGCGCGAAATCCTGCGCATGCGCCCGGTAGCCCTCCTCGCTCTCGAAATCAAGCGTCGTGGTTTTCGCGCCGGAGCGTGACAGGCGCTCGACAAGACGCCCGAACAGTTCCGGCCGGTGGCTCTCCTTCTCGATGCGTTCCGAACGGGCCGTCGCCGTTTCCTTCTGTTCGGCGGTCCAGACGTTGCGATCGACCTCGCGTTCCTCAGTGCGCTTCTCGCCGGTCTCTTCGTCGACAACGGCGACCTGCACCTTGACCTTCTCGACACCGTCCTTGCGAAGGGTGATCGTGTCGCCTTCCGAGACGCCGGCCTTCTCCAGTGCCTTCGGCAAGCTCACGCCCCAAAGGCGGCGCACCCTGCCATCGTCCGTCTTCAGGTCAGCGTATGGGCTCTCGTCGGCATTCTCGTCATCGGGCCGGAACTTTGCTTCTCTCGTTTCCACGAGCTCGCCAGTGACGCCAGCCGCATGATCGGCGTGCGGCTTCCGTCCCCATTCCGGTCTCGCCTCGAAATCCTCTTTCGCGACATAAAGGTCGGCGCGGTCGCGATGCCGCGTCATCGACACATAGGTCAGGTGCTGGTCCATCATGCCGGTGGCAAGCACCAAAGCCCGGTCGACGGTCGACCCTTGAGATTTATGAATAGTGGCAGCATAGCCATGATCAACATTGCGATAGCTGTTTTCGCTGATCACAACATCGCGGCCATTGTCGAGACGAACGGACAACAGGGCATCGCCACGTTTGTCGCCGGTGGAAATGACCACGCCAAACATGCCGTTCTTCACATATTGCGGACCGAAGCTTTTGGCCCGGGGTTCCACGAAACGAGCATTTTCCAGAAAGATGATCCGGTCACCGGCGGCGAACTCCCGCTCGCCACGCTCCGTCCGGAACGAGCGACGATCACCGAGCGCGCCGGCGTCGATCATCACCGAGCGCAGAGCCTCATTCAGGCGCTTCACATCCTCGTTGGTATGGGCGAGCACGAGCAGCTCGTCGCCGCGAAGGCGGCCTTCCCTGCCCTCCGAGACGGAGGCCTCGATCGCCCGATTGCGCGCCTCCGTCCAGTCGGCGACCATCCTGGCGACGATCTCATCACGCGTGTCCGCCTCGACCAGATGGCCATGTTGGGCATAGGCGTCGAGGCCTTTCTCGACCTCACCGCGTGCAAAGAGCCGGGAGGCATCGCGCGCCCATTGTCCGCGCTGACGGCGGACGCCGGCGAGTTCGGCAAAGCCGATCCGCTCCGATATGGCCCGAAACGCAGCACCGGCCTGGATCGGCTGCAACTGCATGGCATCACCGACCAGGACGACTTTTGCCTCAGCCTCCTCGGCGGCCTTCAGCACGCGGCCCATCTGCTGCGAGGACACCATGCCGGCCTCGTCGATGACCAGCACATTGCCGCGTTCGAGCAGATCGCGCCCGCTCGCCCAGGCCAGTTCCCATGACGCCAGCGTGCGCGACTTGATGCCGGAACTGTCTTCCAGTCCTTCCGCCGCCTTGCCAGCGAGTGCTGCTCCGGCGACACGGCGGCCGTCGCTTTCCCAGGCAACGCGTGCTGCCGCAAGGAGGGTCGACTTGCCCGCGCCGGCAAGACCGACCACCGCCGCGATACCGCTCTCGCCCGTGACATGACGGACCGCATCGACCTGCTCCGTGTCGAGCCGGAATCGTTTTTCCGGATCAGCGGTCTCAACGGTCTCGACGGCGGCAGCGACTGCCTGAGACGAAACCGCAAAGCCCTTGCGTTGCGAAAGAACCCGCGCCGACTGCGCCATGTCATATTCGATGCGCAGCATATCGCGCGTCGTGAAGACGGCCGGTTCCGCCGCCTTTCCGGTCTCAGGATCGAACACCTGCGGCTTCAGGGTCACGAGATCGTCCGACGCCATCAGGCGCGCCCGGATATTGGCGAAATCGACGGGATCGTCGACATAGCGATGCAGCGCCTTGGCGATCTCCTTTTCGTCGAACGTCGAGCGTTCGTTGCCAAGCTGCGTCAGCAGAAGCTCCGGTTCCGCGAGCAATCGGTCCGCCATGTCCTGGCGGCGGGCGAGATCGGCTGGCGCAAAATACATCTCGACGCCCTTGCGGGCGAGTGCTGCCTTTTCCGGGCCGAGATGCTTTTGCGCGATCCCGTCGAGACCCTGCTCGGCATAAGAGCGCCCATCGAGACGGATCTCATGGCCTGCCAGCGCCAGATGCCGGTTTGCCGTGTCCGCCCAGGCGATCTTCCACGCCTTCATGGTTTCCTTATCGCCGGCCCAGAGCTTGTAGACGATCTTGCCGTTCGGACGATCCGGCGTGACGACGCGCAGCGGCGCGCCATCTTCGCCAAACACAGCAACCTTCTTCGGCCCGAATCCCTCCTCCGTCAGGGGACGCAGCGTCGTCATCAGATGGATATGCGGATTACCGTCCTTGTCGTGGAAAACCCAGTCGGCAATTATGCCCTTCGACGTAAAATTGTCCTGCACGAACTCGCGCACCAGGACGATGTTCTCCGCCCGTGTCAGTTCCTCCGGCAGGGCGATGATCAGCTCGCGGGCAAGCTGGGCATCCGCCCGCGTCTCGAAGGCGTCAACCGCATTCCACAACGCCTCGCTGGCGGCGGCCACGCTTTTGCCTTCGATGGCGGTCTTCAGCCAGGCTGGAATTCCCTCGGGCAGCGCCAGTTCCTCATGCACGAGTTCGGACGCCCCTCCCCGATAACTGAAGGACGTTCCAGCCTGCTCGTCCATCATCCGGGCACGATGACGATAGGCGGCTGCCGAGACGATGCTGCGCCCCGCTCCCCTTCCGATCACCTGCGCTCTGACGAACATGATTGCCACGACTGGCCTCCGAACCCCTCAAGCACGTCGCGACAGCGACGTATATTGCGCCCTCAAACCGATCGGACCGCAGGGCCGATACCGCTTTTCCGGAAGACGGCCCAAGCCGAACTTCCGGCATCGACATTTTGGGGACTTGCGCAAGGTAGCTTATTTTACTATCGTATTCTAGTTAGTTTAATCGATAGATCGCGAAATCGTCAGGACGGAGAAGGAGACGAATATGGCTGCAAAATCGTCAATTCTGGATATCGACGCTCAAATCGAGAAGCTGCGTGAACGCAGGCGTTCTTTGATAGTTAAATCCGCCGAGCGCTTTGCTCGCGCAGCGACGAAGGCGGGGCTGGCGGAGATGGAGATCGCCGATGAGGAGGTTGATCGCATCTTCGAGGAGATCGCCGCGCGATTTCGCAAAGAGGGGAAGAAGGGGGCTGCTGGCGCATCTGCTCCGGCGCGTCGACCAGCAGATGGTGGGGCTGGAACGCCGCAGGCGGTTTCAAATGACGGCTGACCGGAAACAAGAAGCCCGGGAAAAATTCCTGCTTGGCGGCATCGTCGTCAAGGCAGGCTTGGCGAAGGCCGACCGGGCGTTTCTGCTCGGCGGGTTTCTTGAACTCGCGTGCGTAACGGCGGGCTCGCCGGAACATCGGCGGTTGCGCGATATCGGCGAAGAAGCGTTCAAGGCCTCGGCACTCGAGGGGGAGGTGGCGCGCGCCGGGGAGATGCTGGAATGGCATTGAAGGGAAAGCTGCATCCGAGCCTGTTGCTCGTCTTCGTGCCGATCGTGGTCACGGCGGTCACCGTCCATATCGTCGGCTGGCGATGGACAGGACTGGCGACTGGCATGTCAGGCAAGACCGAATACTGGTTCCTGCGCGCGGCTCCGTTGCCGGCGCTTCTGTTCGGGCCGCTCGCCGGCCTGCTGACGGTTTGGATGCTACCCATGCATCGCCGGCGCCCGATCGCCATGATGAGCCTTTTGTGCTTTGTCGGTGTCGTCGGCTTTTATGGCCTCAGGGAATACGGACGGCTCGCTCCTTCCGTCGAGCGCGGTCTCGTCGGTTGGGACTACGCGCTTTCCTATCTGGACGTGGTCGTCGTGCTGGGAGCCCTGTGCGGCTTCATGGCGGTCGCGGCCTCGGCCCGCATCTCCACCGTGGTTCCCGAACAGGTCAAGCGCGCACGGCGCGCAACCTTCGGTGACGCGGACTGGCTTTCAATGTCGGCCGCGGGAAACCTCTTTCCGCCGGATGGCGAAATTGTCGTCGGAGAGCGTTACCGCGTCCACAAGGACATCGTCCATGAGCTGCCCTTCGATCCGAACGATCGCTCGACATGGGGACAGGGCGGCAAGGCCCCGCTCCTTACCTACACCCAAGATTTCGATTCCACCCATATGCTGTTCTTCGCCGGATCTGGTGGATACAAGACAACCAGCAATGTCGTGCCGACGGCGCTGCGCTACACCGGGCCGTTGATCTGCCTCGATCCGTCGACAGAAGTCGCACCCATGGTGGTTGAGCATCGCACCCGCGTCCTCGACCGTGAAGTCATGGTGCTCGATCCGACGAACCCGATCGTGGGCTTCAACGTGCTCGACGGCATCGAGACGTCGAAGCACAAGGAAGAGGATATCGTCGGCGTCGCCCATATGCTGCTGTCGGAGAGCATGCGTTTCGAAAGCTCGAGCGGTGCCTACTTCCAGAGCCAGGCACACAATCTTCTGACGGGGCTGCTCGCCCACGTCATGCTGTCGCCGGACTATGCCGGCAGGCGAAACCTGCGCAGCCTGCGCCAGATCGTATCCGAACCCGAGCCGTCGGTGCTCGCCATGCTGCGCGACATTCAGAAGAATTCGGCCTCAGTCTTCATCCGCGAAACCCTCGGCGTCTTCACCAACATGACCGAGCAGACATTCTCAGGCGTCTATTCGACGGCGTCGAAGGATACGCAATGGCTATCGCTCGACAGCTATGCCGCACTGGTGTGTGGCAATGCCTTCAAATCAAGCGACATCATTACTGGTAAGAAGGACGTCTTCCTGAATATCCCGGCGTCGATCCTGCGATCCTATCCGGGTATCGGCCGGGTGATCATTGGTGCACTGATCAATGCGATGATACAGGCCGACGGCGGTTTCAAGCGGCGAGCGCTGTTCATGCTCGATGAAGTCGACTTGCTCGGCTACATGCGCGTTCTCGAAGAGGCGCGCGATCGCGGCCGCAAGTACGGCATATCGATGATGTTGATGTACCAGTCGGTCGGTCAGCTTGAACGGCATTTCGGGAAGGACGGCGCGACTTCGTGGATCGATGGCTGCGCCTTCGCTTCCTACGCGGCGATCAAGGCGCTCGACACGGCGCGTAACGTCTCGGCGCAATGCGGCGAGATGACGGTCGAGGTGAAGGGAAGCTCCCGTAACATTGGTTGGGATACGAAGAACAGCGCATCGCGCAAATCGGAGAATGTGAATTTCCAGCGCCGGCCACTGATCATGCCGCACGAGATCACGCAGTCGATGCGCAAGGATGAGCAGATCATCATCGTGCAGGGGCACAGCCCAATCCGCTGCGGCCGCGCGATCTACTTTCGGCGAAAGGACATGAATGCGGCCGCAAAGGCCAATCGTTTCGTCAAGCTCGGCCCATAGAGCCGCGCCCGAAGAGGCCTTTTCCAACCATTCTTTACGGAAGCGACCGCTAAGCCGCACCGGATCAAACGCACCAATCATCACCGCAATGAATCGGTCAGAGCGGATCGATTCAAAGAAGTCGTTGGACGGGTCTTCCAAAGGAAGCGAGACTCCGCTCATGGAAAATGAGGATACAGGAACAGTTCATCTTCGCCGCATCGACCCGTCGCAGAACATGCGGCGCTTCTATGTGCTCGCGATCCAGCCAACCCTCTTCGGCGGCGCATCGGTCATCCGTCACTGGGGCCGGATCGGCACGAACGGCCAGTCGAAGATCGAAACATTCGATAACAACCATGATGCCGAAACGGCCGCGATGCGGCTTCAAAAGACAAAACGTCGAAGGGGATATCGCGACGCCAGTACGAGCTGAAGGCAGGCGACACGACGAGAAACGTCGATTTTCAGTGGATTCAGGGCGGCGGAGTATTATTTGCCCTACCATCGCCTCAGGCCGATTGCGATGCTGGAAGGGATCATCAACCCGATAAGGAGATTTCTTCCATGACAACAGCAACCGAGATCGCGGACAAGCTCGCCGGCGAACAGAGCCTGACCAAAGCGCAGGCGAAAGCTGTCGTCGACAGCGTGTTCCGGCAGATCGCCGAGGCGGCGAAAAACGGCGCAGAGACGAACGTGCCGGGCTTTGGCAAATTCAAGGTGAAAGAGACGCCGGCGCGCGAAGGCCGCAATCCGGCAACGGGGGCGACGATCAAGATCGCAGCGTCGAAGAAGCTCACCTTCACACCGGCGAAGGCAGTGAAGGACGCGCTCAACGGCTGAAGCCGCCGAGCGCGCCGGAAGCGTGATGCCGCCCTAGAAGGGCGGCTCGTTCTTGAGAAAGGCCGCCTGCCCGGCCCAGAGCAGCTCGCGCTCGGCCAGTGCCTTTGCCAGTTCCTTCTCGATCCAGCGGCGCTCGCTGCGATGGACGGCGTTCCGCAACTCCGCGCGCAGTTCCTCGATGTGTTGATCGATCGACATTGGTCATCTCCTTGATGTGTGTAAAAGACGCCGCCCGCGGTCGTGACGGGCCGGATGGGTCAAGGAGCGCGGAACGCGACCGCCGAGGCGGCGAGTGGGGGAGCCGATTTTCTGACGCGGTCCCGCAGGGGCTGCGGCTGAAAATTGGGGGCACCGCTCGTCCTTGGGGCATTCGGGTCGCCATGGCACCCTTGGACGGACTGAGCAGACAAAGTTTGGTCTCGTTTGGCACCCTAGGAGCGGAAGGGGGCTCGATGCCCGCTTTCGCTCCCATGACAACGCGGATCGGTCAGCGTCAAAATGCCGAAGCCGGCCCCGATCGCTCGGGGCCGGCTGCCTGCCGCTCAGTTCGGGTTGTTCCAGAGGATCACCTTTTTCGCCGGATCGCCACCGGGCGCTTGGGCGAGATTGCCGAAGATCACGCCGATCTCGGGCGCCTCCAGCTTCACCGAGAGGTATTCCTCGCCGGTCTGGCGGGCAATGCGGTTCCAGCCTGCGCCGATCTCGAAGCCGGTCCGGCGATGGATGACGCGGAAGTCGGGCGCTTCCTCGCTTGCCTTCTGGGCATTCGGGACGATAGCGATCGGTGCGTTGACCCGGATAGTGGCGAAAACACCTTCGAGGCTGCCGTCAGTCTTCTGCGTCAGGGTTGCGATCGTGGTGGCCATGGTATTGTCTCCTTCGGTTGCTCGGGACCATTCCCGATGGCGCACGAAGAGACGGCCGGCTGCTGCGGTCAGCTCGCCTGAAATTTTTGCAAAATTGTATTTCCCCCCAAGCCAAGGAACCGAAATAGAATTTTTCAAAAATTTCGGGCGAGTCTTACCCCTTCAGGGGTTGGCCGCAAAAGTGGGCGGTCGTCTATACGAGCGACATACAACGGGAATGGTTCGGGGCAACAGAAGGGCGCGAAACCATCCTGGCTGCCCGGTCCGGACGCATGCAAAACGGCCGTACAGCTCCATGGAACGCTTCACCACTATCCGGTTCAACGCCACCTTCTACCGACCGCTCCTGGCTCAAAAGGCATGCGGTGACGTTCCCCTCTCGCCCTTCCTTCACGGAGGGGACGATCGGCACAGCCACCGTTCTGTCCATTGCCGACCCTGCGGCAACGTCTGGTGGCGTTGCACCCGCCCGATATCCAATGCGCGGTCTTTGCTGACTTGCCCGGCTATCGCCTGGACACCGGAAGGTGGAGACCCTTTGGCAAACGACCTGCAGGCAGGCCAGCAGTATCGAGCGAACTCGGACGGCTTCATCGACAAAGCCATCCCCATCGGAGATCACAAGGTGACAGGATCCGAGCAAGTCATAAACGGAATGTCGTCGAGCGGGACATTCTGATCCAGCGAAACGAAGCACGCCTCCTCTGCCACGGCCTGGGCCATGAGGAGATGATCGAAGAGATCGCGGTAATGAAACGGGAGAGCAGCAAGAGCGATAAGATGCGCGTCTGCGATATCCAGTTGGTCGAAACCTTGATGCGGCAAAATCGCAAGAATCTCTTCTGTATCGGCATTGAGCTTGCCGATCCGCAGCTTCACGGTGATTTTCAAAAGTGAAACAACACTGACGAGGACATCGTTCTCAGGATCGCCGATAAGGCGACGCGCCTGGCTTCCAAGCTTCTCATCGTCGCTCGGCCACCACAACAAGGCATGCGTATCAAGAAGTAGCCTCACGCCTCGTCTTCTATCAAGGCCAAAACATCCGCTGGCAACGTGTCAAAGTCTTCTGCAATTTTGATCTTCCCGTGCAGCGCGCCGGGCTTGCGAACGATAATGTCCTTCGATGGCGGCCCGATTTCCGCGACGACCTTATGATGGGAGGTGAGAAAAAACCGCTGACCATCCTCGACCTGTTTCAGGAAGGACATCAGGTTGCCGCGAAACTCGCGCACACCGACACGGCAGGGAGTAGATGTCTGTCGCCGGGATTGCGGCATAGCGAGGTTCCGATTGAGTGTGCACAAATCGCCGAAAATGTAAGGCCGTCTTCACATGATAGGCTCGACAAATGATGTTAGCTGAATTCTCTCCGCGTCAGCCTATTTTTCAAAGAGTACGGCAGCATAGTCCGACGCACCATGCAAGACATGGACAATGACCACTTGTTCGGCGTCTACACGATAGAAAATCAGGTAGTTGCCATGCACCCGGCGGCGAATACCGCGACCTTCATATCGGAGCACCAGAGGAAACGCCAAGGGATTGTATGCCAATGCTTCGCACTTGCCGCGTAGTTCCTGGACGAAGGAAAGCCCCCGGCGCGGATTATCGTTGGCGATGTAATGCACGATGGGTTCTAGATCGCTTCCCCCCGCCGGAAAATTCAACGATCATGTGGGCCGTTCATCCTTGCAGCCATCGCACGATATTTGGCCTCCAGGCGGTCAAACACTCCATCGGCCGGCTTTGTGCGACCAGCGTCAGCATCGGCCAGCCCGCGCATAATCGACGCATCGAGTGCGGCCAGCTTTGTTTCCCTGCCCTGCACAAGCCGCACGCCTTCGCGTAGCACTTCGCTCCTGGAGCCATAACGGCCCGTATCGACAAGCTGCTGGATATAGCTTTCGAGCTGTTTACCCAAATCGGTACTGATCATGTCAAAACCTCTGTCAAATGCGTTTGCAAAGGATGTTCGATTTATCAACTATTATCAATGCTCAGCACCGTCACACGCAGTGCCCAACGTGATAGTTGGAATTTGACATGCCCTGTACGTCACAAAACCCGCATGTCGATCTTGAGCCTGTATTGCTTGAAATCAGGGCAGAAACGGCGTATATACATAGTGGTATATACAAGGAGGACCGAAGCATGCCCCATATCGCCCGCGTATTTCAGTCCGGTAACTCTCAGGCTGTTCGCCTGCCGAAAGAATTTCGTTTCGATGTCGATCGTGTGGACATAACGCAGGAGGGCGATGCACTCATTCTGCGCCCACACGTTGAGCGTGGTGACGCGTGGTCGTCCCTGAAAGCAGCGATGGCGCGCGGCGTGAGCGACGATTTCATGGAAGG
>Ga0209371_1002337_pt1 | contig 10786 bp, 9 predicted proteins | sample AgamicAtAmrz_FD_187165 | JGI IMG/M metagenome (GOLD analysis project Ga0209371, IMG submission 187165) | Agave microbial communities from Guanajuato, Mexico - At.Am.rz (SPAdes) (version 2) | ecosystem: Host-associated > Plants > Roots > Rhizosphere | place: Guanajato, Mexico | collected 2012-06-07
GGCTGCCCTTCAAACCCAAAAGCAGACGGTCGTTGCTCTGGCGGGGCGCATAAACCGCTTCCTGGTCGATCAGGATGGTATCGACAACGCGGCACATCTCGATAAGTTGCTGCCAGTCCCGGCTGTTACGGGCGAAGCGCGATACCTCACGCGCGGCCACGGCGCCAACCTTGCCAAGGCAGACTTCCGCCACCATCCGGTCAAATCCAGCGCGGGTCACGCCGCCGGCGGCCGAGCGACCAAGATCATCATCCACCGTGTCTATTTGTGACCATCCGAGCGCTGCCAGTCGGTCCCGCATGGCGTACTGGAGGGCGCTGCTTTCGCGATTGTGCAGAACCTGATGAGCTGATGACTGCCGAACATAAAGGATAGCTTTCCGCTCGAGATGGTGCGGTCCGATCTTCTCATGCATCATGACCTGTCTCCTTTCGCTGGGAGACCCGCTCGCAGTTTGCGTGATCGACGAATAGCCGCACGATAAGCAACGTCAGCGCCTGGCGGGTCTCCTCCGGCAACTCCGACCATTGCGGCGTCCCTGCCGCCTTTCCCCGGTGCGGGGCCGAGAACAGATCGAACTGGTACGTCATGGACTGGCGAGGCATGGACATCTCTCCGACTCGTTTCGTGAGAGACCAATGCTGCGCCCATTACCGCTGTTTGCGATGAGGCATCAGCGTCCTTCAACAATCTTGCCAAAATATGCAGGCTTGCGAGATCGACGTGCGGAACCGACAGGCTGCGCCAGGTTCCACTCACAGATCGGTCGAACATCCAAGACGGGACTTCAAGAAGTCGATCAGAGGAAGCACCAGAAAGACTGCAGCGGAAAATATGCGTCCCTTTGGATAGCGCCTCATGGACGTGAACGAGCCGCCCGGACCAGGGATGCCACGGATACAAAAGCTCGCGAACCTCGGTCCCGTGGGTGTTGTGTCGTCGTGTTGTACAACACGTTCCGGCCGCACTCGTCGCTCGGATACCAGACCCCGGCGGCCTTTGCCGGGACCATCGCCGCAACCGGCTTCAACGCTACGCAAGATGAAGGCTACGCGTTTCCGCCGGTTGCTCCCACCACGCCAAATGGCGTATCGAAAACCGCCGAGGCTCTAATCGCCGCTGGATGAAAGTTCAGTGGCAGGTCAGAGATAACCCAACTGTCGCTGGAATATGCGCCATCACCGCTCTTCGATGCCGGTCTGCCCGGCCGGGCCCGTAAAGAAATCGTTGGAGCGGCCCGCCAGCGTATGGCAAGGTCGCGAAAGGAAAGGGAGGCCCTGCTGGCGAGGAAGTAGCTGCGATCACAGAGAGGGGCTGCTCTCAGAGGCGCAACCGGGGTGTTTCGCTCAGGCTGCTCTTTACTAATGCCCTCGATGTGACCATCGGATCGAAACGGTTCGGCGGTCAGTCATCTTGCAGCTCCCTCCTGACACAGACTTCGAAATCGGGCGTTTCGACCGAAGGTCGACATTTCTCTCGAATTTTGAAGGCCCTTATTTGAGCATCATCTACCGACTTGCCGGAAAACGCGTTCGCATAGAGGGGGTTTTACCTAATAAAGAGCGTTAGAGAAAAATGGAATCCAAAAATCCTCACAAAATATTCGAGAAGGAATTTCTTTGTATCGCCACCCATGCTGGGATCTATTAAGATTGAAGCTTCAAAATAGGTGTTCTCTGAATTTTTTTCATTGATTTCTAAAGCATAGCAATATTCATATTTTTCATTTAATATCTTAAGGTCTGACTTAAAACCAGTAATTTTACCTGATTTTTCTTATTTTATTACGTCTTTTCCTATGAGGATTGATATATTATTCTTACTCGGTATTTGTGAAAAATTAAAGAGATTAGAGTAAAATTTGTACCATTGAGATATGTATTCAAATCGAGATTCGCTCTCATTTCCGACCCTAATATTTATAAATATATTTGACCTGTAGTCAAAAGAACCCTTCTTGGCGGCGCGAAGAATGTATGACTCAAGGACAGCATCGGTTGAAGTTGTCTCCTTGGGGTTTGATGCATCGGCGCGGGATCCTATCAGGCAGCAGCATGCGCCTATGAAAAGCCAACTAATAACTGTGGCCGAGACAGATAGGATCCGGGATCGCAACCCCTTATACCAATGCATACCTCCCTCCGCTGAATTTTTGCCCGTGTAGCCCTCATCAGCCGACCCGTCGCCTCAACGCGCGAGCCAGTTGTCAGGTGTATGAATGAATGGCTGGCGTTGAGCGACGCTGCCCACTTTTTGATGGCCGCCACCAGAGAGAGGAACACCTTGGCGCGACGAGTATTGTGCTGATCCATTTCGTCCCCGAAAATCACCCGCCAATTCATCGATATCATCACGCATGATCTCGTAGGCTGCAAATTGAATTCCGATGTTGTCCTGGAAACGTTTTGTCTTTCAAATTTGCGGGGGGTGCACATGTACGATCCTTGAATGAGCGTGATCCCGTAAGACGCAGGGCGCCAGACCGGGTAGCTGGTCGAGCCGGACAGCGCGGTGGTTATCGACGACAGGATTCAAGTTGTCCAGCTTTGCGGACAAGTCGCCCGCCTGACACAAAAAGAAACCCTCCACGTTGGAGGGTTTCTCCAGAGACTGTCTGTCTGGATCGCGTTGCTAGAGCGCGCTTTGCCGGACGACGGTAATCTTTCCGAGTTCGACCAGTGGCGTAACGTCGAGGCATTTGCCTTTTTCGGCCATGTCGAGGCTGTAGTGGAATGCCCGAGTGGCGGGATGGTTGTCAGCTGTGTGGATTTTTTCCTTGCCGAAGTATGCTCCGGCGGGGATTGGAATGCCTGAGGCCTCACAGTCCTCGATGGCCCTAAAACGTACGGGTGCACCTTCCATTTGGTCCTCCACGGGTTTGACAAATGAAGAATATGCAGCGGGTACTGCCGGATTATAATGCCCCGAAACAAACCGTGAGGCAATTGCCGGCCAAAGCTTTTGCGACCTTCTGCTTTCTGGAACTCTCCGGCAAAAAGAAACCCTCCGGCTGGGAGGGTTCGAGTGGTGCCGACCTCACAGGGCTGCGAGGAGGGATGGGCGGAGGGGAAAGGTCCGTCCGCTCATTCAATGCCGGCAGGGGCAAACGGTTCCACGACTGTCCGGAATATTCGCAGGGATCTGCATTCTCACGCTGTTTGTGATCCCCTGTCAGCAGATCGTGAGGACAGGCTGCGCCATCCTCCGTGGTCCCTGTCTTTCGCGCTTGCGGGTGACGGTTGTCATATCCGCAGGCCGAGCCTTTGCGTCTGGCCAAGGGTGAGGGTCTGTTTCTCGACCAGTGCAGCGCGTTGCGCCCGCTCCACCAGTCCGGCCACCTGTTTGATCCGTTCGACGGAGATACTCGCGTCCGCCGTAATTTGGAGCCTGGCCAGATGCTCGTTGCGCAGGTTTGCGGTTCCGAACCGTGTTTGCAGGGCGTTGTCGATATCCTGCGCTTCCTCCAGCGCCTTGCGGCCTTCTGCAGAGTTCATCATCTGCTTCACGTAGCCCGGCTTTTCGCTATATGGCAGGGCGTCGAGGCGAGTAAGAATGTCCTCGCTGCGCGGTGTGAGGGCGGGTACCTCGACGACATCGCATTTCTCACGCTTCCATGTTTCCGAGTTGCGTTCGCGCTCCAGCTGCCGTTCCCATGTTCTGGCGGCCCTCTCGACCAGCGATGCGACCGACCGGGCGTAGTGCAGCGCCTCTTTTCTCTCCCTGTTGTCGCCGAGGATGCCGGACTTGCCGCGTAACGCTCCGAACTGGTCTGGGCGCTCGCGGATCGCCCTTGCCAGAATGTCGGGATCCGTACCGGGATCGACAACATACTGCTTTATCGCGTCACAGGCCGCTTGGGCATCGTGATAGACAAGGTTTGCAACGCCGCGCAACTCGTCCATGCCGCGCTCCAGTTCCGGCCAGGCTTTGCTGCGTGCGATCTCCTCGATCGTCCTGTCGTAGCTGACGATGGCGGGGATGAGCGGTGGGGGGACGACGGGCGCCTCCTGATGATGGTGCAGTTCGCCCGATACCATCCCGCCAGCCTCCATGCGTTGTCGCTGTCCCTCCACCGCCTGTCGCGGAGCAGATTGTCTCATCGCCCGCTGCTGGCGGATATCTTCGCCCCGGGGTTCCTTCAGCCCGCGCCGTTCGGCAAAGGTATCGGTATAGTCGAGCGTGGTCTCCTTGAGCCCGGAGCGGCCAAGGCTGGCGGTGAGGGCGCTGATATCCCTGAACTCGTCACGACCGGCATAAAGCATTGCCTGATGACGATGACGGGTCATGGCGACATAGGTGAGATGCCGGTCCATGGTGGCGGACGCCATGACGAAGGACCGGTCGACGGTGGCGCCTTGCGCCTTGTGAATGGTGGTGGCGTAACCGTGGTCAAGGGAATGGTAATGTTTCGGTTGTATAGTGAGCCTGCGGCCGGTTTCCTGTCCGCCTGAACCGCCGTCGAGCCGCAAATGTATTGCGTCCGGTTCGACGGCCTCCACCGTCCCCAGCATGCCGTTCTTGACCCCGAGGTCGCGATCGTTCTGCAGCAGGACGATACGGTCATCGGCGGCAAAGGCACGGGCGCCGTTGACGGTCCGATAGACGATCTCTCCACCCGTCCGCCCCACCTCGTCCTCGATGACAGATGTCGCGTCCCGTGTGACGGACCGGCTGCTGCCTTTTGCAAGAATACCCTCGGCCTGAAGGCCTTCGCGGATGGCGTCGTTGATGGCGCGGACATCGACACGGCGATGGGCAAGGGCGATGCGGGACCGGTGCGGATTGTCGCGCCGGTCAGCGAGATAATCGCGCACGAGATCGGCACATGCCTGTTGTCGATCGTCGGCAAGGCGGATGGCATTCTGTTGGTGATATTGTGCCAGTGCTTCGGAGGTGCGGCGGGTGGCAAGGGCGATCGAGGCCTGTCGTTGCCAGTCGTGTTGCTGGCGACGGATTTCGGTCAGTTCGATGGCGCCCGTCCGCTCGGCAATGGCACGAAAGGGCGAGCCCGCACCGATTGCCTGCAGCTGCTCGTGATCGCCGACCAGCACCAGCTTGGCGCCGCGTGCCTCGACCTCTTTCACGAAACGGCAAAGCTGCCGGCTGCCGATCATGCCGGCCTCGTCGATGACGAGAATATCCTTCCGGCCGAGCATCGATCTGCCATTCTCCCAGCCAAGCTCCCACGACGCCAGCGTGCGCGATGCAATGCCCGAGGACGCGAACAATCCCTCCGCTGCCTTGCCGGCAAGGGCAGCTCCGTGGACGCGATAACCGTCGGCTTCCCATGCCCGCCGTGCCGCCGTCAGCATGGTCGACTTGCCGGCACCGGCAAAGCCGGTCACGGCTGCTATCTGTTCCGGTCCGGTGACATGCAGGACGGCGCGCATCTGCTCGTCACTGAGGCCTTGTCCTGACAATTCCCTGTCCTGCCTTGCCATGGCGTCTGTGACCGTCGCCGCTCGCACAGCATGAGCCGATCGCTCCGCCATCCTGATCGCGCTCTTTGCCATTAGCTGTTCGAGTTCGATCATTTCCCGTGTAGAATAGCGGGCCGGCCGGTGTTCCTGTTCCTGCTGCAAGAGGACGAGTTGCGGTGATGCCATGACGGCTGCAAGGGCATTGTGGAAGGCAGCCGTATCGGTGATGTAGCGGCCGATCGTTCTGGCGATATCGTGACGGGTGAAGACGCTCTGTCCCGATGTGATGAGGGCAAGCACCTGTTCGGGACGACGGCGGATGAGTTCGGCGTTCCGGCGTGCCGCGTCGTCGTCGATGCGGCTGCGGGAGACATCGATACCACGCTGCTTCATCTGCGCGGCATGCACGCCCATATGGCCAGTCGGCTCTATGGCAAGACCGCGCGACAGATGCGAACGGTGATCGACACGGCGGTCGAGACCGGCATGCAGGAGATGACGGTTGACGAGACCGGCAAAGGCCTCGCGGATCTGTTTGACCTGCGTCTGTGTGGTCGGCAGGCCCCGGTCGATCAGCCATCTGTTCTCGCGCTCGATCAAGGTCTTTTCTCCAAGCCCGTCAGCCGTGATCGCCCGGGTGGTCATGACGACATGGGCATGGATGTTGCGCTCGTCGCTCTTGCCCTGCGGCACGTGAATGGCGAAGTCGACGGCAGCGCCGAACCGATTGGAAAGATCGGTGGCAAAGGCCCGTGTCAGTGCCAGCCTTCCGGCATCGGACAGTTCCAATGGAAGGGCGATCTCGAACTCGCGGGCGACACGGGCATCGCAGCGGCGTTCGGCAAATTCTGCGGCGTTCCAGAGCAGGGCACGGTCGCGCGCCCAGGGGGTGTCGAGACCATCGGGCAGGACGATTTCCGCATGAACGACACCCTTCTTTGCGGTGAAGTCGTGCGTAATGCATTCACGTTCATTGAGGATCCTGCTGGCGGTGCGATAGGCGATGGCGGCGACCGCACTTTTGCCGGCATTGCGGCCAATCGGTTTTACACTGAAGTGATAGATCGCCATGCCGTCTCCAGATAAAATGCGCCGGCAAAAGAACCCTGCGCCGGTGCCGGGGCTCGGGCGCTCACTTCGGCGCGGATCCCTCCCGCCGGGAGGCGGTTTTGCCTGCAACAAGGGTGCAACTCGTAAGTGCGCCCTTGTCGAATTCAGTCTAGCGGGACGGGGACGGCTGGCTATCTGCAGATCTGCAGCAGCATGTGTTGCGAGCTGACCCTGCTACCCTGCCTCGAGGGAAAGAGAGCGTCGTGTAGCGTGGATGATGCGGGCAGTTTCGTGGAGGCGGAACGACGGTCAGGGACGAGGGGTACCGGCAAAAAAATCTGGCAGCGGGAAAGGCTGTTAAAGCCCAGGGCTGGCAGTGCCGATCGTCGCAATAATGGTAGAGGCAGAGCGAACCGCCGGCAGGGAAACCTGTGTTTCCGACGATGCCTCAAGGCATATGCAGGTGATGATGGAAGAGGCTATGGCTGCCGGCAATGAAGAGGATGGCTGGCCGCCTTGGGCAAAGCTCGGTCTTTTGCTTGCCTGCATGAGCCGGGCCTTGATCCGCGCCACTTCGTCTTTGCAGGACCGGGCGGTTTCGTTGAGGTCTGGCGCTGTGTGATGCCGATCGTCAACTGCTTGAAGCGTTGTCCAACCGGGGAATCGCGGATGAGAGCGGCTGAGCGTTGCCGGCTCTCAGCCAAGCTGACGCTCGATCGCGGGCTTGTCGATGACCGACCAGACCCTGCGGATTTTCATGTGCTCAAATTCGTAGAACACATGCTCGCAGAACTGAACCCTCCTGCCATTGACCGGAAGGCTCATGAAGGTGGATTTGGGCGTGCAATCGAACGAAAGCCGGGCGGCAACCCGTGTCGCGTCACTGACAAGGATCTCTGCCTCGAACCGCAGGTCGGGAATGTCGGCAAAGTCGTTTTCCAGCATGTCGCGATAGCCCGACAGCCCGAATGGTCGGCCATTGTGTTCGACATTGTCGGCGACGAAGGTTCCGAGTTCATCGAAAGCCTGACGGTTGAGGCAGTCGAGGTAAGCCAGATAGATGTCCTGAAGTGTCGGCATGTGTTTCTCCGTGCGGATGGAGGCCTTTTTTTGCGGTGAGGCCGATAAATCCTACCTGGGTCTCACCGTTTCGTTAACTAGCCCTTCCCGAACTGACCTCGTTGACATGACGGTTCGTTCACAGCAAGAAGTTCTCGATTGAAGGGGAGTTGAACGTGCATGACAAGCTCGCGGGTAAATGCTGAGGTTCTCTTGAATCTCGGTTTCATAGATGTGGGGAAATGGCGTCTGAAAGACGATTTCATTACTTACGAGCTTGACGGTGAAAACGCCGCCTCAAATCGAATTCTGCTAGAAGCACCGAACGCGCTATACGCATTCGTGCGTGAAGACCGGGTTCTCTACATTGGGAAGACGGCGCGTTCGATCAGGAAGCGATATGCCGGATACTGTCGTCCTGGTAGCTCGCAAGCCACGAACCAGCGTTGCCATCGCAACATAAAAACGGTGATCGCGGATGGTGGTATGGTCCGCATCTTTGTTTTTACGCCGATAACTCATCTTCAGTATCTGGATTTTGAAATCAATCTGGCTGCCGGACTGGAGGACAGCCTGATCCGTGAGTTTGAGCCGCCTTGGAACGGAAAGGATAGTGGTCGTGCGATCTCGGAAGACGCAGAACGTGAGGAAGAGCAGGAAGCCGGCCTTGACGCTCCGGCTATCGCCGAGGCCGATCTGTATTCACGCACGACGGACATTGGCTTCTTTTTCTGTCGTGCTAGGAGCTACTTATTATAAAATGGGGATCCTCAACCCCGGCGCCGATGCCAGCAAATTTCTGGGAAAGGATGGAGACTCTATCCAGATCAAGTTCAGTGACGGTAATCCGACAGTCGTTTCGAAGATCAACCGGAGCGCCAATCGAACCGGGGCTGTCAGAGTGGTAGGCCAGAATTCCCATGTTGCCAGATGGTTTCAGGCACACTTCGACGAGGGAGATGTAGTCGAAGGCGTTGTGCTCGATGCACATACAATCGAACTGCTATGCCATTAGCACGCTTTTGTCCGACAAACTGGACAGGCGAAATGGCGGGCGTTAGTTCGGTTGTTTCAATAGCTGATTATCGGCGATTGTTGACCCAGATACCATATCCGTTTTCATTCTCTGCCAGGAACTCAATTCCAGCTTCTTCAAACACCAACTTGATCGTCGCGACCGTGTTGTCTTTTAGCGGGTCACCACGTTCAAGCCGCGACACGGTCTGCGTCGAGACGCCGGCAATTCTGGCCAGTTCGCGGACACCCCAGCCAAGCGCTACACGAGCAAGTTTGCATTGAGCGCCATTCATTTCACTACACTGTTGTGATTTTTCTTGCTCGTTGACATCTAATTTCGTAACCTCCGAAGCTGTAATCGGCTGGACGCAGTGTTGGTACCACTTCGTCCAGCCTAACCACAATCTAGCTAGCTGGAGCTTGGATCATGGCTGATTCTGAGAATAGCAGAACTTTACCTAAAATTTCGTGCGCAAATGCATTCCCCAACGAGACGTTTGTCGACAACCTGCCAAGCGTGATCAACCGGCGCAATCTTTTGCCGCTGGCGGCACGGATCCTGCCGATGCTGCTTAACGATCTTCCCTCGCGCACCATTGCCGGACCGGTGCATGCCAAGGAACTGTGGCCGGACTGGTACGACATGTATCGGCAGCGCCTTGCCGCCGAACGCGAATGCCAGGAACTCGAGGCGCGACTGCTGGAAGAAACCGGTGGTCGTCCTTCCGTCGTGATTACCGTCGACGATGGCGGGACGTCGGTCGGTACCGTATCCTCTTTCGAGGAGATCAGGAAACTGGCGCCGCGGATTGGCGCCGATGCGGCAGAGAGCGCACGTCTGGAGTTGCTGAGGCTGAGACGGAGATGGAATGCGGCCGACCGTCGTATCGGCTACAGCGCAAGCCTTGCGAAGGCGCAGGATCTTGCCCGGTTCGAGGGCATTGCCGGGCGCGTCCTGATTTCGCTGCAGCCCTATTACATCCACGATATCGCCGCCAAGCTTCATTGCATGCTGGTGATGTACGATCCGGAGCTTCGCAAGGAAGAGACCCCCTGGCCGGAACTGCGCCGCATGCTGCGTGAACTGATCCAGCCTTACTGGTCTGTGATTGAGCCGCAGTCGCGTATCCGCCTGCTGCGGCCGAAGACGCGCGAAACACCGTTTCAGGAGAAAAGGGGCAGGATCGCCGTGTAAGCGGCGTGAAGGGCTCGGTAGGGCGCGGCAGCGGTCTTTGGTGAACAGGATCGTTGCCGTGCCTTCGGCGCCCTGCGACGGCGAGACAGAAGCACGTCCCAGATATCGCCGCGGTGGCGGTACCCGTAACGGTGTTTTGCCTGACTTTTTTATCGGCGCCCACGCAGCGATACAAAATCTTCCGTTGTTGACGCGAGATGTGGCTCGTTACCGATCGTATTTTCAGACTGTCACTCTGATCTCGCCTGAAGCGTAGGAATGCGCGAGTCTTTGCATTTTTGATTACTCATCGGTTTCAGGGGCGGTTTCGGCTCTGGTGCCGCCGGTCAGGCGAGCTGCAACGCTTTCAACCGGCAGGTTTGACAAGGCTGATTTCGGTATTGCTGTCGAGGACGATATGCAGGTCGCGGATCATGCCGGCTGCCTGCAGCAGGGCGTTTCGGATCTCTTCATCGCTGCGCCACCCGCGTTCTATCGCGAGTGCGACGGTGTGGAGGTCAACGAGACTGTCACGGCCGGGGCCGGATGGAATACCGATTGTTTCTCGCATGTCGCGTATTGTCGCGACGGCCCGTTCGAGCATACGACGCTTCTGCCAGCTGTCGAGGTGATCGAGCCTGTTGGCGTCGCGGACTAGTTCGGCAATGAAACTGTTCGTCGCGGTCATTGTTTGAGGTTGCCGGGTCGGCTGACGGGCGTCAATGGAAGACCCTGAAGGTGGGCTTTTGGCCACAAAGTTGGCACCAGGATGTGACGCCGATGCATCACGGCGCGTGGACCCGGCAGGCTCGGGAAAGCTCCTCGATTCCGGATCTGGATGTCCAGAAAGTTGAGAGACAGGTTAGATTAGTCATAGACAGGCTCTAACCCAACTGAGGACGTTCAGTTGCCGAGATCCCGGGTCGAGCTCGACAAGCTGCATCACTCATACCGCACCTCTCATGGCGGCATCGCTTGCCAGTTCGATTTTTCCATTCTCCTCGCCATCCCAGAACTCGATCGTGCGTGCCGACACCTTGATCAGAACTATACGTGGTGTGTCGGC
>Ga0209371_1002338_pt1 | contig 10784 bp, 10 predicted proteins | sample AgamicAtAmrz_FD_187165 | JGI IMG/M metagenome (GOLD analysis project Ga0209371, IMG submission 187165) | Agave microbial communities from Guanajuato, Mexico - At.Am.rz (SPAdes) (version 2) | ecosystem: Host-associated > Plants > Roots > Rhizosphere | place: Guanajato, Mexico | collected 2012-06-07
CCAACTGATGGGCACGCAGATAGCGCGCCGCCTCCGGATTGGCAGCGAAATCTGACGCGGTCCAGTATCCCCATTCCGGCAGAGACCACCGCCAGTGGTCTAGGGTTTTGCTTGCGCGCCGTAGCGCTTCGTTGATTTCGGAGCGTTTCATCGGGCGGTCGCTCCTTCGTAATCGACCGGTACGACGATATTCTCACGGCCGGATTTCAGCGCCGCTGTCAGCACCGCATGGTGAGCCTGCGCTTCTTCCGGCGTGGCGCAGGTAAAACCATTGGCGTTTCCGCCAGCCAGTTCATCGACAAAGGCCGCCCACATTTGCTGAATGGCATCGGCGAAGCCGAATTCGAAGATCTTGCCTGTAATTGCCGGGAAGAGCGAACCGTATCCCAAATCCTCGGTGCTCCAGGCCTGCGCACCGCCGGTATAATCCATCCACTGCCATTGCCGCGGCGCTTTCGTGGTGAAGAAGGCGCTCTTTTTCATGCCGAGAATGCGAATATACCAGGTATTGGCCTCGCCCGGTGCGATCCGCCAGGTCTTCAGCACCATCGGAAAATCCTGGCCGCCCGCGTTGACGCGCGTGCTGATCGTCGCATTGTCCCAGGTCGTGCACGGCACCATGCCGCCCTTGCCATCCGGGCGCTCGGTGATCTTCTTGACCAGTTGCGCATGCAGCGTCTGCGGGCGCCAGCCGAGCCGCAGGGGCACATGCAGGACATGCATGCCGAGATCGCCCATGCAGCCGTATTCGCCGTTGATATCGGCCATGCGCTTCCAGTTGATCGGCTTCTGCCTGTCGATATCCGAGGAGTGCAGGAAGCCGGCCTCGACCTCGAGAATATCGCCCATCTCGCCGCTTTCAGCGAGCGCGATGACCTTCTGCGCTCCAGGGAAGAAGGGCATTTCCGACGAGCAGCGGACCAGAAGCTTCGGGTTTTCGGCAAGAACCGCCATGATCTCGCGGTTCTGTGCCGCATCCATGCCGAACGGCTTTTCGCCGAGCAGATGCTTTCCAGCCTTCAGAATGTCGACATAGAACTGCTGGTGCAGCACATGCGGCACGGCGCAATAAACCGCATCAACATCCTGATTGGCCAGCAGCTCCTTATAATCGCCGGTGAACTGCCTGACTGATGGCACATTGTCCTTGAACCAGTCGAGAAGCGCAGGATTGGTATCGCAGACGGCAACGATTTCCGGCCGTGCCCTCGTGTCGGCGAGATGCAGCCAGCGCGCCGCAGCGCTTGCGAATTCGCGTCCCATCAGGCCGCAGCCGATGACGCCGAAGCGGAATACCTTCTTCATATCTCCTCCTCCAAGGATGCGTCAGGCGAGATGCCGCGAGGCGTCTTCGACGGAAGCTTCCTCATGGACGATCGCCATCAGGGCGCGCGTCATGCCAGCGGGATTGTTGTGCTGGATGACGTTGCGGCCATAGACGATGCCGCGGGCGCCCTGCTCCATCAGCTGTTTCGTGCGTGAAAGTATCTCCTGATCCGAGACGCGTCCGCCGCCGCGCACGAGCACCGGCAAGCCTTGGGCGATTTCGATGACGCGGTGGTATTCCTGAACATTGTCACAAGGGTCGGCCTTGATAATGTCGGCGCCGAGTTCGGCGGCCTGACGCACCAGCGGCAGGATCTTGTCGATCGCACCATCGACCATATAGGCACCCTTGGAATTATCCTGCATGACCAGCGGCTCGACCATCAGCGGCATGCCGTAAATCTCGCATTCGCGCTTCAGGCTGTTCACGTTGCGCACACAGGCGCGATAGACCTCCGGCTGATCCGGTAGCATCAGAAGGTTGACGACGACACAGGCGGCATCGAGCGCCACCGCCTGTTCCACGCCCCGGTCGATCATCTCGGAAAACAGTGCCGAGGGCAGCGGATTGCCATAGATATTGGCGATATCGGTCCGCAGCACTAGAGCCGGACGATGCTTGCCGGGGATTGCCTGCAGAATAGGCGCGGTACCTGGCGGAAGCTGAATGGCATCGGGCGCAGCATCAGCAATGACCCTGATCGCTGTCCGCATATGCTCAATGCCGGCGAGAAAGGTCCGTTCATTGAACATGCCATGGTCTATGGCGACGTCGAAGCAATTTCCGGACACGCCGAACAGGCGGTTGAGCCGCGCGGATTTCATCTATTTCCTCCAATGTGGTAACGTTTCCACATCAGCACATTAAAGGAGAGATTTGGCGAGTCAAGGCGAATGCCGCGTCGTCTTCGACACCCACCAGACGCCTTCAGGTTTAAAGGATGAGGACAATCAATTTATGGATATGACGAGCCGCCCGCGATCCCTCGCGAGGCGGTTCTTTGCGGAAGCTGCGCAGGATTAGTGCAGTTCCGTTCCCTGGATTGCTGAAAGCGTCCAGTCCGAACCGGGCTTGCGCACGAAGGTCCAGAGTTCCGTCGTTTCCGAGGGATTGCGGTCGTCGCCGTCGACGAGTTTCCCGGTCGCACGATCGACCATCGCGTCGATGCTCGAATAGCGCATGGCAAGCGTCGCATATTCGGCATTGCCCTCGCGCCACGCCTCAGCGATATCGCCTTGCAGCAGGCGGACGTCGGAAACGCTGTTGCGTACGCCGCTGGTCGCGTTTTCCCCAAGTTCTTCGGCGAGGTAGGACATCGCCTCCGGCGTGGTCAGCCGGCGCAGCGTAGCATAGTCTTCCTTGCCATAGGCCGACTGGATTTCGGTCAGAAGGTGCTCGAAGCGATCGAGATCGGCCTGCTGCAACCCGATCTCGTCATTCGCTTGGCGCGCCTTCGGCGCGGCTGCCGCTCCACCACCGATAGACGGAATGGAGAAGGAAGGGCGCGGGGAAGCACCTGCGTTGTTCATCGGATTCATATTGTAGGACGTGCCCGATCCCGGTGCTGCATATTGCGTCCGCTGGCGATTTGCAAAGAAACGCATGGCAAAACCGATCAGCAACACGATCAGACCGATCTGCAGCAGCATGCCGAGGAAGCCGACACCGCCGCCAAAACCGTGACCCAGCATCATGCCAAGCAGCCCACCGGCGATCAGGCCACCGATCATCGATCCGCCAAAGCCGCCGAAAAGGCCTGGACGCTGTGGCGCGCCGAGCGGCGGCTGCGTCGTTGTCTGCTGCTGCGGCCGCTGCGTCATCGACCGGTCGATCGGGGCAGCCTGCGTAGGCGCCGTCCGCGTTATGGCCGGTGTATCAAAGGTGCGCGTTCCGCGGCTTCCGAAGCCGCTGGATCCAGCCCGACGCGCGTCGGCGGCATCAAAGGTCGCCACGGACGAAGCGGCGGCAACGACGACGATGGCTGCGATCTTGGCGAAACGCGGTACTGCACTGAACATTGGCTCTCCTGTCATAGGGCAGAAAGACTAATCCGCCCCTATATGGGGATGCCTGTTCGTGATTGTAAGGCTGCGATTTTAAGTTGGTGCAACTTTCAGATTTCAATCCAGAGCAAACCGGCCGCGCGAGCATGCGGATGACTGGCCACACCCTTCGAGACGATCCTAATCTTCATCCGCTCCTTCGATCAAACCGTCATAGACCTCCATCATCGCGTTGGTAATGGCCTGGCCAAGTGCGTTACCGGCCGCGCGGACATCATCCTCTGTGCCGTCCCGTGCGGCTCTTGCCAATTCAAAGCCCTCATCGCTGATGATCTGCTTTGCGACCTTGATAGCCCAAAGCCCGAAATCACCGCGGTTGTCTATCTTGATCTCGTGTTCCATTGTCCGTTCCATCCATTGATCACAGCCGAGCCTCTATAGACCTATCAGGCAAAAGGCCAGTTTCAATGAATTCGTCACCGCTCGCATCCGGATGGCGAAGAGAGTGCCGGAGCTCTGATTCCGGCCCTTCCCGCAGATTCGCAGGCGTCTGCGGGTATCATGGAGCGCTCTCCCATCGGCCGCCCAACCGAGCCATTGACTGGAAAAACGCCTGCGGAAAGCGTTCGAAATGGCCCCGATGCGTCGGAACCTGTGGAAATACAGGCATTCTCGGCCTTTCCGACCCCGACTCCAGGTGACAATGGACATCGGCAATGGAAATGATTCCAGCGTCATCAATGCGGGGGAAGCCTCATGACCACCACCAATGAAATCGCAGACAAGATCGCTGCAGACCACAAGCTTACCAAAGTCCAGAGCAAGGCGATTGTCGAAGCCGTCTTTGCAGCCATTACCGGAGCCGCAACATCCGGCGCCGAAACCTCGATCCCGGGCTTTGGCAAGTTCAAAGTCAAGGATACGCCGGCGCGCGAAGCACGCAATCCGGGAACGGGCGCAACCATCAAGGTTGCCGCATCGAAGAAGCTCGCCTTCACGCCGGCCAAGGCGTTGAAGGATGCGCTGAACAAGTAATCCGGATCGTCAGGATCCGACAGTTCAACGGCCGGCTCTATTTGTTAGAGCCGGCCGTTTGTGTTTCCAAGCGGAGGCGAGCGCCGCTCAGCGACGGCTGCCGTCAGGGCACCGTTTCCAAGGCGACGGCTCGAACCGCCTGAGCTGCGCCAAGCTCGATCCTCAGAAATTCCAGTCCTCATCCTCGGTGGCGACAGCCTTGCCGATCACATAGGACGAGCCGGAGCCGGAGAAGAAGTCGTGGTTCTCATCCGCATTCGGAGACAGCGCCGAAAGGATGGCCGGATTGACCTTGCAGGCTTCCGCGGGGAAGAGCGCCTCATAGCCGAGATTCATCAGCGCCTTGTTGGCATTGTAATGCAGGAACTTCTTGACGTCTTCGGTCAGCCCCACGCCGTCATAAAGCGCTTCGGTGTACTTGGCTTCGTTGTCATAAAGCTCCAGCAGCAGATCGAAGGCGAAATCCTTGATCTCCTGCCTGCACTCTTCCGAAAGCCGCTCAAGCCCGCGCTGGAACTTGTAGCCGATGTAATAGCCATGCACGGCTTCATCACGGATAATGAGACGGATCATGTCGGCGGTGTTGGTGAGCTTGGCGCGGCTCGACCAGAACATCGGCAGATAGAAGCCGGAATAAAATAGAAAGCTTTCAAGGAAGACGCTGGCGACCTTTTTCCGTAGGGGATCTCCGGAAGAATACTGCTCCATGATCAGCGTCGATTTCTTCTGCAGGAACTCGTTCTCTTCCGACCAGCGATAGGCATCGTCGACATCGGGCGTCAGGCAGAGCGTCGAGAAGATCGACGAATAAGAGCGCGCGTGCACCGCCTCCATGAACGAGATGTTCGACAGCACCGCTTCTTCATGCGGGGTTATGGCATCGGCCATCAGCTTGACGGCGCCGACGCCGTTCTGGATCGTGTCGAGCAGCGTCAGGCCGGTGAAGACGCGGATGGTGAGCTGCTGCTCCTCAGGCTTCAGTGTCGCCCAGGACTGAATGTCGTTCGACAAGGGCACCTTTTCCGGCAGCCAGAAATTGCCGGTCAGACGGTTCCAGACCTCAAGATCCTTGTCGTCCTCGATGCGGTTCCAATTGATGGCGCGAACGCGGTTTGCCGGCTTGAATTGCATGTTCATTGTCGTCCCTCAAAGGTTCAGAGCGTGCAGGAAACGCAGCCCTGAACCTGCGTGCCTTCGAGCGCCATCTGGCGAAGCCGGATGTAGTAGATGGTCTTGATGCCCTTCTTCCAGGCGTAGATCTGCGCCTTGTTGATATCGCGCGTGGTTGCAGTGTCGCGGAAGAACAGCGTCAGCGACAGGCCCTGGTCGACATGCTGGGTCGCCGCGGCGTAGGTGTCGATGATCTTTTCAGGCCCAATCTCGTAGGCGTCCTGGTAATAGTCGAGATTGTCGTTCGTCATGAAGGCGGCCGGATAATAGACGCGGCCGATCTTGCCTTCCTTGCGAATCTCGATCTTGGAGACGATCGGGTGGATCGAGGAGGTCGAGTGGTTGATGTAGGAGATCGAGCCCGTCGGCGGCACGGCCTGCAGGTTCTGGTTATAGAGCCCGCCCTCCATCACAGCTTTTCTCAGATTCTGCCAATCTTCCTGCGTGGGGATGGCAATACCCGCCTTTTCGAAGATTTCCGCGACGCGCTCGGTCACTGGCCTCCATTCCTGCTCAGTATATTTGTCAAAATATTCGCCGGAAGCGTATTTCGAATTCTCGAAGCCCTTGAAGCTCTGGCCGCGCTCGACCGCAAGCAGGTTCGAGGCGCGAATGGCGTGGTAGGTCACTGTGTAGAAATAGATATTGGTGAAATCGACGCCTTCTTCCGAGCCGTAGAAAATGCGCTCGCGCGCGAGATAACCGTGCAGGTTCATCTGACCGAGGCCGATCGCATGGCTTTCGTCATTACCCTTTTCGATCGAGGGTACGGAGGAGATATGGCTCATGTCGGAAACAGCCGTCAGCGCACGGATCGACATTTCGATCGTCTTGCCGAAATCCGGGCTGTCCATTGCTGCAGCAATATTCAGAGAACCGAGATTGCAGGAGATGTCCTTGCCCATATGCTTGTAGGACAGGTCATCGTTGTATGCGCTGGCTTCGCTGACCTGCAAGATTTCCGAGCAGAGATTGCTCATGGTGATGCGGCCGGCAACCGGATTGGCGCGGTTCACCGTATCCTCGAACATGATGTAGGGATAGCCGCTCTCGAACTGGATTTCGGCGATCACCTGGAAGAATTCGCGCGCCTTGATCTTCTTTTTGCGGATGCGGCTGTCGGCCACCATCTCGCGATACTTCTCCGTCACCGAAATCTCGGTGAGCGGCACGCCATAGACGCGCTCCACGTCATAGGGCGAGAATAGGTACATATCCTCGTTGTTCTTCGCGAGCTCGAAGGTGATATTTGGAATGACCACGCCGAGCGACAGCGTCTTGATGCGGATCTTCTCGTCGGCATTTTCGCGTTTGGTATCGAGGAAGCGCATGATGTCGGGATGGTGAGCGTTCAGGTAGACGGCGCCCGCCCCTTGCCGCGCGCCAAGCTGGTTGGCGTAGGAGAAGGAGTCTTCCAGCAGCTTCATGACGGGAATGATGCCGGACGACTGGTTCTCGATATGCTTGATGGGTGCGCCGGCCTCACGGATGTTGGTGAGCGATAGCGCCACGCCTCCGCCGCGTTTCGAAAGCTGCAGAGCCGAGTTAATGGCGCGGCCGATCGATTCCATATTGTCTTCGACACGCAGCAGGAAGCAGGAGACCAGCTCTCCGCGCTGCTTCTTGCCGGCATTGAGGAAGGTCGGTGTTGCCGGCTGGAAGCGGCCGGAGATAATCTCGTCCACCAGATCGCGCGCAATCTGCTCGCTGCCCTGCGCCAGCGTCAGTGCGACCATGCAGATACGGTCTTCATAACGCTCAAGATAGCGCTTTCCATCGAAGGTCTTCAGCGTGTAGCTGGTGTAGTATTTGAAGGCGCCGAGGAAGGTCGGAAAACGGAACTTCTTCGCATAAGCGTGGTCGAAGAGATCGCGCACGAAATTGAAGGAATACTGATCCAGCACCTCCTGCTCGTAGTAGCCTTCCGTCACCAGATAATCGAGTTTTTCCCTCAGGTTATGGAAGAAGACCGTGTTCTGGTTGACGTGCTGGAGGAAGTATTGCTTGGCCGCCATACGATCCTTGTCGAGCTGGATCTTTCCGTGCTCGTCATAGAGGTTCAGCATGGCGTTCAGTGCGTGATAATCCAATGCTGGTTCAGCGGCCTTGGCTGGCCGATCATTCGTGGGAGCAGAAAAAGTGCTCTGCGGTTTTTCGTCCGCGTCCCGCGACAAAGAAGAGCTTAGCGTGTCCAAAATCGTTCCAATCCCTGTCTGACATTGGCGACATCCTCATCCGTGCCCAGAAGTTCGAACCGATAGAGGTACGGCACCTGGCATTTGGCAGAGATGATGTCGCCGGCGATCCCGTAGGTCGCGCCGAAGTTGCTGTTGCCCGCGGCGATGACCCCGCGGATGTTCGAACGGTTGCCCGCATCGTTGAGGAAGCGGATCACCTGCTTGGGCACGGCCCCCTTGCCGCTTTCGCCGCAATAAGTCGGGACAATCAGGACATAGGGCGAGGTCGTACGAAACTCGTCTCCCAAGACAAGCGGGATACGAGCAGCCGGCAATGCAAGCTTGACAACGAAGCGATGGGTATTTTCCGACCGGCTGGAGAAATAGACGATCTCGCCCACCGCCCGGCTCCTTAAGCGAGAGCGCTGATCATGTCGGGACGGAAGCCGGCCCAATGCAGTTCGCCGGCGACGACAACCGGAACCTGGCGATAGCCGAGACCCTGCACCAGCTCATAGGCGGCGGCATCGGTCGATACGTCGACGATAGTGTAGTCGATGCCTTGGCGATCAAGCGCACGAGTCGTGGCTGTGCACTGGACGCAGGCGGGCTTGCTATAGACGGTGATGCTCATGAGATATCCTCGTATGGATGGGCATGGAAAATCGCTCGGGCATCGGATGATGCCCGCTCGGCGGGTGAAAAGTGGAGGCAAACTCAGCCGGCGGCCGGACGCATTTAAGCGGCCGTCACTCGCGCGGGCGACTATAGATACTCAGGAACATGGACTTCACCCCGAAGTTATCAGCGGGATCTTCGAGGAAGCGAGGGCGGCCATTATGCCGCATGAACCATCGCTCGCCAGCCGGACACCCCGCCCGTGGACGTCAATGCTCAAGGCAGGTCTCCTGGCTCGCGGGTCATAACATTCGTCCTGCCTTCCCAAGACACGAGGTCTCAGTGACGTCATCAAACGAATGCTCACCGCTCACAGTTGCGGGGGCAGCTCCGGCTTAGCGATCATCATCTTCGCCGACCGGATTCCCGTCTTAGCCTCCAATCCTTGCGAATCAGAAGAACCTCGAACACTATATATAGTATCTTCAGTTAAAATTGCGTCAACTGCTTCGATGGCCTCAAGCCAATTTCGATGTTGATGAATTCCGACAATCTCGCCTGACGCGTGCACAGGGGGCTGGACAGATGCATCGTCACTTCTTTACGTTGCATAAGTAATGTTATTACATAAAGGACTCTCCATGCCAAACACAAGCTCTGGTACCTTCCTTGCAGCCTCATCCTTGGCTTGCGCCTTGCTGCTTCCCTTGCCGTCGTTTGCCGACGACGAAAAGGGGATGGAAAGCTGGCGACTATTCGTCGCCGATCACAGCCTGCCTATCGTCCGTGCGATCGATGCCTCGAGCGGCAAGGAAATCGGCCGGTTCGATCTTGACGGCTATGCCTCCCTGTCTCTCAGTCAGTCCGGCCGCACCATATTTGCCGTGCAAGGCGAAAAGAATATGGTCCACGCGATAGCAACCGGCATATCCCTCTCCGACCACGGCGAACATCGCGATATCGAGCTTTCCGATCCGAAATTGCTTCCAGCATCGATCAAGGGCGAAAAGCCTGGGCACGTGGTGACCCACGGCAACGATGTCGCGATCTTCTATGACCGCGACGACAAGTTCGACCTCCTGTCCGAAAGTGGCCTTGCCGAAGGCAAAGCGGATATTCGTTCATTCCGGACCATCGCCGCCCACCACGGCGTTGCCGTTCCGATGGACAACCATCTTCTCGTGTCGGTGCCGAACATTGAGGCGCCTGTCAAGGAAGGCGAATTGCCGCCGCGCCTCGGCTTGCGCGTGCTGGACCGAAAGGGAGAGCAGGTCGGCGATATCAAGCGCTGCACAGGGCTTCATGGGGAAGCGACTTCCGCCCGGCTGGTTGCCTTCGGCTGCGAGGAAGGTGTCCTGATCGCTCGCCCCGGCGGTATCGACGGCCCAAAGGTCGAGATGCTCGCCTATGGCTCCTCCCTGCCAAAGGGCAAGGTCTCGACATTGCTCGGCGGCACGTCCATGCAATTCTTCCTCGGCAATTATGGTGAGCAGAACGTCGTATTGATCGATCCGGACAATTCTGACCAACCCTACAAGCTGATCGAACTGCCGACACGACGGGTCGATTTCATACTCGATCCGGCAAAGCCGCAGATCGGCTACATTCTCACGGAGGACGGCAATCTGCATCTTCTTGATGTCGTGAAAGGCGCGATCGTGAAATCCGAGACCGTTACCGAACCTTACAGCAAGGACGGTCACTGGCGCGACCCGAGGCCTCGTCTGGCGATCGCCGGCAATCTCATCGCCATTACCGATCCGCGCCACAGCCTCGTGCGTATGGTCGATAACCAATCACTGAAGGAAGTCCGCAGCATTCCCGTCGAGGGACAACCCTTTGCGATCGTTGCGGCCGGCGGATCGGGCGCAGTACATTGAGAGCCTGAGGTGTAGAGGTTGTGATCCGCTTCAGATCATCGATCGTTCGTAGCCAGTATCTGACTGCCGTCGCCTTTTTGGAGCGCTATGTTTAAGCGCGATGCCATCGATCACCAACTGCAGATCATCGCAACGGAAGCCGGCTGTCCGGGCCGGCTCTCGACACTTGGCGATCGATAAGAGCCCGGCTTGCCAAACCGCCCTTGATATCAGGCAGCGTGCGGACGCAACTTTGCGTTCGCGGCACTCTCCAGACGAAGCTTCAGTTCGTAAACCACAGCGCAGATTGCCAAAGTGGCAACCGCAATCGGGATAAACGACACGGCGGACAAGAGCCCCATACGATCCAATCCGTAGGCGATCAGCAACATAACAGTCTGGTGGAGAACATAGTAGGTGAGAACCGCCCTGTTGAGATAGCGGATCACGGCGTTTTCCGATCGGCACCAAATCCTGGCATAGCCGAGAACGGCGACGATCGCGCACCATTGGAACGTACCACCAAGTATTCTCCCGACAGACAGCCGCCACATTTCTGGATCACTGGATGGCAGGCTGGGAAACAGGCATACCA
>Ga0209371_1002342_pt1 | contig 10775 bp, 9 predicted proteins | sample AgamicAtAmrz_FD_187165 | JGI IMG/M metagenome (GOLD analysis project Ga0209371, IMG submission 187165) | Agave microbial communities from Guanajuato, Mexico - At.Am.rz (SPAdes) (version 2) | ecosystem: Host-associated > Plants > Roots > Rhizosphere | place: Guanajato, Mexico | collected 2012-06-07
AGACGAGTTTGGTCTGAATAGTGAACGGGACGGTCTTAATCCGGCCCTCGGTTCTTACCGCCAGTTTTACCGCCAGCCTGTTCAGCTGGCTGGCGATACCCACCGATCGTCGTCATGATGTTTTTTCTTTCAAATAAACACATTACGGCAACTTTTCAATGGCCCGCGATAGTCCCCGAAGGACCTGATGTTATTCCCACTTTATGATTGATTATTATTTAAATTCACTTAAAATAAAAAAATTATAAATTTCAATCACATGGATGTCATCAAAAAAATACCATTCTTCACGATTCTGCTGCCCAGGGCCGACGCACGAATCTAATGTAAACACCAATTTCGTCAACAGGTGAAGCGTATTTCCTGATCCCTAAGTCGGAGCTCACCAGAAAGATTGGTGAACAAGGAGTTGCGGGGACCGACTGCACCAGCCATGGGGTGTGGCTTGGGACTGAATTCCAAAGCAGCGCAGTCTCTCGACGTAACCCCAACGCTTCTCGCACATTCTCTTTTGATGACATACGAACGTCCTTGCAACTGATTCCTGCATAGACCTGAAAATGTGCTGGGCGTTCACCTGATTTTGGCTCTAGAACACAAACGTCGAGTTCGTGCCGTGCTTCGCGAGGGGCCTTACCGGGTGCCCCACCGCAACGATCCCAACTCAATGATTCAAATTCGACCGAGGTCCATGCTTCGCCCAAGTTGGTGCCAGCGGCATCGAGCAGATCAAAGTGCGAGAACCGCTTGCGATCGGCCAGGGCGGGCTTGCTTGCCACGATCACCTCCGACGGTTTACCTCCCTTAGACGGCGGCTGGTGAATGATTGAACCTTTGGGATGCGCACGCCGAAAGGCTCTCAGAATTCGAGACAGGACCAGCATTTCGTATAACTTGTCTCGGGTCATTGCTTGCAATTGAAGGGGCGACGACGCCTTTGCCGCAATATCAAAGAGCGCACCTACGGCTTTAACTAGGTCCGGCGGCACTGGCTGCTTCGTCTTTTTCTTGGTGCCTGACGTTGCGGCAGTTGTAGTACTCATAGTTCCTCCAGGGTCTGTCGGGGGAGAAATTCGAGCAATGCATTTCGCAGTGCGACTTGCTTTTTCGTCGGGCGTCGTCCCAACTTACTTCGTAAGCTGAGTTTTCGGTTCCCGACGCGCATCTTTAGGGAGTCGATCTGCTGCTCGTGCCCCAGTGCCTGATTGAGTTCATCGCGCACGACTTGTTCGGTTCCGCTGTGCACCGGGAAAGCGAGGACCATCAACAACGACAGGGCTTCTTCAAATCGCTCTTTGATCTCCCGAAGCTTGGCATCTGCCGCGACACCATCATGTTGCGTTCCATCCAAGGGTGCCTCTCTAAGGGGCTCATCCTGCTCGACCGGCGCACTGATCCTGGCCAACTCTATAAATTGGTGCATTAAGGGCCCCTCATACTCGCAGGCTCGTCGATGAATTTCATGAAGCGCCTGCTCCAGATCATTCTCACCTTGAAATCGAATTTGCATACTCCCTCCATGAATATTCCAGTGCCGAGGCACTGGTAGCGGTACAATAATTTTTGCCAAAACTGATGCGTGTCCTCACACTTCTCACGACCAGGGCATCAAGTCAAGCGCTTGCTTTTCGAGCTGCCAGTTTTGCTTCAAGTAGACGATAGGCCCTTTTCTCATCAAGCTTTGGAAGGTTCGGCTCGTTCCGCAACAGATCAGGCAGCACCGGCGTCACAACATCGAACAGCGCCGATAGCAGCGTCTCACCGACCGCGCGCGGCTCTGCCAGATCCTCCAGCAGTCCCGACATTTCGCCGTGGGCAAGCTTGTTGCGGCCTTCTCGATAAGCCTTGTGAACAGCGGTATCCACCGTGAGTGCTCCCTCAGGCACAGGCTCATCCTCAGGCTTGAGCGCGGTCTCGGCGAAAGTAGTCATATTCTTGGCGCTTCCCCCAGCACCGGAAAGTGCGTCGGCGGCGCAACCTTAGTCCACAACGGCCATGAAGTCTGAAGCTTCGCGACGAGCTTCACCGACCCAATACAACACGTTGGCCCAACGTTCGACGAGATGCTGCGCATGTCCGGTTCGTCGCCCATCGGCATAGTGCTGCAAGATGCACCCGGTGGCATCTAGGAAAGATTGCTCACCCGCCATCTTGGCAGCTCGTGCACCGGGGCGTCCGCCAAGTCCAGGCATCTTTACGCTCGATCCACGCAATATCCGGCCGTCCAGCGTGGTCGCGAACCGATCCTCTGCAAAAAGATGCTGCCGGCCAGCTTTCGTAAATCGTCGCGCATCCTCAACCTGGAACCTCAGTCCGATTGAGTCAATCGCAAGCCCCACCACCACCGACGCCTTGAAATGAGACCGCGCATGCTCATGCCCGTCCATACGTATGGTCGCTACCCTGCTGTAATGGCGCAGCGTATGCAGTACGTCCAACGCATGCAACGCATAGCGGCCACTCTCGTCTGCAGCTGATCGGGCGGTTAATTCCTCCATATCCAGTTCACGGTCCTCCACCTGGGGGACGAGCTCACGGACCTCCGAGTCTTTGACAAAGGAATCGAGCCATTCCGCTCTCGGCAGGAATCGCACCGGCCCCACGGCGAATGCCGGCACGGCTTGATCGGAGTGAAACAGATGGCAGGGGATATGCCGGTCGACGTCGGGACTCGCGCTGGCGGCCAACTACTGCAAGCGCGCTTGGTAGTCGTCGGCGAGCACCGTATAAAAATCGTCACCGAGCAGCACGTCATGCTCATTCTGGCCATCCGGTACTGTTGGAAGGCGCGATTGGCAGTCGAGAAGCGTGTCCCCGATGGCCAGAAACGAGAGCTTCGTGAAGGTTACCCGATCAATCGTCTGGCGCAGGGCTTCGCGTGATTTCCAGCTTTGCTGCGACAGCAAGTGAGCTGCGTCCACGCCGGCTTGCGTGACCCGATACTAACGGCCTTGCGACACCGGAATGGCAAGCGGAACGAAGGGGTTCTCACTGAGCGCATACCATTGTGCAAAGGTCATCGTCTTCGCCGTGATCACGTCCTCGACGATCATCTCCATGAGCTTTCAAGGCGGCGTATCTTTTGCACCGCCAGAGCTTGCAAACTTGTTCTCTCTTGCCATATTTCCCTCCCGCTAGCCCAATATGTGGCTGGCACTACACACAACTAACTTCATTGATCCGAGGGTCATGGCCAAATATAAATGCTGTGCGCTCATGCCCCAATCGATTATCAATGATTAGGTAAAACCCAGTAAAATTGGCGTTCATGGGTAGGACGAAAAAAAACCATGAAAAGTACCATTTAACATCTCAACGCATTATTCTTTTAAATATCGCAGATTATGCCAAATTAGTCTGAAGTACGTACTCAAATTGACCAAGCAAACCTTCTGATGCGCCTATAGCGCCCTGCGAAACCTCAATCACCTTGATATTGCCCGCATCCTGAAATAAGTATCGAAGGATTTTCAATCAAATCGGGAATAGTCGATGAGCCACGCTTAGCCATTCCGCACTGGGGTGATACCTCCCAATCAAGAACACTCCCACGAGAGACAATAGTTATCCAACCAACTGATGGGTAGTCGCTGGTGACCTGAAAAAACTGCATCAGTCCAACCGGAATAGAGCATGGCCAAAACAGAGCACTTATTAAAAGAACTCTACATAATGTATTCAAAGTTAATGTCAGCCTGCGATAGGCCTTAAATCGATTCTAACTTTCGGGATCTGCAGACACCTAGATCTTCGGCTTGTGCTTAGTCAACCAACAGTGGTCTAATAGTATTAGAACCGTTTTTTACCTGTTACGCAGACTTCTTTCGACAAGGACTGCTCAATGACCTCCCGACCGCCCCTGCAAGTGGATCCGCTGCTCACCGCCAATCTCGACGCCCTACTCAGTTCCGTGGTCGATGCTGACCAGCGCCAATTACAGAGGCCCGTTGGCGCTCGCTCCGAACGCGAGACACTGAAGGACAAGCGCCTGCAAGAGCTGCTTAATCGCTGCCGCGAAGAAGCACTGCAACAAGTGGTCGGCCCTTTCGGATTAACCCCAGCAATGTTCTCGGATATTAATGGTGGCAACGTCACCACCCAGCACAATGCTAACCAAGACATCTATGCCAAGGCATCCGAGCACTATGATCGTAAAGCCGACTACGATTACTCCGCCGCGAGAAAGCAGAAAATGAAGGATGCGGTGAAGGACGGCACAATGAACTCACAAACATTCATCGACACATACACCAATGAAAAGGCACCGACCAAGCGCACCGCCAAGTCAAATGGCAAGCTGGTGATGAATGCCGAGCTGGATCACACAATCCCCCTGAAGCAGGCACACAAAAAAGGTGCCTGGATGCTTACTCCGGAGCAACGCAAGGCGTTGGCCTCGGAAAAAGACAATCTGCATTTCACCACCTTTGAAAATAACCGAGAAAAGAGTGATACCGCCGCAGAGACCGCACTCTCTGCCGAAAACGGTTACGACGAATCCATTACCAAGCCGCTGATCGACAAGGCTCGCGCTGCCATCGATCAGCATCAGCCCGACACCAAAGACCGCTTGATATACCACGGCAAGGAGCTGGGCGTTACAGGCGCGAAGGAATTCGGCAAGACCGGCCTGCGCAGGGCAATGGGAGTGCTGTTATTCGAGTTGGTCAACGGCAGCTTCGTCGAAGTGCACAAGGTGGTCAGCCAGCGTGACGATCAGCAGCCCCTGCTCGACCGCGTGGTAGCAGCGGTTGAGCGTGTGTTGAAGCGCGTTCAGAGCAAGTTTAAGGCGGCTTTCGATGCTTTCTTCAAAGGCGGCCTTCAAGGTCTTGTGAGCAACCTGTTGACCTTCCTAATCAACAACCTCATCACCACATCGGCCAAGGTTGTAACCATCATCCGAGAAGGCATGCAGGAACTGTTCAAGGCCCTCAAGCTACTGCTCTGGCCCCCCAAGGAAATGTCCGGCACCGAGGTTATGCGGGCGGTCAGCAAGAGCTTGGCCGGTCTGTTCACCTTGGGTGCAGGCATGCTCTTGGAGCAATCGGTTAACACCTTCATCGTAGGTATCCCGGTGCTCGCACCGCTCGCCGGAACGATCACCCCGGTGCTAACCGGCCTGATGACCGGCCTCGCCAACGCTCTGCTGATGTACGCCATCGACTCGCTTATCGATTGGATGTTGGACAAGGGCACTGATTTCATCAACGTGCAGATCGATACCCTTCAAGCCACCGCCGAACTGGGCGAGCGGATGGTTGAACAGGTAGAGCTGCAATTTCAACTTTCGGCGCGCTACCGGATGATGGTCCAGCTAAATCAGCGCATCTCCGTGCGCTTCGATCAGTCAACCGAGGCCGCTCAAGCCTCAGTGCAGCACGCGCAAGGCGCCATAGGACAACAGGCGGAGACTATCACCTCGTTATCCCAAGCCATCGATAGCAAGAAAAAGTTTAACAAACGCCTCGGTTTGTTGCTTCAGCAGGTCAGGAAGGATACATAAGGGATGTCCAAGATTATTGCCCAACTTGCAAGCACCGTTCCCAGCGAAGACCTGCTCGCCCAGATAGACATCGCTGAGGTTTACAATAAGTTCCACAGCACGTTCAAGCGCCTCGACGATTTCAAGCAGGTCCGCGACCAACATGAGCAGCGTAGCTTTCTCGGCCGCCTGTTCAATCACGGCGAACTGAAGAACGCCCAGCTCGACGCCCAGGAAGTGCAGGCGGAATTTGCCAAAACTCTCGCCCAATTGATGGTGATCAGCTCGTTGCAGGCCCAGCAACTGACTGAGCAGCAGAGACAACTGGCCGACCAGCAGAAGGCCTTGGATGCCAAAGCCGAGGAACTGGCCCAACAGAACATACTTCTCGAACAGCACCAAGCCGAGATCAAGCACCAAGCAGCACACTTGCGCCAATACGTCACCGACCTGTTGAAAGTCCAGGGGCTGACCGACGAACACGGCGAAATACTGATCAGCATCGCTAAAGAAGTAATGGAAACCCGGGATAGTCTGCTGGCAGACTTCGACAATCGCATGCATCAGGTGCAAGGCGTACTGGATGAACAACAGCAGTTGCTCCGAGAAGCCCTCGATGAGCAGGCGAGTTCCCTAGAACAGCGCCTCACGCAGTTGCAGCAAGTAGTCGACTCAACCCAGGAAAAACGTCTCCAGACTGTTGAGCAAGGTCTGCTCACTAAATTCAACGAACAGAGCAGCGAAGCCACACGCCAGATAGAACAACTTGATGCCGACTTGGTCCTCCAAGCGCAGCAGCAGGAAGATAAGCTCCGCGACCTAGATCGGCAGCTCTCGGAATTGCGCGAAGTGCTGACCGAACAGGCCCAAACACTGCTTAACGAACGCAACAAACGACTGCTGGAGCGGGCCGAGCACCAAGCAGGGCTGCATGCTTTACGCAATGAACAGAGCAATGGCGAAATACGCCTTCGCCGCGAGCAGCGCCGCCTTCTGGTCGGACTGTATGGCTTGGCGTTAGTGTTCATCGGCACCATCGCCGGGCTAACTTTCTGGAGTCATCAAAGCCTTTTTTAACCCCGGACGAAGTCCACAAACCTAAAATATCCGGCTTATGAGGAAATTTTCTGTCGGCTACTTAGGCCCGGCCGCCATTCCACGATTTTCTCGATGGCAAAAAATCAAAAAAACTAGCCCAAAGGAACGGCATTACATGAACAAGATATTGTGGGTTAAATTCGGGTGGTCAGAATATTATCGAGGTGGAGACATCGCTGGTAACTTTGCTTGGCTAAATAAAAACAGAGGGACGGAAAATGAAGGGCGAGGTCATGAAGCCTACAACTTTATGCCAGATATCGATGGGACTTACTACTGCTATGTACCTCCACAAGGAGGTAACTATGCACCTTATCACGACGACGCAGAAGGGTGGACGGTTGTATGCTTGGCAAAAAATCCGACCACTCCAGGCATACACGTAGTTGGCTGGTACGAAAACGCAACGCTTCATGGTGAGTGGATAACCCGCCCCAATAGCACCGATCCGCGACAGCAAATTTTCCCTCATCCTGCTTATGATTGGTCATATTGCATAACCAGTAATTCCGCTTACTTCATCCCGCCCGAGGAGCGAATTCTGCCATTCTCGGATCCATCCGTAAAACAGGGGAAATACTCGTTTCTTGACGGTCCTGACGTGACGAAGACCGAGAATAAAATAAGGGTTCAAGCTCGGCTTGAGAGTTTAATGAATCGCTTGGCCTCAGTCGCAATTCATAACCCTAATGAATGCAGTGTTGTTGACCCCGAACTGGATCAAGCCGATCCACTTCGTGGATTTGGTACCCCTGAACATCGTAAAGTCGTGGAGTTAGCCGCGGAAGATGCTGTTATCGAATATTATACAGAACAAGGCTACAGCTACCAGCGAACAACACACCTTCCCTGCGGATATGACTTTATCTTCACGCGCGGCGAATCAGTGCTGCATCTTGAAGTTAAGGGTACCGCCGGTACTACACCACGCTTTTTCCTTACGCGTAACGAACACAATGTAGGATTGATGCTTAATCCAGACTCGAGGTTAGCCATAGTGACATCTGCGCTATCTGCCTCCCCGCAAGTCACTGTGTACGATTCTCGTCAGCTAAAAAAGGCGTTTAACCTTGAACCTTATGTTTACATTGGGGCATTCGCACCAAAACCCGAATCCTAATGTTTGAATTCTGTACCGTTAGCGCGACATAAACAAAAGCCCACTGTTACGCGGGCATTTGTTTATTGCGAACAGGGTCACTCCACTCGATTATCAATTTAAACTAAAAGTAGTTATAAAACATAAGCATAGAAAATTAACGAATCCAAAAACCATGAGAAATACCATGTCCAGTAAAAAACGTTCAAGAAGTCGAATTAACCTCTCTTGTGGTAAAAGCTAACGATATGCGTCGTCTTTTTAGCAACACCTTGCGGTAAAAATCATGTTCCACTCCAATTAAGTCTCTACCGTCCCCGGAATCAGGGGCAAGCGCAGCTTGGGTAGCTTTCAAACATGATTGTGTCGGTTCTTTGATACACCACTGTCCTGCGTGCAATACGCAGCGTAGATGAAGCTGCCGAGCTGAGCGACCCTCTCGATCAACTGCTTTGAACTCAATCGCGACGGGCAGACATCATGGAGTTGATTCAGATATTATAATATGATGAGAGTAGCTAACCATATAACACTAGGCGCACCATCATAAATTTTGCGTGATATAAAGGCTTGGAATGGCTTGCGTAAATTTATCCCATCTCAACTCTGAAGTTGCTGAAATGCTCGTCAAACATAAAGGAATGGCTAGGCGTGAATGATTTATCAACCCAAAAAAAACTCATCTATAAACTCAGCGCAATTTTAATTGGTTCGATTTTATTTTTTTCTGCATTTTATTGGTTGGCAGGAAATTTTGAAGGACATGGCGTAACTAAGAACAATAAATCTGCTGATAATTATGAATTTGTTTATTTTAGCGTAGTTTCTATTACGACGCTTGGTTATGGTGATTTTACACCGACCGGTATATCTAGGCTCTTTGCCTCTCTCGAAGCAATATTTGGCATTGTTTTCATAGATTATTCAATTTCACAAGTTTTGTCCCTGCGCCAGTCCACGCTAGTAGAATACTCTGTTAATTATGGCATCCATTAGGCATATAATCAATGCATTGAATATCTTATCGACGCCAAAGAATCCATAGGAGACAAAAGGAAGGAAATTGAAAATGGCATTATCCCGCAATCTATCTCTTTCATTTATAACAGATCCAACCCTTTTTATTCATCTACAAAAGCGTTGCGGATTACAAATGGATACTCCTCTCACCTTGTTAATATAGGAAAAATTGGAGAGCTCGTTAAGCATGTGGAACGCGCAGCACATCATGTTGAAGAGCTTGCGGGATTTACGAGAAAATATCTTAATCTGCTACAAAATAAAAGCATAGACTGGAAGCAGGATAGAACCATTTTAATTCTTCTAACACTGTGTAATCAGATCGATTATTTCATAGATCAGTTTATCAAAAAAATCAGCTATGCGATTAAACCATATAAGGGTGGCGGCATGTATAGGGATGTAATTAAATCCATAACGAATGATATTCGGAAAAAGTGTAAAAATCTTAAATAGGTTTGAAATTATGGCGCGGCTTAATTGCCTCGACATGAAGTATCTGCAATGATAGATATTTCAATATTCTCGCCTATACCACTGGCTGCTTGTGTCCAAATGTAGCTGTTCGCTACCTCATGCATGGGTTGTAAATAGTCGGCCGAGAATTACAGTTCTCTCCCCTCAGCCAAGAGTACATAGGGTATTTACGTACCATCGTTAATAGCAAAAGTTTAACCGCTGCTCTGATTGATGGCGTCGTTCCTACCCGCTCCATATATCGATACATCAGACCAATTTCAATTGGTGTCAATGCCCTGTCACGAGGCTTAAATTTCGCTATGCTTGCAGGCCGTACCCGATCAGCTTGATTCTCCACCTTCTGACCGCACTAAATAGCCCAGTGATAGGTTTGCAATATAATCTCTCTGGCTTGCATAGCTGTCGCCGGTGCCCCTCTCTCGACAATGTTATCGGTTAATGCGCGTAAGTCTTTATGTGTAATCTCACTCCAGTTTCTGCTGGGAAAATTTTGACTTCAACTCCCTTCGATATACCAAACGTCGCATATCACGCATCGATTCAGCCATTTGATAACCGCGTAACAATTTTTCAGCTCACGCACCAAAAGTCTCCGCATCTTTGATACGCGCTTTATCTATGGCTTTTTCCCTCGCAGGCGATCTTCCACTGTCAACCATTTTTTAGCTTCATTGAGCTGTTCTCCCGCTTCTGCAAGCGTGATCCCTCCAAGACCATAGCGGCCAAAAGTAACGGTCTTCTGTCTTCCGTTTATGGAATAGTTATAACGAAAGGAGATCGTTCCAGCTGAAGTGACTGCAACATACAGACCATCACAGTCATTATTTTATAGAGTTTCTCCTTCGTTTTAAGGTGACGCAGCCTGGTGTCAGTCAACATGGTTTATTGTTTTCCTTTATCAAAAGTACCATGTTGTAAAAAAACAGAAAATCAATCTAACTATATGTTTTTAAAAGACTTATAAAAAACCATAAATCAACCGAAATTTATCCCATGGTACTTTTTCAAAACTGAATTCGAAACCAGAGAGTACCATCAAAAATTCCATTGAAAAAATCGTGCTTCCCATTGCTAACCGCTGCAAAAAAGGGACAGATACAAAAACAAAAAGCCCGCAGTTACGCGGGCTTTGAGGCTTCAGGTGCTGGCGGTTGCCAGTGCGGGCGTTACTCCCACTCAATGGTCGCAGGCGGTTTACCTGAAATATCGTAGACTACCCTTGAGATGCCATTAACCTCATTAATGATGCGGTTGGAGACGCGGCCGAGGAAGTCGTACGGCAGGTGCGCCCAGTGGGCCGTCATGAAGTCGATAGTTTCGACAGCACGCAGGGAAACCACCCAGTCGTATTTACGGCCATCGCCCATCACGCCAACGGAGCGCACCGGCAGGAACACGGTAAAGGCCTGGCTGACTTTGTTGTACAGATCGGCTTTGCGCAGCTCTTCGATAAAGATGGCATCGGCACGGCGTAGCAGGTCGCAGTACTCTTTCTTCACTTCACCCAGTACGCGCACGCCCAGACCCGGGCCCGGGAATGGATGGCGGTACAGCATGTCGTAAGGCAGGCCGAGTTCCAGACCGATTTTACGCACT
>Ga0209371_1002343_pt1 | contig 10768 bp, 9 predicted proteins | sample AgamicAtAmrz_FD_187165 | JGI IMG/M metagenome (GOLD analysis project Ga0209371, IMG submission 187165) | Agave microbial communities from Guanajuato, Mexico - At.Am.rz (SPAdes) (version 2) | ecosystem: Host-associated > Plants > Roots > Rhizosphere | place: Guanajato, Mexico | collected 2012-06-07
CCTGCGGACCTTCAACGCTTACGATGCGAAAGAAATGCCCCTTCGGCACATGAAAGGTGCGGCCGTCACGCGGCGGCACGATGACCTCATCGATCTTTTCCATGCTTCGTTTGGCTTCTTCCAGACGCGCGAGGTTTGGCATTTCAAGCGTCCCGTTCGGATAAACGACAACAGGACGGATGGCGCGGCGTTCAGCGGCGTCGACGGGTTCGGCGGCGGGCATGGGGGTCATGAAATCCTCGGGCAATCAAAATCTCGAGGCGAAATTGCGCCATGTGTGCCCACCTGACAAGACGGGTTTTTCTTGCGCTCAGGCCAAGTCTTACTTACCCTTGAGACACCATGAAATTACCGCCGCTCACCACCCTCCGCGCATTCGAAGCCGCAGCCAGAAGAACGAGTTTTTCTCTGGCTGCACAGGAACTCGGCATGACGGCAACTGCCGTCAGCCAGCATGTGCGCAATCTGGAGGCCTGGCTCGGTGTGGCGCTGTTCGAGCGGTATGCGAGGGGTGTGAGGCTTACCCCGGCCGGAAAGGAATTCGGCACGACGGTTTCGACCGCCCTACGGCAGATCGCTTCTGGCGCCGTCCGGATCCGTCAGGGCCATGACCGCATGACCGTTCGCCTTGCCAGCCTGCCCTCGGTCGTGGCGTATTTTCTGACGCCCCGTCTGCCTCGTTTTCGGGCGCTTTACCCCGATATACAGGTATCCATCAGCTATTCCGGCGCGCATCACGCAATACCGGCCGATCTCACAATAGGACATGGCATCGCCTCCGGGGAAAATGCGGTCGCGCTTTTCAGCGCAGAGACACGGCCGACATGCGCGCCGGGCTATGTCGCTAAATTCGGTCCTTTCGACAATGTTGGCAGCCTGTTACGAGCGGAATTGCTGCATGACGACACCGAGGCGGCCTGGCAGAACTGGTTCGCAGCCGGGGGAATATCCCTGCCCGATAACGCCGGTCCGGTTTTCGCGGATTTCAATCTGCTCGTGACCGCTCTCAAAGCCGGTCAAGGCATCGGCCTCTGCCCGACAGCGCTTCTTCACGACGAGATCGCCGCTGGTCAACTGACCGTGCTCTTCGATCGGGCGGCCGATACGGAGAAATATTACTGGCTGACGGAAGCCGAAGAGATGACCGCACCGGCTAGACTTCTTGCGGATTGGCTTGTTGCGGAAGCCCGAGAGAGCGGTCTCTGACATAAATCAATCTCAGAAACCGAGCGCGAACAACCCACCCGCCAGAAGCAGGATCGGCACCGCCACGCCGACGATGACCCGCTGGCCTGCCATCAGAAAAGCGATGAAACCGAGTGCGGCAGCGCCGATGCGCAGCCAGAGAGGTGAGGCTTCGAGCGTTCCGGTTGGAAAGACGATGAGCTTGGCGGTGACGGCCATGACGAGTGCGGTGGCGACTGCCCTTACCCAGTGCAGCGCTTCGGAATCCTCCTTCAGGCGGTTACCGGCGAGAACGCCGAGCCAGCGCCAGAGATCGGTCGCCAGCCAGCCGGCAATCGCGATGAAGAGATAGGGCGCCCACCAATGTTCGGTCATCATGGTTCGCTCTCCGGTGATACGGGTTTTATCCGGCGGCGGAACACGAGACGGTCGATCAGATAGGCCGCCGTGCCCCCGCCTATCCCGGCATAGAGAATATCGAATTCCGGTGCGATGACCGCGAAGGCCGGCCCGGCGATAACGCCGATGACGAAGGCGACCTTGACGACGGAATGACGGGCCGAAGCCCAGATCGATGCCACGAAATAGACCGGCGTGAGAAAAAACAGCACGCCGGCGACAAGCGGCGGAAAGGCGGCGACGACGCCGTAACACAGGCCGACGATGATGGCATTGACCACGGTGAGCGTCATGCCAAAACCGGCGAACCAGGCGGCGCGGGCTTCACGCGGAACCCTGGAGAGGTTCTGCGTGGCGAAGACCCAGGCGGTGATTGCGACGAAATGCGAGAGAAACAGCAAAATCCATGTCGGGGTTTTCGCGCCGCGCATTTCCGGAACGATGGAGGCGACCATCGGCATCATCCGGACCGAGGACAGCGTTACCGCCAGAAAGCAGGCGGCAAGATTGGCGCCGCCGACCATGGAGCCGATCAGGATCATCTTGGCCGGCAGGGCCCAGATCATCAGCGTCATGAACACGGCTTCGCCGCGCGCGACACCCGATTCCAGCGCGAAGGCGCTGAAACCGACGAAAGATGTCATCAGAATGAGCGAGGGCAGCGAAAATATGCCCCGCATTCCCCGGAAAAACCAGCCGCTCAGGGGGATGGTATCGCTGTCGGCAGTCTGCATTGCTGACCCACTTGTGCATGTCACCCGAAACTGTGCCGCGGCTTCGGGATAACGTCATGCATAAAACAAAAAATGAAACGCGCCGCAGGTATCAGGGAAAACGCGACGCGCTTCATACATGAAAATGCCGGGCTTTCGCCCGGCATCGGTTTATCTGTCGAAGACCTCGATCACTTCTTCTTCGGCACTTTCGGCACCGCATTGGTCTTGCGCCGCGGCTTGCTGTCCTCGTCCGACTTGTCGGCCTCGGCAACAAGGACATCCGCCTCTTCATTGGCCTTCGCCGCCTTGGAGGCGGTTTTTGTCTTGGCCTTTGCCTTGCCGGGCGATTTGGCCGCCTTCAGTTCGGCCTCCGGCTGCGGCTTCACGGGCGCGGTCTCCGGCAGAACCTCGAGTACAAGGCCGTCGGATCCGTCATCCTTCTTGCCGACGGTGACGCTGACGACGCCGCCCTTCTTGAGCTTGCCAAAGAGGATTTCGTTGGCGAGCGGCTTCTTGATGTTTTCCTGGATCACGCGCGACAGCGGGCGGGCACCCATCTTTTCGTCGTAACCCTTCTCCGCCAGCCAGGAGATCGCATCTTCATGCAGATCGAAGGTGACGTTGCGCTCGGACAGCTGGGTTTCCAGCTGCATGACGAACTTCTGCACCACCTTGTGGATAACGGCGGTCGGCAGCGGCGAGAACGGAATGATCGCATCCAGACGGTTGCGGAATTCCGGGGTGAACAGACGGTTGATCGCCTCTTCATCCTCACCCGTGCGCCGCGAAGAACCGAAACCGATGGCGGATTTCGCCATTTCGGATGCGCCCGCATTGGTCGTCATGATGAGGATGACGTTGCGGAAGTCGATCTTCTTGCCGTTATGGTCGGTCAGCGAGCCATGGTCCATCACCTGCAACAGGATGTTGTAGATGTCGGGATGCGCCTTTTCAATTTCGTCCAGCAGCACCACGGAATGCGGGTGCTGGTCGACGCCGTCGGTCAAAAGACCGCCCTGATCGAAGCCGACATAACCGGGAGGTGCGCCGAGCAGACGCGACACGGTATGACGTTCCATATATTCCGACATGTCGAAGCGCAGCATCTCGACGCCGAGCGAGGCGGCAAGCTGCTTGGCCACTTCCGTCTTGCCGACGCCCGTCGGGCCGGAGAAGACATAGGAGCCGATGGGCTTGTTCGGTTCGCGCAGGCCCGCACGCGCCAGCTTGATGGCCGTGGCAAGCGCCTCAATGGCGATATCCTGACCGTAGACGACGGAACGCAGTTCCTTTTCAAGATTGGCGAGAACCATCTCGTCGTCCTTGGAGACCGTCTTCGGGGGAATACGGGCCATGGTCGCGATGGTGGCCTCGATTTCCCGTTCGGTGATCAGCTTGCGGCGCTTGGAGGCCGGCAGCAACATCTGCGCCGCACCGGTCTCGTCGATCACGTCGATAGCCTTGTCCGGCAGCTTGCGGTCGGAAATGTAGCGGGCCGACAGTTCCACGGCAGCCTTGATCGCCTCATTGGAATATCTGAGGTGGTGGTAATCCTCGAAATAGGGCTTCAGCCCCTTCATGATGGCGATGGCGTCATCGATGGACGGCTCGTTGACGTCGATCTTCTGGAAACGGCGCACCAGCGCGCGATCCTTTTCGAAGAATTGCCGATATTCCTTATAGGTGGTCGAGCCGATGCAGCGGATCGCACCCGAAGACAGGGCCGGTTTCAGCAGGTTCGATGCATCCATCGCGCCGCCGGACGTTGCGCCGGCGCCGATGACGGTGTGGATTTCATCGATGAACAGAACCGCGCCCGGATACTCCTCGAGCTCCTTGACGACCTGCTTCAGCCGCTCTTCGAAATCGCCGCGATAGCGGGTTCCGGCGAGCAGCGTGCCCATATCGAGCGAGAAGATGGTGTCGTTGGCGAGCGCTTCCGGCACCTTGCCTTCGACGATACGCTTGGCGAGACCTTCGGCAATCGCCGTCTTGCCCACGCCCGGATCGCCCACATAAAGCGGATTGTTCTTGGAGCGGCGGCAGAGAATCTGGATCGTGCGGTTGACCTCGTCGTGACGGCCGATCAGCGGGTCGATCTTGCCGTTTTTCGCCTTTTCATTGAGGTTGATGCAATAGGCCTTCAGCGCATCCTGCTGCTTCTTGGCGGAGGATCCGTCTTCCTCGGGATTGCTGCGGCTCGCCTTGTTTTCGCTTTCCGGTTCATCGGCACCGCGCGGCGTGCGCGTCTGCGACGTGCCGGGGCGCTTGCCGATACCGTGGGAGATGTAGTTGACCGCGTCGTAACGGGTCATCTCCTGCTCCTGCAGGAAATAGGCAGCGTGGCTTTCGCGCTCGGCGAAAATGGCCACAAGCACGTTCGCGCCGGTCACTTCCTCGCGGCCGGACGATTGAACATGGATGACGGCCCGCTGGATGACGCGCTGGAAGCCGGATGTGGGTTTGGAATCCTCGTCGTAACCCGTGACGAGGTTCGTCAGTTCATTGTCGACGTAATCGCTGACAGTCTTGCGAAGCGCATCGAGATCGACATTGCAGGCGCCCATCACGGCTGCGGCATCCGCGTCGTCGATCAGCGCCAGAAGGAGATGTTCCAGCGTCGCATATTCGTGGTGACGCTCATTTGCAAAGGTCAGTGCCTGGTGCAGCGCCTTCTCGAGACTTGGGGAAAAAGTTGGCACGTTGCGATCCTCATTTCTTTTCCATGACGCATTGCAGCGGATGCTGGTGCTGTCGGGCGAAATCCATGACCTGGCTTACTTTCGTCTCTGCGACCTCATATGTAAACACCCCGCATTCGCCCACACCGTGCTGGTGCACGTGCAGCATGATGCGGGTTGCCGCTTCGCGATCCTTCTGGAAAAAACGCTCCAGAATGTGGATGACGAACTCCATGGGAGTGTAGTCGTCATTCAGTAAAAGAACACGGTACAAATTCGGTCTTTTTGTTTTTGGCTTGACGCGGGTGATAACAGACGTCCCGCGGTTGGTGCCGCCGCCGTCTTCCCCTTCGCCCTCGCCCTGCATGTAGATCGGCTTAGCGATCATCTTTCATCATTCTCCAAACTGTTCTCAAACCGACAGTTCTTTGCCAGGAGGGAGAACTTCGCCTCTTCATATCTAGGTCGTTAAGACGCGATTTTAAGCCCCTTGCGAAACGGTGCAATCACTATTGCGTTTGCGAAGAGGCAAACCTCGGGAAAAGTGCGGATATGGGGCAGCCAAGGTGCAGGAAGACACGGACCCGCAGTAGCGGCACATTTTTTCGGGCCGGATGCAAATGGATGCGACAGGTCGCGGCGCAGCCGAATCCGGTTCACCGCCGCCGGCCTTATTCCTTGTCGTCGAGCATTTCGCGCACGGCGATGGCGAGCTGCTTGAGCGAGAAGGGTTTCGGCAGGAAACCGAACTTGGCGTCCGCCGGCAGGTTCTTTGCGAAAGCATCCTCGGCATAACCCGAAACGAAGATGAATTTCAGGTCCGGATAGGATTTGCGCAGTTCTCTCAGCAGCGACGGACCGTCCATTTCCGGCATCACGACGTCGGAAACGACGATGTCGACCTTGCCTTCCAGTTCCTCCATCACCTCCAGGGCTTCGGTGCCGGAGCCGGCTTCGTGCACGGTGTAGCCGCGTGTTTCCAGCATGCGCTTGCCGCCACGCCGCACCGCTTCCTCGTCCTCCACCAGAAGCACGACGGCGGATTTGCCGGTGAGGTCCAACGGCTCTTCCTTCACCGGCTCGGCTGCGATGACCGGAGCAAGCGCCGCCTCGCCGGGCTGCCCGTTGCTCTGAGCGGCCTCCACCACATGGCGCGGCAGGTAGATACGGAAGGCGGTTCCCTTGCCCACTTCCGATTCGGGATAGATATAACCGCCCGACTGTTTGACGATGCCATAGACCATCGACAGGCCAAGGCCAGTGCCCTTGCCGACTTCCTTGGTGGTGAAGAAGGGCTCGAAAATCTTGTCCATGATCTCCGGCGGAATACCCGTGCCGTTATCGGCAACTTCCACCATCACCATGTCCTCGGCCGGGAATTCCGGACGACCAAGCGCTGCGATTTCCTTCGCGTCGACGTTGCGCGTCCTGATGGTAATCTTGCCGCCGTCGGGCATGGCGTCGCGTGCATTGACGCAGAGATTGATGAGCACCTGCTCGAATTGCGACAGATCCGTCTTCACCGGCCACAGATCGCGGCCGTAATCGACCTCCAGCTTGACATTGGTACCGGAAATAAGCCTGTCCACCAGCATGCGCAGATCGCCGATCACATCCGTCAGGTTGAGGATCGCCGGGCGCATGGTCTGCTTGCGCGAGAACGCCAGAAGCTGGCGCACCAGCACGGCCGCGCGGTTGGCGTTGCGCTTGATCTCCATGAGATCGGCAAAACTCGGATCGGCAGGCCGCGCCTGTAGCAGCAGATGGTCCGAAGACAGCAGGATGGCGGTGAGAACGTTATTGAAATCGTGGGCGATGCCGCCGGCGAGCGTGCCAACGGCATTCATCTTCTGGGTCTGCGCCATCTGGGTCTCGAGCGCCTTCTGCTCGGTCACCTCTATAGCGTAAACGATCGCCACCTCTTCCGGGGCTTCATCATCCTGATCGATCACGGCATTGACGTAGAAACGGAAATGCCTGCCCTCGTCGCTCGGGTGGCGGGAATCGAAGGGTGCTATGTCGCCCTGACGGTCCTTGGCCTCGGCCAGCGCCTGCTCGAGCCGTGGTTTTTCATTGTCATGGATGACCGTCTCAAGCGCCACGCCACGATCGATATCGTCGCGACCGACAACGCCGGAGAACAATTTCAGGAAGGGCGCGTTGATGCGCAGGATGCGGCCTTCGCCATCGAGCGAGGCAATCGCCATCGGCGTGTTGTTGAAAAAGCGGGTGAAACGCATGGCGGAGGAGGATTCCGTATCCTCCTGTCCCTTTGGGCGCATCAGGACGATGGTGCGGCTCTCGCCAGGCGCGCCATCTTTCGCGGTGACCTGATGCACGAGGCGGGCCGGCATGCTCTGGCCGTTCACCCGTCGCATGTCGAGATCGAGGATCTCAGTGCGCTTCGCCGTGCCCTGCGGGTGTACCGATTCAATCAGCGCCATGCCCTCGCCGGCGACGATATCGGAAACCGTCATCGAGCCGGGCGAAAACTGCGCGAGATCGATGCCGAGCCATTCCGACAAAGTAGCGTTCAGATAAACGATCTCGCCCTTGCGCCCGGCGGAAAAGAAACCGGCCGGGGCGTGATCGAGGTAATCGATGGCATTCTGCAATTCGCGGAAAAAGCGCTCCTGATCCTCGCGCTCGGGTGTGATGTCGGCGATCTGGAAGACATGCAGCCCCTCGCCGCCCGCATCCTTCAGGACCCGGGCCTTCAGCCTGTACCAGTGCGGCCCGGTGTTAGCGTCCTCACCCAGCGGTTTGAGCAAGCGGAATTCTTCGTAGCCGTCGCGGCCTTCGCGCAGCACGTTGATGAGCCGGTAAAGCGCTTCGGTCGATTCCCGGCTGCGCGACAGGAGCGTTTCGAGACTCTGGATATCGCTCGCCCTGGTGGTGCCGCTCATCCGGCAATAGGTGGCGTTGGCATAGACCATATGCCCCTTGGCGTCGGTAATCAGCGTGCCTTCGGGATGGGCCGAGAGAAAGCGGCGGGCAAGCCCGTCGGATTGCGACTGCGGCATGACCTCGATGAAACCGATAATCGACGAGACCAGAAAGAAGATGCCCATCATGGCCAGCACGCCAAGAATGCCGAGCACGATTTCGTTTTCGAGCGAATCCTTGAAATAGACGAAGGCGGCGGCGGCGGCGATCAGAACCAGCGCCAGAAGCAGAATGCGCAAGACCGTGCCGGAACGGGCGCGCCTGTCCACCAGCGGAAGGTCGTTGTCGCTTGTCTCGCGCACCCGTGTCATCTTGGCCTCGCAGTCGTGCAGGTCGTCATTCGGTCAGCCCTATTCCCTTGACGGAATCGGGCAGTAAAATTTCTTGTAGCAACTCGCTTGACCGGCAAAAAGCTCCGCCAGGACACAAAGGCTTAAAAACGCACAGCGAAAACGGCCTGAAAGGTGTATAAAAGTCTTAAAAGACTATGGCCTGGTACAAGTCAGCTCCTTCACCTGACATTGAATGCGCGGCGCGGAACAGACGATCTTGCCGTCAGCGACGGTACAAACCGAGCATCCGTCCGTGAAGTCGATGCAGGAAGGATGGTCGCGCACGAATTCCGCCATGGTCGCTGCGTTATCCGGCACCTTGTCTTCGGCCCACGCGAGTGAATGTGGAAACGCGAAAAACGGTGGCAACAGCAAAACAACACGCATCACATGCCGTACGAGGAAGCCGTCAATGCGCAATGACTGGGACATTCCGGAACGCTCCTTCGGCAAAAGAATTGCAACTTTCACTGTCTTTCAGCATTGAAGGACGAGGTATGGCGCTTTGGTGGCGTCGTTGCGGTTGAGGCGGCAATCCTGTGGGGCGAAATGAATAAACCTTGTATCGTGCCCAAAAAAATCGTCTTTTCCTGCTTGATGTTCACTTTATAAGAACCACGGCAATATTAATTGCCCAAGAAACGAAAAAGCCAAAAAATCTGAAGGGATGATCTCCATGATGGAAGATTTTATCGGCGCTTATGGAAACCGTCTCATCGTCGCGGTCGTCGGTGTGGGTGTGGCCCTGCTTGTTCTGGCGATTGCGCTGTGGCTTCTGCGCAGGCGCAGCGGTTCTGCCCCTTTCATCCGGGGCGGGCGCAACCGTCAGCCGCGCCTGCAGGTTCTCGATGCAACGGCCGTGGACGCTCGCCGCCGTCTGGTGCTGGTGCGCCGTGACAATGTCGAGCATCTCGTCATGATCGGCGGTCCGACGGATATCGTCATCGAAAGCGGTATAGGCGCTATCCCCATTGTCAGGGACGTGCAGGAGCCGGAATTGAAGGCGCTGCCGCGCCAGGAAAGCGAGCCGAAGAGAGCCGAGCCGGCGATCCAGCAGGAGCGTCGCCCCGCCCTGCCGCAACAGCAGCCCGTTGTGGCCGCGGCTCCCGTTTCCGCGCCTGAAGAACCCGTGAAGCAAGCACAGCGGCCAGAGCCTCCGGCACCTGTGCCCTCGCCGCGTCCAGCACCCGTTGCGGCAGCCGCCGCTCAGGTGCCGCCACGGCCATCGACCCCGCCGCAACCCGTACCCACGCCTGTAACGGCGCGCGAAACCGCGCCGCCGGCAAGACAGACGGCCCCCGAGCGGGAGACAGCGCGCCCCACGCCGCCGCCGATACCGGTTGCAACGGCTCCGGTCGCTGCCGTCTTGCCCATAGCGGCGGCATCGCTCGACATGGCGGCGGCCCGAACGGAACCGAGGCGTGCCGAGCCTGTCGTGCCGGCTCCGGCTCCGGCACCGGTCGCACCGCCGATCCCTGCACAGGCGCCAGTAGAGGCAAAGGCGGAAGAACGGACTGCGGAATTCGCCCCGCCGGTCTTTGCCGCGCGCGAGCCGGTGATCGATCAATCCATCGCCGCCGACTTTCTCGACGCTGCACGGGAGCGCGTCCTTCCCGACCTGAAGCCGGGACAGACAACGCCGCCCGCACCTTTCCCGCCCAGGCCTGAAAATCCGGCCGTGGCTTCGAACGACGCCGAGCCGAAATTTTCCGATGAGCTCGCCAGCGATTTCGAAAGCTTCCTCGAGGCGGAGATCGCCAAGAGCAAGGAGGTGGATAATGAGCCGTCCATCGCCCCTGTCGCGGAAAAGCAGGTCAAGACACAGCCAGCTTCCCCGCCTGTCACCGGCGCTTCACCGGATGGAGACATGCAGAAGGAAATGGCGCGAATCTTCGGAGAGCTTTCCGTAACCCGCGACCGCTGACGCGCGCGGGTCTTCCGACCAGAAATTCGAAATTGAAAAAGGGCACGGAAGCGATTTCCGTGCCCTTATTATTTGTCATGCGATTTGCCGACCTCTCGGCCGCAGCGTCTTATTCGTCGCGATAGACTTTTTCGCGACGCTCGTGACGCTCCTGCGCCTCGATGGAAAGCGTTGCAATCGGGCGGGCGTCCAGACGCTTGAGGCCGATAGGCTCGCCCGTTTCCTCACAGTAACCGTAAGTGCCGTCTTCGATCCGCTGAAGAGCCGCATCGATCTTTGAAATCAGCTTGCGCTGACGGTCGCGGGCGCGAAGTTCGATCGCCCGGTCCGTTTCGGAAGAAGCCCGATCAGCGAGATCGGGGTGGTTGGCGCTTTCTTCGGCGAGATGTCCGAGGGTCTCGCGCGCTTCTCTCAGGATGTCATTTTTCCAGGCGACCAGCTTCGCGCGGAAGTAAGCCCGCTGGCTGGCATTCATGAACTCATCGTCTTCCGAGAGCACATATTTGCTAAGATCGATCTTCTCACTCAACGCGATTCTCCTCGAAGAACATCTCAATGCGGCGGTGTATACTCCAATGATAGTGG
>Ga0209371_1002347_pt1 | contig 10764 bp, 9 predicted proteins | sample AgamicAtAmrz_FD_187165 | JGI IMG/M metagenome (GOLD analysis project Ga0209371, IMG submission 187165) | Agave microbial communities from Guanajuato, Mexico - At.Am.rz (SPAdes) (version 2) | ecosystem: Host-associated > Plants > Roots > Rhizosphere | place: Guanajato, Mexico | collected 2012-06-07
GGCCGGATCGTCGCGATGATGCAACCACAGGTTGAGCAACAGGTCATTATGACCATCAAAGGTTTTGATTAACATTGGGTTATCCGCCACGGATTTGATGCCGCCATGCTACGCGCATCCCGCCTGTTCGCCAAATACCGGCGCACAAAGGGTTACTGCTGTGCCACCTGCAGACCGCGATAAAAGGTCGGCTTGACATCGAGTGGCTGAGCAATCAGGCCGTACTTTTGATAAAAGTCGGCGGTTTCCTGCTGCTGTTGTACGGTGTGGTCGTCAATGCTCTGCCAGTGTGACTGACGTCGGGCAAAAGATTTGCCAGCAGCCTCCTGAGGAAAGCCGATGATCTTCGCCAGCCTGGCGGAATACGCCTCAACGTGGCGATTGGCCCAGCGATCAGCGGCCGCCAGCCGGTTAATATAATCCTGCAGCGCCGCACGTTTACTGGCGTCACTCAGTGCCGCATCGGTGGCGGCGAGGAAGCTGTTGCCGCTGGAGAGCCCCACGCCGTTGATCAGCACGCGGCCGGTATGCGTTACTTCTGCCAGCGCGGTGTAAGGATCCCAGGTTGCCCACGCATCGACGGAACCACTTGCCAGCGCAATGCGCGCATCGGCAGGCGTGAGAAAGTGCCAGCTGACGGCTTTATCGCTCAGCCCGGCACTTTCCAGCGCTTTCAGCGCGATAAAATGACCGATCGACCCGCGCCCGGTGGCGATACGTTTACCGCGCAGATCCCGCGGCGTTTTGATGGGTGAGTCCGGCGCAACCAGCACCGCCAGCCCGGCCGGGGTGGATTTGCTGACGGCCACCGCTTTAACCTGCGAACCTGCGGCCAGCGAGAACAGCAGCGGCGCATCACCAATAATACCGGCATCAACCGCCCCGGCATTCAGGGCTTCGGCCAGCGGAGCGGCGGCCGGAAATTCCGCCCATTCGATATGGTAGGATAGATCGTTGAGCTGCTGCGCTGCTTCCAGCTCGGCGCGCATGTTGCCCTTTTGATCGGCAATGCGCAGGGTAACGCCGTGCGCCGCGACGCTGCCGCTGGCCAGTAACAGCATCGTTAAAGTCACTCTTTTCATTATCATTTCTCTGCAGATGAAAAGCCCAGACTACCCTGCGCGTAACAAATGACCGATGCCGATTTCGCATGAGGATTGCCGGAAGGAACATAACGATGCGCGGCTGATGAGGGCGCAAAAAAAAGCCCGCAACACGAGGTGCGGGCAACGTAATACTGGAAGCAATGTGAGCAATGTCGTGCTCTTCTTCGGTAGAGCCACCGTCGAAGCGCAGAAGAATAATAATCATTCCTATTATCATCTGTAAAGCTCTAATTGAGAATTTTTCTCATTTCCACACTAAGGTTGTGCTTACCACCGTTGCCCGCTGGGTAAAAAAAGCGCAGATACGCGGCGGATTTGGGGAGTACGCTTGCTTTGCGATACACTCTCGCTATTGCCCGAGAATCGTTGAGTTCTATGCCAAAATTATTCCCCGCGCTGCTGCTTGGTCTCAGCGTCCTGAGTGCCTCTGCGCTCGCCGCGCCCGCGGACTCTATCCGCCACAGCGGCTTTGTCTATTGCGTCAACGGCACGGTTAACACCTTCAACCCGCAGATGGTCAGCAGCGGGCTGGTGGTCGATACGCTGGCGGCACAGTTGTATGACCGCCTGCTCGACGTCGACCCTTATACCTATCGTCTGATCCCCGATCTGGCGCAGAGCTGGGAAGTGCGCGATAACGGCGCGACTTACCGCTTCCACTTACGCAAAGATGTTTCGTTCCAGCACACCAACTGGTTTACGCCGACGCGCAAAATGAACGCCGACGATGTGGTCTTCAGCTTTGCCCGCATGTTCGATCGCCAGCATCCGTGGCATAACGTCAACGGCGGCAGCTATCCCTACTTCGACAGCCTGCAGTTTGCCGACTCGGTGCAGAGCGTGAAGAAGCTGGATAACGACACGGTAGAGATCCGCCTCAACAGCCCGGACGCCTCGTTCCTGTGGCATATCGCCACCCACTACGCGCCGGTGCTGTCGCAGGAGTACGCCAGCCAGCTGAGCGCGGCAGGCCAGCAGGAACAGCTGGATCGCCAGCCGGTGGGTACCGGCCCGTTCCAGCTGAGTGAGTACCGCACCGGGCAATATCTGCGTCTGGCGCGCAATCCGCACTACTGGAAAGGCGTGCCGCGTCTGCAACAGGTGGTGATCGACCTCGGCGTGGGCGGCACTGGCCGCCTGTCGAAATTGCTGACCGGCGAGTGTGACGTACTGGCCTACCCGGCCGCCAGCCAGCTGTCGATTCTGCGCGACGATCCGCGCCTGCGCATGACGCTGCGTCCTGGCATGAACATCGCCTATCTGGCGTTTAACACCCGCAAACCGCCGCTCGACCGGCCGGAAGTGCGCCACGCGCTGGCGCTGGCGATCAACAACGAACGTCTGATGGAGTCGATTTATTACGGCACGGCGGAAACCGCAGCCTCGATTCTGCCGCGCGCCTCGTGGGCTTACGATAATGATGCGCGCGTGACGGAATACAATCCGGCAAAAGCGCGTGAGGCATTAAAAGCGCTGGGCATTGAGGACTTGCATCTGCGTCTGGTGGTGCCGATCACCTCGATGTCGTGGAACCCCAGCCCGCTCAAAACCGCTGAGCTGTTACAGGCGGATCTGGCGCAGGTGGGCGTGCGCGTCACCATCGCGCCGGTCGAGGGACGTTTTCAGGAAGCACAGCTGATGGCCATGAACCACGATTTAACCCTGACCGGCTGGGCCACCGACAGTAACGATCCGGACAGTTTCTTCCGCCCGTTGCTGAGCTGCGCGGCGATTCGTTCGCAGACCAACTACGCGCACTGGTGTTCGCCGGCGTTTGATGAGGCGCTGCAGCGCGCGCTGCTGTCGCAGCAGCTGTCGGCGCGTATCGACAGCTACGATCGCGCCCAGCAGATGCTGGCGCAGGCGCTGCCGGTGCTGCCGCTGGCGTCATCGCTGCGCCTGCAGGCTTACCGGCACGATATTAAAGGCCTGGTGTTGAGTCCCTTCGGTAACGCCTCGTTCGCCGGGGTTTACCGCGATGAGCACGGCGAGGAGTAAGCATGATCATCTATCTGTTGCGTCGCCTGCTGTTGCTGATCATCACCCTGTTTTTACTTTCGCTGGTGAGTTTCAGCCTGAGCTATTTCACGCCTAACGCGCCGCTGGAAGGCGCCTCGCTGTTCGATGCCTGGTGGTTTTGGTTTAAAGGGCTGCTGCAGTTTGATTTCGGCGTCTCCAGTACCAACGGTCAGGCAATTGATATACAGCTGCGCGAGGTGTTTCCCGCCACGCTGGAACTGTGCGTGCTGGCGTTTATGCTGGCGCTGCTGGTCGGTATTCCGCTCGGCATCTGCGCCGGCGTAATGCGCAATAAATGGCAGGATAAAGCCATCAGCGCGCTGGCGCTGCTCGGCTTCTCAATGCCGGTGTTCTGGCTGGCGCTGCTGTTTACCCTGCTGTTTTCGCTGACGCTGGGCTGGCTGCCGGTTTCCGGTCGTTTCGACCTGCTCTATCCGGTGCAGAACATTACTGGTTTTGCCCTGATTGACGCCTGGCTTAGCCCTTCACCGTGGCGGCATGAGATGCTGGTCAGCGCGCTGACGCACCTGATTCTGCCGGTGATCGTGCTGGCTGTGGCACCGACTACCGAAGTGATTCGCCTGCTGCGCAACAGCACCAGCGACGTGATGGATAAAAATTACGTCAAGGCAGCGGCAACGCGCGGCTTGTCGCGCTTCACCGTGATTCGCCGTCACGTGTTGCACAACGCACTGCCGCCGGTGATCCCGCGTCTTGGCCTGCAATTCTCCACCATGCTGACGCTGGCGATGATCACCGAAGTGGTGTTCAACTGGCCCGGACTGGGACGCTGGCTGATTAACGCCATCCGTCAGCAGGATTACGCGGCGATCTCCGCGGGCGTGATGGTGGTTGGCGGGCTGGTAATTCTGGTCAGCGTACTGTCGGATATTATCGGTGCGGCGCTCAATCCGCTGAAACACAAGGAGTGGTATGCCCTCAGATAACATCTACGCCGAGAAGCGGCTGCCGAGTGCGTTTCGCCTCAGCTGGCAGCGCTTTTATCGCGATACCAGCGCCATGATTGGCCTGTACGGCTTCGGCATCCTGCTGTTTCTCTGCCTGTTCGGCGGGCTGCTGTCCCCTTACGGTATCGACCAGCAGTTCCTCGGCTATCAGCTGTTGCCGCCGTCGTGGTCGCGCTACGGCGATGTCTCCTTCTTTCTCGGTACTGACGATCTCGGGCGCGATGTGCTAAGCCGTTTACTGAGCGGCGTGGCACCGACGGTTGGCTCTGCGCTGCTGGTTACGGTGCTGGCAGCAATCTGCGCGCTGCTGCTGGGCGTGCTGGCGGGGATTACCCACGGTTTGCGCTCGGCAGTGATGAATCACGTGCTGGATACGCTGCTGTCGATTCCCTCTCTGCTGCTGGCGATTATCGTGGTGGCCTTTCTTGGCCCGCGGCTGGAGCATGCGATGCTGGCGGTACTGCTGGCGCTGATCCCGCGTCTGGTGCGCGAAATCTACACGGCAGTGCATGACGAGATGGAAAAAGAGTATGTGGTGGCGCTGCGGCTGGATGGTGCGCGCAACCTGAATATTCTGTGGAATGCGGTGCTGCCAAACGTTCTGCCGCTGCTGGTCAGTGAATTTACCCGCTCGCTGTCAATGGCGATCCTCGACATCGCCGCGCTCGGCTTTCTTGACCTCGGCGCGCAGCTGCCCTCGCCCGAATGGGGTGCGATGCTGGGTGACGCGCTGGAGCTGATTTACGTGGCGCCGTGGACGGTGATGCTGCCGGGTGCCGCGCTGATGGTAAGCGTATTGATTGTTAACCTGCTGGGCGATGGCATCCGTCGCGCCGTCGCTGCGGGAGTGGAATAATGCCGTTACTGGACATCCGAAATCTGACCATTGAATTCATGACCGCTGAAGGTCCGGTGAAAGCGGTCGATCGCATCAATCTGACGCTAAACGAGGGCGAAGTGCGTGGCCTGGTGGGCGAATCCGGCTCGGGGAAAAGTCTGGTGGCGAAAGCCATCTGCGGCGTGACCAAAGATAACTGGCGCGTCACCGCCGACCGTATGGTGTTCGATGACATCGATCTGCTGCGCCTGTCGCCGCGCGAACGGCGGCGCATCGTTGGCCATAACGTGTCGATGATTTTTCAGGAGCCGCAATCCTGTCTCGATCCTTCTGAAAGTGTCGGCCGCCAGCTGATGCAGGCCATTCCACGCTGGACCTTTAAAGGCCGCTGGTATCAGCGCCTGTGGTTCTGGCGCAAAGAGCGCGCCATTGAGCTGCTGCACCGCGTCGGCATTAAAGATCACAAAGACATCATGCGCAGCTTCCCGTATGAGCTGACCGAAGGCGAATGTCAGAAGGTAATGATCGCCATCGCGCTGGCCAATCAGCCGCGCCTGCTGATTGCCGATGAGCCGACCAATGCCATGGAGCCCACCACCCAGGCGCAGATTTTCCGTCTGCTGAGCCGCCTCAATCAGAATAACAACACCACGATTTTGCTGATCAGCCATGACCTGCGCACCATGAGTCAGTGGGCGGACCGCATTAACGTGATGTACTGCGGACAAACGGTGGAAACCGCGCAGAGTGACGATCTGATGGAAACGCCGCACCATCCGTATACGCAGGCGCTGATCCGCGCCATGCCCGACTTTGGCCGCGCGCTGCCGCATAAAAGCCGCCTGAATACGCTGTCCGGCGCGATACCGTCGCTGGAACATCTGCCGATTGGCTGCCGTCTCGGTCCGCGCTGCCCTTACGCGCAGCGTAAATGCATCGAAACGCCGCGCCTGAGCGGCACTAAAGCGCATCTTTACGCCTGTCACTTCCCGCTGAATATGGAGAGCCAATAATGGAAACCCTGCTGGAAGTGCGCAACCTGAGCAAAACCTACCGCTACCGCACCGGGCTGTTCCGACGCCAGCATGTTGAAGCGGTGAAAAACGTCAGTTTTACCCTGCGTGAAAAGCAGACGCTGGCCATTATCGGCGAGAACGGTTCGGGCAAATCCACGCTGGCGAAGATGCTGAGCGGCATGGTGGCACCAAGCGAAGGTGAGATGCTGATTGACGATCACCCGCTTAGCTACGGCGATTACGGCTACCGCAGCCAGCGGATTCGCATGATTTTTCAGGATCCGTCGACGTCGCTCAATCCGCGCCAGCGCGTCAGCCAGATCCTCGATTTTCCGCTGCGGCTGAATACCGGGCTTGATGATGATGCACGTGAAAAGCGCATCATTGCCACGCTGCGTCAGGTCGGGCTGCTGCGCGACCACGCCGGCTACTATCCGCACATGCTGGCGCCCGGCCAGAAGCAGCGTCTGGCGCTGGCGCGCGCGTTGATTCTGCAGCCGAAGGTGATTGTCGCCGATGAAGCCCTCGCCTCGCTGGACATGACCATGCGTTCGCAGCTGGTGAACCTGATGCTGGAGCTGCAGGAGAAACACGGCATCGCCTATATTTATGTTACTCAGCATCTTGGCATGATGAAGCACATCAGCGACCAGGTGCTGGTGATGCATCAGGGCGAAGTGGTGGAGCGCGGCGGCACCGCTGACGTGCTGGCCTCGCCGCTGCACGACTTAACCAAACGGCTGATTGCCAGCCATTTTGGCGAAGCGTTAACCGCCGAGGCGTGGCGGCGCGAGCGTTGAGTGCTACGTCCGTAGCGGAAAACGCGGCGCGATTTACCCCATTTGATACAGACGTGCTAGAATCCGCACGTCGATTAACGTCGGTCGCACAATTTTTAATCATCGCGACCGCCAACAACAATGACCATAAGGATTACAGCTATGGGTTTTCTTTCCGGTAAGCGCATTCTGATTACTGGCGTTGCCAGTAAACTTTCCATCGCCTACGGTATTGCGCAGGCGATGCACAAACAGGGCGCAGAACTGGCTTTCACCTACCAGAACGACAAACTGAAAGGTCGCGTGGAAGAGTTCGCTAAAGAACTGGGTTCAGACATTGTTCTGCCGTGCGATGTGGCAGAAGACGAGAGCATCACTGCCCTGTTCACTGAACTGGCAAAAACCTGGCCGAAATTTGACGGCTTTGTTCACTCCATCGGCTTCGCCCCGGGCGACCAGCTGGATGGCGACTACGTGAACGCCGTTACCCGTGAAGGCTTCAAAATCGCGCACGACATCAGCGCCTACAGCTTTGTGGCGATGGCCAAAGAGTGCCGCGCGATGCTGAACCCGAACGCAGCACTGCTGACCCTCTCTTACCTGGGTGCAGAGCGCGCTATCCCGAACTACAACGTGATGGGTCTGGCGAAAGCGTCGCTGGAAGCCAACGTGCGTTACATGGCGAACGCGATGGGTCCGGAAGGCGTGCGTGTTAACGCCGTGTCTGCTGGTCCAATCCGTACCCTGGCTGCATCAGGCATCAAAGATTTCCGTAAGATGCTGGCACACTGCGAAGCGGTTACCCCGATTCGCCGTACCGTCACCATCGAAGACGTGGGTAACTCTGCGGCCTTCCTGTGCTCAGACCTGGCGGGTGGTATTACCGGTGAAGTGGTGCACGTCGATGGCGGCTTCAGCATTGCCGCAATGAACGAGCTGGAACTGAAATAAGTTCTGCGGGCGAGCCAGGTGCTCGCCCTTTTTCTTTTCTCTCCCCGCCTTATAGCCACACGCTATTAATTATTCCCCATCATTCTTTTGCCGTGGACAGCCGTTCAGCGACGATAAGCTAGCCCTTGAGTGGCGATGCGCTTTTCAGATTTGCCCGTTGTGCACTCAGTCCGTTTTTTGCGAAAGGAATGACCATGGAACACCGCCGTTCTCCCGGCCATGACCACTGGTTTTATGAAAGCCAGACTCGCCCGCATACGTCCGCTACTGCTCCCCTGGTTCCCGAAGCCGCTCATATTGATGACCGTTTTCTGCTCGGCCTGCAGCAGGAAGCCAGCGCCCTGCAGCCGCTGCTGCAGCACTTTCAGCCAGTGCTACAGGCGGCACGTGACCTGAGCCATACCCTGCTGCCCGATGCGGTCAGCACTTCGCTGACCCATACACTAACGCTTTACGATCGTCTCAGCACCGCACTCACGGTGGCACAGGTGGCTGGCGTGCAGCGGCTGTGCAATCACTACTCGGCGCGGCTTAATCCGCTGCCGGGACCGGATTCTTCGCGCGAAAGCAATAATCGCCTGACGCAAATCACGCAGTATGCGCGCCAGCTGGCGATGCAGCCTGAGCTGATTACCGCCAGCAGCATCAGCGCGCTGGATGCGGTAGGCCTGACTGAACCCGATATCGTTACGCTCAACCAGCTAGTCGGCTACGTCAGCTATCAGGCGCGCGTGGTCGCCGCGCTTCAGGCGATGATGGGCCTGCCGGTGCGCTGGATCCCTGGCGTCACGCCGCCCGCCGACGCCGATGCGGCGCTGTTCAGTCAGGCTGCTGCCTGGCAGCACGCCATCAAGCCGGTTGAGCTGCGTTATGCCAGCGCTGACCAGCTGGCGGCGGTGACCTTTTGTCAGGGTATGGCCGGACTCGACGACGCTGTCTGGCTGCTGGTGCACGATGCCCAGGCGCTGTATGGCTGGGCGACGCTGCGTCAGCGGCTTGAGGCTTATGGTGGAGAAGAGGAACAGCTGGCGCAGGCAGTCAGCGCGCGCGTGCTGGGCTGCCGACGCCAGTTCGCGCAGCTGGCGAACGGCTGGCGCACGCGTTTGCTGCACGATGTGGATCAGGCCAGCGATGACAGCCTGACGCAGCAGGTAATCGCGCTGAGCGCCCAGCTTACCCGGCTGCCGGAGCGCTTCAGTGCCGCCCATCTGCAGCCGCTGTTAAACGCGGGCTGGGGCAGCGAGCGCCTGTTCACGCTGATGCAGGCGGTGGCATTTGCCAGCTGGCAGGATCGACTGCTGATGGCGCTGGGCGAAGCGCGCTAATCTGCCAGGTGGCGTCGTGCTTCGTCAAAGAAGTGCTGCGACAGCGGCGACGCCCTGCCCGGCTCAGCAATCACCAGCGCCGCCTGACGTCCCATCGGCGCGATATCAATTGGCCGGCGCGCCAGATGGTGCAGCATTTCCGGTAGCAGATGGCCGCAGGGCGACACCATGACGCCCAGACCAACCTGCGCACTCTGAATCAGCTGCATCACCGAGGCGCTTTCCACAATCACCCGCGGCAGCACGCCGGTTTCACGCAGCTGTCCGTCGAGGTAACGCCGGAAATAGCGCGTGGGCTCGGCCAGGCACAGCGGCTGGCTCGCCAGCGTGTACAGCGATAGCCGCTCATGCTGCAGCAGCGCCGGGAAGTGATCGGGATGGAAAATGGCTTCGACACCGCGATCGTTGAGCAGCGCGGTCTGGAAATGCAGTTCCCGCAGTGACGTCAGCTCAAAAAAGCCGATACCGCCGTCCACGGTGTGGCTGTTAAGCGCTTCCAGCAGTTGATCGGCGCTCATGGCGGAAACGCGATAGTCGAGCTGCGGATAGCGCGCTTCCACCGCTTTCAGTAACGCCGGCAGCGCCACGCTGCACTGCGGCATCACGCCCAGCCGCAGCGTGCCGTTGACGCCGTGCTTCAGCGACTCCACTTCCAGCTTCAGTCCCTGATACACCGAAACAATTTCGCGCGCCCACGTCAGCACGCGTTCCCCTTCCGGCGTGAAGCCGTCGAAGTTGTTGCTGCGATTGATCAGCGACAGCCCCAGCTCACGCTCAAGATTTTTAAGCCGCATCGAGAGCGTGGGCTGGCTGACGAAACTGGCCTCTGCCGCGCGGCCAAAATGGCGCTCGCGCTCCAGATTGCACAGGTAAATCAATTGCTTGATGTCGATTTTCTTATCCACCGTCGAATTTTTATCGCGTTATGGTAGCAAAACTCGTCGCGCCCCAACGCGCACTCAGCGAAGAAATTTCTGCGTTGTCAGGCGGATTGCTCAGGCGGATAGCGGGTGATGTATACGCGGAGACGCGGCGCGCCACCGACCGCGCCCCACATGATTAACGGTACCGCCCGGCATCAGGCGACGCCGAGCGCACTTTTCACCTCGTTAGCGATCTTCTCGACCTGCGGCCCGTAGATCACCTGTACATCGTGCTCGCTGACGCGGTTGACGCCGTTGGCACCGGTCGAAAGTAGCGTTTGATCCACCACTTCTTTCATCTCTTTGACCCGCACGCGCAGGCGAGTGAAGCAGCAATCGACGTCCTCTATATTGGCCTCTCCGCCCAGCCCGCTGATGATCACGCGGGTGCGTTCATCCGCCGCCACCTGCAGCGGTTTGGCTTCCTCTTCGGATTCGCGCCCCGGCGTTTCCACCTGCATCCGGGTAATCACCAGGCGAAAGCCCCAGTAATAAACCGGCGCATAAATGGCGCCCAGCACCAGCGTCCACCACCAGTGGGTTTTGCTGCCGCCGAGAATGCCAAACACCAGCAGATCAATCGCGCCGCCCTGCACGTTACCGATCATCAGGTGCAGCATCGACATCAGCATAAACGACAGGCCGGTCAGCAGCGCGTGCATCACGTACAACACCGGCGAGACGAAGATGAAGCAGAACTCCAGCGGTTCGGTGATGCCGGTGGTAAACGAGGTCAGCGCGCCGGCCAGCACCAGCGCTTTGACCCGCTGCTTATGTTCAGGTTTGGCGGTGTGATAGATGGCCAGCGCGGCGGCGGGCAGACCGAACATCATCACCGG
>Ga0209371_1002350_pt1 | contig 10748 bp, 9 predicted proteins | sample AgamicAtAmrz_FD_187165 | JGI IMG/M metagenome (GOLD analysis project Ga0209371, IMG submission 187165) | Agave microbial communities from Guanajuato, Mexico - At.Am.rz (SPAdes) (version 2) | ecosystem: Host-associated > Plants > Roots > Rhizosphere | place: Guanajato, Mexico | collected 2012-06-07
CTTTTTTATTGCACCGCCTGGATCAATTTGTGCACTCGAAGACCACGTAAGTTCAGGGGATTAGAGAAAAGTCTTATACTTGCTTAACAATTACAGGACTCGTCGCCGTAAAACGCGTCCCTTCTTTTGAGCAATGTAAGGGTGCTTTATGATCACTATGGCGGCATATCTTTAGAGCTTACTGAAAATCGCCCAAGAGCAAGTGTTTTTTCAGCAGGTTGCACGGCCGACGATGCTTTATTACCGTTCTGTGCCGATTTTTTCATATACTTTTCTGCCCCATCCATGCCCCATTTATCACATCGCCGGATTATCATCGAACTCGCCGGTGCGCGCGGCGATCACCCCTTTGAAAACCAAGCGGCCGTCTTATCAAATTCCCGTTCCTATACAACCCGCAGCGCGGATTACATATTCGCGATAATCGCGTCGCCAAAATCTGAACATTTCAGCAGTTTAGCGCCATCCATCAGACGTTCGAAATCGTAGGTCACGGTTTTGGCAGCGATGGCGCCTTCCATACCTTTAACGATCAGGTCTGCGGCTTCGAACCACTCCATATGACGCAGCAGTAGTTATTTGGATTATGAATAAGCCATTGATAAAAATGGAGACTACGCGCATTTTTTGATTGAGTTAGTGGATTTGCACCGATTTCTAACCCTATGATTATTAAACATTGCGTTTAAGTTTTGATAACCGCTTTTTGCACTACGTTGTGTCCACATCTACGCGTTATGCTCGAACAACGAGGAATTTTGAATTAGTCCTGTTTATCATTGAAAACAGCAATTACTGCATTTTTTCGCCATTATCCATGATTTAAAAACTCTGCAAGATCAGCAAGTTAAATTGCACATAAAGTTTCAATGGCAAATTTTATTTCCAAATTTTACTATGTCTTTAGTATGGTTGATTAGTTTTATACTTAACTGATGGTAGGGTATTATGGAGAAGTTAATTATTAAAGCGTCCTGCCCAAATTGTGCTGGCTTACGTAATTGTACAGTTCATGGTGAATTAAGGACTCATTGGGATGACCCAGAGTTTCAGATTTACGGTTCCTTACAGCATCATCTTCTGCAATGCAATGGTTGTGAAACTGTTTTCTATCAAATTAATGAGAATTTTAGCGAACATACAACCCATAAGTACATTAATGGTGAATGGGTCGATGTTCCTATAGATATGGTCACGACCTACCCACCGGTGGAATCATCCAAAATTCCAATTTGGATATCCAAGCTAGAATCAGTAGACGGGCAATTATTCCAAATATTTAATGAAATTTATTTTTCATACAGTGCTGACAATTTTACATTGGCATCTATTGGGTTGCGTACAATTTTTGACAGGACAACTGAAATTCTGCAAATCCACCCGGGCCTACGGCTCAACGAGAAGGTTGAGAAATTAAAGAGTGAGGGTTTTATAGGAGATACGGAATCTAAGGTTCTCTCATCCGTAATTGATGCAGGAAGCGCCGCCGCACATCGCAGCTGGAGCCCAAAAAAGGTAGAATTTGAACAACTTCTCGAAGTTATTGAAAGTTTCGTGCAGCGAACGGTGTTGGGTAAAAAATCGCTTGCTCACATAACCGAAAAAATTCCTGAGCGGGTTAGAAGACCCAAAAAAACAGAGGACTAACATGGGGTGTAAGGGGTCGGAGGTTCAAATCCTCTCGTGCCGACCAAAATTCCCCAATTAAACCAGTCTCTTACGGCTGGTTTTTTATGCCTGAAATTTGCCTAAGGTAAAACCAAGGTAAAATGAAGGTAAAACCCCTGTCCTGATTCACCTCATTTCAGCAGCGATTTCACCTGCTAAAACACCCTCGGAACGTCCTTCAGTCGGGTGGTCCAGCGGGGCGACAGCATCTCCCGTTTCATCTGCCATTTCTTCTCGATCCCCTGCCCCGCGAAAAACAGCGTACCCCGACCATTCCGCTGATTGACTGAGTCCAGTATATCCATCAGCGCCGTGGCGTTGGCCCGCGGAGCATTGTCGTCAAAGAGGTTTAGCTGCGCCACGCCTTGGCTGAAAAAGTCGCCCAGAAGGATCCCGCCTTTCTGGTACCGGTGACCATCTTTCCAGACCGCATCGAGGCAGCGTACAGCAGCGGCCACAATATCGCGTGTGTCCTGCGTTGGGGTTAACAGCTTTGTTCCGGCATGCTTGCCGTAATAGGGTTCATCTAGCGCAAAAGGCGAGGTTTTAACGAAGGCCGAAACATAACGGCAGAACTGATGCTCGCCGCGCAGCTTCTCCGCCGCACGCGTGGCGTAACTCACTATGGCCTGGCGCATTTCCGTATAGTCGGTGACGCGCTGCCCAAAAGACCGGCTGCAGCAGATCTCCTGCTTCGCTGGCTGAAACTCGTCGAACGCCAGGCAACATTCCCCGCGCAGCTCGCGCACCGTTCTCTCTATCACCACGCTGAAGTGTTTGCGGATGAAGCGTATATCGGCATCTGCCAGCTGAAGAGCCGTCTTAATCCCCATGGCTGCCAGCTTCTTACTGATACGCGAGCCTATTCCCCAAACCTCATTACAGGGCAGCAGTGCCATTAGCTTCCGCTGGCGGGTAACGTTTGATAAATCCACCACGCCGCCAGTTGCCTTCCATGTCTTCGCGGCGTGGTTCGCCAGCTTGGCCAGCGTCTTTGTAGGGGCAATTCCAACGCCCACATGTAACAACGTGCGCTGGTAAACCGTCCGCTTAATCTCACGCCCGAAGTCCGTCAGATCGCGAGAGTTGCGCACGCCGGTCAGATCGCAGAAAGCCTCGTCGATACTGTAAACAAATACCCTGGGGCACATCTCCTCGAGCGTCGACATAAGCCGGTGGCTCATATCCCCGTACAATTCATAATTCGAACTGAAGCAGACAACGCCGTGGTGCCGGAAAAGATCGGTATTCTTGAAAATGGGATCACCGGTTTTGATGCCCAGCTTTTTGGCAAGCGCTGACCGGGCGATCACGCAGCCGTCATTGTTCGACGCTACAACAACAGGCACGAGGTCCAGCTCAGGCCGGAACGCCTGTTCGCACGACGCATAAAATGAGTTGGCATCGACGAGGGCGAACATCTTACATCACCGGGTGATCGTCGAATGCCGCGGGGCGAATGATGTGGGTAACCACGCCAAGCATTTCCACGTCATCCAGGGCGTCGCCCTCAATCGCCTCTCCCTCTTCCGTGATCAACGCAGAGCCGCATAACCGCGCGATCTGCCGGCGGCCCATAAACGCTATCAGCAACATAGAGCCAGCGTCGGCTTCGGAACGTTGCTCCACAGCCAGAACGTCCGAGCCGATTTCTATGTACTGCGCCGCCGGATTCAGGCCGCTGATGGAAAAAAGAGGATGTGTCATAGTAGCCTCGCTTAATTACTGTTTAAATATACAGTATTCATAAGCGAGAGCGTTATCAAGGCGAAGCGGCAAGAAGATTTGTCAACGGCCTGAACTGCCGGGAATTTTTCTTAAGTTAAACTGCTATTGGTCTAAAATTAATACAGCCCCGTAGCCTGCACCAGACAGGCGCGGAATTTAACTGCCCCGTCGCCGGGGCTTTTTTACGACCCCTGCGGGTTCAACGTTTTAATTTTAGCCTCAAGCTCACTGACGCGCCGCAGCAGTTGTTGCACGACAGGTACCAGGTATGCCGCCCCGACTTCACCCGGGTCGAGTATCTTTCCGTCTTCATACGTTACAGTGCTGCCATCGTCGGGATTGTAGACACTCAGAGCCGAGGTGGAGATGATTTCCGGATCAAGGGATTCAATATTTTGCGCGCTGTACCCGACCTTGACCTGCTCCGGTGTCCATTTTAATGCGTAGCGGATGGGTCTGACGCCAGTTATAAAGGCAACCGCTTCCTCCTCCGTTATTTCGCGGATGATGTTTTTAACACGTTCGTCTGATACTGATGGCGTGATGTCGCCGTTAGCAGTAGAAATCACGCTGCCGTTTACCCTGAAAAACCAGCGCGCGCCGAATGAACCGCCGTCAGTGACGCAAACGGCAGGCCCCGCCTGCGCCGCAGTTCCTGACCCGCCGCCATACATGCCGAAGGAGCTGTACAGCGACCAGTTATTCGTTTTAAGGCCTGACAGCAGTGTCTTGGTCACGACGTCATAATTCGCTGGCGACAGAGACTCGGCAAAAATACCACGACTTCCGTCGCCGGGAATGGATGTAATCGACGTCACCGGAATCTGTAACCCGCTGATTTGACTGATGTCGGAATTGCGACCAGATGCTGCTGCGCCAATTTTCTGGCGCACGCCGGATTCGGTGGTTGCACCCGTTCCACCCTGCGAAACAGCCAGAGGAGTGGTCAGGCCGGTAATACTGGTGATATCTGTGTTCGTGCCCGAGGAAGCAGCTGATAAAGACGCGCGCGCTTCGGCTTTAGTTTTTCCCCCGGTACCGCCCTGTTCAATGCTGAGCGCTGTTGTCATCCCGCTGAGAGAGGTGATATCGCTGTTAGCCCCTTTTTTCGCCAGTGATTTCTGTCCCGGAACGGTAACCGGTTCGCCGTTGATGGTGATTGTCACGTCGCCGGTACCTTTCATAACGTCAGCAAAGCCGCTCATGTAGCTCTGGTACATGGTGAAGGTCTCCGCAATATCCTGCGCCAGACCGTCAACCGAAAGACTGTCACTCAGCAGAATGGCGAACTTCGTGCCGGCGGGCACCGCCGGGCTGGCCGCCGGCGTCACCGTGAGGCTGGTCGCGCTGTTGATGGCGGTGATCTGGAATGCCTGCGCCGGGCTGGTCAGTGCCAGCACCGTGCAGCCGTTACGGATAAGGGAGCCTGCTGCGGTGAAATTCGTGCCGGTGCCGGTCAGGGTATTGCCGCTGATCTGGATGGAGCCAGTTGTGTAAATCATGTTTTCTCCGGGCATGGCGCCAGATTAAGGCGCGTATATGAACGATCGATAAAGTCGATCAATCAGGAAATATTGATCTGTTTAATCTATTTAGCGCCTGACCAGGCGGCCAATAGAATGGATTCACATCCATACTGTTAAGGGAATAAAGATGAAAATGATTAACGGGGCGGCGGTTGTGCTGGTTTCGTTAATGGCATCAGGCTGCGCCAGCAACACGCCGCCGCTGTGCTATAACGGGGCGGTGGTGATGAAAAACCGGGTGGCGGTACCGGTATTCGGCATAAGAAAACCGGTCAGCACCACCGAATATCTCTCCGGCGGCAGCTTCGGTTATCAGTGGGTTGAGCGGAGTGCTTTTACGGATACATCGTCCTGCGACAGACTGCCGCTGACGGAGTGATAATATCAGGCCAGGCCAAGGGCATATCTGTAGTACTGGTCATAGAACTGCGTTTCGATATACCCCACCCCGCCACATGCCCACCCCCGCATTCGCCTGCCCTCGTCGGGACTGCTGATAAAGGTGCTCTGGAAAACTTTTCCCACCTGCACCTTATACCGGGTCCCGTCATTTCCCGCTGATGCACACATGAAATTGCTGTACCCCGTCGGATAAGCCGGGTCCTGCGGCACGAAGATATGTGCCGTGACGCTGGACGATACCGCCAGCGGCGTGTCGCTGGTGATATCCCCGTTCGTCAGCGGGTTAACCTGGAGGGGAAGGCAGTTGCTGTGCCAGACCATCTGCCCGTCGCGGTAGAGATAGAACCCGTAATCAGGTATGTTCGCGAGAATATTCGAAAACACATACACCCGGCATCCGGTCTGATTGCTGCCGTCCGTGGGAAACTGCAGGGCATGATACCCGTTGGCTGTGGCGGGCTTCCACCAGCTGATGTCCATCGCCGCCCCGGTATGCCGGTGAAAGCACATGACCGGATTGCCCGCCGGAACCTGTGTCTGCACAGTGCGCGCGCCGGCAGGCACATCGATGATTTCCCGCAGGCACAACGGGACATAATTGGGCGCCAGTTTGACCGTCCTTACCCCGTTCAGGTACTGGAAGAGCTGAAAGCCAAAATAGTCACTCTGCGTACCCGCCACCGGGCTACCATATACGATCAGGGTAACGGCGTTATTGACGTTCCACGAAATCGTTAATCCGCTGACACTGACGCTGTAGGTCGCACCGGTTAACTGCCCTCCCATAAAGTCATTCACAATGGCATACGTCAGTTCCACCCCGGGCAGGGAGTAGGTTTTACTCCCGGTGCCGGTGATGGTGATGACATCCAGAACATAGCTGGCCGCCATGACATTGATGGCCTCAAATCTGGTGCCTGCAATAAACATCTGCATTATAAGCGTTGCCCCATAACAGCTGCCGGTCGGTTTTGCGCATCGTAGGAGATGATGCGGTTATTCGTTATCTGCATCCTTCCCTGGCCCGATACCGCGCCGTTGACCTCAAACGTCCCGTCCGCCTTCATGATGGTTCCCGTCTGCCCGGGCACATAATTGGCGGAATAAAATGAGCCCACCCGTGCGAGGGTGATTGACGCGTAATTGATAAAGGCTTCGTTGATGAATGTCTGCCCGTTCTGCACAACGAACGGCAGGCTCACCGTCCCGCCTGCCTGTGTCATCACAGCAAAACGATCCGCCAGAAAGAGCACCTGCGACTGCATGCCAGAAGGAGAGTTCTGTACACCGATACCCATGCCCGCAGCATACTGACGGCCATTGGCATCGACGCCCACCTTGATGCTGTACATCGCATTCAGGTTATTGTTGATGTCGGCCGAAACCTGAGCATTCTGGACTATCGCCGCCTGCTGACCGTTTACCGTCACTGAAAGGGAGTTGATTCTGGTCGCGGAGACCTGCGAAAAATCCGCCATCGTTTTGGAAAAGTCAGTGGCATTTGCCGTGCCGCCGCCCGCGCTGGCATCCAGCGTCCTGAGCGACTCGGCAACGGCCTGGCTGGCGTCCGCCATCACAGTATCAACGCGCTGAATACTGGCGGCGTTAGCGCCGTACTGCACGCTCATTCGGTTGGACTGACTGACCTGCGCCAGCGTAGTGGTGATCAGCGCAATGGAGTTGCTCTGTATTCCCCCTCTGATATCGCTGCCATCTATGCCTGCGATCTCTGCCGATATCTCCTCAAAGCGCGAGGCGGTGGAGGAGTCCAGATCCGTTACGGTCTGTGTCAGCACGGTGACATTTGCCGCGTTTTTCTCCGTCTTCGCGGTCAGCTCGTCTACCGCTGAAGCGCGGGCCTCGCTCTCGTTTGACAGCGCCTGGCGCACTTCGGTGATGCCGGCGGCGTTCTGGTCCGTCTTCGCCTCCAGGCGGATCACATCGGTAACGCGCGCCCCGGTCTCGGTGGCGATCACCTCCCGCAGCTGCTCGAATTTCGCGGAGTTAGCGCCCTGCTGGGCTGACTGGCGCACCACCACGTCGGCGATCGCCAGAGCATTGCCGATGATAGCTTCTGCCGTCTGGCGGTTTGCGCCTGCCGCCGCAGCCAGGCCGTCGGCGTTCTGTTTGACTGCCTCAGCCAGATCAGCGACCGCCTGGCTGCCCTCCACGGCGTTCTCGATGAGGTCTTTAAACAGGTCGGTACCCTTGATCTGCTCGAGCACGGCCTCTGTAATATCGGTCACATCGGAGCTGGACTGACCGCGGATCCAGTCTGTGTAACCGGATTCGTTACCGGTCCGGTCCACCAGCTGCGCGCGGTACCAGAAAATCTGCCCGGCCTTGAGCCCCATCTGCTGATACTTACGCAGCGGGTAAGGCACGTCGGCCAGCAGCATGGCATCGTCGTCGGTTCCGGTCAGGCTGTACTGGATCTCCGTTTTCAGCGTGTCGTCCGTGTTTGCCGGGAAGCCCCAGTTCAGCTCGATACCAAACACAACAGTTTCCGAGGCGGTGAAGCCTACCGGTTTCGGCGGATTACCCACTTTCCCGGTGAGCGTGACCTCAGCTGATGTCGCCCATATGGACGAGACATCGCTGGCGTTTACTGCCCGCACCCGCACCAGATAACGCCCGGCGTAGATACCCGGCACCTCAAACCCCAGTGAGGACGTGCGGGGTACACTCACCCAGTTGCCGCTGTCGCGGCGCCACTCGGCTTCGTAGGCGATTGCCCCTTTAACAGAATCCCAGGCCACACGCATGGTGGTGATGGCAATGTTCTGGCTGACCGTCGAATAGCTGTCGATGACGATATTTTCCGGCGGTGCCTGCACGCCGGGCGGAATGACACTGACCGGCCTTTCATCGAGCCGGGCGCCAGTATCGACTGCGGCGTAAATATCCGGGCTGTACGTCGCGCCGGTCACCTCGAAAGTGCCGTCATCGTTGTCACGGGTGCCGGTAACGCGAAAGAGTGCGATAAACAGATCGTCCGCATCCACGCCCCAGCAGCACTCCGCTTCAGGCGCTTCACTGTAGGCCGTGGTGACGGTGACGATATTCCCGTTAACCGCCTGCACGGTCCGGGCCTGCGCCGCACCTGACGGCAGATTGAGGAAGAGACGGTTGCCGGCTTTGACATCTGCGGCACGGTCAAGCGTGATATTACGACCGCTGACCGCGCTTACCCTGCCGCCAATCACCCTGCCGGCCAGCTCGTTCGCGGCCACGCCGATCACCTCACCGACAGGGGGAACATCCATACCCGTGCTGAAGGTCACCACCTCACCGATGCCGTTGGTGAGCAGCGCCCAGCGCCCGCGCCGGTTAGCCTCTGACTGCCGGGTGCAGCCTATGGCCGTCATTTCGAGCTGGCTGTAATCGAAGCGCATCGCCAGATCGTTGTCATAAACGACTTCGGGTGTGTCTTTGTAGTGATTCGCCGGATCGGACCAGTTGACCAGCGCGGCAGTGTTGCGCGTGGTTTCGCTCGGATCGGCAAAGGTAAACTTACCGTCGACCACACTGGCGTGGTTATAGATGTGCCAGAGATCGCGGGGCATATCGGCCAGCACATAAAGCTTGTTGTCACCCCAGTAAGTCATGCCGCGGAAGATGCCCGCCAGGTCGCGCAGCACCGTCCAGGCGTCATTGCGCTCCTGAATGTAGACGTTGCAGCGAAAGCGCGGCTCCGTGCCGCTGCCACCTTTGCCATCCGGTACCGGCTGATCGCAGTACTGCGCGATGCGGTACAGCTCCCATTTATCAATCTGGGTCGCATCAATCCTCTGACCAAGCCCGAAGCGCTCATTCAGCACGATGTCGTAATAAATCCACGCCGGGTTATCGGTCCATGCCCATTTAAACCCGCCTTCCCAGGTGCCGGAATAGGAGCGCGTTTCCGGATCGTAGGTATCAGGCACGCGAATAATGCGCCCCTTCGGATTGCACACCACCTGCGGGATGCCGTTCGGGAACTGTTTCGCGTCAAATTCTACGTAGAGCAGCGCCGTGTTGGGATAACGCAGCTTCGCATCGATAATTTCGGTGACCGCCTCGACGCGCATGCTGTCCACAATGTTCACCGTCGTTGAATCCGGCGTTATCCGGCGCACGCGCAGCTGCCAGCCGGTTGTGGCTTTTGGCAGGTCGATACGGTGACTGCGCTCATAAAGGGTGGTGGTCTTGTCATCGACAGCACCCTTAACCACGGGCGTGTATGCACCACCGTCGACCGACAGCTCGATCGCATACTCAACGCGCGTACCCACCTTATCGCCGTTATCTTTCTGGTTCAGCAGCGAGGGCCAGCCCAGGCGGATGCGCAGGGCGGAAAGCTGGGTATTGGAGACAGAGCGCACATACGGCACGGCAGCTTTGAGTTCGTAGGCGACCTGCAGCTCATTCTCAACGCCCGGAAAGCCCTGAATATAGCTCTGGTCCTGAGTGCCGGAGCGGAACTCATATTTGACGTTGTTGAAGTTGTAACTGCCGTCGGCATTCTGCAGCGGGGTATACGATGACGCATCACCAAGATAAATGCTGCGCCCGTCCAGGCCGCCGGCGAATTCACCTTCGCCGAGCGCGACGAGGATCTTCGCCCTGGCTATCGACTGAATACTGTCCGGGGCTTCCACCGGGGTGCGGGTCTTGGTTCCACCGCCCTTGCGCCCTTTAATCGCTGTGTTCGTCATATCGCGCCCATAAAAAAACCGCCCGCAGGCGGCCTGAAGTAATTACGTACCAGCTTACTGCTGATCTTCCGCGTAAATGCCGGCTGAAATGATGGCACCCCCGATCTCCCGCTGGCCGTAGAGCAGAGGGACGGGGTTGCCGCTGGCGGTGGTATTGACCGGGCCGCCGAACGCATAGCTTGGCTTGTTGTCCGGATCCTGACGCATCCTCATCCCCGCCACCTGCGGCGACAGCAGCTGCACCACGCCACCCAGCGCCATCGATGCGCCAACCAGTGCAACATTCAGCGCGACCCCTTTACCAATAAGCCCTGCCCCGGCAGGGCCAAGGGCGATACCCCCGGCAATCAGGGCAGCCCCGAGCACCGCCTGGAAGATGCCGGCACGCTTGCTGCCGCGGATCACCGGAATAATGCGCAGCTCATCGCCGGGGCCGAGAAGCGAAAACTCTTCCTGACCGATGTTGCGGCGATCGCGGAAGATGACGAAATCTAGCCCCCTGGCACGCGCCTCGCGGAGATAATCCTCAAAGCCGTCCACCGTGCTGGACAACGCCCTGAAAACCTCGCTGGCAGAGGACAGCGCCCGGCGGTGCGTGCGCCCGAAACGCTGCGCCATTGACCCGCTCAGCTTGATAACGGTTCGTTTCTCCATTACATCAGATCCTTGTACCGTAAAACTTTGATGGTCCGGTCACGGTAATAGCCGCCATACGGGATGCGCTGGC
>Ga0209371_1002354_pt1 | contig 10740 bp, 11 predicted proteins | sample AgamicAtAmrz_FD_187165 | JGI IMG/M metagenome (GOLD analysis project Ga0209371, IMG submission 187165) | Agave microbial communities from Guanajuato, Mexico - At.Am.rz (SPAdes) (version 2) | ecosystem: Host-associated > Plants > Roots > Rhizosphere | place: Guanajato, Mexico | collected 2012-06-07
CTGATCGGGATCAGCAGATCGATATGCTCACCGGGGTCGAATTCGCGCCCGTCAGGGGTGGCGGCTTTGCTGGCTGCCAGACGCGCCAGCCACTGCTGCAGGATCTTCTTCATTGTCAGCTTCTCCATAAAAGGTTAACGCTGACAGTAAACCCCAGCCTGGACGCGGAACCAAACGACAAGTTATGCGTTGGATTACTGCATTTTGCATATTGGAGTGGCAACGGTGGCTGCGCCATGACGGTCACCCTGAAAGGTGCCCCTACGGGCTGGGAGGTCCTGGCAATGCCGCACGCTGTTTGCCTGATAGTCCCTGTGAAGCCCCCGGTTTTCAAAGTCATACCCCGCGAACCACAACCTAAATGAGAAGCAGTGGCGGCCCGGGCGGGCCGCCTGACCTGTCATACACGCGCCTCTTTCAGCAACTGCTGAATTACCCTCTCCTGCTCTTCATAGTTGCCTTCACCAAACGCGGTGTAGCGCAGCTGGCCATGTGCATCAAAGATGTAGTGCGCGGGCCAGTACTGATTACCAAAACGGTTCCAGATGCTGTAATTGTTATCCGCCACTACGGTGTAGGGCAGCTGCCAGCGCGTAATCGCGCGCTTCAGCGCCTTTTCATCGCGCTCCCACGGGTACTCCGGCGTGTGCACACCCAAAACGACCAGCCCGTCACGTTGATACTTACTGGCCCAGTCGCGCACGTATGGCAGCGTATGCTGGCAGTTAATACAATCCCAGGTCCAGAAATCGACCAGTACCACTTTGCCTTTTAACGTGGCAGGCGTCACCGGCGCCCCGTTCAGCCACGCTGTGCCCCCCTCCAGCGACGGCAACGCGCTGTTGGCTTGCGGCAGGCTAACCGGCTCCAGGCGCACTTTGGGTGCCGGCGTGGTCAACCACTGGCTCAGCTGCTGCTCCAGCTTCAGGGCAAAAGCGGGCGCTGCCTGCAGCTGGCTCTGTGAGCCGGTAACAATCACGCCCACCGAGGCTAGCATCAGCACGCCCGCCGCCTGACGCAGCCGCGCACTCATCGCCAGCCCCGGACGCAGTCGCGCCACCAGCGATCGTCCGGCGAAATAGAGCAGCGCCAGCATCAGCGCGGCACCGCAGCCATACGCCAGCAGCAACACGCCAACCGACAGTGGATGATCGCCCACGACGGCCAGGCTGAGGATCGCGCCCAGCACCGGTCCGGCACAGAGCGACCACAGCAGACCGGTTGCCAGGCCCGCCAGCAGCGCGGCGAGCACCCCGCTACGCCGCTGGCTGGCATCGTTGAGGCGGTTACCCAGCGCGACAAACGGCCGGGTGACGCGTTGGGCGATGCGCGTCGAGATTAACGTCAGTGCGGCTATCGCCAGGAACAGCAGCGCCAGGTCGCGACCAATGCTGGTGACCTGACTGACCCAGTGGCTGGTAAGCGATACCAGCAGTGCCACCAGCGTGAACATCAGGACCATGCCGCTCAGCAGCGCCAGCAGCTGTCCGCGTCGGCCGCGGAAGCTGGCAAATACAAAAGGAATAATCGGTAAGGTACAGGGGCTGAGCAGCGTCAGCATCCCGGCGAGAAAAGCGATAAACAGTGTCATAAAGAACCTCATACGGTGGATAAACGTCTGCGCGTCCGGCAGTACGTCTATTACATCCACCGCATGTGTTCAGGCTGTGTCGGGGAAACGCCGTTTTGTCGGGTTATGTGTGTAGCGGGCAGGCAGATACATCAGGTTACACATCCTGCTGCTGCAGGATGATGCACGCTTCCAGCCCGCCAGCTGCCCGGTTACGCAACTGCAGGCTACCCGCCATCTGGCTCACCAGCTGGGTGGCTATCGCCAGGCCGAGCCCGGTCCCGCCGGTGTGGCGATTGCGTGAACTCTCCACGCGGTAGAAGGGCTCCAGCACCGCATGTAACGCCTCCTCCGGAATGCCGGGCCCGTTATCACGCACCCGAATCTCCACGCTGTCACCCTGGGGTGAACAGAGTTCAACCTCCGCTTCGCCGCCAAACTTAAGCGCATTGTCGATCAGGTTGGTCATGATGCGCCGGAGCGCCTGCGGCCGCACGGCGAAGGTGTCATGGCCGGTGCACGGCACAAAGTTCACCGCTTTACCGACATCCTGATAGTCACAGACGACGCTATCCAGCAGCGCGTTGAGGCTGACACTCTGGCGCTTCTCCTCCAGCACTTCCGATGAGCGTGCATAGGCGATGCCCTCGCGCACCAGACGGCTCATGTTATCGAGATCGCTCAGCAGTTTGTCGCGCAGCTCAGGCTGCTCCGCCATCTCCACACGAAGCTTCATGCGCGTGATCGGGGTTTGCAGATCGTGGGAGATGGCCGCGAGGATTTGCGCACGCGCTTTGAGGTGATCCTGAATCCGCAGCTGCATAGCGTTAAACGCACGCGCCGCCTGCTGCACTTCATCCGGGCCGTTCTCTGCCATCAGCTGTGCGTGGCTGGCGGCCGGTTTGAGCGCATCCACCGCCTGGGTAAAGCGCACAAACGGTCGCACCACCTGCCGCACCGCCAGCCATGCGCAGCACAGCAGCAGCAGGAGCTGACCCATCAGCACCAGCGGCAGCCAGCGCGCAATCGCCGGCATGCGCGGCCAGAGATCGAGCGTGAGCGGCGCGCCGTCATGCAGCGTCAGATGCACCTGAATATGCTCCCGCGGCCCCGGAATCGCATGAATGCTCATCTGATAGCGCCCGCCAAGCGTCTCCTGCAGTGAGCGTACCGCGTCGCGCGTGCGCCAGCCGGAGGGATACGGCCCCGCTTCGCCCGGCGACAGACTGTAGCGATAGTTGCCGCGCGCCAGCTTCGCCAGCCAGCCCGGACGCTCGTCCGCTGGCAGACGATCGAGGATTGCCACGCTGGTCGCCACATCGTACTCCAGGTTGCCCAGCATCACGCTTTTAGCGCTGCTCATGCGTTCAATCAGCAGGCTTGCCAGCGTGAGAGTATTTGCCAGCAGCAGCCCGCCCAACACGATAATCAGCAGGCGTGACAGCAGCGATCGCGGCCATAGCCTCATTGATGCGCCTCTTTAATCACCACCGTGCTCGCCAGTACGTAACCTTCGCTGCGTACCGTTTTGATGTAGGCCGGTTCACGGGCATCTTCGCGTAACCGCTGGCGCAGCCGGCTAACCAGCAGATCGAACGCTCAAACAGCTCCGCGTCGCGGCCCTGCGTCAGGTTGAGCAGCTGATCGCGATTCAGCACGCGCTGCGGATGGTCGAGAAACACGCGCAGCAGGCGGTACTCTGCGCCACTCAGCGCCACAATCACGCCGTCGCTGTCCAGCAGATGGCGCGCGGAGGTATCCAGCTGCCACTCGCCAAAGGCAATGATGCGGCCGGCCCCGGTAATATGTAAATTCGGCGGCAGCGCCCGGGTACGGCGCAGGATCGCTTTGATGCGCGCCAGCAGCTCACGCGCCACAAAGGGTTTGATCAGGTAATCGTCCGCACCCATCTCCAGCCCGAGAATGCGATCGGTCTCTTCGCTGCGGGCAGTAAGCATCAGCACCGGCAGGTTCTGCCGGGGATCGCTGCGCAGCTGACGGCACAGCGTCAGGCCATCGTCACCCGGCATCATGATATCCAGCACCACCAGATCCACCAGGCTGCTGCTCAGCACGGCGCGCATCTCGCGGCCATTGGCCGCACCGGTGGCGCGGTAACCGGACTTAATCAGATAGTCGGTTATCAGTTCGCGGATATCCCGGTCATCATCCACCACCAGAATGTGATCAACGTGCTCCAAAACAGCCTCCTGTCAGCCACTTATGCAAAAAAGACCGGCACGCGATGGCCGGTCCGGGTCGTGAATTAGTCCGCTACAGTGCGGCCGCATCCTCAACGGCTTGCACAAACGCCTGCGGGGTTTCCGCTGGCGGATTGTGTCCGATATTGCCCGTGAAGGTGCGATGCTGGTACCTGGCGCTGAACCTGGTGCGGTACGTCTCCGGTGCCGGGTGCGGCGCCCCGTTATTATCCCCTTCGATGGTGATGGTGGGGACGCGAATTGTCGGTAACGTGGCTAATGTTTTCTCATAAGCGGCATATTTTTGCTCGCCTTTTTCCAGGCCCAGGCGCCAGCGGTAATTGCTGATAGTGATCGCCACCTGATCCGGATTATCCAGCGCTTTGGCGCTCTGGTTAAAGGTGGCATCACTGAATTTCCAGCCGGGCGATGCCTGCTGCCAGATCAGTTTCGCAAAGTCGTGTGTATGGGCAGCATACCCCTGCTGACCGCGCTCAGTGGCGAAATAGAACTGATACCACCACTGCTGTTCCGCCTGTGGCGGCAGCGGTTTTTTACCCAGCTGCTGGCTACTGATCAGATAGCCGCTGACCGACACCAGCGATTTTACCCGTTCAGGCCATAGGGCCGCGACGATGTCCGCCGTGCGTGCGCCCCAGTCAAAGCCGCCCAGCACGGCCTGTTTGATATTGAGCGCATCCATCAGCGCCACGACGTCCGCTGCCATTGCCGAAGGCTGGCCGTTACGCGGCGTTTTATCCGACAGGAAACGCGTGCTGCCGAAGCCGCGCAGATACGGCACGATCACCCGATACCCTTTTGCCGCCAGCGCCGGTGCCACCTGAGCATAGCTCTGGATATCGTACGGCCAGCCGTGCAGCAGGATCACCGCCTGACCATCACGCGGACCGATGTCCACATAGCCTGTGTTCAGTACGCCCGCATTGATCTGCTGAACGTGGCTGAAGTCAGCGGCGTAATCGTGTGAGGCCGGGGTGGCGGCAAACGCGGTGCCTGCCGCCGTGAGAACCAGCGTTGCCAACAGAGTCTGACGTAACAGTGTTTTCATAATTTATCTCCGGGTAATCAGTGCGGTGCAATCTGTACGGGCACATTAAAGGTGATGGTTTTGCTGTCGATTGGTTTATGCGTAGGATCGGCAAGAATGATGGTGACCTTGTGCGGCCCGACAGGCAGACCGACCAGAATCACTGGCTCACCGCTGGTGTCCGCCCAGTGCCACGGGTTGTCATCCACGATGACGTGAATGTGGCCGATGCGCGGCGTGATTTTCAGCGCTTCCTGGCCAAACACTGGCTCGATGCGCAGGTTTTCTGCCCGGTACTGGATAAACACCGCGCCCTTGCGCAGCGGTCCGGCCAGCGGCGCATCGACAATTAATCGCGCAGGCGGCTGGGGATGATCCAGTGGCGCCACGGCCGCCGGGCCGAGCACGTCAGCAGCGCTCAGTCGCTCCGCCCAGGCGCAGGTCGCAGAGGCGCCCATCAGTAACGTTGAAATAAACAGTCGGGTTAACATCGTGGTATCTCCATGCATTCGGTTGATGCGTACAGAAGACCACGGCGATGTATAGCGGATATGTACAGATTGGCGGGTTATGCAACGGCGTGTGTGCTGTGTGGCGGGAGATACAGTGTGATACAAATTGATGTTTACCCCGCCCGGGGGCGGGAAAATTAATGAGTTAAGCGGCCCTTCGACGTTGAAATAATTCGTCCGCCTTAATTACGCAGGCGGCGAAATGATATGGCGCGCAAAGCGGCACGCGCGAGAGCTTCGCTCGAATCAATTAACGTCATTTCCTGCCAGATCGCGCTGTGTTTTAGCAAACTCAACTCTGTGCAAGCCAGAATAATGTGCGTAGCACCCTGTTGCTTCCAGCTATTTACGGCGTCCGCTAACTGGCGCATTGATAGTTCAGACACGCTTTTTGTGGCTTTTATCTCGTTAATGCAGCGTGTCACTAGCTGTTGGGTGGATGCAGCTACATTGACGATCTCGGCGTGCTGTTGCGTAAGCGCATCCTGATACAGCCTGCTCTGGTACAACATTTGCGAACCGAGCACAACGACCCGCTTGCCCTGAGGCGCAATATGCTCAAGTGTGGCATCAATAATCGCGCTGAATCATCGTAGCTGGATGTATAACCGCCACGACGAAGGCAAGCTTTGTGTACTGTACTGCACGGCCCGCCTGCGTATGCGTGGCAAGGTGCACAGTTGTCGCAACACGATCGAATTCACGAAAGCGCTGAGTTAGGTTGCCAGCGGAAAGGCAGCGGTCAGTCCGAAAATAGCCGTGCGGCTTGAGGCGGGGCCGGGTATGGCAGGCATAGGGTGCGATCTGTTTTTGCTGGCGCAATAACCCGATCACAAAACCCTGTGCCTGTCTTTTTGTGGGGATTCCTCAGCCCTGTGGGCCACTGCTCTTCGCGAGCATTTTGCGGTAATTGTTCAGCCATTTGCCGCTGGTCAAACGCCACCAGAAACAGATACCGCGCACCGTCCAGTCGAGGAACATGCCGAGCCAGACGCCAATCACCCCCATGCCCAGCACAATGCCGAGCAGATAACCGGCCACCACGCGCGCGCCCCACATACTGAACATCGATACATACATGGTGTACCGCGCGTCGCGCGCGCCTTTTAGCCCGGCCGGCAGCACCCAAGAGGCGGTCCAGATAGGCATAAAGGCGGCATTCAGCCAGATCAGGTGTTTGGTTACCTCAATCACCTGCGGATCGCGGGTGTAGAATCGCGCCAGCGTGCCCGCCAGCGGCACGGTGATAAACGCCAGCGTACATAGCCCAATCATCGCCAGCCAGAATACGTGCTTGATCTGCCGCTCCGCCTGCATCACCTGATTTTTCCCTAAGCGCCTGCCGGTGATAATGGTCGACGCAGAACCCAGCGCGTTGCCCGGCAGGTTAATCAGCGTGGCGATGGAGAAGGCAATAAAATTACCGGCGATCTCATTGGTGCCCATGCCGGCGACAAAAATCTGCGTCAGCAGTTTGCCGCCGTTAAACAACACCGATTCGATACTGGCCGGTACGCCAATCCCCAGCACTTCCATCAGGATGTTGCGATCCCAGCGGCGGAAATAGCTGGCCAGCGTGATTTTCAGCGCCGGACTGATGCCGCGATACAGCACGTAAATGGCCGCCGCCGCGCCGATATAGCGTGAAATGGTTAATCCCAGCCCGGCACCGACAAATCCCATCCCTTCCCAGCCGAGCGCACCGTAAATCAGCACGCTACTGATGATGATATTCAGGATATTCATGCCGCCGTTGATCAGCATCGGAATTTTAGTGTTGCCGGCACCGCGCAACGCGCCGCTGCCTATCAGCGCAATCGCCGCCGCCGGATAGCTCCACGCGGAGGTTTGCAGATAGCTGAGCGCCAGTTCTTTGACCTGCGGCTCGGCGTTACCGGCGATCACATCCACGATCAGATGTCCCCAGAACTCGATGGCGATGACCAGCACAAACGCCAGCACCGTCATCAATCCCAGCGACTGCCGCGTCGCCGCACGCGCACGCTTGCCGTTGCGTTTGGCCAGGCTGAACGCCACCACCACCGTGGTACCGAGATCGATGGCGGCAAAAAAGGAGATGATCACCATGTTGAAGCTGTCGGCCAGCCCCACGCCCGCCATCGCCTCTTTGCCCAGCCAGCTCACCAGAAAAGTACTGAGAACCCCCATCAGCATCACGCACAGGTTCTCAATAAAGATGGGCACCGCCAGTGGGGTGATTTCACGCCACAACAGCGTGCGATAAGCACGGCGTTTGGGATACCACGCCGTGTTTCTGATCGCCCGCATTACTGCTACGCCAGGATTTTGCAAGGGAGTACCAAATCACTTTGGTTAAGAAGTAGAGTAATAATGATGATAGGCTGCTAACGATTATGCAAAGTGTTTCCCGTCACCATTTAATCATTATTACAAACTTTTTGCTGACTCCCCGCCCGCGCCGACGCTGCCGCCCAGATAGGCGCTGCGCACCTCTTCGTTGTGCAACAGTTCTCTGCCGCTGCCGCTCAGACGAATTTCGCCATTGACCATCACATAACCGCGATCCGCCAGTTGCAGGGCGTGGCGCGCGTTCTGCTCCACCAGAAACAGCGTCATGCCCTGCTGCGTCAGCTCGCGCAGGATGCTGAAAATCTGCTTTACCACCAGCGGGGCCAGCCCGAGGCTGGGTTCATCCAGCAGCAGCAGACGCGGCCGGCTCATCAGCGCGCGGGCGATCGCCAGCATTTGCTGCTCGCCGCCGGAGAGCGTCATTGCCCGCTGTTTCCGCCGCTCCAGCAGGCGTGGAAACAGCGTGTACATGCGTTCTTTATCCTGCTTCATGTAGCGCTCGCCGATGGCGATGGTGCCCATCAGCAGGTTCTCTTCCACCGTCATATCCGGAAAGATGCGCCGTCCTTCCGGCGCCTGGGCAATGCCGCTGGCGGCGATAAAATGGGTCGACCGCTGGCTGATGGCTTCTCCGCGCAGGCGAATTTCACCGCTGGCAATGCGCGGCTGACCAAAAATCGACATCAGCAGCGTGGATTTTCCCGCACCGTTGGCTCCAATCAGCGCCACGGTTTCCCCTTCCGCCACGGTCAGCGACACCTGCTTCAGCGCCTGCACCGGGCCGTAAAACACATCCACCTGTTCAAACGCCAGCATTGCTTCAGCCATGCTCGCTCTCCTCTTCCGCGCCGAGATAAGCGGCGATCACCTTCGCATCGTGTCGAATCTGCTGCGGCGTGCCCTGGGCGATCACGTCACCGTGATCCAGTACGACGATGTGATCGGAAATGCGCATCACCATCGGCATATCGTGTTCAATCAACAGCACGCTGATGCGGTGATCGGCGCGCAGCTGATGCAGAATCTGGCTCAGCGCCTCGGTTTCGACCGGATTAAGCCCCGCTGCGGGCTCATCCAGGCAGATCAGCTCCGGCCGGGTGCACATGGCGCGCGCAATCTCCAGCCGGCGCTGCTGGCCGTAAGAGAGCGTACCGGCCAGCCGGTTGGCACTGCTGACCAGATCAACACGCTCCAGCCAGTAAAAAGCGCGATCGAGCGCGCGACTTTCCGCCGCACGATAACCGCGGGTATTGAGAATGCCGGCCAGCAGCTGACGGTTGACCTGCATATGCTGCGCCACCAGCAGGTTCTCCACCACCGACATCTCGCGAAACAGGCGGATGTTCTGAAAGGTGCGCGCCAGACCGGCGCGGTTGACCAGATGTGCGCCGCCAAACATCTTGTACCAGATACGCGAGCCCAGCCGCGCCGGCCGCAGCCAGTCACCCGGCTGAATCTTCTGGCCCAGCACCTGGATCACATCGGTGCTGCGCTGATGGGCATTGAGCACAATGCGCCCGCCGCTGGCGCGATAAAATCCCGTCAGACAGTTAAATACCGTGGTTTTGCCCGCGCCGTTGGGGCCAATCAGCGCGGTGACCGAGCCGCGCTCTACGCGCAGGCTGACATCATTCAGCGCTTTGATGCCGCCAAAGCGCATCATCAGGTTATCCACCTGCAGGATGGCATCACTCATGGCGTACCCCTTTTCTCAGCGGCACCCCGACGCGCGCGGTGCGTACCAGGCCGCGCGGACGCCAGATCATCATCAGCACCATCAACATGCCAAACAGCAGCACGCGGTACTCGGCAAAACTGCGCAGCAGCTCGGGCGCCACCGTCAGCACAAACGCGGCCAGCACTACGCCGAGCGTCGAGCCCATTCCGCCCAGCACCACGATGGCCAGAATCAGTGCGGACTCAAAAAATGTAAACGAGGTGGGATTAACGAACCCCTGATAACTGGCGAAAAATACCCCGGCAATACCGGCGGTTGAGGCGCCGAGCATAAAGGCCGACAGCTTCACCAGCACGTGATTCAGCCCCATGGCGCGACAGGCGATTTCATCTTCACGCAACGCTTCCCACGCCCGGCCAATCGGCATGCGCGTCAGCCGGTGCTTGATAAACAGCACCAGCAGCACTACCAGCACCAGCACGACGTAGATAAAGATGAATTTCATGTTGGGGTTGTAATCGAGATGCAAAAACTGGTGGTACGGTATGCCGCCCTCCTTTGCACGGCGGGCGAACTCAAGGCCGAGAAAGGTCGGTGACGGCACCGAGACGCCGTTCGGGCCCCCGGTGAACGACAGCCAGTTGTTCAGCACCAGCCGGATAATTTCACCGAAGCCGAGCGTGACGATAGCCAGATAGTCACCGTGCATGCGTAGCACCGGAAAGCCGAGCAGCGCACCGGCCAATGCCGCCAGCAGCGCAGCGATGGGGATCATGCTCCAGAAACCCAGCCCGAGATACTGATAGCCCAGCGCCAGCCCGTAAGCACCAATGGCGTAAAACGCCACATAGCCCAGATCGAGCAGCCCGGCGAGGCCGACCACGATATTGAGCCCGAGTCCCAGCAGCACATAGATCAGCCCGAGAATCGCCACCGTTAGCAGATACTTGCTGGAGAGAAACGGAAACGCCAGGGCCACGACCAGCAGCAGCGGTATTATCCAGCGCAGGCGCGAGCGGTAACCGGGTTCACGCACGTATACGCCGTCATCGTTGCCCTCAAACTTGCGCAGAAAACGGCGCCCCACGGCGGTATGCAGAAACAGCCCCAGCAGCAAACGTCCTGCCATCACCACCGCCACCAGCAGCGCCACGCGCCGCGGCGACAGCGTAAAACTGTAGCCGCTGAGCACCACGCCCACTACCGGACCGAACACCACCAGCGCGACGGCACCGGCCAGCAGCGTGTCGAGCAGCACCTGACGGATGCCGCTTGTTTGCGTCATTGCATTCATTCTGGCTTCCTCACACTTTGGCGACCAGCGGCCGGCCCAGCAGTCCCTGCGGACGGAAGATTAAAATCACCACCAGCAGCGAAAACGAGAACACATCTTTGTAATC
>Ga0209371_1002356_pt1 | contig 10726 bp, 7 predicted proteins | sample AgamicAtAmrz_FD_187165 | JGI IMG/M metagenome (GOLD analysis project Ga0209371, IMG submission 187165) | Agave microbial communities from Guanajuato, Mexico - At.Am.rz (SPAdes) (version 2) | ecosystem: Host-associated > Plants > Roots > Rhizosphere | place: Guanajato, Mexico | collected 2012-06-07
CGGTCGTTGCGCGTCATAGGCTGGGAAATAACCAGGTATTCGGTATCAGGATTGGCCTCGTTACGAATCTGGTGAAGTTGCCCTGGGGCGACTTCGAGTGACTCGCCCGGTTTCAGTACAAAAACCGTGTTGTTAAGCTCGACCGTCATTTCACCGCTGATGACAAAAAAGCACTGCCTTACTGTTTCATGGTAGTGGCACTGCTCTCCCCGGCCCGACGGCATACGCTGCTGAATGACGCTTAAATCCTGGGCTTTTACCAGATGCCAGCCGTCGCAGTCCCCACCCCACAGGTAGTGTTCTGCGTTAGTTTTACTGATGACCATTTATCCTGCTCTGCTGATACAACAAATTACTTACATTTACATACCTGGCGGCTGTCAGGCAAGGGGAAGCGAGTGAATAGTTACTCACCGAACATTATCTTTTTTCTAGTATTTTTAATGAGATAGCATCGTTAAGCAGAGCCACAAAAAAATAATTTTTAGCGGGTCGGCAGCCGCTTGTCTCCCTCAAAATTTAGGGGTACATTAGCGGCCGCTGGCGCCCCAGAATAGTCAACGTTTTCGGGGGAATCGACAGGTCAGGACGGGAAAAATCTCAAAGTACTCTGGCTGCGGTTTTATCTCTCTATACTGAGACCTTGCGTAGAGTTTTTAAGCATACAATAGAGTATGCGGAGCGATGTGACGTGAAATACTTCTTTATGGGCGTATCGGTGATTCTGCTGTTGTGGGCCGGCACGTTTGCCCTGATGATTTAGCAAAACACCTGAGTGAAACAGGAGCCATTGGGCTCCTGTTTTGTTTTATTCGGCGCTTTCGCTTGCGGTTTTACTCCCTGAGGGCAGCAGACCATCCGCCCGGAACATCGCCTTAATGCCGCGCACAGCCTGTCGAATGCGATCCCGATTCTCAATCAGCGCGAAGCGGACATGCGTGTCGCCATATTCCCCAAAACCGATGCCTGGGGAAACGCAGACTTTCGCATCCTGCAGCAGCTTTTTGGCGAACTCGAGCGACCCCATAGCGGCGTATTGCTCCGGGATTTTCGCCCAGACATACATAGACGCTTTCGGGCACTCCACCATCCAACCAGCTTCGTGAAGACCTTTTACCAGCACGTCGCGGCGACGTTTGTACTGCTCTGCAATATCGCGCACGCACTGCTGATCCCCTTCCAGCGCGGCAATAGCCGCCACCTGCAGCGGGGTAAACGTGCCGTAATCATGGTAACTTTTAATACGCGCCAGCGCGCTCACCAGTTGCTGATTGCCGACCATAAAGCCAATTCGCCAGCCCGCCATGTTGTAACTTTTGGACAACGTGAAAAACTCTACTGCCACGTCGCGCGCGCCCGGCACCTGCATGATAGAAGGCGCTTTCCAGCCGTCATAGACGATATCGGCGTAAGCGAGGTCATGCACAACCAGCACGTCGTACCGTTTAGCGAGCGCCACCACTTTCTCAAAAAATTCCAGCTCTACGCACTGCGCGGTTGGGTTTGAGGGGAAGCCCAGGATCATCATCTTCGGCTTCGGATAGCTTTCGCGGATAGCCCGCTCCAGCTCGTTGAAAAAATCCACCCCTTCCACCAGCGGGACTGAGCGCACCTGAGCGCCCGCGATGACCGCCCCGTAAATATGGATGGGATAACTCGGGTTAGGCACCAACACGGTATCGCCGTGGTCGAGCGTGGCCAGCATCAGGTGCGCCAGCCCTTCTTTCGAACCGATGGTGACAATCGCCTCGTTTTCAGGGTCGATATCTACCTGGTAACGCTCCTGATACCAGCGCGAAATGGCGCGGCGAAGGCGCGGAATACCGCGTGAGGTTGAGTAGCCGTGCGTATCGGGGCGTTGCGCAACGGTACAAAGCTTTTCCACGATATGCGGTGGCGTAGCGCCATCGGGGTTCCCCATGCTGAAGTCGATAATATCTTCGCCGCGCCGACGCGCAGCCATCTTCAGTTCAGCAGTGATATTAAAAACGTACGGGGGAAGACGATCGATACGGGAAAAACGACGGATAGCGCTGGAGTCAGCCATAGGTTCCTCAGGTTTACGTTAGCGCCCGGACCGTCCGAGCGACGCCGCCACGATTGTGGCATGTATACAAAATAGCCTGAAAAATTTTCTTCTGTCGAGAGGCAAAACAAACAATTTTTGACGTCAGGAAAAACGGGAACTTTCATTTGAAAGATATCCCTGTTTTATCCGATTGCCAGGCGCTATATTAACTCTGTCGCAACAAACCTATAACCTCTTCCCTCTCACTTATGGAGTTACCGCGATGACCCTGCAAATCAACGATCTGCCCGCCGCTATTCGTGACGTTAAACAGAAGCTTCGCCGCGACTTACCTCATTACAAAGCGGTGTTTAACGAACTGGAAGCGGACATGAAGCGCCAAATCCAGGCTATCCGCGAAGAGATGGAGCGCGGCGAAAGCCCGGTTCCGCAAATCCACGCCGAAGATATTCTGCATAACCGCATCAGCGACCAACAAAAAGCGTTAATCCGCGAGCGCGGCTGCTGCGTGATTAAAGGCGTGTTTGCAGAAAACCAGGCGCGCGCCTGGAATAAGGAAATCGGCGACTACCTGGAACGCAATAACTTCGTCGAAAAACTGAAAAACGCCGCTGAAGATAACTACTTCGGTACGCTTGCCGACAGTAAACCGCAGATCTACGGCATCTACTGGTCGAAGCCACAGGTAGAAGCGCGTCAGCACGAACGCATGAAAGCCGCGCAGGTGTTTCTCAATAACCTCTGGCAGACGGAAAGCCAGGGCAAGCAGCATTTCGATCCGAACCGCGTAGTGACTTATGCAGACCGCACCCGCCGCCGCCCGCCGCGCTCCTCTTCGCTGGGCCTGTCGCCGCATGTGGATGGCGGCTCGGTGGAACGCTGGCTGGATGAAAATTTCCGCCACGTTTATCGTCATGTCTTTAGCGGCGAATGGCGTCGTTATAATCCCTTTGAGGCTGAAGGACGCACCGAAGCGCGGGAAATCCCCTCCCCGGCGGTCTGCTCTATGTTCCGCACTTTCCAGGGCTGGACGGCGCTCAGCGAACAGCGCAAACACGGCGGCACGCTGACGCTGCTGCCCATTGCCAACGCCATGGCTTACATCCTGCTGCGCGCCCTTCAGGATGATGTGCCGGAGGAGTCGTTGTGCGAGGCGAAGCCTGGCCGCGCATTATCTATTAACGAACAGTGGCATCCCCTTTTACTGACTGGGATTTCCTCAATTCCTGATATGGAGCCGGGCGACACGGTTTTCTGGCACTGTGATGTTATACACGCCGTGGAAAACGAACATCAGGGCGAGTTTGACAGCAACGTAATGTATATCGCCGCCGCACCCTGGTGTGAGAAAAACGCCGCCTACCTCAAGCGCCAGTGGCCGGCGTTTGTTGAAGGCAGATCCCCGCCCGATTTCGCCGCCGACGACTTTGAAGTGGATTTTACCGGCCGCGCTACCGAAGCCTGTCTCACCCCGGCCGGCCGTGAACAGCTGAAAGGCGAATAACGCAGCACACCTGGCGGCTGGTCATCTGCCGCCAGGTTTTCTATTATGACCTTTCTCCCTGATGACAACCCGAGTATTACGTGCACGAAATTTTCAACATGCTGCTGGCGGTGTTTGACCGCGCGGCATTAATGCTTATCTGCCTCTTCTTTTTGATTCGCATCCGCCTTTTCCGCGAGTTGCTGCATAAAAGCGCTCACACTGCCAAAGAGCTGTTGGCGGTTACTGCCATCTTCTCTCTGTTCGCGCTGTTCAGCACCTGGTCCGGCGTACCGGTGGAAGGCTCGCTGGTTAACGTGCGAATAATTGCGGTCATGTCCGGCGGCATCCTTTTTGGGCCCTGGGTGGGTATTATTACCGGCCTTATCGCAGGCGTTCACCGCTACTTGATTGATATCGGCGGCATTACCTCTATTCCTTGTTTTATTACCAGCATCGTGGCGGGCTGCCTTTCAGGCTGGATCCACCAGCGGGTGCCGAAAGCGCAGCACTGGCGCATCGGTATTCTTGCCGGGATGGCGTGTGAAACCCTGACAATGATTCTGGTGATCGTCTGGGCGCCGACGCTGTCGCTTGGGCTCGATATCGTGTCGAAAATCGGCGTGCCGATGATTCTCGGCACGGTGTCGATTGGCTTTATTGTGCTGCTGGTCAGAAGCGTGGAAGGCGAAAAAGAGGCCAGCGCCGCGCGCCAGGCGAAACTCGCACTGGATATCGCCAACAAAACGCTGCCGCTGTTTCGTCAGGTCAACAGCGAATCGCTGCGCCAGGTGTGCGCGATTATCTGCCGCGATATTAAGGCCGACGCCGTTGCCATCACTAACAATGAAAGGGTGCTGGCTTATGTAGGCGTGGGCGAGCACAACTATCGGGACAATAACGACGAACTTAGTCCTACAACGCTACAGGCGATCCGCTACGGCAAGATCATTATTAAAAACAATGACGAAGCGCACCGAACCCCGGAAATTCACTCTATGCTCGTTATTCCGCTCTGGGAAAAAGGGGTGGTGACCGGGACGCTAAAAATCTATTACTGTCACGCGCACCAGATAACCTCTTCTCTTCAGGAGATGGCTATCGGCCTGTCGCAAATCATTTCTACTCAGCTTGAGGTTTCCCGCACCGAACAGCTGCGCGAGATGGCGAACAAAGCGGAGCTGCGTGCGCTGCAAAGTAAAATTAATCCGCATTTTTTATTCAACGCGCTGAACGCGATTTCCTCCTCCATTCGCCTGAATCCGGATACCGCGCGCCAGCTGATTTTTAATCTTTCTCGATACCTGCGTTACAACATTGAACTCAACGATGATGAGCAGATAGACATTAAAAGAGAGCTTTATCAGATAAAAGATTATATCGCTATTGAGCAGGCGCGCTTCGGCGACAAGCTGACCGTCATCTACGACATCGATGAAGAGGTTAACTGCGTAGTGCCCAGTCTGCTTATCCAGCCGCTGGTGGAAAACGCTATCGTGCACGGCATCCAGCCCCGCAAGGGTAAAGGCGTGGTGACGATTAGCGTCACGGAGAGCGGCAACCGCGTGCGCATCGCTGTACGTGATACCGGCCACGGCATCGACCAGCAGGTTATCGACCGGGTGGAAGCGAACGAAATGCCGGGCAATAAGATAGGACTTCTGAACGTGCACCACCGCGTCAGATTGCTTTATGGCGAAGGGCTGCTTATCCGCCGCCTCGACCCGGGCACTGAAATTGCTTTTTATGTTCCTAATCAGCCGCAGGCGCTGGCCGCGTCTGCCGCCCTTCAGCCGTAACGGTGAGCCGTATGAAAGTCATCATTGTTGAAGATGAAGTGCTGGCGCAGCAGGAGCTGAGCTGGCTTATCAAAGAACACAGCGAGATAGAAATTGTCGGCATCTTCGACGACGGACTCGACGTGCTGAAATTTTTACAGCACAACCGCGTGGACGCCATTTTTCTCGACATCAATATTCCTTCGCTGGATGGCGTGCTGCTGGCGCAGAACATCAGTAAATTCGCCCATAAGCCGTTTATCGTTTTTATCACGGCCTGGAAAGAGCATGCGGTGGAAGCATTTGAACTGGAGGCGTTTGACTACATTCTTAAGCCTTATCAGGAATCGCGCATCATCAGCATGCTGCAGAAGCTGGAGGCGGCATTTTCACAGCAGACGAGCCCGCATGCCGCAGCCCCGGCAAACCGCGAAAACGCGACGATAAACCTCGTTAAAGATGAGCGAATTATCGTTACCGATATTAACGATATTTATTATGCCGAAGCGCATGAAAAAATGACCTTCGTCTATACCCGCCGCGAAGCTTATGTGATGCCCATAAACATCACCGAGTTTTGCAGCCGTCTGCCGGAAGCGCATTTCTTCCGCTGCCATCGTTCCTACTGCGTTAACCTGAATAAAATCCGCGAAATAGAGCCGTGGTTTAACAACACGTATATTCTGCGCCTGCGGGATCTCGACTTTCAGGTGCCGGTGAGCCGAAGCAAAGTAAAAGAATTTCGCCTGCTGATGCGGTTATAAAAAAGGCGCCTTGCGGCGCCTGAGATTAGAGGATTTGCCCCAGCGTCTGGCGCAGGTGTGCGCCTGCGCCGAGCAGCCCTGGCTGGTCGTGCACGATGAGGTAAACCGGAATATCCTGCACGTAGGCTTTAAAGCGGCCTTTGTCTTCAAACCCGCCGCGAAAACCTGACGCGGTGAAGAAATCCAGGAAGCGCGGCACAATGCCGCCTGCGATATAAACGCCGCCAAAGGTTCCCAGCGTCAACGCCAGGTTGCCGCCAAAACGGCCCATAATGACGCAGAACAGCGAAAGCGCGCGGCGGCAGTCGGTGCAGCTGTCGTCCAGCGCCCGTTCAGTAATGTCTTTCGGTTGCAGGTTTTCCGGCAGGCGGCCATCGGCTTTTACAATCGCGCGATAAAGGTTCACAAGACCCGGGCCGGAGAGCACTCGCTCGGCGGAAACGTGGCCCACTTCGGCGCGCAGTTGTTCAAGAATAATCGCTTCTTCTTCGCTGTTAGGCGCGAAGTCCACATGCCCGCCCTCGCCCGGCAGGCTCACCCAGCGGCGATCAACATGTACCAGATGCGCTACGCCAAGCCCGGTTCCTGCGCCATACACGGCGATAGGTTTGCCCGGTTGAGCGGCGCCGCCGCCAAACTGGATCAGCTCTTCTTGTTTGAGCATCGGAATGGCCATCGACACGGCGGTAAAATCGTTGATTATCTCCAGATGCGCAAAGCCGAGGTTCTTTTTCATCTCTGCGATGGAGAAAGCCCAGATATGGTTGGTCATCGCCACCCAGTCGCCGGTAATGGGGCAGGCGATAGCGATACAACCGTCGGTAACAGTGACGTTATGTTCATCCAGATAGACACGCACCACCGCCTCAAGGCTCGGATAATCCAGCCCGGAATAGGTCTTCGCCCGCAGAATTTCGCCGCTGTCCACATCGCATAGCGCTAAGCGTGCGTTGGTGCCGCCGACGTCCCCCACCAAAGCATATTTTGTCATTATTTCACTGCTCCGCTAAATTCAGAATTGGTCCCTGGCACACTGTAATTTCCCGGCGCCAGAACAACAATGGTCATAGCATAAGTGCCCCAGGTTTATTGACTGCTGTCACAGATTACCTTTACCGTTTCAGCACCTTTTGTCATGCGATTATGGCACAGGGGCGCGCGCGGTCTGAATAAGACAACGGTACAATATGTTAAGGAAGGTATCATGCTCCATCCGCGAGCCCGAACCATGCTGTTGCTCTCCTTCCCTGCCCTGATGATTGGCGTGGGTTCAAGCCTCGTCCTGTTATGCGTTATGAAGATGGCGGCGGCGTTGCAAACGCTGTTATGGCAGTCGCTTCCCTCCCGGCTTGGGGTGTCTCTCGATTCCCCTTTCTGGATTTTATTAATGCTGACGCTGACCGGCGTGGCGGTAGGGCTGGTGATTCGCTATCTGCCCGGCCACGGCGGGCCAGACCCGGCGCTGGAACCGCTTATCGGCGCGCCGGTATCGCCGCTCGCGCTGCCGGGTCTTATTATCGCGCTGGTGCTGGGACTGGCGGGCGGCGTGAGTCTTGGGCCAGAGCATCCGATTATGGCGCTGAATATTGCGCTTGCCGTAGCGCTTGGCGCGCGGGTATTGCCTCGTGTCCATCTGCTGGACTGGACGATACTTGCCGCGGCGGGCACTATCGGCGCGATGTTTGGCACGCCAGTCGCCGCCGCGCTTATCTTTTCGCAAACCCTTAACAGCAGCAACGATGCGCCGCTGTGGGATAAACTTTTCGCGCCGCTAATGGCCGCCGCCGCTGGCGGAATAACCACCAGCCTCTTTTTCCATCCCCATTTTTCGCTGTCTGTCGCACCTTATGGCCAGATGCGTCTGGTGGACATTCTCAGCGGGGCGGTGGTGGCGGCTATCGCCATCGCGCTTGGAATGGTCGCCGTCTGGTGCCTGCCGCGCCTGCACAAACTCATGCACAGGCTAAAACACCCGGTGCTGATTCTGGGCGTGGGGGGGTTCTGTCTGGGCCTGCTCGGCATTATCGGCGGGCACGTTACGCTATTCAAAGGGCTGGATGAGATGCAGCAACTCGCCTTCAGCCAGACCTACAGCGTGGCGGATTATCTGCTATTTACGATTGTAAAACTGGCTGCGCTGGTCATCGCCGCCGCCTGCGGCTTTCGCGGCGGTCGAATTTTTCCGGCGGTGTTCGTCGCCGTGTCGCTTGGGTTCATGCTGCATGAACATGTAGAAGCGGTGCCCGCCGCCATTACGCTTTCCTGCGCGGTCCTGGGAATGGTGCTGGTCGTCACACGCGACGGCTGGCTTAGCCTCTTTATGGCGGCGGCGATAGTGCCGGATCTCAATCTTTTGCCGCTGCTGTGCATCGTTATGCTGCCCGCCTGGCTGCTGCTGGCGGGCAAACCGTTGATGATGGCTTCGCGCGACGATAGCTAACCTTCGCCGCCAGCGTTGCGCGCCTCAAGCGCCGCGCTGACGGCGCCGAGCAGCGCAGGCAGGCTCTCTTTCGGCAGCACCACTTCCACCAGGCTCAACTGCGCGGGTTGGCTTAAGCGTTCAAGCACCTCCCGCAACTGCACCGGCTCGCAGACGCGCCAGCTTTGTGCCTGATGACTGACGTCCAGGGCATGCGGCAGCGCCGTCCAGTCCCAGCGGGTAATATCGTTGTAGCGCTGCTCCGCGCCGTGAATGGCGCGCTCAACCGTATAGCCGTCATTGTTAAGGATAATCACGACAGGCTTTTGCCCTTCCCTCAGCATTGAACCCAGTTCCTGAATGGAAAGCTGTGCCGCGCCATCGCCGGTAATCAGTACTACGCGCCGGTTCGGCGAGGCGGTTTGCGCGCCAAAGGCGGCGGGCAGCGCGTAACCGATAGAGCCCCAAAGCGGCTGCACAAGAAACGTCACGCCTGCGGGCAACTGCAGCGCCGCCGCGCCGAAAGCGGCGGTTCCCTGGTCCACGACCACGATGTCGCCGGGGCGGAGGAACCTTTGTATTTCGCACCAGAAAGCAGCCTGGTCCAGCCCCTTTGCCTCTCCCCGCTCGGGGCGGGGCGGTTTGATATCGGGCTGCGGCCAGCGCTGCACATGACGCTTAGAGGCCTGATGCAGGATCTCCACCGCCTGCGCCATCGGTAAGGGACTGAACCATTGGTCGCCGATGCGCGCAGCCTGCGGCTGGATGTCGATAGTCTGGCTGTAAGAGAGCTTTTGGGTAAAGCCGGCGGTAATCGTGTCGGAAAACTGTACGCCCACGCAGATGACTAAATCCGCCTCTTCGATGGCTTCGCGTACGCGGTCCACGCTTGCCGCGCCGCTGTAGGTGCCTGCGAACCCAGGCTGGCTTTCATCCAGCAAGCCTTTGCCCATCAACAGCGAAGCGTGCGGCATCGGCGTATCATCCAGCCATTGCTGTAACGCTTTTTGTTGCCCAAAGCGCTGCGCCAGAAAATCAGCGAGTAGCGCAGGCCGACGACTTTGCGCCAGCCGCTGGTTAACCGCTTCGCTAAAAGCCGCCAGCCTGTTTTCATCGGAAGGAATAGCGGCCTCAGTGAGAACGTTTACAGGAGCAGTGGCAGGCATTTTTGCCACGTCGGCAGGTAACAACACATAAACAGGCCGCCGGGTCGTCAGCATTTCACGGATAACCCGATCGATTTCAGCACAGGCATTTTCCGGCTTCAGCAACGCTTGCGCTGCCGATACTTCGCGTGCAATACGCAGAAAGTGAGAATAGTCGCCATCACCCAGCGTATGGTGCAGACATTCTCCTTTGCGCTGAGCGCCAAGACAGGGCGCGCCAACCACATGTAAAACCGGGACATATTCGGCATAGCTTCCGGCAATGCCGTTAAGCGCGCTGAGTTCGCCGACACCAAAAGTTGTCAGCAACGCCCCTGCGCCCTGACAGCGGGCGTAACCATCTGCTGCATACGCGGCGTTGAGTTCGTTAGCGCATCCGACCCACCTGACCTGTGGGTGGCTAATTACATTATCCAGAAACTGTAAGTTGTAGTCTCCCGGCACGCCGAACAAATGAGAAATGCCGAGGCTTGCCAGCCTGTCGAGAAGATAATCCGCAACGCTGTAATGAGCAGACATAACAGCCATCCTTTTAATAAGGGCCTGATTTGAGTATCGAAGAAGTGTGATCGCTGTCCAGAATGCGGCAGCAATTCAGACTGGAAAGCAGGATTTACGGCGTGCTGCGGTGTAGGCTGATGATCGACCATTTTTGTGTAAACGCATACACTTACTGCAGACCTTCACACTGAGGCTTTCTTCATGGTTTATCAGGCAGATCCGGCTCGTTACCAGACGATGGAATATCGCCGCTGCGGTCGCAGCGGGCTGAAGCTTCCGGCTATTTCTCTTGGCCTTTGGCATAACTTTGGCGATGCCACGCTGCTGGAAACCAGCCGCCAGCTGTTGCGCCGCGCTTTCGATTTGGGCATTACGCATTTTGACCTTGCCAATAACTACGGGCCGCCGCCAGGTTCAGCGGAGAGCAACTTTGGCCGCATTTTACGGGAAGATTTTTTGCCTTATCGGGATGAGTTAATCATCTCTTCGAAGGCGGGATACACCATGTGGGACGGCCCCTACGGCGACTGGGGATCGCGTAAATATCTGCTTTCCAGTCTCGACCAGAGCCTGCAACGTATGGGGC
>Ga0209371_1002357_pt1 | contig 10726 bp, 13 predicted proteins | sample AgamicAtAmrz_FD_187165 | JGI IMG/M metagenome (GOLD analysis project Ga0209371, IMG submission 187165) | Agave microbial communities from Guanajuato, Mexico - At.Am.rz (SPAdes) (version 2) | ecosystem: Host-associated > Plants > Roots > Rhizosphere | place: Guanajato, Mexico | collected 2012-06-07
GTCAACACCCATATGGACGCCATCGCCACGGCGGCGCAGGAGCAGTCGGCCGGGCTTTCCGAGGTCAACACCGCCGTCAACCACATGGATCAGGCCACGCAGCAGAATGCCGCCATGGTCGAGGAAATGAATGCGGCCGGTGCGGGGCTTGCACAGGAATGCACCAACCTCCACGCCCTGCTCGCGCAATTCCAGCTCGGCCAGCAGACCTCGGCATTGCGGGAGACGGCACGGCATATGCAGCGCGCCGCAAGCCCGGTTCACGCGCCCGCCGCACCGGTCGCACCGGTCGCACTGGCGCCGAAGGCCCGCCCCGTTGCTGCCCGCGGCAATGCGGCGCTGGCCGTGAAGGGGGATGAGTGGACGGAGTTTTGAGAACGAACCTCGTGGACTGAACGTGTGGGTGGAGGCTTGGTTATGGGCTCCGTCACCCCGGACTGGATCTGGGGTCCAGCGCGATCAAGTCCTTGATCGCGAAAGACTCTCTTCACGGCGCAGACGCGCCGTGGCTGGATGCCGGATCCAGTCCGGCATGACGGAGGAGAGAGTACGGTTCCTTGTCGTCAACAAGTCGAAGCCCGCCCTCGCAACGGGCGCGAGCTTCACCTTTTCCCCACATCCGGCAGCGCAGCGGCAAGCGCCCGCAGCGGCGCGGTCATGTGTTTGTCGCGCCGCATCGCCAGCGCGATCCGGCGCTCCAGCGGCGGTTCGAGCGAGCGCCATTCGAGCCCGGATGCCGCCCCTTCATGCTCCATCGCCATGCGCGGCACGATGGCAAGGCCAAGGCCCGCGCCTGCGAGCTTCTTGATCGCCTCGACGCTGCCCAGTTCCATGGCGGGCTGCACGGTGCGGCCGCTCGCCGAAAACCATTGATCCACCAGCCGGCGCGTATTGCCGCCTTCGTAAAGCAGCAGCGGCCGCGCCGAAAGCGTCTCGGCGTTGAGCACCGTTGTGTCAGAAACGGAGCCTTGCGGGAAAACCGCGACCAGCTCGTCGAGATGGATATCGCTGATATCGAGGCTGCGGCCGCTGGCGGGCAGGGCCACCACCGCCGCATCGATGGTATTGGCCTCCAGAAGCCGGAGGATGTCGTGGGCATTGCCGGTCTGCACGACGATCTCGATACCGGGCATGGCCTGCCGGATTTTGCCCAGCACCGACGGCAGCAGATAGATGCAGGCGGTGGCTCCCGTGCCGATGCGCAGGCGTCCCGTCACCCCGCTGCGATGCGGCGCAACGGTATCGATGGCATGCGCCACTTCTTCGGCAATCCTTCTTGCATGGATGAGAAAATCGCGCCCCGCCGCCGTCGGCTGCGCGCGCCTGCCGACCCTTTCGATCAGCCGCACGCCGAGCTGTTTTTCAAGCAGCCTTATATGCAGGCTGATGGCCGGCTGCGTCAGCCCGGCCTTGTCGGCGGCGGCGGAAAAACTGCCGAGATCGGCCACATCCATGAAGCTGCGCAGCTGCCGCAGGTCGAGGTCCATCATCAAAGAAAACCTTATCGTTTGTATAAGACAGATAATCTTTATTTTGGCTGCGCCGCAATGCACAATGACGGCGTGAATGATCCGCAGGACAAGAGAATGACCCTTTCCACCGTTTCCAGCCTTACCATCCGCCCTTGCGAAGAGGCGGATATTCCAGCCATTGCCGAAATATACCGGGACGCCGTGCTGCACGGCCGCGCGAGCTTCGAGATCGATCCGCCAAGCGTGGAGACGATGGCCGAGCGCCGCCGCCTTCTGGTGGAGGGTAATTACCCCTACCTCGTCGCCGAATGCGATGGAAAGATAGCCGGATATGCCTATGCCGGCGCCTATCGCCCGCGCCCGGCATATGGCGCGGCGGTGGAGAATTCCGTTTATATCGATCCGGCCATGAAGGGCATGGGCATCGGCCGCAAGCTGCTCGATGCGTTGATAGAGGCGGCGACGGCGCGCGGCTTCCGGCAGATGATCGCCGTCATCGGCGATTCGGCCAACGCCGCCTCGATCGGCGTGCACCGCGCCGCCGGTTTCGAACATGTCGGCACCTTCAAATCCATCGGCTGGAAACATGGCCAATGGCTGGATACGGTGCTGATGCAGCGTGCGCTGGGCGAGGGTGACACCACACCGCGCTTTTGAACGATCAGGGCTTGGTGGAGCCGGGGATTTCCACCTTCAGCGTATCGCCGGCAAGCTCGCTGCCCAGCTCCACGGCCTTGGTCTTCTTGTCGTAGACGCAGATATGGCTGACGGTGGCATCCGCGCCCCCACTCTTCCCGGTGAGTTTGGCCTTGCCGGTGAGGATGGCGAGGCCGTAATTCTCGCTGCCGACCGGATCGACCACGGCCTTCGCGTCCTCGATCATGTCTTTGGCGCCGGCAAGGCAGGCCGTCTGCACGTCCGCGACGAACTCCTTCCAGGCGTCATCCGACGATGCGGCGGCAGGCAAGGTGAGCGACGAGAAGGCCGCAAGGAGGAGGATGGAGCGGGGGATCGGACGGGTCATGGAATTTCCTTCCTGCAATCTCGGCAAAAGCGAACCGATAGGGTGGAAAACGGTACGCCAGGGTTGTGAAACAAATGTGGTGGCGGCCGCAAGGAGAGGAATTTTCTCTTTTGTCGGAACATTTTGATATTTCGCAGGTTGCCCAAACAGAGGTTCGCTCCTATGGTCCGCTCACACGGTTTCTAGGAGCGGTAACCCGCTGCAAAAAGGAGTAAAAACCATGGCCTTCGAACTTCCCGAACTCCCCTACGACTACGACGCGCTTGCACCCTACATGTCGCGCGAGACGCTCGAGTTCCATCACGACAAGCACCACAAGGCATATGTCGACAACGGCAACAAGCTGGCGGCCGAAGCAGGTCTTTCCGACCTGTCGCTCGAAGAAGTCGTGAAGAAGTCCTTTGGCACCAATGCCGGTCTCTTCAACAATGCGGCCCAGCATTACAACCACGTCCATTTCTGGAAGTGGATGAAGAAGGGCGGCGGCGGCAACAAGCTGCCGGGCAAGCTCGAGCAGGCATTCGCCTCCGATCTCGGCGGTTACGACAAGTTCAAGGCCGATTTCATCGCTGCCGGCACCACGCAGTTCGGCTCCGGCTGGGCATGGCTCTCCGTCAAGAACGGCAAGCTTGAAATCTCCAAAACCCCGAACGGCGAAAACCCGCTGGTTCACGGTGCAGAGCCGATCCTCGGCGTCGACGTCTGGGAACACTCCTACTACATCGACTACCGCAACCTGCGTCCGAAGTACCTCGAAGCCTTCGTCGACAACCTCATCAACTGGGACTACGTCCTGGAGCGTTACGAAGCCGCCGCCAGGTAAGGCTTGCGGAACGGATTTTTCGAACACCCGGCCTCTGTGCCGGGTGTTCTGCTTTTGTGATATGGCGATACGGCCTGTCGGGTTTTATTGTCACAAGCCTGTCATCCGCCGGGTTTATCGCGGCGCATCATGACTGAAAAAAACACGCCTCTCTTCTCCTTCGGCATTGTCGCCGATCCCCAATATGCCGATGCCGATCCGCGCCCCGAGATGGGTCGTTATTATGCCGAGAGCCCGAAAAAGCTCGCAGACGCGATCGACGCCTTCAATCGCGAGGAGCTGGCCTTCGTGGTGACGCTCGGCGATATCATCGATCGCGGCTTCGACAATTTCGATGCGATCCTTGCCGTTTACGACGGGCTTCGCCACCGCTCGGTCCTGCTGCCGGGCAATCACGATTTCGCCGTCGCCGCCGAGCATTTGCCGGCTATCCACGCCCGCCTCGGCATGTCCGCCCCCTGGCATGATTTTTCCATCGGCGACATCCGTTTCGTCGTGCTTGACGGCAACGAGATCAGCCTGTTCGCCCCGCCGCCCGGCGATCCGCGTCGGGCGCTCGCCGCAGACCGGCTGAAGCGTCTGGCGGATGCCGGTGCAATCAATGCGCAGGACTGGAACGCCTCGCTCAGCGACGAGCAGTTCGAATGGCTGCGGGCCGTTCTGCAAAAGGCGGATGCGGCGGGCGAAAAAGTGGTCATCCTCTGCCACTATCCTGTCTTTCCCGAAAACGCCCACAATATGTGGGACGCGCCGCGCATTCTAGAACTTCTCGGCTCCCACCCCTCGGTCGTCGCGTGGTTCAATGGCCATAATCACGAGGGCAATTACGGCCTGTTGGGCAATACCCACTTCGTGAATTTCAAGGGCATGGTCGATACGCCCGACCAGAACACCTTCGCCATCGCCGATGTCTTTGCTGACAGAATCGTCATTCGCGGTTTCGGGCGCGAGGAGGATCGCCTGCTGGAGTATTTGCAGCAGAACGCTGCCGTGCTTTGAGGCCAGACGACCCCCGCCCTCATTCCTGTGCTCGTCACAGGAATCCAGCCAGCCCAAGTCCTTGGGCTGAAAAGAGTCCTCTCGCCGCGCAGACGCGCGTCGACTGGATTCCTGTGACAAGCACAGGAATGAGGGCGGAGAGGGGTGTTCCGACACATAACAAGGGCTGCGCGCTGCACTAGATTCTGTTTCCCAACTGGTTGCTCTGCCAGCCGCTCATCCACAATTGCCGCAGCTTTTCGCCTTCCAGCTTGAAGAAACTGCCGGTGGCATCGCAGCTCAGCACCCGGTCCGAGCGGAAATTGCGGATCGCCTGCCGCAATTCGCACCAGGCGACGATATTCACCGTCTCCGAATAATAGATCACCGCAATCGGCCGAACCCGCCGCTGCGTTTCCGCGCCGGCCTCATCGCGATAGGTGATCTCCAGCTTCTCCTCGTCGCGCACAGCCCGCCGGACCGTCGCAAGATCGACGCCGGCGGGGGAGGGCGCGATGCTGCCCCAGGCGTGCAGGGCATTGGCGGAGAGGGTTTTCGACAGGGGTTCGGGCAGGGAGGCGGCGATCTTGTCGCTGACCTGCCTTGCCGCCTGCCGCAACCCGCTATCGCCGGTGCGGGCGACCATGGCGAGCGCCAGCACGATCGCCTCCGTCTCTTCGATGGAAAACATCAGCGGCGGCAGATTGAAGCCGGGACGCAGGATATAACCGACGCCGCGTTCGCCTTCGATGGGCACGCGCATGGTCTGAAGCGCTGCTATGTCGCGATAGACCGAGCGCACCGTCACCTCCAGCGCCTCGGCAATCGTCTGCGCGGTGACAGGCCTGCGCGCCACCCGCAGGATCTGGATGATCTCGAACAGTCTCGACGCCTTGCGCATTGCCGTTCTCCCGGTGGATTTCCCCACGCAACTGACACAACGCTGTCAGTTGGCTTTTCCTATAAACGGAGAAACACATTGAGAAACATGGGATTTCCCGAATGTGTCGTGAACCGTTTTGGGAGATACTGACATGAGCTACGCCGAAAATCTCTGGCTTTTCTTTCTGGTCCTGTTCGGCATCATCATCCTGCCGGGCATGGATATGCTGTTCGTGCTGGCAAGCGCGCTGACGGGCGGCAAGAGAACGGGTCTTTCCGCCGCAAGCGGCATGAGCGCCGGCGGCATCGTGCATTCGCTTTATGGCGCCCTGGGGGTCGGCATGTTGGCCGCCTGGATGCCGTCGCTGTTCCTGCCGCTTCTGGTTTTCGGCGCCGCCTATATGATCTGGATCGGCATCGGCCTGATGCGCAGCGCGATTGTCGTGAATGGCGATGAGGCGCAGGCGAGCGCTTCGGTCAGAAAGGCCTTCTGGCGGGCGGTGCTGACCTGCCTTTCCAATCCGAAGGCCTATCTGTTCATGATGGCGATCTATCCGCAATTTCTCAAACCGGCCTATGGCCCGATCTGGATGCAGGGGCTGGTGATGGGCGCGATGGTGGCGGTCACGCAGTTCACGGTCTATGGCGCGCTGGCGCTGACGGCGGATAAAAGCCGGGCATGGCTGGTTTCTTCGCCCGCCGCCACGATCTTCATCGGCCGCGCCGCCGGTTTCATGCTGATTGCCGCAGCGCTGCTGACACTGTGGGAGGCCCTGTCTTAGGCTTCTGTTTTCACGATGGAATTCACCGCAATGTGACTTCTTTTCGCCATCCGGAAAGGGCATCCTCGCGCCGTTCCATCAAGCGTCCGGTGTCCCGGCCGGAATCAAGGAGAGTTGCATGAAACTGAAAACCATCACCGCGGCCATGCTGTTCGGCTGTCTTTGCGCCGGAGCGGTCTACGCTGCCGGCGAAGTCGAAAAACGTGAAGGCATGATGAAGCAGATCGGTGGGGCCATGGGTTCGCTCGCCGCCATCTCCAAGGGCGAAAAGCCCTTTGACGCCGATACCGTCAAGACTGCCGTAACCACCATCGGCACCAATGCGAAGGCTTTCCCGGACCAGTTCCCCGCCGGCACTGAGACCGGCAGTGCGGCGGCCCCCGCCATCTGGGAAAATTTCGACGACTTCAAGGCCAAGGCCGCCAAGCTCGGCACGGATGCGGACATGGTTCTCGCCAATCTCCCCACCGATCAGGCGGGCGTCGCCACCGCCATGAAGACGCTCGGCGCCGATTGCGGCACCTGCCACCAGACCTATCGTCTGAAGAAGTAATCGCAGCACTTTGGAAACGCCGCTTCCCGGCGGCGTTTTCTCAGGCACGAAAGACATCTGACCGGGTCAGGTGAGAATGGGGAGAGGGGCATGTCCTCCATCTGGACGAAACTCGCGGGCGGAGCCGTCGTCGCGGCCATTGCGGGCTACGGCATATTCGCCTGGGTTACGGCGCCTGAGCGGCAGGCGCCCAGCCACTGGGTCAGCCTGGGCGAACCGGATCTGGCCAATGGCGAAACGCTGTTCTGGGCGGGCGGCTGCGCAAGCTGTCATGCCGCACCCGATGCGAAAGGCGAGGCGCTGTTGACGCTTTCGGGCGGGCAGGCGCTGAAAAGCCCGTTCGGCACCTTCCATATCCCCAATATTTCTTCCGATCCGCAGCATGGCATCGGCGGCTGGACGCTGGCGGAATTCGGCGATGCGATGACGCGCGGTGTGGGCAGGAACGGCGAACATCTCTACCCGTCCTTTCCCTATGCCTCCTATGCCCGCATGACGCAGAAGGACATCAACGATCTCTTCGGTTATCTGAAAGCCCTGCCGGCCAGCCAGAACGATGCGCCGGATCACGAGTTGCCGTTCCCCTTCAATCTGCGCATGGCGCTGGGCGGCTGGAAATTCCTTTACTTCGACCCCTCGGCACGGCCCCGCGTGGAGCTTGCCAATGCCAATGCCGAATTGCTGCGCGGCCAATATCTGGTGGAAGGGCCGGGCCATTGCGGCGAATGCCACACGCCGCGCAACGCGCTTGGCGGTTTCGTGAAAGACAAGTGGCTGGCCGGCGGGCCCAACCCGGAAGGCGAGGGCCGCATTCCCGACATTACCCCCGGCTCGCAAAGCATCGGCAGCTGGGCCGAGGCCGATATTGCCAGCTATCTGGAAAACGGGTTTACCCCGGAATTCGACAGCGTCGGCGGCTCCATGGTCAAGGTGCAGCAGAACATGGCGCATCTGACGGCCGAAGACCGCGATGCGATTGCCGCCTATCTGAAGGCCATACCGTCGCGGTAACCCTCGGCCGTCATGCCGGACTAGATCCGGCATCCAGCCACGGCGCGTCTGCGCCGTGAGACGAGTCTCTTGCGATCAAGGACTTGAGCGCGCTGGACCCCGGATCTAGTCCGGGGTGACGGAGGTGGAGACGACGGCGTGCAGTTCGAAATCAGGCCCACCATTGACTCCCGACCCCGCCCATCGGATAACAATCCTGTGATGGTTCCTTCCGGGCGTTCCGGAAGGTGAAAAGGGAACACGATAGGGAGAACTCCTCATTCGTGGCTGCCCCCGCAACTGTGAGCGGAGAGCCTGAAACGAAATGCCACTGGCAAGCCATCTCGCCGGGACCCCAGGGTTTCCAGAGAGGGTGACGCCGGGAAGGTGTTTCAGGTTTTGACCCGTAAGCCAGGAGACCTGCCATCGCGGAAATATCCATGCCGGCGGGGTGTCCGGAAGAGCGGAATTTCAGGGTGGTGGGATCAACGCCTCCCTGTGTCAGTCTCGTATCCCCGTGGTGAAGTGTATCGTAGCGGCTCGACGGCCTTTTGCCGTCCGGCCGCGTCCAAAGGCGCGGGGTCGCGTCGGAGAGGGGTCACCATGTCCATCAACCAGAATACGGCCAACGCCGCCGTTTCCGCAAAAACAACCAGCTTCGCGCAATCGCTGACGGCGATCGTGCTTGGCCTGTTCGTTGTCGGTTTTGTCGGCTTTTCCCATGTGGAAGCCGTTCACAATGCCGCGCATGACACGCGTCATGCCAACGCCTTCCCCTGCCATTGAGGGGAAACGGCATGTCGTCTTTTCGCAATATCGTCTTTACCGCCGTTCTCGCCGGCATTCTTGGCGGTTTCACCGTCTCGGCCATGCAGGCTGTCGGTACCACGCCGCTCATCCTCCAGGCGGAAACCTATGAAAGCGCGGGCGAAGCGCCCCACAGCCATGATGCGCCGGCGCCCGGTGCTGCCGTTCCCGCCCATGAGCATAACGATGAAGCCTGGGCTCCGGCCGATGGCTTCGAGCGCACCGCCTATACGGTTGCCGCCAATGTGCTGACCGCCATCGGTTATGCGCTGGTGCTGACCGGCCTCATTTCGCTGCGTGGCACGAATGGCGGCTGGCGTGAAGGCCTTCTCTGGGGCGTTGCCGGTTTTGCCGCCGTCATGCTGGCCCCGATGATCGGCCTGCCGCCGGAACTGCCGGGCAGCCCGGCCGCCGCACTTGAGGCGCGGCAGATCTGGTGGCTTGCGACGGTTGCCGCAACCGCGGGCGGCATTGCGCTGATCGCCTTCCGCCGCGAACCCTGGGCCATCGTATTGGCGCTGGTGCTGATCGTCGCGCCGCATGTGGTCGGCGCACCCCTGCCGCCGGAAGGCGAACATGCGCTGGCGCCGCTGCCGCTGGAGCGCCAGTTCGTCGTCGCCGCCACCATCACGAGCTTCGTTTTCTGGGCTTTGCTCGGAACATTGAGCGCGTTTTTCCTGAAGCGCTTCCAGTCGGCTTGAGACTATGCAGGACGCAGCGGAATGGAGTGAGGAACTCGATGCGCTGCGTTTTGCCGTTCCCGGTCACGGCGCTTTCTGCGCCGTGCACCGTCTTGCCTTCAAGGCTGTCCTTGGGGCGGCCCCGGATCGGGAGGCGGCTCTCGCCTGTTTTCATGAACACGAGGCCGCTTTTATCGCTGCGGCGCTCAGCAAGATAAAACGCTCGAATTTACCCGCTGGCCGCAGCCTGCATCTGAACAGCCGCGATATTCGCCGTGCGATTGCCGGGGAGGGCGAGGAGCCAGCGGCGCGCATATGCCGGGTGCTGGATCGGCGATAGTCCTCGCTGTTCTCACCGCCGTCATCCCGGCCTTGAGCCGGGATCCAGCCAGCCCAAGTCCTTGGGCTGAAAGGACTCTTTTCGCCGCGCAAACGCGTGCCGGCTGGATTCCGGCTCAAGGCCGGAATGACGGTGAGTGCAAACAACCGAGACGGCTATGCCTCAGCGATGCTCCGCCGCAAAAACCTGAAGTTCCGCCTCGGCTTCCGGACCAAAGAGGCCGAGGTGTTTCAGGATTTCCACAGCGAAACTGACCGGCGCGCTGCCGGCGGCCGTGATGATGCCGCGATCGCTAACCGCTTTCGGCTGGTCGCGGTAAAGCGCCTCGCCGCTATAGACGGCATAAGCCTTGTGGGACGCCAGCGAATTGCCGGTATGGGCGACATCGTTCAGGACGCCCGTGCCGCCGAGCGCGCTTGCCGCCGCGCAGATGCCGGCAACCAGCCGGTCCCTGTCGCGAAACCGGTGCACCAGCCCGCCAAGATCGACAGCGGTTCCCTTTTCCCAGCTCAAACCGCCGGGAATGACCAGCGCGTCGATGCTGGCCGGATCAAGCGCACCATAGGACGTGTCAGGCGTCACATTCAGCCCGCCCATGGACGTCACCGGCCCGCCATCAGGGGTAGCGTAGACGATCTCGACGCCGAGATAGCTGCGGGCTGCGGCAGCAAGCAGCGCCGGTTCCCAGTCCGCAAAATCCTGCGCCAGCGCAATGGCGATCCGTGTCATGGCCGTCTCCGTGGTTTTTAATCAGGCGATGGACTGCATGTAGCGCATGCCGGTAACCGGCCGGGGCGCGAAATCCATGTTTTCGTAGAAACGATGCGCCGCGACATTGCCGGTCGTGGCGCTGACGGAAAGATAGTCGCAGCCGAGGCGCTTGGCGATATCGCGGGCGCGGGAAACCAGATGCTGGCCGGTGCCATGGCCGCGATGCCCGTCACGCACGAAGAGATGATGCAGCTCAAGCCCGCGCCGGCCTTCCTGCGCCCTGTAGAGCGGCAGAAGCAGGGCGTAACCGATCAGCGCGCCATCGGCTTCGGCGACCAGCCCATGCACCCAGGGCAGCGGGCCGAACAGGTCGCGTTCCAGTTTCGCCGGCGTGATCGCCGCCGCATCGCCGTGGTAGGAGGCAAGCAGCGTGATCATCTCGTTGAGTTCCGGCAAATCCGTCTTGCGTGCGCCACGAATGATGACGACGGGCGGTCTTTCCAGTGTAAGGGAGCTATCTTCGGTCATTTTTTCGGTCCTTTGGTCTTATCGGTGCCGTCAGGACGCTTGAGAAACAACAAAGCCGCCTGACGGCGGCTTGTTGACAATATGATCTGTCGAGCCGCCCTTAGAGGTAGGCCCAAAAGTACGAGCAGGAGATGGGTGCGCGTTCGTTGATCATGG
>Ga0209371_1002358_pt1 | contig 10723 bp, 8 predicted proteins | sample AgamicAtAmrz_FD_187165 | JGI IMG/M metagenome (GOLD analysis project Ga0209371, IMG submission 187165) | Agave microbial communities from Guanajuato, Mexico - At.Am.rz (SPAdes) (version 2) | ecosystem: Host-associated > Plants > Roots > Rhizosphere | place: Guanajato, Mexico | collected 2012-06-07
CGTCGACATAATGATCCTCGGAGCGGCGGATAGCGATGCCCTGCAGACGGGATTGGGCGACGAAATCGGGGGGATAGACGCGACCACTATGAGGCGAGCTGTAGACAAACGGTATCGTCTGGGAGGCTGGCTCCAATACCTCGAAAATCTCGAAACTGCGCATTTCCGCGGACATCAACGTCTTTACCATGTCAACAACTTGTCGCAGTAATCATGTTGCCAGTTGCATGACCGCAAGTCCATAGTAACTTGAGCGAAATGGCCTTAATCCAAAACACCGTATTCGGAATCTCGGATGCCCGGTCAGCGAAAACGCAGGACGTTTTCGTGGAATGCACTCGTGCTTCGAACAAATGCTGGAATGGCGCGTTTTGGCTGACCATTCACGGCTTGTTTACGGCGTCGCGGTACCCTAAACGCTGGACGAGTCCAACAAGACAAAATTGATTAGCGATAGAGATGATGACCCAGAAGATACTTCTTGCCGAAGACGACAACGACATGCGTCGCTTTCTCGTGAAGGCACTCGAAAAAGCCGGCTACAAGGTCTTGTCCTTTGACAATGGAGCCAGCGCTTACGACCGGCTGCGCGAAGAGCCGTTCTCGCTGCTTTTGACTGACATCGTCATGCCCGAGATGGACGGCATCGAGCTGGCGCGGCGCGCCACCGAACTCGATCCCGATCTGAAGGTGATGTTCATCACCGGCTTTGCCGCCGTCGCCTTGAACCCCGATTCGAAGGCGCCGAAGGATGCAAAAGTCCTTTCCAAGCCTTTCCACCTCCGCGAGCTGGTCGACGAGGTCAACAAACTCCTTGCCGCGTAAGGCTTTTGGCGGCCACGTCACAAAACCGAAAAAAAGCCTATTGACGGCAACTAAGGTTTTGTGATCTATGCGCCGCCATCGGATGGGCGTGTAGCTCAGCGGGAGAGCACTACGTTGACATCGTAGGGGTCACAGGTTCAATCCCTGTCACGCCCACCATCCTAATTCGCTGAAAAGCAAGGCCTTTCGAGAAATCGAAAGGCCTTTTTCATTTCCTGTCGTTTGGCTATGCCTGCGTATGTCGCGGAAGTTTTGCATTGGCAAAATGTTTCGCCAGGCCACGACCGTTCGACGGTCAGCGATCCAGAATATGCCGCAGCACCGCCGTCGTCGGGTAGGCATAGACGCCACGATCGACGAAGCCCTGGCGGTAGAGGCAATCCCTGAGAGCCAGCCAGTAGAGCGTGCTGTTCGCATCCGGCGATCCACGCCGCCAGGAATAGGCTTCGGGCTCGCAATGATTGAGAGCCCTGTCGTATCTTGCCAGCACCACCGGATCGCTGTCGGCGCGAATGCCGCCATGGTAGGTCTGGTAATTCGAAGGCGCCTCACCGGCAGAGACGCATGCCAAGCTCAAAATCGCTCCCAGCGCTAACATCATTCTCATGTGCTTCGATCTCCAACTAGAGCAATTCCAGGAAAAGTGCGAAGCGGTTTTCCGTCCGGAATTGCGAAAAACAAAAGATAGGGCGGGTCAGAGATCCCATGAAAAGCTGAACCGCCTGAGCCGCGTCTCGAAAAATTCGAGCGCAGGTCGAGAATAGTAGTCTTTTGAAAGATAGCCAATCACATGCTGCTGTTCGCTGCGATTACGAGTTGAACGGAGCCTGCGACACAAGTTCCCGCCACAAGCCGCTTGACTTCCGGCCACGCCGTCATCCTACTGTCATATCAGCGCATCGATCATACGGGAGGACGAGATGACGGTGGTGAAGCGGCAGTTCTATAAGAACCACAAGCCCAACGGCGATGAATATATGTTTCACCTCGCCCGCGACACCGAAAGCGGCGAGGTCTACGTCATCCGCCAGGCGGATTATGTCGTCGACGGCGGCAGCGAGAAGAGCATGACCCTTTATGAATTCCTGGCCGGTGGCGGCAATCGCCAGAATGCCCTGCTGCAGTTGATCGGCTCGCTCGTTCCGGAATCGGCGCAGCAACATTAACGCACTTCGCGCAGGGACAGCGGACCGCCTTGCGATAGCGAGAGGTGTGAGGTCAGACGCGAAATCGCCCAGCGTGAATCCGGTCGATTTCAGCGGTCTTCGGGTTTGCGCCCTGCTTCGGGTTGACTGCCACATTTGGATCGGCAAATTTGCAAGGGCTTGAAAGGAGCCCCTCTTATGCGATTCGCAGGCATTGCTTTTGGATTGGCCGTCTTGGCCACAACCTCGGCCGGCGCAGCGGATGATTTCCCATCGAAAGGCGTCACCGTCGTTAGCGGAAAATGCTCCAAGCTCGTGGTCGGCAAGCTCGATGCCTCCAAGGGATGCAAGGCCGAAATCGCGAGCGTTACCGGACCCGATGGATCCGTGACCTTCATCTTCACGTCCGGCGGCAAGATGCTTGGCTTCCAAGGCAACGGCAAGGGCATCAAGGCAGGCAGCCAGAAGGGGACGGCACAGTTGCCGATCGACGTCATCTCGACCGGTGCCGGTGGCAAGATATCGGGTCAGGTCGAAGCCAAGGGCGCCTGCACCTTCGCCAATCCCTATAGCGGCAAGCCGATCGCCATCGAATGCTCGGCGAAATCGACCGAGATGAGCTTCAACGGCAGCTTTACTTCCGACGGCAAGACGCCTCGACACAAGTAGTCGTCATCGTCGCGCCGCCGTCGTCGTTAGTGCGGCAGCGCATTTTTCTGTTTTCTGCCATGATTGGCATCGGCCGGCGCCTCGCGCGACAGGTCTGCGCCGTTGACGTGTGCAGGAACGTGCACATCCTCGTGGGTGACGGGATGCAGAGTAAGATCCACCTGATGCGGCGGCAGGACCTGAGCTTGGCGCAGTGTATTCGGCCGTGCCTTTTTCTGCCGTTCCGTCAGTTCCGGTTTTTGCATTTGCGACTTATGGTGAATGGGTGTCGGGCTCATCGGAGCTTCTCCTGTCTGTCGCTGTTGTCGGGATAACGATTCGCCTGCGATTTGAAGAGGCGCGCGGCACAAGACCACTTGATGGGCAAACGCGGGTCCTCTCTGTTTGGTTCCCCAAATTTTTCATTGTCAAGGGCAGTTGCTGTCGCCACGATTTCAACTCTTGACCTGCATCGCAACTTCACTAACTATGGAGCATCTCCGCGCCTCCCTGACATCGGCGACGGATTGAACTTTGGTGCCGGGCCCCTCTGGCGAGAGTTTTCACGGCGCTCTCGCGATGTCGGTACCGCCTGCAGATGAGCCGGCGGACTTCGTTCCATGATCAGCTTGACCATGCCTCACCCGCATGCCGTCTTCGGTATGCGGCTATGCGCGCAATCCGGATGGATTCACTCCCTTTGCGGCGAGGCGCGCCTATGAGCTCGCGCACCGCTTCAAAATCCGTACTCGGCTATTTCGGCTGGGCTTTTGCCGTTACCGTCGGCGGCCTTGCACTCGGTGCTCTGCTCGGCTGGAACACCACCGGCACCTTCAGCGGTCTTGCCACGGCCTTCTTCATCTGTGCCGTGTTGGCCGTGCTCGAAATCTCGCTTTCCTTCGACAATGCTATCGTCAATGCCAACAAGCTGAAGGAGATGACGCCGGTCTGGCAGCATCGCTTCCTGACCTGGGGCATCATCATCGCCGTCTTCGGCATGCGGATCATCTTTCCGCTGGCGATCGTCGCCATCGCTGCCTGGATCAATCCATGGGAAGCGCTGCAGCTCGCCGCCGCCAGGCCCGAGCAATATGCAGAGATCATGCAGGCGGCACATCTGCCGATCGCCGCCTTCGGCGGCACCTTCCTGATGATGGTGGGTCTGACCTATTTCTTCAATCACGAAAAGGACGTGCACTGGATCAGCTTCATCGAGAAGCGGATGGCGCATTTCGCCACGGTCAAGGGCGTCGAGATCGCCTTCGTGCTGATCATGGTCCTCATCTTCACTTCCGTGCTCGACGGTGACGACGCCACGATCTTCCTGCACGCCTCGATCTACGGCCTCCTGACCTTCCTGCTCGTGGAGGTTCTGGCCGGTTTCCTCGATGCCTCGCAAAGAACGATGAGCGCGGCGGCAAAGGGTGGCTTCGGCGCTTTCCTCTATCTCGAAATCCTCGATGCCAGCTTCTCCTTCGACGGCGTCATCGGCGCCTTCGCCCTCACCCAGAACCTCTTCATCATCGCGATCGGCCTCGGCATCGGCGCCATGTACGTCCGCTCGATGACGATCATGCTGGTGGAGAAAGGCACGCTGGCCCACTATCGCTACCTCGAACATGGCGCCTTCTACGCCATCCTGATCCTTTCGGTGATCATGTACGTGCAGACGCTGACGCATATTCCGGAAGTCATCACCGGCCTTGGCGGCGCGGCCCTGATCGGCATCTCGCTCTGGTCCTCGATCCGGTACAACAGGCGCAATGGTCTCGACCATGCGCCGGTGCACGATGAAGAGCACGACAGGGCGGAAGCTTGACCTTCGACATGACGACGATCATCGCCGTAGCCTCGCTGGCCTAAGGCGGATCCTGAGGGCAGAATCGCACCTATCGATTCTGCCTGTCTCCCCCGCCTTCGGAAAGGCGCGTGCAGCGGACTTTCATCGGGATTTCCGCGCCGAGATCGCCGAATGTTTACGCTACTGGCATATTAGCGCTAGCGTTTTGCCAAAAAATATCGCAATGGCGATTAACGTTGTCGAAGGAGCATGGCGGGAAGCGCAACGGTTGCGCTCTTGACGTCGGCTCTCGGTTGGAGTGTCCAGGAGAGGCAGAGTATGGCAGCAAAGATCGTTCCGGTGATCATGGCAGGGGGCAAGGGTACGCGGTTGTGGCCGCTGTCGCGCGCTTCCGCCCCGAAGCAATTCATCCAGTTCATCGGCGACAAGACGCTGTTCCAGAACACTTTGGAGCGGGTGGCCGATCCCGAGCTCTATGAATCGCCGATCGTTCTCACCAATGAGGAATTCCGCTTCCTCGTCGCAGAGCAGGCCCGCGAACTCGACCTTAAGCTCGCCGCCGTGCTGCTGGAGCCGATCGCCCGCAATACTGCCGCTGCAGTTGCCGCCGCCGCTGCGCTCGTCACCGAGCTTTTCGGCAAGGACTCGATCATGCATGTCCTCGGCTCCGATTATGAGATCGATGCCAATACCACCTATTACGATTGCGTGCGCCTGGCTCGCGACACGGCGCTGCAGGGCAAGCTCGTCACCTTCGGCATCAAGCCGACGGAACCGGCGACCGGCTATGGCTATATCGAAAGCGGCAAGGCGCTCTCGACCGGCGCCCATGCCGTCAAGCGTTTTGTCGAAAAGCCTGCCTTGGACAAGGCCCAGGAGATGGTTGCCAGTGGCCAATTCTACTGGAACTCCGGCATGTTCATGTTCTCGGCCGCCCAGCTTCTCGCTGAGATGAAGGAATTTGCGCCTGACGTCGAAAAGGCTGCCAGCAAGGCCGTCTCCAAATCAACGCGCGACCTCGATTTTACCCGCCTCGACGCCGACAATTTCTCCAAGAGCCCGGACATCTCCATCGACTACGCGCTTATGGAAAAGACGGCCAACGCCGCCGTCGTTCCCTCGCCCTTCACCTGGTCCGATCTCGGCAGCTGGGATGCGGTCTGGAAAGTTGGAAGCCGTGACGAAAGCGGCAACGTGTCGGCGGGCGCCACGACGCTGGTCAACACCAAGAATTCGCTCGTCATGTCGCATAGTCTGCATGTTGCCGTGCAGGGCCTTGAGGACGTCGCCGTCATCGCCAGCGAAGACGCCGTCTATGTCGGCCACCTCAAGGATAGCCAGGAAGTCGGCAAGCTCGTCAAGCTGCTGGCGAGCGAGAAGAAGACCGCGAAGCTCACCGAAACGCACCCGACCTCTTACCGCCCATGGGGCGGCTATACCTCCGTGCTGAACGGCGAGCGCTTCCAGGTGAAGCGCATTTTCGTGCTGCCGGGCAAGAAGCTGTCGCTGCAGAAGCATCACCACCGCTCCGAGCACTGGATCGTCGTCAAGGGCACGGCCGAAGTGACGGTCGGCGAAAACGTGCAGATGCTGCGCGAAAACGAATCGATCTATATCCCGCTCGGCGAAGTGCATCGTCTGTCCAACCCGGGCAAGATCCTGCTGGAGCTCATCGAAGTGCAGACCGGCTCCTATCTCGGCGAGGACGATATCATCCGCCTGGTCGACGAGTTCGGCAGAAGCTGAGCGCAGGCAAACAGATCAAGATTTCAGAACGGCGGGCAAAAGCTCGCCGTTTTTGTTTTGGAGTTACATGGCAGGACTTTCCGAAGCGCCGGGAGACACCTTGCTTTCTTTCGCTGCATTGCACACACTGCCCCGCGGGAACAGCAATCACCGCACAACGATGCGGGCTAGGCGAAGAGACATATGGCGATCAAGGCGAGCATCTATCATCTCACCCATTACAAATACGACAATCCGGTCCGCCTCGGCCCCCAGATCATCCGCCTGAAACCCGCCTCCCATTCCAAGACGCGCGTGCTGAGCCATTCGCTGAAGGTCACGCCGTCAAATCATTTCGTGAACCTGCAGCAGGACCCCTACGGCAACTATCTCGCCCGCTTCGTCTTTCCCGATCCGGTCACCGAGCTGAAGATCGAAGTCGATCTGGTCGCCGACATGACGGTCTACAATCCCTTTGACTTCTTCGTCGAAGAGGAAGCGACGAAATGGCCCTTCGACTATCCCGAGACCATCCGCGAGGATCTGTCGATCTATATGAAGCCGGAGGAGCCTGGTCTCCGGCTGAAAGCCTTCCTCGCCACGCTCGACCGCTCGGAGCAAAAGACCGTCGACATGGTCGTCGGCCTCAACACGCGCCTGCAGCAGGAAATCGGCTATGTCATCCGCATGGAAGCCGGCGTCCAGACGCCTGAGGAAACATTGGAAAAGGCGAAAGGCTCCTGTCGCGATACGAGCTGGCTGCTCGTTCAGGTGCTGCGTCATCTCGGCCTCGCCGCCCGCTTCGTCTCCGGCTACCTCATCCAGCTCACGCCGGACCTGAAGGCGCTCGACGGCCCCTCCGGCACAGAGGTCGACTTCACCGACCTGCATGCCTGGGCGGAAGTCTATCTTCCCGGCGCCGGCTGGGTGGGCCTCGATCCGACCTCGGGCCTTCTGACGGGCGAGAGCCATATTCCGCTGGCCGCCACGCCGCATTACCGCAATGCCGCACCGATCTCGGGCGGCTATTTCGGCGAGGCCAAGACCGAATTCGACTTCGACATGAAGGTCGCCCGCGTCGCCGAGCATCCGCGCATCACCAAACCCTTCTCGGACGAAAGCTGGGATGCCTTGAACGAACTCGGCGAAAAGGTTGACGCGATCCTCAAGGAAGATGACGTGCGCCTGACCATGGGCGGCGAGCCGACTTTCGTGTCGATCGACGATTTCCAGTCAGAGGAATGGAATACGGCGGCTGTAGGCCCGACCAAGCGTGAAAAAGCCGACACGCTGATCCGCCGCCTGCGAGAACGCTTCGCACCGAACGGCTTCCTGCATTACGGCCAGGGCAAGTGGTATCCAGGCGAAAGCCTGCCGCGCTGGACCTTCTCCCTCTATTGGCGGCGCGATGGCCGGCCGATCTGGTCGAATCCCGATCTGATCGCCAATGAGGGCCGCAACTACAGCGTCACCGAAGACGATGCCGGCCGACTGCTGACGGCGATCGCCGGCGAACTCGACATAGAACCGGATTATGTGGAGCCCGCCTTCGAGGACCCCGCCGAATGGCTGGTCAAGGAAGCGAACCTGCCCGAGAATGTCGATCCCTCCAATTCGAAGCTGAAGGATCCGGAAGAGCGTTCGCGCATGGCCCGCGTCTTCGAACGCGGCTTGACTCGGCCAACAGGCTATATCCTCCCGATTCAGGCATGGAATGCGCGCGCCAGCGGCCGCCGCTGGACGAGCGAGAAGTGGCGTACGCGCCGCGGGCGCATCTTCCTGACGCCCGGTGACAGTCCGGTCGGCTACCGCCTGCCACTGAATTCACTCGGCTGGATACCGGCGTCGCAATATCCCTACATCAACCCGATGGACCCGACGATCCCGCGCGAAGCGCTGCCGGATTACAATGAAGACAAGGGCCGGCCGCTGCAGGCTGCCCATTTCCAGCCCTTCACCGGCCAGCAGCCGATCATGCCGCAATCCCTCGACGAGATCGGCGGCTATGTGCGCACCGCCATCAGCGTCGAGCCGCGCGACGGGCGCCTCTGCATCTTCATGCCACCGACGGTCAGCGTCGAGGACTACCTCGATCTCGTCGCCTCGGCCGAACGTGCGGCCGCGGCCCTCAACCTTCCGGTCCATATCGAGGGCTATCCGCCGCCGCAGGACGAACGCATCAATGTCATCCGTGTTGCCCCCGATCCCGGCGTGATCGAAGTCAACATCCATCCGGCATCGAGCTGGAAGGAAGCCGTCGATATCACCACCGCGGTTTACGAAGAGGCACGCGCCAGCCGGCTCGGCACCGACAAGTTCATGATTGACGGCCGCCACACCGGCACCGGCGGCGGCAATCACGTGGTCGTCGGCGGCCGCAATACCATGGACAGCCCGTTCCTGCGCCGTCCCGACCTGTTGAAGAGCCTGGTGCTGCATTGGCAGCGCCATCCCTCGCTCTCCTATCTCTTTTCCGGCATGTTCATCGGTCCGACCAGCCAGGCGCCGCGCATCGACGAAGCCCGCCATGACAGCCTCTACGAACTGGAAATTGCGCTGGCCCAGGTCCCGGCGCCCGGTCGCGGCATCCAGCCGCTTCCGTGGCTCGTCGACCGCCTCTTCCGCAATCTCCTGACCGATGTCACCGGCAACACGCACCGCTCGGAAATCTGCATCGACAAACTGTTTTCGCCGGATGGACCGACGGGACGCCTCGGCCTCGTCGAATTCCGCGGCTTCGAAATGCCGCCGAATGCCCGCATGAGCCTTGCGCAGCAATTGCTGGTGCGCGCACTGATCGCCCGCTTCTGGCGCAACCCGATCGATGGCAAGTTCGTGCGCTGGGGCACGACGCTGCATGATCGGTTCATGCTACCGTATTATATCTGGCAGGATTTCCTCGACGTCCTCAGCGATCTTCGCGAAAACGGTTTCAACCTCAGACCGGAATGGTTCCAAGCGCAGCTCGAATTCCGCTTCCCTTTCTGCGGCGAAGTCGAATACGAGGGCTGCAAGCTGGAGCTGCGCCAGGCGCTGGAACCATGGCACGTCATGGGCGAAGAAGGCGCGATCGGCGGCACCGTGCGCTATGTCGATTCGTCGGTCGAGCGCCTGCAAGTGCGGTTCGAAACCGCTAATCCCTCCCGCTATACGGTGACCTGCAATGGCCGTCCCGTACCGCTGACGCCGACTGGAATGGCAGGCGTCTCGGTCGCCGGTGTGCGCTACAAGGCATGGCACCCAGCCTCGGGCCTGCACCCGGTTCTGCCCATCGATACGCCGCTGACCTTCGATATCTACGATACATGGTCACGCCGCTCGATCGGCGGCTGCATCTACCATGTTGCCCATCCGGGCGGGCGCAACTACGACACCTTCCCCGTCAATGGCAACGAGGCGGAAGCGCGACGTCTTGCGCGTTTCGAGCCTTGGGGGCATACAGCAGGTGGCTATGCCGTAAGACCGGAGACTGCATCGGTGGAATTCCCGCTGACGCTCGACCTCAGGCGTCCGGCGGGAATTTAAGACGAGACTGAGCATGGGTAGAAAACCGGCGACGGAACGACGGGATGAGGTGAAGACCGGCACTGCCAAGGCGCCGGCCTTTGCCTATCGTCCCCTGCCCGGCGTCGCCGACGAAATGGTCGACAACAAAGGTGCCGTCCGCCCGGTTTGGCAGAACTTTCTGTCAGCGCTCTCGCGCCTATCGGAAGAGGAACTGACCGAGCGCTTCGCCCGCGCCGACCGCTATTTGCGCGATGCCGGCGTCTTCTATCGCGCCTATGGAACGGCGGGAGTCAGCGAGCGCAATTGGCCGATCTCCCATATTCCCGTACTCATCGACGAGCGCGAATGGCAGGCTCTCTCCGAAGGCCTGCAGCAGCGCGCCGACCTTTTGGAATCGATCATCGCCGATATCTATGGCGACAATCGGCTCGTGAACGAAGGGCTTTTGCCACCGGCGCTGATTGCCGGCAATCCGGAATTCCTGCGCCCGCTTGTCGGCGTCAAGCCAGCAAGCGGCCACTACCTGCATTTCCTGGCTTTCGAAGTCGGCCGCGGTCCTGACGGGAACTGGTGGGTGCTGGCTGACCGCGCGCAGGCGCCATCCGGCGCCGGCTTTGCGCTAGAAACCCGTGTCGCTACCACCCGTGCCTTTTCCGATATCTATGCCGAAACCAAGGTTCATCGCCTTGCCTCCTTCTTCGGTGCCTTTCGCGATGCGCTTCTTGGCGGCAAGCGCGGAGCCGAAGGACGTGTTGCCGTCCTGACGCCGGGGCCTGCCAACGAAACCTATTACGAGCACGCCTATATTGCCCGCTATCTCGGCTTCATGCTGCTGGAGGGCGAGGATATCACCGTCGTCAACGATCAGCTGATGGTGCGCACCGTCGCGGGGCTGCGGCCGATCAGTGTCCTCTGGCGTCGCCTTGATGCCTCCTATGCCGATCCGTTGGAGCTCAACCAGCATTCCCATATCGGCACGCCGGGCATGGTCGAGGCCCTGCGGGCGCAGACGGTGACCATCGTCAATGCGCTCGGCTCCGGTATTCTCGAGACGCGCGCCCTTCTCGCCTTC
>Ga0209371_1002360_pt1 | contig 10715 bp, 19 predicted proteins | sample AgamicAtAmrz_FD_187165 | JGI IMG/M metagenome (GOLD analysis project Ga0209371, IMG submission 187165) | Agave microbial communities from Guanajuato, Mexico - At.Am.rz (SPAdes) (version 2) | ecosystem: Host-associated > Plants > Roots > Rhizosphere | place: Guanajato, Mexico | collected 2012-06-07
CTCGGAGGATGGTTTCGATTTCTTGCTGGGACTTGTGGCCGGAGATCGTGGCGTCTCGGTTGGCCGGGAAGGTGACGGGCGAAACCTCGTAGATGTCGAGTTCCAAGAGATCGATAATGCCGTCCTGATCGCGCTGGACGCGCTTTTCCTTGTAGCCGATAGACAGACTGTCCACGTCACCGGCTGCAATGTGTTCGTAAGCGTTGCGGCCGGCGTCCGTCTTGAGATTGATCATCCCTTCGACATAGAGGCCCTTGCTGTCTTCGCTGGCGATGTCCCAAACGCCGATCGGCATATGCGCCTGATGCTGCCAAAGCATCTTGAGCCGCGAACCGCGCTGCTTGTGAGCGGCGAGGCTGGACTTGAATGCTCCAGGCTGGACGCGCTCGCCGTAGCTATCGACATTGCCGAACACAGCACCATAGCCAGAAATCCGGCCTGTACTCTCGGCCTTGATTTCCAACTGTGGCGGGTTGGCGAATTTCAGGTCTGGGGAATGCTTGATGAGGAACACGGCTCCACCTTCGAAAACGTCAAAACACTCGGGCAGCGTGCCCGCTTTTCTGTGCTTCGCGTCCGGTATGGTCGCCGGTCCTGTCGAAGGTGGTTCGTTGCTGTGCGCCCCAGCCCAGCCGGTGACGCTCTCAATCGAGCCAGTTGTGACAATAGGTGATATGCTCGGAAAGGTCAATGAATCCGGCCCTCCGCATCGCCAATGATGGCATCGAATCCGCCGTCTTCCACGGTCTCCGCGAAGTTCTCCAGAATGCGGACGGCCGATTCCTTCGAAGAGATGATCGCGATCCGGGCGATGGCATAGGTCATCATGCGGTTGAGCATCACCACCTCATCAACGCCCAGCTCATCGACAAGCACCTCGCCGCAGCGAATGATCATGCCGTCGCAGAGCGTGCGCTTTGCCTTGTCGTCATCGATTGCTTCGGTCATGCCACTTTCCTCTTTAAGGTCACGACCTCGCCGTCCTTGCGCGGGAAAGGGAACGGCTGGGCGCAAATGTTTCGAATGATCGCCGGCATCAGATCGATGATTTCGGCTGTCGGTCTGCTGTCGGCCCACTGGAACAAATCGAGTTGCTTCATGCTGCATTCCTCGCTTCTTCAAGCACGCCTTCCAAATCGAACGGGCTGAAGTTGTCGCCCATCATCCTGCGTACGCAGTCATCGAGCCGCCCTTGCGGGACACCTTTGCTGGACAGAAACTCTCGCGCAGCCGCTGCTGAAGCCGGTCGAGGGAACGCATCGAACATGCTTTCTCGTCGCTCGTTTCCATCATCTTCCCTTCCTTCATAAGCGGGATGATGTGGCTTTGGCTGTCGTTGTGAATCTGAATATGGATGTGGTTGTGGTTGTGGTTGTGGTTGCTTAGGCCCGGCTTTTTCAGGAGAAAACCCCGGCTTATTGCCCGCCTTTTCATCCTTGCGAGGTCGGCCACCTCGTCGGCCCGCTTCAGATCGCTTGATATGCGTCTCTTCTGCCTGCGCTCGCTGCTCTTCAAGTCGGGGCAGCTTCCACCCTTCGAAGAACAATTCCATGAGCGTGGGCTTGATGGTTTCCCATTGTGCTGCCGTGCATCGAGCGATCCGCTCCAACCGCCGATCTTCAACTGGCAGGCCCCCATGCTGCCAGTAGTGCATCTTGAGAGAGATATACGCGCCGAATTCTTCTGCCGTCAGGTGCGATGTCTCCGCTAGCTCATCCCCGATGTATAGGGGCATCCAGTGAAGGTGTGTCACGCGAATGCCTTTCTGTTGGTCCTGAACCGTGATGCAAGGGCGCACGCCTCGCATGCCTCCAATGGGCTGAGGCCGAACCGTTGGCGAAGGCCAGGTATTACCGGCTGAGGCGGATGGGCCTCGTCAGCAAGCCACTGTGCTGCCTGTATGACGGTCTCGCTGTGCTGGTGATCCAGCTTCTCGCTTGGTCGGAGTTTATTCATCGGCTCCGCCCTCCAGCTTGTCGAAGTGAGCCTTAAGGGTTGATTTGCGAGCACACAGAGTTCCCCCCATTTTGAAGGTGGGAATTTGCTTCGCCTCGATGCGGGATCGGCACTGTTTTTCTCGCAGCCCCAGATGCTCCGCAATAGCAGGGACGCCATAGAGAAGGTCTGTCTCTTTCTCAGTCATGATTTATCCTTTCGTGCGCAATCCATGCGCAAATGAGCCGCCAGAACAATTCAGGCACCGACAGCAAAATCAAAGAGTTACGGGGAGTTTTCAGGGTCTTTGTCACTAGGCAAAAAAATAGGACCTTTCGGCCCTATCTAATTGTTTCTACTTCTTCTTTTTGGTTTCTGGCTCCATCTTCGCGCAGGATGTCCTCGAAATCCTTGATCGGCATGGGATCGCCGTCTCGCAATCTGCGGGCGAACTCATCCATGCGTTCTGATTTGACGCTCTCGATCCGGGCGCGGCGGTTGGCCGGGAATGTCACCGGAGAGATTTCGTACAAGTTGAGCTTCTTCAGCAGCCGGACGGCGCCGTCCTGGTCGGTATCTTCCTCGCGGTAGCCGATGGACAGACCGCCAATCGCCTTGTTCTTGGCGAGCGTGTGGACCTCGCGCGCCCGCTGGATGTCAAGGAGGAACCGGCCCTTGCCCCACAGGCCCTTTGCATCCTCGGCCAGATCCTCCCAGACGCCGATTGGCTGGTGAGCATCATGGTTCCAGAGCATTAGGACGTTCGAGCCTTCGCGCTTGTGCTTGGCTAGGCTCTCCACGAAAGCACCGGGCATCACCTTCTCGCCGTAGCTGTCGATGTTCCCAAAGATGGAGCCGTAGCCTTCAAAGGTGCCGTCTTCCGACAGGTCTTTGACCTGCAGGGCGAAATCCTTCGTTTTCATGTCGTTCATTCCTCGTTGGGAGGGGGCAGTTGGGTCTGCGTTCCGGCCTGTGTGATCGGAACGTTCTGCATCTGCATACGCGGGACATCGCCGCCATCGACGGCAGGCATGTTTTCGAGCGCTCTGACTTCGTTGATCGTCATCCAGCCATTGGTGAGGCCGGACTGATAAAAGCTCGCCCTTGCCGCGCTATCGCCGCGCAGGAGGCCTTCAAGGTTGAACTCGATCGTAATGCCGCTGGCTCTGTCTTCCGGCTTGAGCAGCTGCTTCTCCAGCGCCTGCTCGATGCGTTTCAGCCGGCGGCGAAGGGTGAACTTCTGGAACGCCAGGGTTTGCTGCTCAAGGCCCGTTCCCCAGCTGGTAGACTTCTCAGTCCGGCCAACCATGTGAGGAGGCACGCCGAAGAACCGGCAGATTTCCTCTACCGAGAAACTGCGCGATTCCAGCATCTGAGCGTCTTCTGGCGTTATCGTCAGTTGCTGCCACTTCGTGTCGCCTTCCAGGATGAGAGGTCGACCGGAGTTCATCGCGCCAAGATAGTTCTCGACCAGATTGGTTTTTGCGATCTCTCGCTGCTCTGGCGACAGCCATGCTGCGAAAGTCAGCACGCCCGACGGGCGCAGACCGTTTTTGAAGGTGCTTCCAGCCGAGCGATCAACAGCCCGCGCCAGACTGAACGTGTTACGGCCGAAGTGCAGTGTCGACATGCCGCCGAGCGGGTTTCCGCCGAAGCCGCGGATATGCATCATGGCACCGTCTGTCTCGACGTAGGACCTGCCATCTTCTGTCCAGCGGTATTCGATCGATCCGTTGCTCAACCTGCGAACAGAAACAAGGTTCGGCGCGACGGGATGAAGGCCAGAGACTTGGCCGCCGCTGCGCTCGATGCGAGCATATGCGTTGCCCCACAGTTCGAGCGAGGCGCTGACGAATTCCCAGAAGTCGACCGCCGTCTGGTCATAGTTGGGGCTGTCGTGAAGCACCCGATAGAGCCGATGGTCGCGCGCCACGGTGCGCTTTCCCTGCGCGTCGGTGCGATAGACCATCAACGGCAGGCTGGCGATGGTGCCGGCAAGCAAGTTGACGCAGGCCCAAACTGCCGACAGAGACAGCGCAGTGCTGTCCGTCACCAGTTCGCCCGCATCGCCGCGCATCGCGTCAGGATACCAGCCGTCCGGCTCCCGAACGGTCAGGCGCCTAACAATCGCGCTCTTGATCTTCTGGATTGCGTTCACGCTGCACCTGCCAGGCTCTTAAAGTAATCGTCCATTCCTGCCCCCGGTGCTTCTGGGTTTCTGCTCATGACTGTGACAGCGTCAAAAAGCGCCATGACAGGGTCAATCTTCGCATCCCCCGCATTCTGTTTCGTCGCCCGGATGGCGGTCGCCGTGGGCTCGATCTTCAGGTTCGAAACACACCAGTCCATCAGGGCGGACGGAGCATGCTTCAAGGTGCCGTTCGCAAGCTTGCGCTCGGCCGTCTTGATCGCATTCATCATCGCGTAGCCCTGAGGCGCCCCGACGAGATTTCCAGCCTCTTGCGTCACTTCAATCTCGGCCAAAGCTTCGATCATCTCACCAAGGCCAGCCGGATCGACAGCAACCGATGCCAGCAGCCCGCGGGCCTTGATGTCGGAGATAATCTCCACGATTTCGGAGATATCCTTCAGCTCGTCATCAACGATTGTCAGCAGCCCGTCGCGCTTGAAGTCGTTAAGCTTCGATGCGATCGACTTGCGCCGCTCCAAGACGCCCTTGTGGCACCATGCATGTGACCAGGACAACCAATCACGGGGGCCTCGTTCACGTCCCAATACTGTCAGCCCGAAAAGGTCATCAAGGCCGCCGCCGTCGATCCCGACCACTACGACCTCCGAACGCTCCAGAACGCTTTCCAGATCGATTGTTTCATCGGCCTTGTCGGCCCAGAAGTCCGCACCAGCCCAGCGGTTAGACCGGAGGTTCATTCCGATCTCGACGTTCAGGTGTTTGGCAAGGAACGTGTTGCGCGTCTCGCTGTCCTTGGCGACTTCCTTGACAAGCTCCTCCTCGATCCACTCCGCGCTTACGGAACGGCCAAGGTTCGGGTTTGTGATGTAGAAATTCTGCGGATCGAGATACGATTCCGCGTCGATCATCGCCTTCGGAAACTCGTAGATCACCCCGAGGCTCTTGCGATCGGTAATCTTCCCGTCGCGCACATCTCGGAAGTAATCGAGCTTTGCCTTAAAGACGCCCGCTGGCGGCGCATCGCTCTGCGTCGATAGATAGATCACAAATCCCTCTGGACGCGACACAAGGCCGCCTGTGGCCTCCCTGAGCATGGCATCCGCGTTGTTGCGCTTGCCGAAGATCCAGAGCTCGTCCACGAGGACGAAAGCTGCCTTCTTGCCGCCAACCGTATCAGTGTCAGCCGCGACCACCTTCAGCTTTGCGCCGGTAACCCGGTGAGTGATCGTGCGGAAGTTATCCTGGATATGCAGAAGGTCCGTCAGATCGGGATCAGCGCGCACCATGTCCGCGGCCGGTCCATATGAGTTGTTCGCGATTTCGATCGTCGGCGCCAGGATCAGTAGCTCGGCCGAGTGTCGCCAGTTGCGGATCAGAGCCGTCAGCATAATGCCGGCGGCGATGGTCGACTTAGAGTTCTTCTTCGAGATCAGCAGGAAGAACTCGCGGATATTCCGTTTCGCGCTCTCATGGTCATAGGCTCCGAAGATTGCCTTGACGAAATCGAACACCCACTCCTCGCAAGCCTCCCCGAAAGTCGGGCTGCCTGGAGCATCCACGATCTTGAGGGACTTGAAGACGTCAAGCGCGGCTTCAGCTTCCTCTGGGAACAGAGGATCGAACGGGATGAGCGATTCACCGGCGACGATGCGCCGTTCCCAATCCTGACAGCTTGTGTCCCACATCAATCATTGCTCACGATAAGCTTGGGCGCAGACGGCGTTGCAAAGCGGCCTCCGACGCTATGGGCAGCCAGCTTCTGCTCTTGCTTCTTGCCCATCTTCTCCGGCTTTGGAGCGCGTTTCTCCTGCGCTTTCACGGCGCCAACCTGCTCGAGCATCTTGTTCTGAGCGGTCACATTGCCCTTCATGGCCTCGGAATAGCGCGCCATCAGGATATCAGCCGTCACCTTTGCGCTTGCGATTTCCATGTCAGCAGAAAAATGCACCACCAACGTCTTCACCGAAATGCCAATCGCCTCTGCAATCGCCTCTTGAGACATGCCGCTTGCCCGAAGAACTCGGACTTTGTTGCGATCATCATCAGAAGGCGCAAAAGGCAGCCGACCGCTGTTTTTGTTACCTGCCATGGCTCCAAATTCTCGCTTCGGTAAAAAAATTGTGCGCGTGAGTGGGGCGCGGGTGGGGAGGGAGGTGGCCTTCCAGACTTTCGACCGCCCCCCCTGAAAGCCGGCTGTAATCTTTAAGGTGCAAGCCTTGACATCGTTCTTAGAAGCCATTCTCTGATGGCAAAGCACTTACATGGACGCTGCCCATGCCATCACTTAAAGATCTGTTGGAACTAATGAATTCAAGTTGGCCGGTTGCTATGGTCCTTCTGCTCGCAGGAGCAGCGATCCTAGTCGGACACGAATCCAGCATGACAGCACACTATTTTGTCGCCCTACCAACATGGACTGCTGGCGCTGCTTTTATGGCGGTGGCATTTGGTGGGAGCATGTTGTCCGTCACTGCCCTTCGCTTTCTAATTGATTGGGCGTCGGGTCCTTTTAGAAGACGACGAAACGAAAAATGGAAAAAGGATCAACTGGCTTCTCTTAGCGACCTATCTGAACCCGAAAAGATCTTGTTGGCGTGGGCTTTTGCAAATCGTACACGCGTATTTTCAGCACCCTATTTTCATCCTGTTACAAAGGCGCTGACTGCGAAAGGCTTCTTAATGATCCCGGGAGGGAACCACCACACTGACAAAACACCCTTTGAAATACCCCAATATCTGTGGGATTTTTTGAAGAAGGATTTAGCAGATGACGACCTTAAGCAGTTCGTCGGTATCGACCTCTTTGGGCGTGATTGGTAGGAGAAATATCTCACCTGAAGAAGCGAGACACCTCTTCTGTCCGCGATCCGCTGCCATCCACGGCCACGGTGACCATGCTTTCAGGTCCCTCGAATAGACCATCAAGAGCATTCTTAGCCTTATCGGCAGCAATCGCGAGCCCGTTTAGAGCATCTGTCGCCGCGATTATGGCCGATGTATCCAAATCTAATTGCACGGTTACCTTCTCTACCATCATCACCAACGGCCTCGCGACCGCTCCTCTCGTTGCTTCTGGCTATCGTGGTATTTCTTGCTCACTGTGTGGATGTTGTTCTCATCCCAGAACAAGGCAGGATCGCCACGGTGCGGTATCTTGTGGTCGGCTACAGGGCTGTTGCCTGCCGGGTACTTGCCTATGCAGAGAGCGCCGGTCACTTGGCAGGTGTAGTTGTCTCGGGCCCAGATACGTTTGCGCATCTGCTTCCATCGCTCTGTACCGTACCAGGCGCGCCACTCTATCTCTTGGTCACGCTGCCTAAGCCTTGCCTTCTCATCCCCTGTCGCTCTGCCTATCAGTGGCTTGATGGTGGTGATCTGGGGTTTGAGCGTCGATAACTTAGCTTTGCGCAAAATCATTCCTTCCGGCCGCTGGGCCATTGGCATTTCGCGATAATGGTTTTCTACAAATCTCGGCGTCTGTGGATTGCTGCGCCCATCCCTTTGCGAATCTGTGCCGCTGTGGCCTGATGCCACTACATCCAAAGGAGAACGCAATGACAGACGTAGCCAAACTGGTCGAACGATACACCGAAGCCCTAGAAGCCTTCAGCCAATCCCTTGCTCTCGCAAACGAGAAGAGCTTGAGCATCGATGAACGTATGCGCCGCCTGAAGGAAACAGACCCCTTCTGGGATAGGCTTATGGCTGTTCAGCAAGAGATCGACAAGTTGGGTTAACCCTGTCTCACCGGTGAAGGGGTTCAGGAAATGAACCGCACCTACTCCAGACTTAGCGGCCTCAATGAGTTTTTCTCCGGCTTCTGTCACCACTCGCTTTCCATCTCTGCGATATCCTGCTTATTGAAGCCCCTGCGCTCCAAGTCTTCGCGTAGATCCTCGCGCAGTTCCTGAGCCACCCTGTTCTTCATCGGATTGCAGAAGCCGTTCTCCATCTCGCGGAGCTGGTTAACCTTGCGGTCGAACTGAGACTGCATCGCTCTCTCCATGTGGGCGGGTGAATGGGGTTAGGCGGCGACAAGTTCGAACAGGGTGCGATCGACAAGAGCAGTGCCGTCAATCCTTGGCCGGGACGGACAATCCCAACTGCGGCCCTTTGTGCGCCCGATCTCTTTCCATCCGCTAGCTTTCAGACTCGTTCCGTCTTCATCTGCGCGGATGTAGGTTCCGATGGCAGAGTAACCCAGTGCGAAAGCAGCCCGTGCAGCTGCGCCATATAGAAACGAACAGGCATTCTTAGTGCCGTCTGTGCACAGGCGCGTCACCTCAAGTGTGCGGCCATCATCCCTGTGGCGTGAAACCGGGCGGCCGACAATTACGACGCCGACCATCTTTCCATCGACAACAGCGCCAATACTGAACTTATGCCCGACGACCGGTTTGTGATGGCGATGATTGAGGAGGACGAACTCATTGGCTTCATCAAGAGATATTGCAGCCTTTATCAACGCCATACTCATCTCCTGAAACGAATGCAGCCCCACCTTGTTACGGGCGGGGCTGGTGAAATGAGGGAAACCACTTGGCAAGCCAGAGGTGGAATCCATGTTATGTGGCGGAAGCTAGAGGATTTGAACCTCTGGAGCCCTTGAGAGGCCCTACCGGTTAGCAACCGGCTGCATTCAGCCGCTCTGCCAAGCTTCCTGATTTGCTGCGAGGGCCACACGCTACCGTGGCTTATCTAGAATATGCCCTGACACCACCAGCATGAAGCTTGGCATCTCGCATGCGCTTCTGCGTTTCAGCGCCGCCTCGCATTCCGTTGCCCGGTTGGGCGAATTGGTCCCTCATGCTCCCTAGCCGAACCGTGGCCCGGCTACTGGTAGAACCCAGAGCTTCGGGATGCATGAGGTGTCTGGTTGCGGTGGCAGGATTTGAACCTGCGGCCTCTTGGTTATGAGCCAAGCGAGCTACCGGGCTGCTCTACACCGACATATGTCAATTCAGCATGCGGACGGTAATCTCCCTATCCGCCGCTGTGAAGAATGTCACCGACCGGTTATCGGTGATGACGATGGCGTTCCCGTCTTCATCGAAGAGTGCGAAGCAGTCGATGCCTTCATGCACAATCTTCTTGACGTAGCCTTCGCCTGTTCGTTTCGTTTGGGGCTGCTGCATTATGCCGCCTCGCGCTTTCGAGCTTCACGTTCCCGCCGCCTGGCGTTCTGCGCGTCTGCCCAACTGAAATCCCGAAGGTTTGCGTCGAATTCCAGAGAAGGCCTTGCGTCATCTGCACGCCAAACTCCGATGTTGGACTTTTTATCCTCGATTTCAGGGTGATTTGTAAAGGCGGCTTCGTCGTCAAAATCGTTATGCTGCAATGGCTTGCGGCTGAAAGCTCGTGCAATGCATTCAATTGCCGCGTTTTTTCGGTAATCTCCAAGCTGTCGGCTGATGCCTTCCACGTTCCGGCACCACTTCGCGAATGCCTTCCCGCCTGCTTCGGAGATAGCCCATGCCCACAGTGCGCGGCGCTTCTTCTCGCACGGGACAAGCTTGATGACTTCCATGGCGGCTTCCCAAAGACCTACATCGTTGGTTGAGTTCCGAAGGTTCTCGGGATTAAGCCATTTCCACCGCCATTCTTCATTCTTGGTCTTCTCATCCCAGCCGTTGATATCTGCGATGTCATGAACATAGCCGTAGTTGGCTGCCTTTAGCTTCGCGGGTCGCGCGGTATCAGGCAGCTTGCGATCGACCTCGGCGGCGCGGATGAAAAGCTCTATGATCTGGCCTTCGTGCATAGCTTCATCTCCTCAGATGTCATATCCATTCAGCCAAGGCAATTCCACGCGGCTAACAACGAACGTGTCTCCATTATTGTCCTGTTTCCAGATGATGTAGGAGGACATGGACACCTCGACAGGCACAAAACCGACGTGAGGCTCATTGCGGAAATCACCTTCCCAGCCGACCTCCTCTCCAGCGTCCATTGCAGCGGTGAAGAAAGTCTCAAACTGCTGGATGCTGTCCAATAATTCTTGCCTTTCGTAGGCGTGATCACACTCGGCATAACGAAGAGCCAGACGGCGACGGTACTCCTCAGCGGTAAGAAGATCCTCCCAACCGTAATCAACAGGGTTGATCCGATACGCAAACAGATTGCCAACTTTCTTCATGCCGATCTCCTGTCATCTAAAAGGTCCGGTTGCTTTGCCATTGCGCCGAACGTCCGCTTCATTCTTTCGTATAGCATGCCGACTAACGCGTGTCGTTTGGATACCACCCCGTCGAGGTCCAAAGCCCAGAACTGTAGCCAGCCCAGCGGGAGAGTATCGAAGAACGAGAACCAGGCAGTGACATTGTTCGTCACCAGATCGGGGAAGTTCTTCTCGGCCGCCCGGATCATATCGGAAACGACCCACAAGGATGTTTCATCGATGAAGCCTTTGTTATTGGCCGTCTCTGCCAGCGTCATGACCACAAATCGCGCGTGGTCGTCTCCATGGCGGTTTATGATGCGCTCCAGCGTGACGATTGCCCTTGTCTGCCCGACGGCCGGCATTACATGCGCCGGCACAACTGCAATGCCATGCTCTGCAAATATTGCTTCGGCCCTCGGGTGGTTGGTCATCTTGCTCGCGCTTCCTTCTGGTGCTGGGCAAATTTGC
>Ga0209371_1002368_pt1 | contig 10661 bp, 10 predicted proteins | sample AgamicAtAmrz_FD_187165 | JGI IMG/M metagenome (GOLD analysis project Ga0209371, IMG submission 187165) | Agave microbial communities from Guanajuato, Mexico - At.Am.rz (SPAdes) (version 2) | ecosystem: Host-associated > Plants > Roots > Rhizosphere | place: Guanajato, Mexico | collected 2012-06-07
CGTGTAAAGGAGATGCTCTACCAACTGAGCTAATCACCCACTTCGGTACTTCTTTTCGTGAAAGATAATCCTTCACGTTTTACATCAGATACCACTTAAAAGTGGTGGGTCGTGCAGGATGACTCGGCGTCCCTCGGCCTGACGGCCCGTTGCTTATGGCAACGTTGTTTCGCTTTGCTCAACCGAACCTGCTGCAGGTTCAAATCCTTCACGTTTCACAGCGGTTACCATCTTAATAATGGTGGGTCGTGCAGGATTCGAACCTGCGACCAATTGATTAAAAGTCAACTGCTCTACCAACTGAGCTAACGACCCGCTGTGTACTGCCTGCCGCTTAATGCCTGAAGACCGGAAGGTTCAAATCCTTCACGTCTTGCATCAGATACCACTTTAAAAGTGGTGGGTCGTGCAGGATTCGAACCTGCGACCAATTGATTAAAAGTCAACTGCTCTACCAACTGAGCTAACGACCCGCATCATGCGGTACTGCTTACTACTTAATTAGTGGTGGGTCGTGCAGGATGACTCGGCGTCCCTCGGCCTGTCGGCCCGTTGCTTAACGCAACGTTGTTTCGCTTCGCTTAACCGAACCTGCTGCAGGTTCAAATCCTTCACGCTTACCTTTTGTCACTACTTAATTAGTGGTGGGTCGTGCAGGATTCGAACCTGCGACCAATTGATTAAAAGTCAACTGCTCTACCAACTGAGCTAACGACCCACTTTTACGCTGTCAGAACGTTTTAACATATGTCCCGGCAACGGCGGCATATATTACTGATTTACCGTTTCAGCGCAACCACTATTTTCAGATAACTTGTTCAACTGCCTGAGTTTCACCCGACCGGGCCATAAATTAGGCTAAACCCGTTCGTAAGCGGTTAATTACAGCGCAGCCGCACGTTTTTGCGCTTGTTTCGCCACGTCGGTGTTTGGATACTGTTTGATCACCTGCTGGTAGACGGCTTTCGCTTTCGCGCTGTCGCCCTTCTCCTGCATGATCACACCCACTTTATACAGCGCATCCGCGCTTTTCGGCGATTTAGGGTAATTTTTCACTACGGTGGCGAAATAGTAGGCCGCGTCGTCTTTTTTACCCTTGTTGTAATTCAGCTGTCCCAGCCAGTAGTTAGCATTCGGCTGGTAGGTTGAATCCGGATACTTCTTGATAAAAGCCTGGAACGCAGCGATAGCCTGCTCGTTCTGCTTTTTCTCCAATACCAGCGCCACAGCCGCGTTGTAGTCGCTGTTGGCGTCGCCACCCTGCGTCGGCGCAGCAGAAGCGCTGTCGCTGGCTGTAGCGCCTTCTGCGGCCGCTGCCGGAGCCGTAGCGCCTGAAGCCGCCTGAGGCTGCGCAGACGCGCCGCTGCTCAGCGTATCTATCTGCTGATAGAGATTCTTCTGGCGTTCGGTGATCTGGTTAAGCTGATACTGGTTTTCCTGAATCTGACCACGCAGCGAATCAATGTCACGCTGATTGTCGGCAAGCTGCTGCTGAAATTGCTGAAGAAGCTGTGCCTGCGCGTTAGAGATACGCTCAAGCGAGGTGACGCGGTCTTCGACCGAGCCTGAACCTACGTTACTGATTGACGCCTGGGCATTAGCGGCCCAGGGGGCCGCTACGCCAACCAGTAACGACAGACCCAGCAAGTGAAGTCTGAAGTTACTAATCATATGATTCTCTTAGTATACCAGTACGGCACGACGGTTTTTGGCGTAAGCCGATTCGTCGTGGCCCAGTACGGCTGGCTTCTCTTTACCGTAAGAAACGATAGAGATCTGGTCAGCAGAAACGCCTTTGCCCTGCAGGTACATTTTAACGGCAGTAGCACGACGCTCGCCCAGGGCGATGTTGTACTCTGGCGTACCACGCTCATCCGCATGACCTTCTACAGTCACTTTGTAAGACGGGTTGTTACGCAGGAAAGTAGCGTGCGCGTCCAGCATCTGAGCGAATTCAGACTGGATGTCATACTTGTCCAGACCGAAGTACACGATGTTGTTGCGTTGCAGCTGCTGCATCTGCAGGCGCGCCTGCTCGTCGGAGGACATATTGCCGCCGTTCATGCCGCTGTTCATGCCGCCGTTTGCGTCATCGCCCATACCCATACCGCTGGTCTGGTCGTTGTTGTTGTTTTTGTGTGAGCTACATGCAGCCACTGCGATAACTGGCAGTGCCAGCATTAAGCCTTTCAGCACTTTATTCAGTTGCATTTCTACAATCCTATTATTGTTTGCCATACATATTTATATGCATCACAGATACGGCGACCAGGCAGGTGATTTTACCTGTCCATCAGTAGCCGGAAGACGCGCTTTGAAACGACCGTCGGTCGACACCAGCTGCAGTACGGATCCCATGCCTTGAGTAGCGCTGTAGATAACCATAGTGCCGTTTGGCGCGAGGCTCGGCGTTTCATCCAGGAACGTGTCCGTTAATTGTTGAACGGCTCCCGTTTCCAGATCTTGTCTGGCGATATGTTGCGCACCGCCGTTGGTGCTTACCATCACCAGAGATTTTCCATCGGTGCTGACATCGGCGTTCTGATTCTGAGAGCCTTCCCAGGTCAGACGCTGCGGCGCGCCGCCGTTTACACCAATTTTATAGATTTGTGGACGACCGGCCTGATCCGAGGTATAGGCCAGCGTCTGGCTGTCCGGGAACCAGGTAGGTTCAGTGCTGTTATAGCGGCCGTCGGTGATCTGACGCATCTGGCCTGAACCTAAGTCCATCACGTAAAGATTCATGCTGCCGGATTTCGACAGGGTGAACGCCAGCTTGCTGCCGTCAGGCGAGAACGCAGGCGCGCCGTTATGACGAGGGAAAGAAGCAACCTGGCGGATAGCGCCGTTGGCCAGCGTCTGGATCACCAGCGCCGATTTGCCGCTTTCAAAGGTCACATAGGCCAGCTTGCTGCCATCTTTCGACCAGGCCGGAGACATCAGCGGCTCAGGCGAACGGTGCACCACAAACTGGTTATAGCCGTCATAGTCGGATACGCGCAGCTCATACGGGAACTGGCCGCCGTTGGTCTGCACCACATAGGCGATACGGGTACGGAACGCGCCTTTGATGCCGGTCAGCTTTTCAAAGCTTTCATCGCTGGCCGTATGCGCCGCGTAGCGCAACCATTGTTTAGTCACCTTGTACTGATTCTGCGCCAGCACGGTGCCCGGATTACCGGAGGTATCCACCAGCTGATAAGAAACGGTATAGCTGCCGTCGGCGCCAGGCTGGATCTGCCCGACCACCACCGCATCAATACCCAGCGCGGTCCATGCAGCAGGCTGCACTTCCGCTGCGGTGCCTGGCTGCTGTGGCAGACGAGCGCGATCCAGCGGATTGAATTTGCCGCTGTTGCGTAAATCCGCCGCCACGATGCCGCCAATATCTTCCGGGGCTGCGCCCGGGCCAGCCCATTTAAACGGGACTACGCCGATAGGACGTGCGGTGTTAACGCCCTGGGTAATCTCGATGCGAACTTCTGCATGCGCCATAGCGACAAACAGCATCAGGAAACTTAGTGCTACTCGTAATGCCTGCTTCATCTTCTCTCCCTTACCTGAACGCTACGTCCACGATAATTAGCAGTGTTTCAACAAACCAATGGTGCATTTATAGAGTACGGCAAGTTGACCATAGTTCAACCTGCCGCGTCCTGGCATCTTCTTACAGCTAATCTTACGGTTTGAAGATTAACGTCGCCTCTTTCACCGCCTGATACACATCCGTGCTTGGCGGTTTCGGGATCCTCGCCATGCGGGCAGCGTTAATAGCCGCCTGACACAGCGCCGGATCGCCGCCTGCCGGGGTGGCCGAAATCAACAGCCCGTCCGGCGCCAGCTTGATATGCACGTTACAGGTGCGTCCTTTAAACGTATCCGCGTCATAAAACTTGCTCTGGATAGCGCTCTGTACCTGGCCAAGGTAGCTGTCGATAGCGGCGCCGGAGGCACCCGATTTCTTCTGGTTGCCCTGCCCCGCCGCGCCCGCGCCGCCGGTTTTACCCTCTTTTGGCGCGTTCTTGCCGGAGGTCAGGCCGCCCAGCAGGTCGTCGACGTCGCTGCTCTCTTTAGCCGCTTCCGCCGCGGCTTTCTTCTTCGCATCGGCCGCCGCTTTCGCTTTTGCGGCTGCGTCCGCTTTGGCTTTTGCCGCCGCTTCGGCCTTCGCTTTCGCCGCCGCTTCGGCTTTCTCTTTTGCTTCCTCAGCCGCTTTTGCCTTCGCCGCCTCGGCCGCTTTTTCTTTGGCTTCTTTCGCCTGCTGCGCCGCTTTCTCTTTGGCTTCTTCGGCGGCTTTCTCTTTCGCCGCCTTCGCTTCGGCGGCAGCCTGGGCTTTCGCATCGGCCTGCGCTTTGGCTTTCGCCTCCTGCGCCGCTTTCACTTTAGCCGCCTGCGCCGCCGCGGCCGCTTTTTCTTCCGCTTCTTTTTTCGCATCCGCCGCGGCTTTTTTCGCTTCGGCTTCCGCTTTCTTCTGCGCATCCGCCGCGGCTTTCGCCTGCGTATCGGCCTGCGCTTTGGCATCCGCCTGGGCTTTGGCTTTCGCTTCTGCTGTCGCGGCCGCTTTGGCATCCGCCTGGGCTTTGGCTTTCGCCTCTGCCTGCGCCGCGGCCTGCTGCTCGGCCGCCTGCTTCGCCGCTTCCTCAGCTTTTTGCTGTTCTGCGGCCTGCTTCGCGGCCTCTTCCGCTTTCTTCTGTTCCGCCGCCTGCGCCGCTTCCTGCTTCGCCTCCAGCCGCTCTTTTTCCAGCGCTTTCAGACGCTGCTGTTCCGCAGCCTGCTTCTGCTGTAGCTCTTCCGCCTGCTGCTTCGCCTGCTTTTGACGCTGCTGCTCGGCGCGCTGGCTGTCGCTCTGCTGATTCTGCTGGCGGTTGTACTGCTCGACGATAGCGCCAGGATCCACCATGACGGCATCAATGTCGCTACCCCCGCCGCCGCCGCTGCTGGCGTCGATATGTTCGTCAAACGAGCTCCAGATCAGTAACGCAATCAGAAAGATATGCAGGATCACTGAAATGATGATGGCGCGTTTTAACTTATCGTTCTGTTCGGTTACCTTCGACACTTTCGATTCCCAAAAACGGTCCGAAATTAAATCGGCTGCGTCATTAATCCAACCGACTTCACGCCCGCCTGATGCAGCAGGTTCAGCGCCTTGATGATCTCATCGTAAGGCACCTCTTTCGCGCCGCCGATCAGAAACACCGTCTTCGGATTCGCTTCGATACGGCGCTGCGCTTCAGCGACGACCTGCTCCGGCGGCAGCTGTTCCATGCGATCGTGATCGACCACCAGGGTGTATTGTCCCACGCCCGCCACTTCAACAATCACCGGCGGATTATCGTCGCTGGACACCGTTTTGGAATCCGTGGCGTCCGGCAGATCCACCTCTACGCTCTGGGTGATAATCGGCGCCGTCGCCATAAAGATCAGCAGCAGTACCAGCAGAACGTCGAGCAGCGGAACAATATTGATTTCGGACTTCAGGTCGCGTTTACGGCGACCGCGCGTTCTGGCCATAGGTCACTCCTACCTGCTGTTCTCGCTGGAGAAAGCCTGACGGTGCAGAATAGCGGTGAACTCTTCCATAAAGTTATCGTAATTCTGCTCCAGCTTGTTCACGCGCTGGTTGAGGCGGTTATACGCCATAACTGCCGGAATAGCGGCAAACAGACCGATAGCGGTCGCGATCAGCGCTTCGGCAATCCCCGGCGCCACCATCTGCAGCGTGGCCTGTTTTACCGCGCCCAGCGCGATAAAGGCGTGCATGATGCCCCAGACCGTACCGAACAGGCCGATGTAAGGACTGATCGAGCCAACCGTGCCCAGGAAAGGAATATGGTTTTCCAGCGCTTCCAGCTCACGGTTCAGCGAGATGCGCATGGCGCGCGTTGCGCCTTCCACCACCGCTTCCGGCGCGTGGTTGTTGGCACGATGCAACCGGGCGAACTCTTTAAAGCCGGCATAGAAAATTTGTTCAGATCCGGCCAGCTCATCACGGCGCGCCTGGCTTTCCTGATACAGGCGCGACAGCTCAATGCCCGACCAGAATTTGTCTTCAAACGCGTCGGCTTCACGGCCCGCCGCATTCAGAATACGGGTGCGCTGAATAATGATTGCCCAGGAGGCAACAGAAAAGCCAATCAAAATCAACATGATAAGTTTGACCAGAAGGCTCGCCTTCAGGAACAAATCAAGAACGTTCATGTCAGTCACTGCTTGAACTCCGCGACAATAGACTTGGGAAGCGCAATGGGCTTCATCAGATGTGGATTGATGCAGGCGATCAGGACTTCGGCTTCATTCAGCGTCCGGCCTTCTGCATTAACAATACGTTGTGCGAATGTCATGGTCGTTCTGGTCATGTTGACGACCTCGCTCTGCACCTCAAGAAGTTCATCAAGACGCGCGGCGGCCAGGTAATCAACCGTGAGACGACGCACGACAAAACCGACCTGCTGTTCCAGCAGCGTCTGTTGACTGAAATGGTGCTGGCGCAGCATCTCGGTTCGTGCCCGTTCATAAAAAGCGACATAGCTGGCATGGTAAACCACGCCACCGGCGTCGGTGTCTTCATAGTAGACACGCACCGGCCATCGAAAAAGCATTGTACTCACTCTACATCCCGGTATAACTTTTTAAACGTTGCTACTATACGCAAGAGCATACGCCTTTGGAATGGATTGCCAGAGGCTAAACAAAATAATTATCTTCCGGAAACAATTATGTGGATTTAGGGAGAAATCTTAAACGTTTACTGACATAACCCAGGGCTGAAAAAAGCCGGGTTAACGAAGGAGAGCAGCGGCGACGAACAGGAAAAACGGACCGGCGAACCGATCCGTTATTATCCCGCTTTTATTACGGCAGGCAGTAAAATTCTTTTATGCGCGCTTATCGAGATGTTCGATAGCCAGCGCGGTAATCACCCCGATGGCGCAGGCCAGCAGCGTGCCGAGGATCCAGGCAAAATACCACATCGTTCTGCTCCTTAATCAGTAAAGGGAATGCGTGTTGGCTTCTATCTGCGCGCGCGTGATGCGGCCAAACATTTTGTAGTAGCACCAGCTGGTGTAAATCAGAATAAGCGGCACAAAGATCGCGGCCGTAACGGTCATGATTTTCAGCGTCAGCAGGCTGGAAGTGGCGTCCCACATGGTCAGGCTATGGTTCATCATGCTGCTGGAAGGCATCACAAACGGGAACATCGCCACGCCCGCCGTCAGGATCACGCAGGCTACCGTCAGCGAAGAGCAAAGAAACGCCCAGCCGCCTTTATTCATCCGTGAACAGATAACGGTAAACAGCGGTAGCAGCACGCCCAGCGCCGGGATAATCCACAGCAGCGGCTGATGGGTAAAGTTTACCAGCCAGCCGCCCGCTACGCGGGTCACTTCTTTCGCCAGCGGATTGGAAGCCGCATTGTGATCCAGCGTGGACACCAGCTGATAGCCTTCAATGCCGTACTTCACCCAAATACCGGCCAGCACGAAGCCCGCCATCATCACCAGCGTGGCGATCTGCGCGATCGTTTTGGATCTGAGATACAGCTCACCCGTGGTGCGCATTTGTAGGTAAGTGGCGCCCTGAGTCAGGATCATGGTGACGCTGACCACGCCTGCCAGCAGCGCAAACGGGTTCAGCAGCTGGAAGAAGCTGCCGGTGTAGAACAGACGCAGATATTCATCGGCATAGAAAGGCACGCCCTGTAACAGATTGCCAAACGCCACGCCAATAACCAGCGGCGGCACAAAGCTGCCGATAAAAATGCCCCAGTCCCACATGCCGCGCCAGCGCGGATTTTCTATTTTGGAGCGGTAGTCGAATCCTACCGGCCGGAAAAACAGCGAGGCCAGCACCAGCATCATCGCCACATAAAAGCCGGAAAAGGCGGCGGCGTAGACCATCGGCCAGGCGGCAAACAGCGCGCCGCCTGCGGTGATAAGCCATACCTGATTGCCGTCCCAGTGCGGCGCGATGGTGTTGATCATAATACGGCGCTCAACGTCGTTGCGGCCAATCAGACGGCCAAGCATCCCAACGCCCATATCAAACCCGTCGGTAACCGCGAAGCCGATCAGCAGCACGCCAATCAGTACCCACCAGACGAAACGCAACAGTTCATAGGTGATCATGGTTAAACTCCTGTTCCGGTGGCCTGTTCAAAGTGATAACGCCCTGTTTTCAGGCTGCTTGGCCCGCGCCTGCCGAACTTAAACATCAGGTACATCTCGGCAAGCAAAAACAGCGTGTAAAGCCCGCAGATAAGCAGCAGCGAAAACAGGATTTGACCCGTGGTCAGCGATGAGTTGGCAACGGCCGTCGGCAGCACTTCGCCAATCGCCCACGGCTGGCGGCCATATTCGGCAACAAACCAGCCGGCTTCCGCAGCAATCCACGGCAGCGGGATGCCGTACAGCGCGCATTTCAGCAGGAAGCGGCTTTGACCAATGCGGTTACAGATGACGCTCCAGAAACAGCAGAGGGTAACCAGCAGCATCAGCACGCCGCACGCCACCATGATGCGGAAAGCGAAATAGAGCGGCGCGACGCGTGGGATGGAATCCTGCGTGGCCTGACGGATCTGCGCCTCGCTGGCGTCGGCTACGTTCGGCGTATAGCGTTTCAGCAGCAGCCCGTAACCCAAATCCTGCTTCGCCTGGTTAAAGGCGGCGCGCACTGCCGGATCGCTGTTGCCTTCCCGTAGCTGTTCCAGCAGCTGGTAAGCGCGCATCCCGTTGCGGATGCGGATCTCATGCTGCGCCATCAGATCTTTGATGCCGGTAACCTGTTGATCCACAGAGCGGGTAGCGATCAGGCCCAGCGCCCAGGGGATCTGAATGGCGTAGCGGTTTTGCTGCGCCTGCTGATCGGGCAGGCCGAACAGCGTAAAGGCCGCCGGCGCGGGCTGCGTTTCCCATTCCGCTTCGATAGCGGCAAGCTTGGTTTTCTGCACGTCGCCGACCACATAGCCCGACTCGTCGCCCAGCAGGATCACGGCCAGAACGGCTGCCATGCCGAAGCTGGCGGCAATAGCGAAAGAGCGCTTAGCAAAAGCGATATCGCGACCGCGCAGCAGATAGAAGGCGCTGATGCCCATAATGAACATGGCGCCGCAGGTGTAGCCTGCCGCAACGGTATGCACAAATTTGACCTGCGCCACCGGATTGAGGATCAGTTCGGAAAAGCTAACCATCTCCATGCGCATGGTTTCAAAATTGAATTCTGAGCCGACGGGATTCTGCATCCAGCCGTTCGCCACCAGGATCCACAGCGCCGACAGGTTAGAGCCTAACGCCAGCAGCCAGGTGCACGTCAGGTGCTGCACTTTACTCAGCCGATCCCAGCCGAAAAAGAACATGCCGACAAAGGTGGATTCAAGGAAAAAAGCCATCAGGCCTTCAATAGCCAGCGGCGCCCCGAATATATCGCCGACGTAATGGGAATAATAAGACCAGTTGGTGCCGAACTGGAATTCCATCGTCAGGCCGGTGGCCACGCCAAGCGCAAAGTTAATACCGAAGAGTTTCCCCCAGAATTTCGTCATATCTTTATAGATTTGTTTGCCTGACAGCACATAAACCGTTTCCATTATTGCCAGCAAAAACGCCATTCCCAGCGTTAAAGGGACAAACAGAAAATGGTACATCGCCGTTAGCGCAAACTGTAAACGCGACAGTTCGACCACATCTAACATGTTGACTCCTTGCTCCGTGCTCAGTTTTGTCCATGCGCCGGGCGGCCAGCGTATGGCGCAACAGGATCGCTCCTCATCGGGGTGACGTAACCCTGTAGGTAAGTGAATAATGTTAATGAGAAAAAATCAGCGGGCCCGCGCCGTTGCTGTTTTTTCAGGATAGCGATCGGGAAAATTTGCGATCGACACAGGAAGTCCCTTTTTATAATTAAAAGCGTAAAGCTGATTTTTTGACGCAGAGCAATTTAATCCCAAAGCTGATTTTTAGCCAGCCTCCGAAGCGTAAATAACTTGCGTTTCTTTGATCGCGATTAATTAATTGCGATAAAGTAAATATGAAAGGGATTATTTTAACAAAGAGGATTATTTAATTTAATTAATATTCAATACAGAAAACAATTTTGTAATATTTACCGGCGGGGTTAATTTTATCGCGTTATTTTACAGAAAGCTTTGCATTATATTAGCTTATTAATAAGAAAGCTTAACCAATATTCCGGCATGAATGCAAAAATAAAAAAGGCTGCCCTGAGGCAGCCCTGATGAGAAGATGGATCCGGCTTACTGCGGCAGAACCGCTTTCACCGCATCGCCGATATCGGCCAGGCTGCGCACGGTTTTCACGCCGGCCGCTTCCAGCGCCGCGAACTTCTCGTCCGCCGTGCCTTTACCGCCTGCGATAATCGCGCCCGCGTGGCCCATACGCTTGCCTTTCGGCGCGGTAACACCTGCGATATAGCCGACAACCGGCTTGGTCACGTGCTCTTTAATAAAGGCGGCGGCTTCCTCTTCCGCACTACCGCCGATTTCGCCGATCATGACGATCGCTTCAGTCTGCGGATCGTCCTGGAACAGTTTCAGGATATCGATAAAGTTAGAGCCAGGGATCGGGTCGCCGCCGATGCCCACGCAGGTGGACTGGCCGTAACCGATATCGGTAGTCTGCTTCACGGCTTCATAGGTCAGCGTGCGA
>Ga0209371_1002376_pt1 | contig 10648 bp, 9 predicted proteins | sample AgamicAtAmrz_FD_187165 | JGI IMG/M metagenome (GOLD analysis project Ga0209371, IMG submission 187165) | Agave microbial communities from Guanajuato, Mexico - At.Am.rz (SPAdes) (version 2) | ecosystem: Host-associated > Plants > Roots > Rhizosphere | place: Guanajato, Mexico | collected 2012-06-07
GATCGAACCCGGTCGAGGGAATGCCCTCACGCCCAAATAGAGATGTATAGCCGTCTTTAACGAGCTCGCGCTCATCAACCACTACGATCATTCGTCCGCCTCCGAATCAGTGTGGTGTTTTCCAATGTGGCATTGGTACGAATCGGGCGATTCACGGACAACTGTAGGAAATCATCGATAGATATTAATAATTGATTAACCATTCTGTGCCGATTTGATCTATATATAGTGGGTATTAACCATATATGGCACAAAATTTTTGTGTAGAAATTTCAAAATTCCGAAAAAACCGCTTGAACTGCCTTTTTTCGATCAATCTATCGCCACATTTCAAAATACGAGTCCTGCGGCCCTTTAAAGCAATTTCAGGTTGTCAACCGTCGCAGAAATTTTTCGCGTTGGCGGTCCATTTTCCGTAGCCCGTCGCCACCAGATTGGCGATGACACGGCAGACATATTTCTTCTGCGCCGGGTCATTGTTGGGGCCGGCATGATAACGGGCGACCGCCATGGTCCAGGTTTCATGTCTGTTGTGAAGGTTGCGCAGAAACATGGCGGCATATTCCACATTGCGGCGCGGATCGAACATTTCCCGCGCGGATGCGAAGTTTTCGCCATGGAAATAATGATTTATCTGCATGCATCCGAGGTCGATCAGCTTTGCGCCGTTGCGCTTCGCCGCCTCAAAAGTGGTCAAAGCCTCCTCCGTGGAGGAGGCAAATACCGGTTTTCCCTCGATATTCATGGCATTGGGGTCGAGACGCCCCTTGCGGCCCGTTTCGGTCAGCCCCACCGAATAGAGAATTCCCTCCGGCACGCCATATTTGCGTGCCGCCGACTGGATCTCTCTTTCACAGACACCTGACGTTGCCGAAGCGGACGCGTTCTCAGAGGTAGACGCCATTGTCAGCAGAAGAGCGGGCAGAGCCAGGAGCGCCATCCATGCCTTCATTATGCACCCCCAAATTATCGCCATTGCCTTGCCGGTCGCCCCGTGCTCCGGACTCGTCACGGTTGCGCCCGGCGGCGGCCTGCTGACCCTGCTGCTGCGCCTGCTGATTTTGCTGATTGTTGCCTTGTGTGCCCGTTTGGTCACTCTTGTCGGAAGAAGCGATGCTGATGGTGATGTTATCGACCGTCAGACCCTGCGCCTTGAGGCCATCGAGGATGCTCTTGCTGTCTTCCTGGAGCTTTTTATAGGCCGCAACACTCTCCACCGTCATGTGAACGGCAAGCTCGTCACCGGCAAGACGCAGCGACATTGTCACCGATCCAAGCTCGATCGGCGTCATGTGCAGCTTCAGCGTATGGACGACCTTGCCGGTGCTGCTCTGGGCCGCCGCATTGGAGAGCGACGAACCGGGCTGCATGGCGCTCACCCATTCCGGATCATTGACGATCAGGCCGGTCAGGGCCGAAGCGTTGGTCGAGGGCGCCAGGCCGATAAAGCGCCGCGAATCGAGAACCGTTATGGTGTCAGCCGCCTTGCCGGTGCTTTCGCGTGCATCGAACTCGACACGGCCTTCACGCTGAACGGTGCTCATGTCCAGAGCCCGGGCCGCGCCTGAGCGCGGAGACGAAAAACGGAATGCCGAGGCATCGCCCTCATTTTCCGAAGCCGAACCCGCCTCGTTACCGGCTGGTGCGATCCCTGTCGGCATGTCCTTGACCGAATGCTCGACCTTGCCCCGGACAGATTCAGCACGGTCCGATTTCACCTTGTCGGCCTTGCCGGCAATCGCCTGTGCAATTTCCTCAAGCGGTGTCTTGGCCGTCGCCATATCGGCGGCATTGGCTGTCACCAGCTGCAGTTCCGCCAGCTTCGGATCGATCGTATCGTCCGTCACCTCGGCGTCCTTGTCGGCGTCGTCCTTGAGCTTCTTGCCGGTCTTGCCATTTTCCGGCGTGGTGCGGGCCGTTTTCACCGCGCTCTGAAACTCGGCCACCGTCTCCTGGGCACGACCTTCGCCGGCATGCTCGTTGACGATCACATTGAGAAATGTTGCAGGCCGCTTGACCGGGACATCCATCTTTTCCGCCTCCCCATCGGGCTGCGCCTGCTGTTCTTCAGCCGGGTTCTCGTCCTGCTGATGCCGCGAATGCAGCGCCTGTGGCGGGCGCTCGTCCCGAACCGTGGAAAGGGCATCGCCGAAACTGCCGCCCTTGGCGTCGTCCCTGGCATTGGCGCTGCCGGCGCGCGGATCGGATGGCGGCGCATTCATTATCGCGTTGATGGTTGCGTCGATCATGGTGCCCCCTCGCCTTTCTTCAACAGGCTGTCGATTTCATCGAGCTTGCTGCGACCGCTCGTCACGAGTTGCCGCACGTTGTCGCCCTCGTCGTCAGCCTTCTGGGTTTCGACCCGCCATATGCTCCTTGCATCGGCAGCGTTCGCTTCGTTTTCGGGCGCATTCCGCCCGGTGTCCTTCGTGGCCGCAGTGTCGGCCTCGACACTGGACTGCGGGGAAGGAGGACGAACCACCTGCTCGGCAATCGCCCTTGCCGCCTCCCGCAAGGCCCTGTCCCGATCCGAAAGCTGCGCTTCGGGAATCTGCCCTATTGTTTCGATCGCGCTCACCACATCGGGCGTGCCGATGTTGGAAAGGCTTTCATAGAGATTTGCTTGTACTTCCGGCTCACCCGGCAGCGCAGGAGACAGCGCCTTCGCCTTCAAAGCCGCCATGCGCGCCAGCGAATCCTTGCCGCTGATCGCCGCGAGGCGGGAAAGCCGCAGATAGGCTTCCTTCTGCCTCTCGGTATCCATCATGGCGAAGGTTTCCTGTATCGCCTCCTCGCCGATGGAATCGGCGCGCTTGACCACCAGCGAGACCAGAAGGTCCGCGAACTGGCTGGCATAGGGCGAATGCAGGAACCGCCGCGCATAACGCTGCGCATAATCGACGCCGCGTGCCGCATCGCCGTCTTCAACCGCGATGGCGAGCGAACGGCGCAATGCAGCCTCCTCGACGATGGTGCCCGGCGCTTCGAGCCGGGCGATATCGTAAAAACCGAGTGCCGCCAGCGGATCGCGCGGGATCGTCACATTGCCGCCGATCAGCGCCAGATAAGCGCCAATCCGCTTGCCGCGATATTCCGGCACCATGGCCGCAATGCTCTGCGCGACAAGCGTTCCCTTGCCGGAGAGGTATTTGCGCAGGATATCGGCAACGCGGCTGTCGAAATTGCCATCCACATCGCGCGCGACCAGCAGTTCCAGCGTGGCCGGATTGCCGCCGCTCATCGCATAGATGAGCGCCGCATCGACATTGCGCGGATCCTTGAAGATCGCCGAAGGCGCGCTCTTCAGCCGCTCGTCGATGGTCTGGAGTAGAAACCGCTGCATTTCCGAAGCGGAATGGTCGCCCATGGCGACCGAATCCTGCACGAATTGCAGTGAGCGGAGCATGGCATAGGGCATGAGATTGTCTTGCGACTGCGAAAACGCCCTGGCCGGCTCGGAGCCGAGACCGCAAAGCGTCGCCGCAAGAAGAAGCCAGCGTTTCGAGGTTTTCGTCACACTCACCCCCGATCGGCCTCAAGCAGAATTTCGATGCGGCGGTTGGCGTCCGCCAGAGGGTCCGCCGGCACCTGCAATCTGCGGTCCGCAAAACCCGAGACCTGCTTTACCCGCTCTTCCGACAGGCCGCCGCGCACCAGCATGTAATAGGCGCTGTGAGCGCGATCCATGGAAAGCCGCCAGTTGTCATTGGCCTCGCCCTTGAACTGCCGTCCGTCGGTATGGCCGCGTATCACCACGCTGCCACCGCGCTCCTGAAGCAGTTTGCCGATTTTTTCCATGGCCAGAACCATTTCACGCCGGGGAACGGCCGATCCGATATTGAACATCGGCGTTTCCGTCTGGTCGGAAATGGTGAGCAGCAATCCGCCTTCGGCCGGCGTCACCACCAGACCTTCGGAAAGCTTGCCGGTAATGCCCGATATCTGCTTCTCGATCTCCTCGCGCAGCGTGTCGGCCTTTTCCCACTCGGCGTCGCTGGCCTTCTGCTGTGCATCGCTCGCCTGGCGCGGCTCATCCGGCTTTGGCTGCGCAAGCGCTGCCTGCTCGGCGGCATCCGGACGCTGCTGCGGCACAACGGCGGCGATTTCCATCGGTTTGCCGTCTTCCGCCTTGTCGGCCGGTGTCTCGGACGCCTTTAGTGCGACCGCCTGGGCGTTTTCGGCCGCATCCTCCTGCTTGTTCTCGACGACTTGCTGCTGTTCAACCGGTTTCTGCGGCTGATCGGCGCGGGTGATTTTCACCTGCTGGGTCCAGAAATCGGGATCGAACGGATCGCGATAGGCTTCACCGCCGCTAGCGCCCGTCGCCGGGCCGGAATCGGCGGCGCCGCCCTCGCCCTTGGCGCTGACATTGGCCTGCTGGCCCACCTGCTGGGCGATTTCCGCCAGCACGGAATAGGGATTTTCGAAAAAGTCCGCTTCGGAGAAGTTCGACTGTTCACCGGTCTGCGAGGTCAGGTCTTCGCCCGTCGCCGCGGCCGAGCCTTTGGTGACCTTTTCCGCCTGGATGTTGGACTGGTCCTTCTTCTGGACGCCCTCTTCCTTGTCCACCGGCTTCTCCAGCCCCTTGGACGAGGGTTTCTCATCGGACAGCTTGATCGGGTTGAAATAGCTGGCGACCGAGGCCTTTGTTTCCTCATTGGCGGCATTGACCAGCCACATGACGAGGAAGAACGCCATCATCGCCGTCATGAAGTCGGCATAGGCGATTTTCCACGCGCCGCCATGGGCGCCGTCATGCCCGCCCTTGTGGCGCTTGACGATGATGATCTCGTTTTTACCGTGGTGGTGATTTTCGCCTTCACTCATTTCATCACCTTGCGAAGACTGGACGCCCAGGCGGACATGCGCGTCACGAACACGCTTTCACCCAACTCGACGGAAAGATCGATATCGGTGGTCTCGGTAAATTTCATCGTTTCTTCTTCAAAGCCCGGCTGCGTCTTCAGCCGCTCGAACAAATCTTTCGGGCCTTTCACGACAAGCGTGACCCCTTCGCCATCCGGCATGGCGCTACGCACCACATCCGCCAGCGCCGAGACCGCCTTGAGCGACAGCTTTTCCGTCAGGACCGGAGCAAGGATATTGGCGGTCTGTTCGCTGAGATTGGCCGCAATCGCATCAATGCCCTCGCGCAGACCATGGGACAGGGTAGCCGCGATTTCTTCGAGATGCCCCGAACGCAGGGCCTCCAGCTCGGCCGCATGGGCAGCGATCATCTCTTCCCGCTCCGCCTGCATCTTCTCGGTGATCTCGCGGGTGGCATCTTCGCGGCCGCGGTCATAGGCCGCCTGTTTCTCGCTCTCCACATCGACGGGAGCAAATTCGTCGAAACCGGAAGCGCCATCGGAAAAACCGGACAGGAAATCCGTATCGGCCAACGGGTCGCCGAAGGCCTGCGCCGCCGGTTGCGGTTGCGCTTCACCGAAGTCCTTGAGAAACCGTGCAATGGACGCGCTCATGCCTGCCCCCGGCAAAACAGGAGAAAGGAGCCAGACATGTTTCGTTGCCCGCGCGAATCGCAAAAGCCTCGCCGCATTTCCGGACGGAAAACCGGGGTCCACTTTTCCTGGAAATGCTCTAAGCCGTTTGGCGGCACCACCGTCATCCTTGCTACCCTGCCCGTCTCTTCCACGTTTCCGGCCGGATCACGCCATGCGATCCGCCCCATATTGACCCGACGTTAGGTGTTCAAACTTGTGCGAGGATGAAGGCGGGCTCGATCAGGAAGCCTGCGCCCATCCATCCCCGCGCGCCCACGCCGGCCAGACCCGTTACTTGAAGAGCTGGAGGATATTTTCCGCATTGGCGTTGGCGATGGAGAGCGCCTGGATGCCGAGCTGCTGCTGCGTCTGCAACGCTTTCAGCCTGGTCGATTCCTCGTTCATGTCGGCATCGACGAGACGGCCGATGCCCTTGTCGATCACATCCATCAGGCTGGAAACGAAGTTGTCCTGCATGCTGATGCGGCTCTGCAGCGAACCCAGGCTGGAAGCCGTGCTGGTCATCGCCTCAAGCTGCCCGTCGACGAAGGACATCATCATGTCGATGGCGTCTGCGTCGGTATAGGTGGTGCCGCCGCCGGCAAAACCGCCCATGGCCGCGGCAACGACATCGAGATTGCCGAGATCGAGGGTGGATACGGAAAAACCGAGGGAACGATCGGCGGAAGCCGTTCCGCTGCCGGTATCGTAAAACCAGTCGTTGCTGCTGGTGTCGCGATAGGCGGGAGAAACGGTGGTGCCGCCGCTCGACGGATTCGTCCCCGTCACCTTGACCCACACATTTTCGGCAAGGCGGAGATAATTGGCGGTGCCGTCGCTATAGACGTTCGGATCCGTATTCGTATCCGTCGTCGCGGCATTCAGCGCGCCGATTTCTGCGTCGGTGAGCTTCGGTACGACATAACCCGCCTCCGTCGCCGTGCCGGCGGTCGTCGAGGTCTGGGTGACTTCATATTCCGTCTTGCTGACGAAAACGGCGTTTTTGTCGAGAATACCGAGCTTTCCGCCACTGAGGTCGAAAAGGACGGTGCTGCTGTCGAGCGTGTAGTCAACGGTCGTGACCCCGACATTGCCCGAGCCTGTGCGGGTGAAGGATGCAACAACCTTTTTGGTGATCGATTCTTCAACCGGCGGCGTGCCACCGTTGCTGATACTGGCCTGCAGCCAGTTTTCACCCGAGAAGGAGGCCGATTCGGAGATGCTCTTCAGCTGTTCCTGAAGCTGCTTGATTTCATCCTGAATCTTGCTGCGGTCAGCGCCCACGCCATAGGCGGCGACGAGCTTGGCCTTGATCTGCTTGACGACCTCGATCGTGCTTTCAAGCGCGTCATAGGCGGTATCGACTTTGGCGGCGCCCAGACCCAAAGCATCCTGCACGGCCGAAAGCGCATTATTGTCGGAGCGCATCGTCGTCGCAATGGACCAGTAGGCCGCATTGTCCGCCGCAGTCTCGACACGATAGCCGGAGGACACGCGCGCCTGCGTCGTTTCCAGATTCTTGTCGATCATCCGCAGGGTTTGCAGCGCGGCCATTGCCGCCGCATTGGTCAAAATGCTGGTCATGGGGTCCACCCAACTCAAAATTTAAGAAAAAATCCGGCGCTGTGCCGACAACGAGCAGGGGCATCATGCGCATCGGCAATGGCCTGAACCGACCACCGCGACCTGCCGTTCGTTAACAAATCGTTAATGCGATAGGTAACAAACAACGGGACTGATTTGCAAGGCGTTCCTCGCTTTCGCAGCCGGGTTTCGCATAAACCGGCAGGCTTCAGGCAAGCTCGGGTTAAAACGCACCGGAACGAGGCCGTTGCGCCCGCGATTTCGGCGCGCGCAACGGACATGACGGAATAGGCAGCGGGTGATCCGGTTAAGCCGCTTCGCCCTGACGGGTGGGCACGAATCGGGCAGCCGACAGGCTTTTCCGAAGAAACTCGGTGTTTTCGTCCGGATTTTCGGAAGGGTTCTGAAACGAGACGTGATTGATCTCGATCGCCGCATGTTCGTTGGCGAGCGTCAATCGCGCATAGACCGTGGCGCCCTTCGGCTTCAGTTCGAGATCGAGAACGATCTCCGGCGCGCCTTCCCATTCGAGCTTATATTCGCCGCCGGCGCCGAAATTGATCGTACCGGGATGATAATAAAGCTCCGCAGCCGAGGAAACGAGGTCGGCGATACTGCCGTAGCACTCGAATCGGAGCAGCGAAATCAGGTCGGCCGGGTCTAACAATCGAAGTTCGGTGGCGATCGGGTTGATCGCCTCTGCGACGATCATTTCCCGCTGTTCGGAATAGGCGGATTTTTTCATTGGTTTTATTGAACCCGTATTTTCGATGACTTCATGGCGTAAACCCGGTGAACGAGCTCAGCCACAGCCTTGTAAAAGACTGGTGGAATCACACTATCTACCGAGACTTGCGCAAACATGGAGCGTGCAAGCGGCGGGTCTTCAAAAACGGGGATATTGTTTTCTTCCGCAATCTCGCGGATTTTCAATGCGATAAGGTCCTGACCTTTGGCGACGACAACAGGTGCGTCGCCTTCTTCGCGAACATAACGCAGCGCCACCGCAAAGTGTGTCGGGTTGGCGATGACAAGTGTGGCGCGCGGCACATTGTTGATCATGCGGCGACGGGCACGGTCGCGGGCGATGGAGCGCTGCCGGGATTTGACCACGGGGTCGCCCTGCGACTGCTTGTATTCTTCCTTCACCTCATGCTTCGTCATTTTCAGCTGGCTGAACCAGTGGTGGCGCGTCCACAAAACGTCGACGGCGGCAAGCAGCGCGGTCGAAAGCAGAATCACGACCATCATCTTTTTGACGATTTCGACCACCCGGACGAAAATCACCTGCGGATCGGAGAACATCAGATCGATGAGGCTGTAAAAATCGCCACGCAGGGCAAAGAACATGATGACCGAAACGATCATGATCTTGAATACGGATTTGCCGAATTCCACGAAACCCTGCTTGCTGTAGATGCGCGTGAAGCCCTTCGCCGGCGAGACGCGCGACCATTGCGGACGCACGCGCTCAAGCACCGGCGACGGCAGGTTCTGGAAAAACGACGAGGCAAGCCCGAAGACGATGAACATGATCATCGCCGGCATGAGCAGATAGGCCATCGAGGTGCCGAGAAAATACAACAGCGACAGGGCATCCGGCCGGGTGCTGAGGTCCCACTGTTCGGGCTGGCCGAACAGGTCCTTCAATGTGACGCCAAGCCGACCGGCGCCATCGGGCAGGAAGAAGACCAGGTAACAATAAAAGGCAAGCGACGAGGCAAAGATCGGCACTTCGCGGGAAAAGGGAAGATTGCCCTTTTCCGCCGCATCGCGGAGTTTTTTCTCCGTCGGGGCTTCTGTTTTACTGTCCTTGTCCTGATCGTCTGCCAAGGCACGTCCCCGGGATCAAAAAAAGGCCCGCCGATCCCGGCAGGCCGTCATTCCCGAAACTAGCGTCCGTGACCGGCCATCGCAATGGCCGCTTCCGCCGTAAGGGCGGGTTATCAACCGGCTTCCGCTTAAGCCGCGGCCGGTTGGTCCTCTGCGGAGGCTTCCTTCAACTGGATCTGGCCGGAATTGGCGAGCCGGATCGCTTCCTGCGCGACGGCGCGGCGTGCGATCGCCACTTCGCGGGTGTTGATCGAGGCCTGCGGCACCGCAAGGTCCGATTCGATCATGCGGCGCTGGCGCGGGCTGATGCTGGAGAGCACGCATTCCTTGATTTCCATCGTGGCGCCGCGCAGCGCCATCGTCAGAACATCCGCCGAAACATCGTTGAGCAGCAGGACGCGGCTGCGCTGCGGCATGAACATGAGGTCGTCGAAGAGGAAGATCTTCGGCTTGACCTTGTTTGCGGCTTCCTTGCTGAGCGTCTCGAGCGAGCTGAGCAGCGTATCGACCTGCGGCTTGTCCAGTTCGTTCATCAGATCGGCAACCTTCGTGGAACCGCCGGCATTACGCTCGGCTTCGATTTCGTTGATGAGGTTGACCACACGCTTCTCGATGATCTGGGCAGCCGTGGGGCTGACTTCCTTCATGTTGACGGTGCGGTTCATGATATCGGCGCGCTGCTCTTCCGGAATGGTCAGGAGAACCTTGGCACCGAAGGACGAGGGCAGCATGGAGAGAATATAAGCGATGGTCTGCGGATGTTCGCGCAGCAGGAACTTGCCGACGAATTCCGGCTCGGCTTCCTGCAGGCGGTCCCAGATTGATGCTTCATAGGCCTGGAAGGCCGCGCGACGGCCAAGAAGGCTGTCCACCTCTTCAGGGGTCAGACCCTCTTCCAGAATGCTTTCGATTGCCTTGGCATTGTCCATCAGGCCCGTTCCTTCGGTGAACAGGTCTTCGAACTCGGCTACGATCTGGGCAAGCTCATCGGGAGGAATGACGCGCAGGGTCTGGGCCGAGGAAATGATCATCTGCAATTCGTGCTGCGTGAAAAACTTCAGCAGCTTGCCGGCGACGCCCTTGCCCATGGCAAGAAGCACCGCGGCCGCCTTGTCGGCCTGAGACAACGGTTTCCCTGCCAGGGGGTTACCGAAATCCTCGAAGTCCATCATGGTCTTTCCTCTCCGTCCCCACAGGGATCAGGCTTTTCGCGTACTCAGTACTTCAATCAATTTTACGCCGAAGCGCGTATCGTCGTCTTCCAGAACCGTTATTTCACCGCGCGCAATACGGCGGCCATTCACCATGATTTCGACCGGCTCGCCGATCTTGCGGTCGAGTGCGATCGTCGCTCCTTCTTCAAGGCTCATCAGCCCCGAAACGAGCATTCTGCTGGTGCCGAGAACGATCTGGACATCGATCGGGATGTCCATGATCATTTCCATGTTTTCGGACAATCCGCTGCCAAGCGGCGCCTTCACGCCCGCAACTTGCGGGGCGGCGGCAAAATCATCCATCCCGAAATCGGCCGTTCCGCCACCGAAAGCGGAAAGGTCGGTATCCGTCGAAACCTCATCCGTGCTTCCGAAATCGCCGAAGTCGCCGAAATCGGAGAGCGAACCTTCCGCATCCGTCTTGAGGACGCCACGCAGATCGCCGATAGCCTGGTCGAGGTCGCCGCCGTCTTCAAACGACGGCAGCGCCGCATCATCGGTCACAGGTGTTTTCTT
>Ga0209371_1002377_pt1 | contig 10647 bp, 7 predicted proteins | sample AgamicAtAmrz_FD_187165 | JGI IMG/M metagenome (GOLD analysis project Ga0209371, IMG submission 187165) | Agave microbial communities from Guanajuato, Mexico - At.Am.rz (SPAdes) (version 2) | ecosystem: Host-associated > Plants > Roots > Rhizosphere | place: Guanajato, Mexico | collected 2012-06-07
ACGGAAGAGCCGGTGCGGCTCGATTTCTTCGGCGATACGCTGGAAAGCATCCGCACCTTCGATCCGGCCAGCCAGCGCACCATCGGCCAGGCGCGCTCGCTCGATTTGAACCCGATGAGCGAAGTGACGCTGACGCCGGATACGATCAGCCGTTTCCGCAAGAATTACCTGTCGCTGTTCGGCGCGGCGACCCGTGACGACGCGCTTTATCAGGCCGTCTCCGAAGGCCGCCGTTATGCCGGCATGGAGCACTGGCTGCCGCTGTTTTACGAGCAGCTGGAGACCGCCTTCGATTATCTGAAGGATTTCCGCATCGTCACCGATCACACGGCGCGGGAGGCGGCGAAAGAGCGCTCCAAGCTGGTGCTCGATTATTACGATGCGCGCCGCAGTTCCGGCGAAACCAAGGGCTCGACGCAGGGTGCGCCCTACAAGCCGGTTTCGCCCGGCCAGCTTTATCTCGATGGCAAGAGCTTCGATGCCGCGCTCGCCGCCGTTAACGCCGTGCGTCTGACCCCTTTCAACGAACAGGACAGCGAAGGTCGCCCGGTCGCGACGCTCGACGCCCATGTCGGGCCGCGCTGGGCGCGTCCGCCAACCGAAGGCGAGAGCGAAGAGCGGGTCAATGTTTTCGATCTGGCGGTGAAACACATTGCCGAGCGCCGCGCCAAGGGCTGGAAGGTGCTGATAACAGGCTGGTCGGAAGGTTCGCTTGACCGGCTGTTGCAGGTGCTGAACGAACACGGGCTTGAGAAGATCAAGCCGGTCACCTCGCTGAAAGAGGTGGAGAAGCTCGGCAAGGGTGAGGCGGCCTCGGCGGTTCTGAGCCTTGAGGCGGGGTTCGAAACCGGGACGCTGGCCGTTATCGGCGAGCAGGATATTCTCGGCGACCGCATGGTGCGCCGCTCCAAGCGTCGCAAACGCGGCGCGGATTTCATCTCGGAAGTGGCGGGGCTGGATGAGGGCTCGCTGGTCGTCCATGCCGAACATGGCATCGGCCGCTTCGTCGGCCTGCGGACCATCGAGGCGGCGGGTGCGCCGCGCGCCTGTCTCGAACTGCATTATGCCGATGACGCCAAGCTGTTCCTGCCGGTTGAAAACATCGATCTTCTGTCCCGTTACGGTTCGGATGCGGCGGAAGCGCAGCTGGACAAGCTTGGCGGCGGCGCATGGCAGATGCGCAAGGCCAAGCTCAAGAAACGCCTGCTGGATATGGCCGATGAGCTTATCCGCATCGCGGCCGCGCGCCTGGTGCGCCATGCGCCGGTGCTGACGGCGCCGGATGGGCTTTACGACGAATTCGCCGCCCGTTTCCCCTATGATGAGACGGAAGATCAGCTGAACGCGATTGAGTCCATCCGCGAAGATCTTGGCGCCGGCCGGCCGATGGATCGCCTCATCTGCGGCGATGTCGGTTTCGGCAAGACGGAAGTGGCGCTGCGCGCCGCGTTCCTCGCCGCCATGAACGGCGTGCAGGTGGCGGTCGTGGTGCCGACCACGCTGCTTTCCCGCCAGCATTTCCGCACCTTCTCGGAACGTTTCCGTGGGTTGCCGATCCGGGTGCAGCAGGCTTCGCGCCTCGTCGGCTCCAAGGAATTGACGCTGACGAAAAAGGAAGTGGCGGACGGCAAGACGGATATCGTCGTTGGTACCCATGCGCTGCTCGGCGCGGGCATCAGCTTCGCCAATCTCGGTCTGCTGATCATCGATGAAGAGCAGCATTTCGGGGTGAAGCACAAGGAGCGCCTGAAGGAGCTGAAGAGCGACGTGCATGTGCTGACGCTCTCTGCGACGCCCATTCCGCGCACCTTGCAGCTTGCCATGACAGGCGTGCGCGAACTATCGCTCATCACCACGCCGCCTGTCGATCGCATGGCGGTGCGCACCTTCATCTCGCCGTTCGATCCGCTGGTGATCCGCGAGACGCTGATGCGCGAACATTATCGCGGTGGCCAGAGCTTCTATGTCTGCCCGCGCCTTGCCGATCTTGCCGATATTCACGCTTTCCTCCAATCCGATGTACCGGAGTTGAAGGTTGCGGTGGCGCATGGGCAAATGCCGGCGGGCGAACTGGAAGACATCATGAACGCCTTTTATGACGGCAAATATGATGTGCTGCTGTCGACCACCATCGTCGAATCCGGCCTCGACGTGCCGACCGCCAATACGCTGATCGTGCACCGCGCCGACATGTTCGGCCTCGCGCAGCTTTACCAGCTGCGCGGCCGTGTCGGACGCTCCAAGGTGCGCGCCTTCGCGCTTTTCACCCTGCCGGTCAACAAGGTGCTGACGACGATGGCGGAGCGGCGGCTGAAGGTGCTGCAATCGCTCGATACGCTGGGCGCCGGCTTCCAGCTTGCGAGCCACGACCTCGATATTCGCGGCGCGGGCAATCTGCTCGGCGAGGAACAGTCCGGCCATATCAAGGAAGTCGGCTTCGAGCTTTACCAGCAGATGCTGGAAGAGGCGGTTGCCGAAGTGAAGGGCGACGAGCAGGTGCAGGATAGCGGCTGGTCGCCGCAAATCTCGGTCGGCACCTCTGTCATGATCCCGGAGGATTATGTTCCCGATCTGCATCTGCGCATGGGTCTTTACCGCCGTCTCGGCGAGCTTGCGGATATCAGCGAGATCGATGGTTTCGGTGCGGAAATGATCGACCGTTTCGGCCCGCTGCCGAAAGAGGTGCAGCATCTCCTCAAGATCGTCTACATCAAGTCGCTCTGCCGCACCGCCAATGTCGAGAAGGTGGATGCCGGGCCGAAGGGCGTTGTCGTCCAGTTCCGCAACAGGGAATTCCCCAACCCGGCGGCGCTTGTGGGGTATATCGGCAAGCAGGGTTCCATGGCGAAAATCCGCCCCGATCACAGCCTGTTCCTCAACCGCGATCTGCCGACGCCGGAAAAGCGGCTGGCGGGTGCGGCGATGATCATGACGCAGCTGGCGGAGCTGGCGCGGTCGTAGATTTGAGCTTTCGGGGGTTGTCCATTTGGACGTGGGCCGAAGGTGGGTGGGACTTTACCCCCTCTGCCCTGCCGGGCATCTCCCCCTCAAGGGGGGAGATCGATATGCGGCGAGGTTTCGACTATCTCAACGGTCGAGGATGAAGCGGCGAGAGATCGTCCTGTCGATCTCCCCCCTTGAGGGGGAGATGCCCGGCAGGGCAGAGGGGGGTAAAGCCCCACCCACCCTCGGCCTGCTAACAAATGGCCAACCCTCGAAAAACCCAACCCGTAAGCCTCCGCGAAAATTACCACGATGTAACGAAACGGACATGCGCCGGTAGTCTTCACCGGCGTAGTCTCAGCTCCATACCCGGTGCGGCGGATCGGTAGATGCCGCCGGGTGATGAAGGAGCAGGACGATGTGGACCAATATCAACAGGTTTGCCACCGCTGGTCTGGTTGCCTTGACAATTGCGGGCACCACAATTGCCACCACCAGCCAGGCGGAAGCGCGCAATAATTTCGGCCGCGGCCTTGCCGCCGGCATTGCCGGCACGATCATTGGCGGAGCGCTGATTGCGGGTGCAAGACATCCCGGCTACGCTTATGGCCCCGCCTATTACGCGCCCGCCTACGGTCCACCCGTTTATGCTGCACCGGCCTACGGCCCGCCGGTTGTTTACCAGCCGGTCTATCCGCGCTGCCACGTGGCGTGGAGGCAGAACGCCTGGGGCGATATGTATCGGGTCAGGGTTTGTGATTGATCGAATGCCATGCCGGCGACGCGATACGCGTTGCCGGTTCTTCGCATTCGTCAGGCTTCAGCGCCCGTCTTCCGGCGTGATGCCGACGGCCACGTTCTGATCGGTGGCGGCGATCGAGGCAGGCAGCGGCACCTTTCTCTGTTTCTCGCGGATCAGCGTCAACAGGCCGGAACCGACGATGAGGGCGATGCCGACCAGCATCCATCCATCGATACGGTCGCCGAAAATCAGGTAGCCGAACAGGATGGCCCAGAGCATCTGGCTATATTGCGTTGGGCCGATCATGGCGGCGGGCGCATATTGGGCGGCATACATGACCAGTACGTTGCCAAGCGCGCCGAGCAGACCATATCCCGCCAGCAGCAGCCATTGCTCGCCGGCTGGCATAATGAAGGTCGGCACCATGGCGATGCCGCTTATGGTGAGACAGCCGAGCACACCAGCCCCATAAAGCGAGACGTTCTTTTCCGACGGTCCCATGGCGCGGAAGATGACGATGCTGAGCGCACCGCTGAAGCCGCCGATGATGGCGCCGAGGTGGCCGACGCCCAGGTCGCGGAAGCCCGGCCGCAGGATGACCAGCACGCCGAGGAAACCGATGATGACGGCCGACCAGCGCTTGATGCCCACCTGTTCCTTCAGGAACACCACCGACATGATGGTGACGAAGGAAGGGAGCAGGAAGATCAACGCGAAGGCTTCCGCCATGGAAAGATGGGTGAAGGCGGTCACGCTGCCGACTGCGCCGGTGCCGGCGGCAAAAAAGCGGATGATCCATAAAGGGCGGTTCGTCGTTCTGACGATATCCACCCAGCGGTCGTTGCGCTTGCGGATGAAGGGCAGGGCGGCAAAGCCGAAAAGGGCGCCGAAGAAGGCCGATTCGATCGGCGAAATCTGGCCTTCTATGAGTTTAACGCTTGCATCGCTCCAGGCGTAGGCAGCGAAGGCGGCAAAGGCGAGCAGAATGCCTTTCAGGGTCTGGTCGGACACGGAAACACCGGCGAAAAATCGAGTTGATGAAAACCGCCGGTGGTTTGACCGTCAGTTCATCGATCTATGCTCGTCCGCCTTGATTTTTGCAATATCCCGCAGTGCAGCAATCAATACATCCGGCGTTTGTGCACCGCTTATGGCGTATTTCTGGTCGATGATGAAGAAGGGCACGCCGGCGACGCCCATTTGCTGCGCCGCATCAATTTCGGCGATGACGGTGTCCCTGTCGGCGTCCGAGGCCAGAAGCCGGGCTACGACCTTGGCGTCCATGCCGGATTTTTCGGCCACATCGGTCAGCACCGCGTGATCGCCGATGTTGCGCCCTTCCTCGAAATTGGCCTTGAACAGGGCGGTGACGACCTTCTCCTGGACGTCGCGGCCTTCGGAATGCGCCCAGAGCGACAGCCGATGGGCGTCGAGCGTGTTCGGGCCGATCTTGATCGCATCGAAATCGTAATTGATGCCGACTTCCCTGCCGAGCTGCACCAGCGTGGCATGCGCCTGTTCCAGGCGTTCCTTGCCGAGCTTTTCCTCGAGAGCGGCTTTCTGATCGACGCCTTCAGGCGGATAATCCGGGTTGAGGCGGTAAGGACGCCAGTTCACGTCGACGCTGATTTCGTCCTGCACCTCGGCAATGGCGAGATCGAGCCTTGCCTTGCCGAGATAACACCACGGGTTCGTCCTGCACCTCGGCAATGGCGAGATCGAGCCTTGCCTTGCCGAGATAACACCACGGGCAGACCATATCCGATACGACGTCGATAACGATGCGTTCCATGGCTTTATCTTCCCTTTTCTCTGCCGGGGATGGGGGCGGTGCGGTTTATTGCGCCCGCGCATCCCACCAGGTCTGTTTCTGATTGCCGGATATCGGCGTCATATCCGGGCGGTCGATATATTTCCAGCGGGCCACCCATTGCGCGCCGATATAATAGAGGGGAATGACATAGTGGCCGGCAACGAGAAGGCGGTCGTAACCGCGCACCGCCGCCTGAAAATCCTCCGTCGACCTTGCCTGCAGCAGGGCCTCGATCATGCGGTCTATATCGGGATTTGCGGCACCGGCATAGTTGAAGCTGCCCTGCGCATCCCGCGAGAGCGAACTCCAGCGGTTGAGCTGTTCCATCCCCGGTGAGAGCGAGGAGGGCAGGGAGCGGATGATCATATCATAGTCGAAGCTGTTCGAGCGGGCCTGATATTGCCCGTCATCGACCGAGCGGATGCCCATGGCGACGCCGATCAGGTTGAGCGAACGCTGATAGGCGAGCGCGATGCGCTCCTGCGCCGGGTTCTGCGTCATGATTTCGAAGGCAAGCTGACGGCCGTTGGCGTCGGACATCCTGCCGTTCTTGATGCTGTAGCCAGCCTCTTTCAGCTTGTCGACGGCCATTTTCAGAACCTTGCGGTCTGCGCCGGTGCTATCGGTGGTCGGCATGGCATAGGTTCCCGCCAGCAGTTCCGGCGGCATGGTTTTCGCCGCGTCGCCAAGCAGGGCAAGCTCACGCTCGTCGGCGGCATTGCCATAGGCGCCGAGCGGTGAGTTCTGCCAGTAACTCTGCGTGCGCTTGAAGGAGCCGCCAAGGATGTTCTTGTTCATCCATTCGAAATCGAGCGCATAGGACAGGCCCTCGCGCACCTTTTCGTCGGCGAAGACGGCGCGGCGGGTGTTGAAAACGAGGCCGAACATGCCGGTGGGCAGGCGCGGCTGGAAGACGTCCTTGACGATATCGCCGCGATGGACGGCCGGGAAATTGTAAGCCTGTCCCCAGTGGGAGGTATCGGAAGTGCCGTTGATGGCGTCGCCTTCAGGATAAATGTCGATATCGCCCTTCTTGAAGGCCTCGAACATGGTGGTAACCTGAAGGAAATAGGTGACGCTGATCTCGTCGTAATTGTCGAAGCCGACCTTGCCGGGAATATCCTTGCCCCAATAATCCGGGTTCCGCTCCCAGATGATTCGTTCGCCCGGCCGCAGGGTTTTGATTCGGTATGGACCCGAGCCGACGACCGCGCCGAGGCCCGCCTGCTCGAATTTTTCCGGATCGATCGCATGTTTCGGCAGGATCGGGGTGGAGGAGGCGAGAATGAGCGGCGTTTCGCGGTTCGCCTTGTCATTGAAGGTGAAACGCACGCTGCGATCGCCGATTTTTTCCAGCTTCGCCACGCCGTCCAGACGGGTGTTGAAGGGCGGGCGGCCTTTTTCCTTCAGGAGGTTGAAGGTGAAGATGATGTCATCTGCGGTCACCGGCTCGCCGTCGGACCATTTTGCCTTCGGGTTGAGGTTGAACTGGACGAAGCTGCGTTCCTCATCCCACTCCGCGGTTTCGGCCAGCAGGCCGTAAAGGCTGAAAGGCTCGTCGCTGGAGCGCAGCATCAGCGGTTCGTAAAGAAGATTGCCGAATTCCGGGTCCCAGACGCCGCGTGCGGTGGTGCGCATTCCCTTGAGAACGAAGGGATTGAGGCTGTCGAAGGTGCCGACGACGCCATAGGAGATGCGGCCGCCTTTCTTCACGTCGGGATTGACGTAAGGGAGGTGGCGGAAATCTGCCGGCAGGGCGGGGGTGCCATGCATGGAAATGCCGTGAAGCGGCTGTGCCAGGGCGGTTCCGGCGGGAAGCAGGGATGATCCCAGAAGGAACAATGCGGGGATGAGGGCCGCAAGGTTGCGCATGTCACTATCCTGTCTCAACGGTCAGTCCGATATGTGGACCTGACCGGTTTATCGTCATGATTCTGGCAGATATGTAGCACACGGACATTGCATGACCCATGCAACGGCGGGAAATCTTGGGTCAGCTCAAGAAAAAGTTAAAGAAGTGCTGGATATCGCCGCGATCGGCATGTAACAGGGGGACCGGAAGAGACGGGTCACGCATTTGCCTCATTTAAACGACAGTTGAACGGGCAGAAGGATACCGCCATCGGCGAACAGGATCTTGCGGTTCTGTTCTGGCAGACATTCAGGAGACGGAACTCTTATGATGCACAAGGCAAACACATTCACTCGGACGGCTCTGTCCGCTCTGGTCCTTTCTCTCGGCGCAATGTCCGCTCCGGCCATCTCGCAGGCACAGGATGCTGCTCCCGCCGCCCAGGGCGCCGGCGCTCCGCCGCTCGGCTGGTTCAAGACCTGCTCCAAGCAGGAAGACAACGATGTCTGCGTCGTGCAGAACGTGGTTCTTGCCCAGAACGGCCAGATGATCACCGCTGTCGGCCTCATCACCGTTGAAGGCAAGGTCAACCGCAAGCTGCTGCAGGTCTCCGTTCCGACCGCGCGTCTCGTTCCTCCGGGCGTGATGATGCAGATCGACGGCGGCAAGGGCCAGAAGCTCGATTACGCCGTTTGCCTTCCCGACAAGTGCACGGCCGAAGTGCCGCTGACGGACGCCATGATCGCTTCCCTGAAGAAGGGTAGCGAGGTGGTCTTCACCTCCATCAACTTCCGCCGCGCGCCGAACCCCATCAAGATCGCACTCTCCGGCTTCACCGGCGCCTATGACGGCCCGGCGATCACCCAGTCGCAGCTTGCCGAAAGCCAGCGCAGCCTGCAGGAAGGCATGCAGAAGAAGGCTGAAGAAGCCCGCAAGAAGCTGGAAGCCGCACAGGACGCTGCCAAGGGCGCGCCGAAGCCCTGATTACAGCGTAAGCTCCAAAAACAGGAAAACCGGTCTGGCGACAGACCGGTTTTTTTATGCCCCTGGGAGGGAGGGAAGAAATTTGGCGGGCGTCAATGCGCCGTCGACATTTTCGGGCGCCATTCGCCGTTCGGCGCCTTGTCGAAGATGCGGCCGATATTGGGGTTTCTGAGCGGCGTCTCGTTTTCGTCGTGGACGAGGTTCTGTTCGGAAACATAGGCGACATATTCCGTCTCCTCGTTTTCGGCCAGAAGATGATAGAAGGGCTGGTCGCGATCCGGCCTGATTTCCGCAGGGATGGCGTTCCACCATTCCTCGGTATTGGCATATTCCGGGTCCACGTCGATCACCACACCGCGGAACGGAAACACCTTGTGGCGGACGATTTCGCCAAGCGTGAATTTTGCGTTTCTTTGTTTCATGGCATGTACTTCCTTTCCCACTAATAGTTGGGGGCGGAATGCGAAATATCAAGGGCTAGGGGGTATCCCGCCCAATTGCCATTCTTCACTCAGGCCCTTCGGCCGATTGGCGCGGTGGCGATGACCACACCGCCGGTGACCAGCACGATGCCGATGGCGTGATAGGTCTCGAAGCTCTCCCCAAGGAAAAACGTTGCCATGATGATCGAGACCGGCGGCATCATATAAAGCGTGATGCCGGCTGTGGCCGGGCCGAAAACGCGCACTGTATGTGTGAAGCAATAAAAGGCGAGCAGCGAGGCGAAAAGAATGATGCCGCCGATCTTCGCCCAGGCGATCAGTGTCGCCGGCAGCATTCCGCCCTGCGCCAGTTCGAGGGCCGCTGGCGGCAGCAGCACCAGCGCGCCTGACAGCGCAATCAGGCCGAAGAGGCTGAAGGAGGCCATCTGCCGGGCTGCCGGGTCGCGCAGCAGCAGCGAATAGACCGCAAAGGCGATGGCTGCCGTCAATATGGCGAAATCGCCGATGTTGAAATTCATGTGCCAGAGAGCGGACATATCGCCCTTGAGCACGATGGCCGCCACGCCGGCAAAGGCGATGACCATGCCCGCGACTTCGAGCTTTCTGATGCGGCGGCCCTGGAAGACGCGCTGGAACAGGATGATGAACAGCGACGATGTCGTGTAGATCAGCGTGCCGTTGGCAGCCGTCGTCATGGTGAGGCCCCAATAGACCACGCCGCCACAGATACCCATGCCGAGAATGCCGAGAACGAGCCACAGCAGCGTTTTGTGGCGCAGGAACGCCAGGCAATTGCGCCAGTCGGCGATCATGAAGGGGGCGATGATGAGGGTCGAGCCGATCCAGCGGATGAAGGCGGCGATGAAGGGTGAGACCTCACCGACGACGCCACGGCCGAAAATGACGTTGCTGGAGAAAAAGAACGGCACAGCCAGAAAGATGAGCCAGTCCGTAAGGCGGGTTTGCTGAGAGGCTGGCTTGTTCGACATTTTTCGCGATATGGCTGGGCTTCAAAAGAAAACGGCGGCCTCCGGAGAGGCCGCCAGACTGGAGTGGACACCTTGCAAAGCGTCCGGATTACGACTTAGGCCGAGTAGTACATGTCGAATTCGACCGGATGCGGGGTCATTTCGAAACGCATGACTTCCTGCATCTTCAGCTCGATGAACGAGTCGATCTGGTCGTCGTCGAATACGCCGCCGGCGGTCAGGAACTTGCGATCCTTGTCGAGGCTTTCCAGCGCTTCGCGCAGCGAGCCGCAGACGGTCGGGATCTTCTTCAGTTCCTTGGCGGGAAGGTCGTAAAGGTCCTTGTCCATCGGCTTGCCGGGATGGATCTTGTTCTTGATGCCGTCAAGGCCGGCCATCAGCATGGCCGCAAAACCGAGATAGGGGTTCTGGGTCGGATCCGGGAAGCGGACTTCGACGCGCTTTGCCTTCGGGTTGGAGCCGAAGGGAATACGGCAGGAGGCGGAACGGTTGCGCGCGGAGTAGGCGAGCAGAACCGGCGCTTCATAACCCGGCACCAGACGCTTGTAGGAGTTGGTGGTGGGGTTGGTGAAGGCGTTGATCGCCTTGGCGTGCTTGATGATGCCGCCGATGTAATAGAGGCAGGTCTCGGAGAGGCCGGCATATTCGTCGCCTGCGAAGGTCGGCTTGCCGCCCTTCCAGATCGACTGGTGAACGTGCATGCCCGAGCCGTTGTCGCCGAAGATCGGCTTCGGCATGAAGGTTGCCGTCTTGCCATAGGCATTGGCGACCTGGTGCACGACGTACTTGTAGATCTGCATCTTGTCGGCGCTGGAGACCAGCGTGTCGAACTTTACGCCCAGCTCGTGCTGCGCGGCAGCCACTTCGTGGTGGTGCTTTTC
>Ga0209371_1002379_pt1 | contig 10643 bp, 10 predicted proteins | sample AgamicAtAmrz_FD_187165 | JGI IMG/M metagenome (GOLD analysis project Ga0209371, IMG submission 187165) | Agave microbial communities from Guanajuato, Mexico - At.Am.rz (SPAdes) (version 2) | ecosystem: Host-associated > Plants > Roots > Rhizosphere | place: Guanajato, Mexico | collected 2012-06-07
TGTGCACGCCCTTCGGATTCCCCTCCAGCACGATGATGCTGGTGCCCTCGAGCATGTAGTTGACGACATCGACGATCTTCTCGCGCTCGGCAAAATCACCGAAGGCGGACATGCCCATATTGAAACGGCCAGCCTGGATGCCGGGAATGATGCTGGCGAACTGCGCCGGCACATCGGTAAATTTTACACCGAGGCGAGCGCCCATCTCATCGCGCAGTTCGCGTTCGAGGCCGATGATCGTCTTGTTGTCCTCGCCGTAGAAATCGTAAGGTGGTGTCTGCGGTTCCGTGCCCACCTTGATCTCGCCCGAAGACTGGATCTTTTCGGGCAGCATGGCGTGCAGTTTCTGGTCCACACCCTCAGCCCAGGCCGTGGAGTTCGCAAGCATAGTCGCCAAAGCGAGCGTGATTGTCAGTTTGGTCTTCCCTGTCATTGTCATTCCCCTTTTTTCGTGGTGCACGTGAAGGACGTGCGGCCTCATCGCGGTGCCTGCCGTCAGTGCATCCGTCTCAAAAACGCCTGGGTTCTTTCCTGTCGCGGATTGTCGAGGACTTCGCCTGCCGGCCCTTCCTCGACGACGATGCCCTGATCCATGAATACGATCCGATCGGCGACATCACGGGCGAAGGAGAGTTCGTGCGTCACCACGATCATCGTCATTCCGTCCGCCGCGAGTTTGCGCATCACATTCAACACCTCGCCGACGAGTTCGGGATCGAGTGCGGATGTCGGCTCGTCGAAGAGCATCAGCTTCGGGTTCATCGCCAGCGCCCGGGCGATCGCCACGCGCTGCTGCTGGCCACCGGAGAGCTGATAGGGATAGGCGCTGCCGCGGCCTTCGAGATCCACCATCTTCAGGAGCTCTCGTGCTCTAGATACCGCCTCCTCGCGCGACTTTCCGCGATTGAGGATCGGCGGCTGAGAAATGTTCGTCAGCACGTCCTGGTGGGCGAAAAGATTGAAACGCTGGAACACCATGCCGATGTCGCGCCGCTGCACGGCCAGTTCCTTGCCGCTCATCTCGTGCAAGGCATCGCCCCGCTCGTGATAGCCGATCAACTGGCCGTCGACGAGAATGCGGCCCGCTGTCATTCGTTCCAGGTGGTTGATGCATCTGAGAAAGGTCGATTTCCCACTTCCCGAGGGACCGAGCAGGCAGACGACCTCGCCCTTGTCGACGGAGAGATTGATGCCCTTCAGCACTTCAAGCGAACCGAAGGACTTGTGGACGTCGATCGCCTGGACGAGGGCTCTTGCCGAGGACGATGTTGCAGGAGCACTCATCCGTTTCTCCCTTCCGCGCCCATGAGGCGCAGGGCGCCTTGCAGGAGGCCGGGCGCCTGGTTCGTGGATTTTCCAAGCCGGCTTTCGATGACGAGCTGGATCGCGGAGGCGATCGTGGTCATCACGAGGTACCAGATGCTGGCAACGATCAGCAGTTCGATGATCAGGAAGTTCCTGGCATAGATATTCTGCGCGCGCGTCAGCAGGTCCTGGGCGGCAACGACAGAGACGAGAGAGGTCGTCTTCAGCATCGAGATCGTCTGGTTGCCGATCGGCGGGATGATGACCCGAAGCGCCTGGGGAAAGATGATGCGCAGCATCGATTGGGCGGGCGTATAACCGAGCGCCTTGGCGGCTTCATTTTGGCCGCTATCGACGGCAAGCAGTCCGCCGCGAATGATCTCGGCCATGTAGGCCGCCTCATTGAGGCTGAGGGCAAGAAGCGCTGCAACGAAAGCGGTGACGATCGAGTTGGTGTCGATATGGATCGATCCGACATCGATACTCGGTATGAAGAGCTGGATGTTGAACCAGAAGATGATCTGGACCAACAACGGCGTGCCGCGGAAGAACCAGATATAGAGGCTTGCGAAACCGGACAGCACCGGATTGGATGCGAGCCGCATCGTGGCAAGGATCGCGCCGGCAACGATGCTGATGATCATCGACAAGACGGTGAACAGGATAGTCAGCTTGATCCCATCCAGGATCGTCTCGTCGAAGATATATTGGGGTATGGCGGACCAGGCGATGTGGCGGCTGGTGCCGACCATGAACGCCAGCAATACGACGACAGCGATCAGCACGACCGCGATCAATCGCTGCCCCCAGTTTCGTGCGGGAATGATTTTTTGGGAGGTCATGCGGCTCTCCAATCATCGGCAGTTTTCAACTCGCCGTCGATATGCGGCGGCGGCAAGGTGGCCGGCAGGTCACCACGGCTGAGCTTGCGGGCGAGCACCATCGCCCCTGCCACCGGCGCCTCGTTGAGAAGGGTCAGCGTCAGATCAGGCTGACGGTCGCCGAGGGCGGTCTTGAAGGCTGCGAGAAGCCGCGGCTGACGGGCAATGACGCCACCGCCGGTGACGACATCGCCACGCGGCGCGCCGCGTTCCAGCAATTGCGCGGTGAGTACGGCAAGTGAGGCACCCGCCTCGGTGATGACCTTATCGGCATATCGCGAACCTGCATCCGCTGCGTCGAATACCAAGGGTGCGAGCCGGCCTATGCCGGCTGCCGATCCGATCTCGCCCAACGCCCGCCCGATCTCGATCGGCGACGATATGCCAAGGGCTTCGATGAGGTTCCGACCGAGAAGATCAAGCGGTTGTCCCTGGTCAAGCGCAAAGCGGATGGTTCGGGCTGCTTCCCGCACAAGACCGCTCGCACTTCCTTCGTCGCCCAGATACCAACCCCAGCCGCCGGATGCGATCATCCTGCGCGCGGCGTTGCGCGAGACCGCAATCGAACCGGTGCCGCTGATAACGGAAATGCCGCTCGACTTGCCTGCCGCCGGCAGCAACAGTTCGGAGTCGTTGAGAACGAGCACGGCGCCGGGCAAGCGCCGGGCAAGCCTTGTTTGCAGCGCAAGCCGATCCTCGTCGCTGTCGCAGCCATGCGCGCCGACAACCGTGATCTTCGGTGTCGCTCCGGCCGTTGCGACAAGCAGCGAAACGAGGGCCTGCGCATCCCCATCATGATCGACGCGAGCGCGCCATTCGGCTGTGTGGACGGTTCTTTCGCCAACCGTCTCGCCATTCATCTCGGCGATAAGCTGCGTTTTGGTTCCGCCAATATCAATTCCAGCAATCATGCGTCTCAATCCATTTGTTAGGCAACTTACCTAATTATATGAGACGCGCAAGCATTATTTCGCGCTTTCTCGGATCGGTAGATGATCTCGAGGTTAATTCGTGCCTGAGCGATTGCAGCGGGGACGCCGAATTCAGATGGGCACACGCGGTCGGCCCCGAGGCGCATCGACGGGACGCAAGAGGCATGACTGGTGATGGGTCACATGGCGAGCGCGTATGACGGCTGCTCGGCCTGAAGATATGCGAGCGTCCGTGCAATCCCCTCTTCCAGACTGACCGAGGGGGTCAGTCCGTAGGAGCGTTGCAGGGCCGTGTCGCCGCAGCGGTAAAAGACACCTTCCGGATGGTTCGATCGCCCGGTGACGGCCGGCTGCCAGCCAATCTGCCGACTGATCGCCTCGGCCAGTTCGATGAAGGAAGTCGCGGTGCCGGTCGATAGATTGAGGCTTGCCCCGTCTGGAAGCAGCTCCCTCGTCTGCCAAATGAAGTCGATGCAGTCCGAGATGTGGATAAAGTCTCGGCACTGACGGCCCGAGCCCCAGACGAAGACTTCCGGCGCACCCTTTTCCGCAAGCAAGCGACGGCAGATCGCCGGGAAAGGATAGGCAAGATCCTGATCCTCGCCATAGCCGCTGAACGGCCTGTAGGCGATGGCCCGCCGGCCGTAGCGTTCGACATAGAGTTTCATCAGATATTCGCCGGTCAATTTTGCCCAGCCATAGCTGAGATCGGGAACACCGACGGCAGCGTCGAAATTGATCATCTCCTCCGACAGCAGCCGATGATTGGCGACGGTCTGTAGCGACACCGGATAGGCCGCACTGGAGCTGAAGAATATGACCGAACCGGGTTTGGCGCGCGATGCCCATTGCCACAGTTCCGCATCGACCGCCAGATCCTCGGCGACGTCGAGCGCGCGCATCTCGAGCGTCAAGCGACCGCCGACGAGCGCGGCTAGATGGAAGACATAGTCGAAATGCTCGGGAGGCCGTGCGAAGAACGTCCGGCAATCCTCTTCCCAAAAGGTGAAGCGGGAACGCTGAAGCCGCTGCCACAGTTCCGGATGCAGCGCGCCCGTTCCCGCGACCAGTGAATCGACGCAAACGATATCCAAGCCCTCGGCAAGAAGTCGCCGGACAAGATGCCGGCCCACGAAACCGCAACCACCAGTCACCAATGCGCGTGCCATCGTCTCCCCCAACCACTATGCAGAAAAATCGCTCCGTCCCAGATAGATATCCACCATGCGACGCCCCCATTCCGCTCTGCTCGGCGCGATGCGGCGGCCAAGGGCCAACGCCCCTTCGCTCAACCGCCGCATCAATCGGTCGTCATCCGTCGCCATCAATTTCTCGGCCAGCGAATCCGCATCGCCGCTATCGAATACCAGACCGGCACCATTCTCCTCGACCTCCGTCGCAATCAACGCATTGCTGCTGACGATGACCGGGATGCCGGACATCAATGCTTCGGCGGCGACCAGGCCATAAGGCTCGGGCATACGCGACGGCATGACGAAAACGCGCGCTGTGCCGGCGATCTCGGTCACCTCTTCGTCGCTTAGCCAGCCAGGCACATGGCAATGCGGCAACAGCCGCTGCATCTCGGCAAGCAATGGCCCGCGCCCGATCAGCGTTGCCGTCCTGCCGGTCTTGTTGAGCGCATCCGCCAGTGTATGAACCCCTTTTTCCCAGCACATGCGGCCAAGGAAAACGGTGCGGCGGTTGCGCCACGCCTCGACGGGTGCCGGCGTCAATGGCTGCGTCGGCGTGCGCAGCGTCGTGAAGTGCCGGAAGGGGCCAGTGCGCAGAAACGCCTCCATGCTCTCATGCGCCAGGACGATGCCCACTTGGTTCCAGAACCCTTCGCCGACCCCCTGCTGTGTCAGGGTGCGACGGAAGCGCCAAAGCTTATGGAGATAACTGCGCTTGTCGCAATTGGTCGTCAAGCAGGCGAGAGAAAGCGGTTTGATGTCGCAAACCTCGCCGCTGCGGAAATTGATAAGGCCGCCATTCGGGCAGGTCAGAAAGAAATCATGCGCCGTGACGATGACTTTGACCCGATGCTTGGCAAGCGCATAGAAAATGGAGGGCGAGAGGATCTGCGACCAGCCATGTACATGGACAACGGTTTCCTCATCCGATTCCCGAAGCAGGCCCTCCATCGCCTCATAGGCCCGCCGATTGTAGTTCTTCGCAAGGATGTCGACGGTCGCCGGGCCCTCTCGAAGGGCGCGTTCGCCCAGCGCAACCGTCCGGATACCGGTAAAGCGCGGCTTGAGGCCTTCGCCATCATCGCCGACCAGTATGGCGCATGTCAGCCCGGCATCTCTGCTTGCCTCAAGACATTGCAGCGCCACCTTGGTTGCGCCACCGCGAACGATCGAAACATCATTGACAAGTATGAGACGCATGAGACCAGCAACTCGCCTATGGCATTAACCGGGCGCGGCGAAAGAAACCGTCCTCTTACGTTTCGCGCCCGATACATAAAGCGCCCTAACGCACCAGCTTTTCAATTCATCCATTCGCACGAGAGCATCCCGCTTTCAGTTTGAATCCACAGGATCTCATCGATGCAGGAAAGGGAAATGCCGGTAGCGCATGCTTACCAAGCCATGCACTCCAGCTTGCTGTTTTGTGCAATCACCAGGACGCTCTATTCAAACCGGAGCATTAGCGCGCGATTTGGTCCGGCGATTGGACGGGAATGTCAAACGGCAGGAAGTGTTTGAGATTGGCTGTGATCACGACGAGCTTATGAACACTTGCCGTTCCTGCGATGACTGCATCTGCCGCGCCTGGATTATGCCCGGCAATGACCGCCTTCGCCTCGAGCCTCCCGGATTCAAGCGCAACATCCTTGTCGACGGGCAGGATGTGATCACCATACCCGGCAATTAGCCCTTGTAGCCAGGTATGAATCCCTGCTGCCTTTGTCTTCGCACCTTTTGCTTCCAATAATCGAACGCCTTTTTCGATCTCGTGGATAGTCAACGCAGAAAGATAGATTGCGTCCCGCCGATCCTGTTCATCCACCCATTGGGCAAACGTGTTCGATGCACTTGCCTTGGACGGGGCGAACATGGAGATCGCGTTGGTGTCGAGAAGAAAGCTCACAAATCGACCTCACGAGAGGGAGCGGGATTTCTTGAGAAAACATCGTCAATAGGATCGGAATCGGCCGGAAAGGTCTTCAGATATTGCACCAAGCTCGGCCGGCCGCTCCGGATCGCCTTTCTTGCCGCCTCGGCCACCCCCACGCTAACGACGACGGCTACAGCGCGCCCATGGCGCGTAATCGTCACGAACTCACCGGCGGCAGCCTGATCGACGACATGAGAAAATGACGCCTTGGCATCCTTTAAGCTGATCGTTGTCATGGTAAGCTCCTAAAAGAGGTCACTTATGACTACTTTTAGGAGCGTATTTGTATAAAATCAAGGCGAGGAACATGGGTTGCCGTGACGTTCACATCGCTGCCACCGACGGAGCAAAGAAGCCCGCCACTCATCCCCTCGCCTTCTTGACCGCTATCTCCATTTCCTTGAACGGACGGCGAAAGGTGGGCACGCGCTCGGTAACAGAAGGAAACGCGCCGAACGGCTTGTGTGGCTCGGCCTGATACCAGAAGGCAACTGAAGAAATATCGTCGGAGCGGCGGTTGGCGTGGCCGTGCTCGATCGTCACCCGGATGCTTTTCTGGAAGATCGCCGGATCTTCGATATGCCAGCGGTAGAGCGTGACCGGCTCGGTCCAGTTCGGACCACCAGCAGCGATGATGCCATGATAGGGCGCGCTGTATTCCTGGGTCGGGCACCAGGCAGTGTTGAAATAGTCTTCCGTGCCGGTGCCGTGCAGTGTCGGCGGCCAGGCGTCATTGGCGCCAGGTGCGGATTCATCTCGCGCTTCGATCAGCGCCGCCTTCTGCCCGATGCGCGGATCGGGCTTGCGCACCGTGTCCGGCACCGAGAGCCCCTGTTCGCCATCGATGAAGATCATGTCATCGCCTTCGCCATACCAGTCCCACACCTCGGAGCGGCGCCGCGAATAAACGCTGTAGAGAACGCCGACATAGTGACCGCGGCCTTCGGCCTCGAGGATCGTGTAATTCTCTTTGCCGTCGACATTCTCGCCGCCGAAGAGATATTCCTCGTTGGTGAGGCCTGCGTCGCTCATGCCTTGAGGCTGAGACTGGCGATACTGCGCGTGGAAGCGTCCCATGTCCTCCTCGAGCGTCTGATGAAGCTCGAGATCGACATAATAGTAGAATAGCAGGTCGTGTTCGGCTTCGTTCGTCACCGTCAGTTTCATGTGCGAGCCAAAGGGCATGGGGAAGTAGCAGTTGAACGCCTTGCCGTCTTCGGGACTCGCCTGCATCGGCAGGCTGGCGTAATTCGCCGTGCGGCCATGGCCCATGCCGAAGAAATCGCCGATCGGTGCCTCGATGCTCGGCGCCGTCTCGCCGTCCCAGTAGGCGCGAAGCACGATCTTGCGCAGGAAATTCTCGCTCTCGCAGGCAAGTGTCGCCCAGATATGGGTGATAATGCCGGCGCCCGAGTGCTCGGCGATCGCCTCCGTCTTTCCCGGCTCGATATGGAAGCGATCGTCGTTGCCGCCGGTGCGATCATAGCTCGAAAAGCGGCGCGTTTTTGCTTCGCGCAGCTTCGCAAGCCCGCGCAGAGGTGAAAGGCCGAGATTGCTCATAAATGTCTCCTGTCTTGAATGAAGGCGGCTATTTCAGGCCGCTGGTCTTCAGGGAATCCATGATCTGCCGCTGGAAAATCACGAAGAGGATGAGAGTGGGAATTGCGACGATGGTGGAGGCAGCCATCATGTAGTTCCAGGAAGCCGAATACTGGCTCTTGAAGTTGGCGATGCCGACCTGCACCATCCAGAGGTTCGGATTGGAGGTGATCGTCAACGGCCAGAGGAAGGAGTTCCAGTTGGCGAGGAAGAACAGGATGGCGAGCGCCGACATGATCGGTCGGCTCAGGGGCAGAATAACGCTCCAATAGATACGCCAATAGCCGGCGCCGTCGATCACCGCCGCTTCCTCGATCTCGCGCGGTAATGAGAGATAATATTGCCGCAATAAGAAGATGCCGAAGGCGTTGAAGATCGCGGGAATGATGAGGCCCGCATAGGAATTGATCATGCCCATCGCCTTGACGATGATGAAGAGCGGCACGATCACGACTGGGAGCGAGACGAGAAAGGTCGAGAAGATCGCCAGAAAGATGATCTCACGCCCGGGAAAGCGCAGGCGCGCGAGCGCATAGCCAGCCATGGTGTGGAAGAACAGCGCGACGATCGTAACCGTCGCCGACACAAAGAAGCTGTTGAGCATGTAGCGAATGAAGGGCACACCCGTCAGCACATAGATGAAATTGTCGAGTGTCGGCGCTTCCGGTATCAGCGATGAGGAGAAGGATTCGGCTGCTGGTTTGAAGGCGATCGAGACCATCCAGAGCAGCGGAAACAGCGTCATCAGCGCCAGGATGGCAGCGATCAGCATCCACAGGCAGCGCACCAGCGTTACCTGCGATCGCGCGAGATAGGCATTGGAGACATCATTCGGCATGATCGAAACGTCCTCCGCGCGTGACGGCAAAGAAAATGGCTGTCACGGCCATGAGTGCGACGACCAGGATCGACGACATTGCAGCCGCATAACCGAAGGCACCGAAGGAAAAGGCCTGCTGATAGATGTAGACAATCAGCACCGCCGTCGAATTGGCCGGACCGCCCTTGGTCATGACATAGATGATGTCGAAGGCCTGGGCACCGGCAACGGCCGCGACCATCGACACCATGAGAACGAAGAAACTCGTCGGCTTCAAGAGCGGCAGTGTGATGTAGCGGAAGCGCTTGACCGGGCCGGCGCCATCGATCATCGCCGCCTCATAATACTCCTTCGGTATGTCCTGCAGGCCACCCAGGAAGATCAGCATATAGAAGCCCATCAGGAACCAGACGCTGACAAGCACGACGGTGATCAATGCGAAATTCGGATCGCCGAGAAATGAAATAGCGGTAAGACCGAGGTTCGCCATGGTTTGACCAACGACGCCGATCTTGTCGATCACCATGAATTGCCAGACAAGGGCCACGACCACCAGGCTCACCATGTTTGGCGCGAAGAACATCGACCGCATGACGGCATTGAAACGATTGGTCTGCTGCACGAGAAGCGCCAGCCCCAGACCGGTCACGTAAAGCGAGGGCACGAGCATGACGGCATAAAGCGCCGTTACCCTCGCCCCCTTCCAGAACAGGGGGTCATGCCACATGCGGATATAGTTCTTGGCGCCGACGAAATTGTATCCGCCGAAACCATTGACTTCATAGACGCTCAAGGCGAGCGACAGAAGCATCGGCACGCCGAGGAACAGAAAGAGGCCGAGCGCGTCGGGCAATACGAAGAGGTAGCCCGCGACCCATTCGCGATGCCGGGCGGAAAGGCCTTTGCGCCTGCCATTCGCATGGCTTGTCGTCGCATCTGCAATTGTCGTCATGATCTCGTCCCGAAAAGAGAGACGGCCGCTTAGGCTGGCTGCCCAGCGACCGGCGTTTCTTAGAGGATCGGCGCGCCGCTATAGGAACCAAGGAACGCGTCGAGCTGCTGCGAGGCCGAGGTTGCCGTCGCCTGGGGATCGGCGCCGCCGAGCTGCGTCTGCTGGATCGCATCGGAGATGATTTTGTAGACCTCCGGCGGCACGCGCGGTTCGGCGCGGGCGCCCGGATAGACATCGGAAGCGAATTTGCCGATCATGCCGGTCTTGAAAGCATCGCCGCCGGCAGCAAGCGCGCTTTCGCGCGGCGGCATGTCTGACTTGCCCTTTGTGCACCAGTCGGCGACGCGCTGAACGGAGTCTTTTTCCTTGGAGGCCAGCGCCCAGGCACAGAACTGAGCCGCCGCATCCGGATTCTTGCTCTTGGCATTGGCGACGAAGGCCCAGCCGCCGCCGACGGTTACATATTTGCCGTTTGGCGGTGTCGGCAGGCGGAAGACACCATATTTGAAATCCTTCGCATTGCTCTGCAATTGCGAGATTCCCCAGATGCCGACATTCTGGATGGCACAGTAACCCGATGCGAGATTGGCGACCGTGTCGTTCGCGCCGCTGCCCATGACCTGGCGGGGTGCCACCCCGGAATTGACGGCATCCTGCCAGAACTTCAGAGCCTGTACCGTGGCGGGAGAATCGAAGGCGCTCTTGCCGTCCTTGCCCTGGAATTCGCCGCCTCCCTGCCAGAGGAAAGGATACCAGGTGAAGTTCTGATAGTAGCCCGGCTGGGTCTCGAACAACATGCCGAAGCGTTTCGGCGTCGTCAGCTTCTTGGCAAGCTCAAGCAGGTCGTCCCACGTTTTCGGAATATCGTTCTCGTTCAGCTTCGCCTCTTCGAAAGCCTTGACCGAATAGTACATCGCCATCGGCTCGACTTCCATCGGAATGCCGTAGATCTTGCCGTCGACCATGCGGTTGGCGATCACGCTCTTCGGAAAATCCTCCTTGGCATCGATATGGGGCGTCAGGTCCTG
>Ga0209371_1002380_pt1 | contig 10641 bp, 7 predicted proteins | sample AgamicAtAmrz_FD_187165 | JGI IMG/M metagenome (GOLD analysis project Ga0209371, IMG submission 187165) | Agave microbial communities from Guanajuato, Mexico - At.Am.rz (SPAdes) (version 2) | ecosystem: Host-associated > Plants > Roots > Rhizosphere | place: Guanajato, Mexico | collected 2012-06-07
CGGGAAAAGTATTCTGGCTGAAATTGCGACTATGCTCGCAGGCGAGGACAACGCCACCTCCGCGACCATCGAGACGCTGGAATCACCCCGCGAGCGCGCCGCCCTGATTGGCTTCTCACTCATCCGTCTGCCTGACCAGGAGAAATGGAGCGGTGACGGTGCGGGGCTCAAGGCCATCACCGGCGGCGATGCGGTGTCAGTTGACCCGAAATACCGCGACGCTTATTCAACGCATATTCCGGCGGTGATTCTGGCCGTGAACAATAACCCGATGCGCTTCACCGACCGCAGCGGCGGCGTATCGCGCCGCCGGGTTATCCTGCATTTCCCGGAACAGATTGCCCCGGAGGAGCGCGACCCGCATCTGAAGGATAAAATCGCCCGCGAGCTGGCCGTCATTGTGCGCCAGCTTATGCAGCGGTTCAGCGACCCGATGACCGCCCGCACGCTGCTACAGTCGCAGCAGAACTCCGGCGAGGCACTGAGCATCAAGCGCGACGCCGACCCGGCATTTGATTTCTGTGGCTATCTGGAAGCCCTGCCGGACGCAGACGGGATGTATATGGGGAATGCCAACATTATTCCACGCCAGCCGCGACTCTACCTGTATCACGCCTATCTGGTGTACATGGAGGCGCACGGCTACAAAAACACCCTCAGTCTGACCTCGTTCGGCAAGGGGCTGTCAGGCATGCTGAAAGAGTACGGCCTGCATTACGATAAACGCCGGACAAATCAGGGGATGCAGACTAACCTCACGCTCAGGGAGGAAAGCAACGCTGACTGGCTGCCAAAGTGCGATGATCCTACCGGGAAATAAACTACCCTGACCGGCTGATGCCGGTCTTTTTTATATGAAAATCCTTGCAGGTGAATAGTAAGGTGTGCACCTTTCATCATGTGCTTACGCCGTAATCTTTTGAATATAGTAAATAAATGTGCTCGGTGAGCAATATGAACAGTTTTTCCAAAAACCTTTTTTAACCCCCTCAAAAATTATCTGGCCGCTCAGCGGCAGAAGAGGGCGCAGAGCATGGCGACTCCAGATTACTAAATGAGAATATTGTCACAAATTTATATATTGGCCTGATCAAAGATTGTTGAAAACTACAAAGGAACAGTAAAAAATGATAACTGATGTGTGATTTTTTATTAGCATTTCAGTTTCAATGTCAAAGATTTTTTTTGCATGTTTCTTGCACTATAAACAGAATATGCGTTGTTCCCGTTTATAACTGCCAAAATAGGGATGTCTAAATTGTCAAAAGTATCAATCACCTCCGTGAAGTTTATAAATTTTAAGGCACTCGGCGATTATTCGATAAGCATGAGCGATATAAATATTCTTGTTGGCCCAAACAACTCAGGAAAATCTACAATAATTAGCTCATTAAGAGTGCTTCAAGCTGCGTTAAAAATAGCCAACTCCAGAAGTGCCAGTCTCATACCTTCACCTCTTGGGGGGAATACCTGGGGGTACAGAATTCCAGAAAACTCGATTCCTATATCTTTAGAAAATGTTCATACTGATTATTATCAAGCAGACACCAAAATAGAGTTTAGGCTTTCCAATGCAAATAAATTAACAATATTATTTCCATCAGATGGAGGGTGTATACTGAAAATAGATGCTCAAGGTAAATTGATAAAAACCCCATCTGCCTTTAAAAGCAATTTCCCTATATCCGTTCAAGTTGTCCCTGTACTTGGACCATTTGAGCAAGAAGAAATAATCGTAACAGATGAAACAGTTAAGAGAAGTTTAGGAACACCACGAGCTGCAAGACATTTTAGAAATTATTGGTATAAGAATCCCGAGGGTTTTGATGAGTATAAAAATTTGCTTGAAAAAACCTGGCCAGGCATGACCATCCAGTTACCTGAGTTAACATCTGTATTGGATAAACGATTAGTCATGTTTTATTCTGAAAAGAGATGCGACAGAGAGGTTTTTTGGGCAGGTTTTGGATTTCAGATTTGGTGTCAGTTACTGACTCATTTAGCTAGAGCAAATGAATATACACTCACAGTAATTGATGAACCAGAAGTGTACCTTCATCCCGATGTTCAGAGGCAGCTTTTAGGTATTTTGAGGGATATTGGAACTGATGTTATCTTAGCGACACACTCTACTGAAATCATTGGTGAAGCTGACCCAACAGAAATATTATTAATTGATAAGAGCAAGCGTTCAGCAAAAAGGTTAAGAGATGTAGAAGGTGTTCAGGAAGCACTTGATATTATTGGATCCGTACAAAATATAACACTAACACAGTTGGCTAGAACTAAAAAAATTCTTTTTGTTGAAGGGTTGGGTGACTATAAAATTATCCGAAGGTTTGCAAAAGTCATTGGATTACAAGAATTATTTTCCGGTTATGAGATTACAGCTTTTGAATCAGGTGGTTTTTCCTCCTGGGAAAGAGTTAAAGCTCTCGCTTGGGGGTTACAGCACACGCTAGGGGCAGATATAAAAATTGGTGCTGTATATGATAGAGATTATTGGTGTGATGATCAGATAGCAGAAACAGAGCGAGAACTCAGTGATCACTTATACTTTGCACACATCCATAAAATGAAAGAGATAGAGAATTATTTACTGAATCCCGGTGTTTTAAGACGAGTGTTAAAAAAATATTCCGTCGAAAAAAATTCTCGCTCATCTATTTTCATTGAAATAGATGAGAGCATTGAAGATATACTGTGTCTGATCACTGAATCCTTACGCATAGATACACAAAGCCAATATGTTGGAAAGTACATTGAATATATGAAGAAGATTGGAAATGGCTTAGATCAATCAACGTTAACTGGTGATGCAATAAGAATTTTTGAGGGGAAGTGGAGTAATCTGGATACTCGGTTAATGATAGTCAGTGGCAAGAGGGTTCTCAAGGATCTGAGAAGTTACATTTCAGATAAATGGTCAATAACCTTGACGGAAATTAGAATTATAGATGAGTTTTCCAAAAATGAAATACCACAAGACATGCGAGATCTCATAGGTATTTTGGAAGCATATAGACAGGGTTGAATATATAAAAATTACTTTCAAAAATTTATATATTAGGCATTCAACTGAAAGTAATCATGAATGTACACTATTCACTCACAGCCGACTATAGCGTTCGTATCTAGAAGCCTGTAGAAGTGAACAGTAAAGTGTTCACTGTTCACCTATCATTCACTTAATAACTTGTTGAATATTAATAATAAAAAATATGAGTGAACAGTGTGAACAGTTTTCCATAAAAAAACTTTTACTCCCATATCTCAAGGAGCTAGCTTTGGTATCAAATGGCGAGAAGGCATTCAAATGAACAACATTATGATTAGTTGTTCCGGTTAGGATCCGTTACACGGAACCTAACCAAATGAGACTTTGCGGCTTACGATATGATGATGGGCAAAAAAAACTTGGGGGCACAAAAGGGGGCATTTGTTATTTTTAATCTTATATATTTAATATATTTCAATGGTTTATTTAATGATTCGAGTCCGGCCTTCGCACCATACAAAGCTTTTTCAAGTCTATTAACGTCTATTTTAGTCCACAAAAACAGTAAGTTAAGCAGGTTTCTAGCTTTTCTTAGTCTGTCCACGTCTACTCACTTCTATCCACATATACCAACGAATGATGGTATAACTGGTGGTGTCTTCGGTTCGATTGATTTTGATACCAACAGCGGAGGTATCGACTGATGGCACTCACTGATATCAAAGTTAGGACTACCAAGCCCTCCGACAAACTCTTCATGTAGTCGTCAGCTATGTTTGCCCATTGGTCATTCGATAATGTTTCTCCGTCAGGCAATCGTAGCGAGTTGTGCCAAACTGGTTTTGCGACATCCTGGCGAAGATGCTTGGTGCTATCGAATTCTGCGATCATTTCATGGGCAGTGTCACCCAGCATATTGCCTCCGATTACGACTGGATCGCATTTATGATGTGCTCCCGGTTTCAATGCGTATTGGACCACACCAGCAAAGTTCTTACCCCTGCGAATCTTCCGCATACCCTTCACTAGGGGCACTCCAAAAATCTGTTCTTAACAAGTTGTGACGAAGCTCTTACAGTTGTCGCTTCACAACGAAAAGCTCGGTATGAGTAAGCTGGCTATCTTTGCTCTTACCATCTATGTGGGCCGCAATGCGATTTAGCTTTTGCGATATGTCAGATAAAGCTTTCCAAGCTTCAACATTGATCTCTGGAATGACGGAAGGGGATGTATGAAGAAAAGCCATACGGAGCCATTCGCCTTTACTTTTATCACCTCGTTTTATATTCAGAAGTTGTAATTCTTCGTTGTTGAGTCGAACACATTATACAATGTATTCTGAGATGATTACGAATAAGGTTAGAGAGATTTGAGTTTGTTTTTATTATAGGTTTTATGCTATTGGGTATTTTAGACACTGATGGCTGATTATCCATATGAACTCCTTTTCATATTCATAATTAAACACTATCTATACCATTACTGTTGTTTTTTATTTTTGTCAAGTAGTTGGAGTGGGGGGGTAATAGGAATGAATATATATGATAAAGACTGAAATCTATAAATTGTTTTCATTATTTAAATTGTTAGCCATTGAGTTCGATCTTTTTTATGTAATCTTGAAATAATTGGTGCTCGATTTTAGTATTGAATGATAAAAAAAACGCACAACTATCTAAATCTATCATTTTTATCAGTAAGTCAATTTATTTCTTTGCACTAATGTATGTTTGTTATAAACTGAGAAAGGTTTTATGAGTCTTTTGCAAATTATTTTTGTATGTGAATCAAGAACACGATAGAGGGAATATGAACAATAACTCACAAGCCTTTATTAAGGCAATTGACAGGATGATGATAGATAATAAAGAGTATTTTACGATTTTAAGAGGGTTGAAAAATGAAAGCAACCAAGCATTAAAGGATAAAGTTTACAATGATTTCAATTTAGAGAATAAAGACTTTCATTCCAATTCACTTGATTCATTTAAGAATTTAATTAGCAATCATGTTCTTAGTTGTGAAACTAGCTATGACATGGATGTAATTATCTTGAAAAATATTTCTACTCAATTGGAAATTGAGTACCTTCTAAATAAAATAAAAAAAGAAGAGGCTATTTTTTATTGTTCATTTTCTGATGCACTAACACATTATGGAATTTATAGGGGAAATAAGTTACCATCATTTCAGCTTATCGATTTTTGGAATGTTTTACTGCAAATGTTCTATGTCTTGAACTTAATGGATAATAATAATTTTTCAAGCCGATGCGATGATAATCTTCTTAAGATGCAAGGGTTTGATAAGCTTAGTCGGTTAGTGGATTCTGTTAAAAATATAAATGATAAATTAAATGAAGAAATAGATATAATTGATGGATGTGTTTCTTTTAAACAGGGGCAAGAGGAAAGGATCGTAAGTAAAATTGAAGATAAAATGTCAAGATTAAACTTGTTTAATGCCTTGAGGTTTATTTTTAACATTTATAACGACGACAAAAATAAGCATAATATTGAAGTAACCCTGCCATATAAATACATGCTTAATATTTTAATAAAAAACATATCTAATTCTAACCATAAATCTAACAATAAAAAGAAAATATGCTATGCCATCGAGCTTTTAACTTCATTTATATCTTTATATCAATTAAAAGAAGATAAGTTTGCAGTTGCAGGACTTTCAAACTTAAATATAGTTGAGCATTTAACAAAACAAGTACTGTATTCAAATTTTTATCCGATATATTCTTTGAAAACTACGACATTAATTGACTACATTAATAATATTATACAGCCAAGCCTTGATAAGGATTCCTTTATTTCATATTTTGGCTTCAGTTTAAAAGATTTGGTTGGTTTCTTTTGGTTTTTAGATAAACAAAATGATGATGTCATTTGTATTTCAAATGAAAATGTATTTAAGAGCGATCTGAAAATTTTGGAGTTGTTTTCCGTTGATGCAAATATTATAAACAAAAACTACTCTACCAAAAGTAGTCTATTAAAAAGTGAAAATTTATTTGCAATGAATCCTGTTGTGAAGTATAGAAACATGTATTACATTATCGGCTTTAAGTATTTTAAGCTGAATTTTTATAATTCTCTATTAGATAAAATTAGAAGAAGTATTGATGGTCATATTAATTCAAAGATAGGTTCAAATATAGACCTGTTTGTGGAGGAAACATTTTTTAAGATACAAAAAAAACACGGGTATCAACTTTATTCTGGGAATTACACTCCGCCCAAAAAAGAAAACCCTGAAAGTGACTTGTTAATCGAAACGGAAAGTGATTTAATTTTTATTGAAAATAAGAATAAATATTTGACTCATGCTTCTTTTTCAGGTTCTGAATCTAATATAGTAAAGGATTTTGTGTTATCTTACGTGTTTTCACAAAAACAATTATTAAAACATGAGCGTAACCTTAGAACTTATAAACAAATAATATTTACTAAAGATCAGCGAGTGGTAAATTACAATGGTCAAAATATTGTAAAAATTTCAGTCTCGACAAATAATTGGTTTAATATTATGAACAATCCCTCTTCCATTATCTTGCCAATCATAAAAAATCTAAGATTTGATGTTAAAGATGATGGAAGGGATAGCGATTTTGTGAAGGCAAACAAATATCTCGATGAACTCGATTCTATAATTGATGAATTCGATAAGAATAATAGTTTGGATATGCCGGTTATTTTGAATCAAACAGTATTTTTACCATTGGAATTATTAATAGATAAGTCCAATGATGATGAGTTCATTAAAATATTAAAACAGTTAGTTGCAGTAAAAATGAATACGGACAATGTCATGAATGTATATGACTACTGTAAGTACTTAATTGGTGTAAGGAATTCTGCAATCAATTAATGATGTATCTCTTTTTAAAATAAGCTAATCATTAACTGGCTGCGAAAGTGGCCAGTCCTTACAAAAACTAAAGAAAAAATATCGAGTATTAATAGTGAGATTTTCTATTTCTTGCTCATAGCAACTATTCTAATATTAAAACTAAGTGTTTAGACTACACCTACGTGATTAATTTGGTATTATTCCTTTTTCAATCATAGAGAAGAAAAAGCAAGGCAACTCAGAGAAGCGGAGCTTCGTAGAGTTAGCTCTTGCTTAATTGTGAAATTAACTTTTCTCAAGCGTATGGATAATACCAAATAAACATGATGAAATATTTATTGAAATGTAGTAAAATTATAAGAAATTTGCTATGTAACATAGAGATGTAACGATGGCTGTGTTAGAAGAAATTCAAAAAAAAATTAAGTTCAAAGCTCAAGAAAAGATTGTTACTGACTCAGATTTTCTTTTAGCTGCTGATATTATATCTAAAAAAATTAATGAGTCCTCATATTTAGCCAAAAATGAAGCAGAAGTTGTTTCTGGTTTCGACCTTGCTTTTATTCCTTTCATTAAGGATTTCATTGGTATTGATTACCGTCCCGAAAAAGAAATTTTTATTGATGGTATTAAATACAACACTACCGGGAGAAGCAACAGTAAGGGGCGTATCGATAGTCGTATTGGTTATTTAGTAATAGAGTTTAAGCATAGAGATAAATTAAAAAAAGATAATGATATTAATAAGGCTGTGCTTCAAATCCAGGCTTACCTTGACTCTTTAAAGTTAGAAGGGAATCAACGCTATGTTGGAGTGCTAACAGACGGTATTAATTACCTTATTCGTGATACTGATGGCATTTTAACATCAAAGTTGCAACCGCTTGATAAGAATGCAATTAGAAAAATTTGCGGGCTCTTAGTTCTTTTGAATAAGAAGGCATTGCATCCAAAAAACATCGTTGATGATTTTTGCTATGGATCTCCATCTTTAACAACCCAATTAATAGGTAATCTTCTTTCGGCTCTTGAAAATAACATGACGGGCCGCTCTCAAATGCTCTTCAACGAATGGAAGGAGCTATTTAGACTTGCACATGATGATAAATCTCAGCAAACAGCAATTTTAGAACGAAAGTTATCACTTGAAGATATTGCTGGTCATAGGTTACTTACTAACGATGATGAATATAAAGTTCTTTATGCTCTCCAGACTGCATATGCGATTATTGTAAAAATAATAGCTTATAAGACATTATCTGGACTTGTATTTGAAAATGATTATAATTTTTCAGATATGATCAATAGTAACTCTGAATCTATGAGAAACTATTTATACACATTAGAAGAAGGTGCTATTTTCAGGAAGTATGGGATTTTGAACCTGCTGGAAGGTGACTTTTTCTCTTGGTATTGTACTAAGGAACAATGGGGAGATGATATATTCATTAGTATTAAAAATATATTTTCATTACTAAGTGAATATGAAGAAGGAAATCTTTTCAAAGAGGGTGAAAAAGTATACGATCTTTTCAAAGATCTATACATGAACATTATTCCTGATAAAGTAAGACATTCTCTTGGAGAATTTTACACTCCTGAATGGCTTGCAGAGCATTTGATATCCTCTGCTGAAGAGCATGTTGTAAATAAGAACAACTGGACTGCAATTGATCCATGTTGTGGTAGCGGAACCTTTATAATTACATTAATAGGTAAAGTTCTGAGTCGTACTCATGCCGATAGCAAAGCTAAATTAAAAGATGTCATAACATCTGTCAAAGGTATTGATTTAAATCCTCTTGCAGCTTTAACTGCAAGAATCAACTATTTCATCAACATATCACATTTGCTTGAAGATGGTAGCGAAGTTGAAATTCCAATTTATCTTGGTGACGCATCGTATGTTCCAGAAAAGGTCATAATTGATGGCATTGACTGTTTGCGATACGAAATAAATACTTTGCAAGGCTCGATTTATATCGAGATGCCTACTCAAGCTTTGAGTGATTCTCATAAGTTCTCAAAAGCAATTGTTGATATTGAACGATATATTAAACTTCGAGATCGTGATAGTGTTTTTGCAAAATTAATCGAAGTAAGTGGGGATATTAGTAGTTCTCCTAGCATTTATGAAAAATTAAAAACTTTATCAGATAAGTTTGTCGAGCTAGAAGAAAGAGACTGGAATGGAATTTGGGCTAGAATAGTCACTAATTTTTTGACCACTGCAAACTTAGGCAAATTTAATATGGTTGTTGGTAATCCACCATGGATTGACTGGAAAAACTTACCTGCAGGATATCGAGAACGAATTAAAGGCTTATGCTTAAGTAGGAGCCTATTTTCTGGTGATAGGCTTACTGGTGGTATAAATCTTAACATTTGTGCATTAATTTCTAATGTATCTGCTGAAAACTGGTTAGAGAAAGATGGCATATTGGCATTTCTTATGCCTCAAAATATCCTTTTCCAGCAAACATATGAAGGATTTCGAGAGTTTAACTTTGGGGATAACCAAAAACTATATCTCCAAGAGGTATACGACTGGAGTGAATCCGGGCATCCATTCAAGCCTGTTACAATCAAGTTTGCGACTTATTTATTCTCGTCAAAAAAAGTCGATTATTTAAAAGGAATACCTTTAACCTTTTTGACGAAAAATAAAACCGGAAGAAGCCTTGATAGCTACTCACAGCATACACATTTTAATGCTATTTCGCATGAGTTCTCTATCCGTAAAGAGATCGCAGGCACTGTTAGTGTAAGCAATACAGCCTTTACATATGCTTCAGATTCCGAAAAGCTCAATGATTACAGAAATATCAGTGGATATTGCGAATATCATGGCAGGGAAGGGATTGAATTTTTCCCTCAAGAATTATTCTTATGGAAATTTAAGACAAAAAAAGCTAACAATACTGCAATTTTTGAAAATTATCAGGGTGGCAAGTCCAAGTATAAACTGGCAAAACAAATGATTTTTGCTGAAACCAAGCATATATACCCCCTGATTAAAGGAACAAATATTGAACCTTTTGGGGTTAAAGATGTTGAGTTCTTCGTACCCTTTCCATATAGAGAATTGAGTCGTAAACCGATACCTGTAGATGAGCTTGTTAAAGAAAGCCCTATGTTGGCTGACTATTTCATTAATAATAAACAGTTATTAGAGTCGCAGACTCGATACAATGACAAAATCATAGGTAAAAGCAATATTACTGCATTTTACGCATTGGCTCGTGTAGGTGAATATACTTATGGTGATCATTTTGTTTGTTTTCGTGATAACACTAAATGGGCTGCAGCAGTTGTGAGTCAAATGGATACTCCATGGGGTGACAAAAAGAGACCTTTATTTCAGAACCATGCTGTGAGTATATCTCAAAGGCAAGATGGTAAATTTATTACCCTGGATGAGGCACATTACATTTGTGCTATTTTTAACTCATCAGTCACTGGGGAGTACATTCTGAAGTCCAGTGATAGCAGAACTTTTAAAATCAGACCACCAATTAATGTTCCTCTTTATGATGAAGGTAATAAAAAGCATCGTGAGCTGTCTGAACTTTCAAAAAAGGCTCATGAAGCTAAGGCTAATAGATCCTCTTTCGAGAGTTTCCTAAGGGATATAGATGGAATAGTAAAGGTTTTGTTTAAAAGTAACTAAAAAAGAGGGGGGGACCCCTCTTTTACTATTATAAATAGAGGTAAATCAATATGCCAATTACTCCATTTTCAGATGAGGAATATCGTAGCCGTTTTCTTAATGATAGAGA
>Ga0209371_1002381_pt1 | contig 10626 bp, 7 predicted proteins | sample AgamicAtAmrz_FD_187165 | JGI IMG/M metagenome (GOLD analysis project Ga0209371, IMG submission 187165) | Agave microbial communities from Guanajuato, Mexico - At.Am.rz (SPAdes) (version 2) | ecosystem: Host-associated > Plants > Roots > Rhizosphere | place: Guanajato, Mexico | collected 2012-06-07
CGGGTAGTCGACCTCGGCCAGGTAGGGCGGGCGGTGATGCTTGAGCCAGCCGCGGATGCGCACCCGGGTCAGGCCCTGGGCGACGAACTGCAGCTTGCCGTCGTCGTTGCTGACATGGTGCACGCGCACCACGGTGCCGTGCTCGGGCAGGCTGGAGGTGTCGAAGTGACGGGGATCGGTAACTGGCTTGTCAACATAGAACAAGGCCAGGGTCTTGTGCTCGGTCTTGCTGACCAGCTCCAGGGTTTCCGCCCAGTGCTCCTCATTGACGATCACCGGCAGCACCTGCGCCGGAAAGAAGGGGCGATTGTGGATCGGAATCACATAGAGTTTGTCCGGCAGGTTCTGGCCGGGGAGCATCAGGCTGTGGCTGGCTTGCTCCGAAGCGATCTCGATATCGTGCGGGTCGTTCATGCGGCACCTGTCCATTGACGTTGAGGGTTAGATGGGGCGCCGCCGGCTTTTTTCAACATTTATTCCTGTGTCAGGCGTTTCGCTTGTCAGCCCTGCCGGCACTGCGCTTTCGACGTCGCCAGGCCTCCTGTCGCCACCCATACAGTTTTGCCCGGCAACGCGGTAGAGTGCGCGCGTCGCCCCTTGAGTCGCGAATCATGCTCAACGCCCGCCTCATGCGCCTGGACGATCAGGCCCACGAACATACCCACGACCACCATCAACTGGTGATGTCGGTGTCCGGGCGTGCCGAGTTCGAGGTGGTGGGGCGTGGCGGCGAGGTGTGCCGCATGCGCGCCTGCCTGGTGCCGGGCGATGCCGACCACCAGTTCGCCGGTATCGGCGACAACCGCATGCTGATCGTCGACCTCAACGAGCAGGACATGAGCAGCGAAGACCTGCAACTGCTCGGCCACCTGTTCGACACCCCGCGCTACCCGCAGCTCGATGCCGACTTCCAGCACCTGCTCTGCTACGCCGGCGCCGAGCTGGAGCGCTACGGCAGCGACCCGTTGCTGGCCCGTTCGCTGGGCGGCGTGCTGCTGCGCGCCCTGCACCTGCGGCTGTTCGGCGAGCCGTCCATTCGCGGCCATGGCTCGCTGGACGTGCAACGCCTGGACGGTTACATCGCCGACAACCTGGCACGGCGCATCAGCGTGGCCGAGCTGGCCCATGTCGCCTGCCTGAGCCCGAGCCATTTCCACGCCCAGTTCAAGGACAGCGTCGGCCTTACGCCGCACCAGTACCTGCTCAAGGCGCGCCTCGATCGCGCCACCCGGCTGTTGCGGGGCAGCGGGCTGCCATTGGTGCGTATCGCCGAAGAGTGCGGCTTCTCCAGCCAGAGCGCACTGACCACCGCCATGCGCCGCTACCTGGGGCTCACGCCAAAGCGTCTGCGCGGCAGCGAGTAGCGCTCGCGGCGCGGTTTCGAAGGCTTTTCGTCCGATAGTGGCTTTTTGACTTTATCAGCCGTCATAAAAGCTCGAACTTATCCCAGAGGGCGGCTAATCTTCTCCGCAGACCTCCCTGATCAGCGTAGAGACCCGTGTGGCCTCACGGCAGGGCTGAGCAGCCCTTGACGAGCGCCTATGACCAAACCTCTCCTTCTCGCTGCACCCCTGTACCTGATCGGCGCGCTGGGCCTCGTCGAGGCCGCCAGCCTGCAGGGTGACGTGGTGGACGCCAAGGGCGCGCCGCTGGCCAATGCCGTGGTGACGTTGCAGGGCCCGGCGGGCGGCGCCGCCGCGCCGGGCAAGGCGGTGATGGACCAGCAGGAGATGCGTTTCGTGCCCAGCGTGCTGGCCGTGCGCACCGGCACCGCAGTGATCTTTCCCAATCGCGACGACATTCGTCACCAGGTCTATTCGTTCTCGCCGGCCAAACGCTTCGAGTTGCGTCTGTACCAGGGCACGCCCAGCGAACCGGTGCTGTTCGACAAGCCCGGCCTGGTGGTGCTGGGCTGCAATATCCACGACTGGATGGTGGGCTACATCTACGTCACCGATGATCCCTGGTTCGCCGTCAGCGACGCCCAGGGCAAGGTCCGCTTCGACAACCTGCCGGCTGGCGACTACCGCGCCACCCTCTGGCACTCGGCGCTGCCCGACATGCAGCCGCGCCAGGGCGAGGCGTTCAAGGTCGAGGGCACCGCGGCGCAGCGCTTCGCCCTGCCGGTCGAAGCCGCCAGTGAGGCCGAGCCACCGGGCGCGCCACCCAGCGCCTTTGGCGATGCCTTCAAGAAAGCCGTGGAACATGGTTCGCACTAGCTTCCAGGCGCGTATCGCCAGTGTGCTGATCCTGCTGTTGCTGGTGGTGATCGGCGCGCTGTATTTCGCCGTGCAGGCGGCCACCACGGCGTCGATCCGCACCCAGGCGCGCGAGCAGCTGGAGGTGGGGACCGGCGTGTTCGGGCAACTGCTCGACGTCCACGCCCGGCAGCTGCGCGACGCGGTACAGGTGCTGACCGCCGATTTCGGCTTCCGCGAAGCGGTGGCCAGCGGCGACGAGGCGACCATCCGCTCGGCGCTGTTCAATCATGGCGCGCGGATCAATGCCGGCGTGGTGATGATGTTCGACATGGATGGCAGGTTGACCGCCAGCACACTGGCGCCGCTCTCCGTGTCACGGGCCGAGCAGATCAATAGGCAATTGAGTCGGCATGGGCAGAGCCTGCTCATGCCGGTCGATGGCCGCATCTATCTGCTGGTGCAGGCCACCGTCAATGCCCCGGTGCCGATCGCGCGGCTGGTGACGGGGTTCGCCATCGATGAAGGGTTCGCCCGCGAGCTGAATCAGCTCACCCACCTGGAGCTGACCCTCACTGGCAGCATGGAAGGCCAGCCGGACGTGCGCATAAGCACCCTGCAGGACATGCCGATGATCACCTTTGACGGTGACAGCGGCGAGGTCATGCATGGCGATGAACCCTTTCTGGTGCAACGCCTGGTACTCGCCAGCGGTGACGGCTTTCGCGTGCAGGCGCTGTTGCAGCGCTCGCTCGAACAGGCCCGTGGCTCGGTGGCTGCCCTCAACAGGCAGATCCTGCTGATCGCCGTGGCCGCCCTGGTGGCGTCCCTGCTCGGTGCGCTGCTGCTGGCGCGCAGCCTGTCGCAGCCAATCCGCCAGCTGGCCGGTGCGGCGCAGCGGGTTGGCCAGGGCGACTACGAGGTGCCGCTGGCCCTCGACCGCTCCGATGAACTCGGCAGTTTGGCCAGCGCCTTCCAGAGCATGCAGCACGGCATCGCCGAGCGTGAGCGGCAACTGGCCCATAACGCCCTGCACGACTCCCTGACCGGCCTGCCCAATCGCAACCTGGCGCTGGAACGCCTGAGCAGTGCGATCATGGCCGAGCGGCATATCGCCTTGCTGTACCTGGGCATCGGCAACTTCCGCACGGTTACCGAAAGTTGCGAGGCGGGCGGCGGCGACCGCGTCATGCAGCAACTGGCCACCCGCCTGCAGGCGGCGTTGCGCCCCTCCGACAGCCTGGCGCGGCTGCACGGCGACGAGTTCGTGCTGCTGCTCGATGGCGCCGACGTCGACAGCGCGGTGGCCACGGCCGACCGGGTGCAGCAGCTGTCCATGAAGCCCTTTCGTATCGACAACGTGGACATCGCCCTGGATTGCCGCATCGGCATCGCCGGCTACCCCAACGATGGGGTGACGCCTGAAGAACTGCTGCGCCGCGCCAGTATCGCCATGCAGGACGCCGGGCACCTGCCCGGCCGCATCCAGGTCTACGAAAGTGGCCGCGATGCCGCCCTGCAGCGCCAGGTGCAACTGATCCGCGACCTGCGCCGCGCCGCCCAGCGTGACGAGCTGCTGCTGCACTACCAACCCAAGCTGGACATCCGCAACCCGGCGCGCATCCAGGCCGAAGGCCTGCTGCGCTGGCAGCACCCGGAGTTCGGCATGGTGTCGCCGGGCGAATTCATCCCGCTGGCCGAGCGCACCGGCAGCATCCAGATCCTCAGCGCCTGGGTGATCGAGGAGGGCGTGCGGCAGCTGCAGGCGTGGCGCCAGCGCGGCCAGGTGGTGCAGCTGTCGCTGAACATCTCCACCGAGGACCTGGTCGACGCCGAGCTGCCCACCCGCGTCGGCCGGTTGCTGGCCCATTACCAGGTTCCCGCCTCGCAGCTGATCTTCGAAATCACCGAGAGCGGCGTGATGCTCAACCCGGCCGTCGCCCTGCAGGTACTCCACGCGTTGCGCGAGAAAGGCATCGGTCTGTCGGTGGACGACTTCGGCACCGGCTATTCTTCACTGGCGCAGCTCAAGCGCATGCCGGTGCAGGAATTGAAGATCGACCAGTCCTTTATCCGTGAGCTGGACGACACCAGCGAGGACGCGGTGATCGTGCGCTCGACCATCGAGATGAGCCACAGCCTGGGCCTCAAGGTGGTGGCCGAGGGCGTCGAGCTGCAGCGCAGCCTGGACCTGCTCGACCGCTGGCAGTGCGACAGCGTGCAGGGCTACCTGATCAGCCGACCCCTGGCGGCGCAGGCGTTCGAGGCCTGGATGCAGCGGCCGTCAATTTCTCCCGTTTCCCTGGTGCATTGACCATGTGGCTATCGCAACTGACCGGCGCCCTGCTGTTGGGCATGTTCACCTCGGCCGCCCTGGCCGGCGAAGGCCGCTTGCTGGCCACCGGCGGGGCCAGCAGCCTGGAAGGCGCTGCCGGTGGCGGCATCACGCCCTGGGCCGTGCTGTCCGGCTATGGCGAGAAGGGCGAGTGGGGCGCCGACGTGTTCGCCACGCGGGTGGAAACCGCTGACTACCGCCTGGACGTGGCCGGCGTGGCGGCAGCCTATGACAACCGCATCGAGCTGTCCTACGCGCGCCAGCGCCTCGACCTGGGCAACCTGGCCCGTGACCTGAGCCTGCCGGAAAACAGCCTCAGCCAGGATATCTTCGCTATCAAGGTGCGCCTGTTCGGCGACCTGATCTACGACCAGTTGCCCCAGGTTTCCCTGGGCATCCAGCACAAGCGCCAGAAGGACTTCCTGATCCCCAGCCTCGTCGGCGCCCAGCGCGACGAGGACACCGAAGGCTACCTGACTGCCAGCCGGCTGATCCTTGGCGGGGCCTTCGGCTACAACCTGCTGCTCAACGGCGGCGTACGCTACAGCCGCGCCAACGAGCTGGGCCTGCTGGGCTTCGGTGGCGATCGCCGTGACCGCCGTTCGGTGCTCAAGGAGGGCTCGGTGGCCGTGCTGCTCAACCGCCAGTGGGCCGTGGGCGTCGAGTACCGGGAAAAACCGGACAACCTCAACTTCGCCGGCGAAAGCGACTGGGCCGATCTGTTCGTCGGCTACTTCCCCAACAAGCACCTGGCCATCGTGCTGGCCTACGCGCGCCTCGGCGAGATCGCCACCCTGGATGACCAGAACGGTGCCTACCTGTCCGTGCAGGGGAGTTTCTGAGCATGCTGCGTTCGCTGTGCGTTGCGCTGCTGGCGCTGGTGTTGATCGGTTGCGCGCAGCAGCCGGCCAAGGACGACAGCCTGTACCGCGACCTGGGCGAAAAGCCCGGCATCACCCGCATCGTCGAGGGCATGCTGATCAACGTGGCAGGCGACCCGCGCATCGTGCAGTTCTTTGCCAGGGTGGATATCGCCGGGCTGCGTGACAAGCTGGTCGACAAGTTCTGCGTGATCGCCGGCGGGCCCTGCGTGTACACCGGCGACTCCCTCGAGGAAAGCCACAAGGGCCAGAACCTGTCGCCCAGCCACTTCAACGCCCTGGTCGAGAACCTGCAGGCCTCGATGGACAGCCAGGGCGTGCCGACGCCCGTGCAGAACCGCCTGCTGGCGCGCCTGGCGCCCTTGCGTGGGCAGGTGATCGGGAAATAGAGCGGTTGCGTCCATGACGAAAGGGGGCGAAGCGGGTAGAGTCACCGGCTGCCCCCGAACTCTCCAGCCGCGAGCCGACCATGTCCGTCACCTGGCATTGCAAGCACCACACCGAACTGACCAAGACCGAGCTGTACGCCGCCCTGGCGCTGCGTACCCAGGTATTCGTGGTCGAGCAGAACTGCCCCTACCTGGAAGTCGATGGCCGCGATCTGGAGGGCGATACCTGCCACCTGCTGGGCTGGCACGGCGAGGAGCTGGTGGCCTATCTGCGCCTGCTCGACCCGGTCCTCAATGACGGCGAGGTGGTCATCGGCCGCGTGGTCACCGCGCCCAGCGCTCGGGGCACCGGGCTTGGCCACAGCATGATGGAGCAGGCACTGCTGGCCTGTGGGCTGCGCTGGCCGGGCCTGCCCGTCTATATGTCCGCCCAGGCGCACCTGCAGGGGTATTACGGCCGCTACGGGTTCGTGGCGGCTACCGATGAATACCTGGAAGACGATATCCCGCATATCGGTATGCGCCGGGTGCTGTAAGCGATGGTAATGCGGCAGTGCTACTGACCTGTGTGGGAGCGCGCGGGGACGCCTAGTTGTGTAAACCCAGTACGTTGTTCAGTGGCAATGGAGCCCGACTAATTGGCGGTTTGTAGTTGAGACTGCTATGCGGCCTGTGCCAGTTGTAGTGATGCAGCCAGGCAGGCAAATGTCTGGCTCGTTGCTCGGAGCTGTCATAGCTGCGTGCATAGGCCCACTCACGCAGGCTTGTCTGGATGAAGCGCTCGGCCTTGCCATTCGTTCTCGGTGTGTAGGGTTTGGTGCGGATGTGCTTAAGTCCGAGCCGAGCGCATAAGCGCCGAAACGAATGAGAGCGGTAGCAGGCGCCATTGTCTGTCATGACGCGCTTGAAGCGGATGCCTAACCCCCGGTAGTAACGCAACGCCCGCAACAAGGCTCGACAGGCACTACTGCCGCGCTCATCTGGGTGCAGGGTAGTGAAGGCCAGCCGGGACGCATCATCAATGGCCACATGCACGAACTCCCAGCCAGCACCATCGGAGCCCTGCAGACGATCGCCCGTAACTCGGTGCCCTGGTCTCCAGAATCGGCCCAGCTTCTTGATGTCCAGGTGCAGGAGATCGCCGGCGTTGGGGTATTCGTAGCGCACTACTACAGGGGCGGGCTCTAGCTCGGCTAACCGATGAAAGCCAGCTTGTTTGAGACGGCGCGCAACGGTACTGACGGCCACGCCGAGTGCTTGAGCGATCTGTCGGTAGGTATGGCGAGATTGGCGTAGTTGGATCAATTGTGCGATCAGATCGACTGCCGTCTCGTGAGGGCATGAATGCGGACGTGATGAACGATCCATCAGACCGGCCTCGCCCTCCTCACGAAAGCGCCTGAGCCACTTGTAGGCTGTGCGGACACTAACTCCTGCGGCTTGTGCGGCATCCTCGACACGTAGCCCATTGAGCATGCGTTGTACAAGAAGGGCTCGACCTCGAGGGGTAAGACGGGCATGTTTATGCAGGTTCATCCGGGGCTCCTGGAAGGCTGTGTTGGTCGCGCTTCCAGAATTCCGGGAACGCCCCGGATGAACAACCTACTGAGAGATCACACCTAGTCCATGCGCGCGAAAAGCTCACGGATATGCACCGGGCACCTCCGCCTGTTCCCACAAAATCGGGCGCATGGCGCCCTCCCACAAAAGACCGGACCAACCCCAATGCCGGCGTGGCAGCCCCCCGCAGCCTAACCACAATGCTGCACCCGCCTCAATGAAAATCCCGACTGCGCACATCCAGCCCCACCAGCCAGTCGGTCAGGTCGACCAGCCGCCCGGCGATCACGTGCTGCACGCCATTGGCGGCTTCCAGATGGCCGTCGATGCGCAGCAGGCGCGATTGCAGCAGCGTCTTGCGCTGGCGCTCAGCCAGTTCCAGGCGCACCAGCACGTTGATCATGCCGAACTCGTCCTCCAGGGTCACGAAGGTCACGCCGCTGGCGGTCTGTGGGCGCTGGCGGCCGATCACCAGGCCGGCCACGCTGACCATCCTGCCGGGCTCCACACGCTCCAGTTCGCGACGGCTGCGGCAGCGCGCTGCCCTGAGTTTGCCGCGCAGCAACGCCAGCGGATGGGGGCCGAGTGTGGTGCCCAGGGTCGCGTAGTCGGTCAGCAGGTTCTCGCCGACGCTGGGGCGCGGCAGGCTGATGGCGACCTCCTGCTGTGCCGGCAAACTGGCGAACAGTGGCAGCTGCGGCTCCACCCCGGCGATGGCCCAACGCGCCTGGTGGCGATGGCCAACCAGGGCCTGCAGGGCGCCGGCGTCGGCCAGGCGTGTGCGGGCGTTGTTATCGAGGCGGGCGCGCTGGCAGAGGTCGGCGATATCGCCGAATGCGGCCTGCTCGCGGGCAGTGGCAATGCGCAGCGCCGCGTCTTCACGAAAGCCTTTCACCAGGCACAGCCCCAGGCGAATCGCTGGCTGCGGCTTGCCAATGTCTTCCAGGGTGCATTCCCAGGCGCTGTGGCGCACGTCCACCGGGTGGATGCGCAGGCCGTGGCGGCGGGCGTCCTGCAATACCTGGTCGGGATTGTAGAAACCCATCGGCCAACTGTTGATCAGCGCGCAGGCGAAGGCCGCCGGCTCATGGCACTTGAGCCAGCAACTGGCGTAGGTGAGCAGGGCGAAGCTGGAGGCGTGGGATTCGGGAAAGCCATAGCTGCCGAAGCCCTTGATCTGCTCGAAGATGCGGTTGATGTATTCGATCGGATAGTCTTTTTTGAGCATGCCCTCGGTCAGCTTCTGGCGGTGGTGCTCCAGGCCGCCGTGGCGCTTCCAGGCCGCCATGGAGCGACGTAGTTCGTCTGCTTCACCTGGGGAGTACCCGGCAGCGATGATCGCCAGCTCCATCACCTGCTCCTGGAACAGCGGCACGCCCAGGGTGCGCTCGAACACCGGCTGCAATTCCTCGGAGGGGTAGGTGACCTTTTCTTCACCGGTACGGCGGCGCAGGTAAGGGTGCACCATATCGCCCTGGATAGGCCCAGGCCGCACGATGGCCACCTGGATCACCAGGTCATAGAAGGTCTTTGGGCGCAGGCGCGGCAACATGGCCATCTGCGCGCGGGATTCGATCTGGAACACGCCCAGGGTGTCGGCGCGGCTGATCATCTCGTAGGTGGCCGGATCCTCGGCCGGCAGGCTGGCCAGTGTCCAGTGTTTGCCGCGGTAGGCGGCCAGCAGGTTGAAGCAGCGGCGCAGGGCGCTGAGCATGCCGAGGGCCAGCACGTCGACCTTGAGCAGGCCCACGGCGTCGAGGTCGTCCTTGTCCCACTGGATCACCGTGCGCTCGGCCATGCTGGCGTTTTCCACCGGCACCAGGGTGTCGAGGGGCGTCTCGGAAATCACGAAGCCGCCGGGGTGCTGGGAGAGGTGACGGGGAAAGCCGATCAGCTCGCCGGCCAGTACCAGCACGCGGTGCAACACCTTGCTCTGCGGGTCGAAGCCGGCCTCACGCAGGCGCTCGGCATCGGGGATGCGATCGCTCCAGCGGCCGCAGCAACCGGCCAGGGCGTTGATCTGGTCCGGCGGCAAGCCCAGGGCCTTGGCCACGTCACGAATCGCGCCGGCGCCGTGGTAGGTGCTGACCACCGCGGTCAGCGCCGCGCGCCCCCGGCCGTAACGGCGAAACACGTACTGGATGACTTCCTCGCGGCGGTCGTGCTCGAAATCCACGTCGATATCCGGCGGCTCGTTGCGCTCGCGGGACAGGAAGCGCTCGAACAAGAGGCGGCTGTCGGTGGCCATCGGGTTGAGCTCGGTGATGCCCAAGGCGAAGCACACCGAGGAGTTGGCCGCCGAGCCACGCCCCTGGCAGAGAATCGACTGCTCGCGGGCGAAGCGCACGATATCGTGTACGGTCAGGAAGTAACTTTCGTATTCCAGCTCGCTGATCAGCGCCAGTTCCTTTTCGATCTGCGCTCGCGCCTCGTCGCTGATGCCATCGCCCCAGCGCCAGCGAATGCCGTCCTCGACCAGCTGGCGCAGCCAGGAGCTGGGGGTATGCCCGGCCGGCACCAACTCGTGGGGATACTGGTACTCGAGCTCATCGAGATCGAACCGGCAACGCTCGGCGATATGCAGGGTTTCGGCGAGTAGCTCGGGCGGATACAGCTCGGCCAGTTCCTCACGGCGGCGCAGGTGCCGCTCACCATTGGCGAACAGATGAGCGCCGGCTTCGGCCACGGGCAGGTGGTGGCGGATGGCGGTCATGCAGTCCTGCAGGGCGCGGCGGCCACGGGCGTGCATATGCACGTCGCCACTGGCCACGGCGGGGATGCCCAGTTGCCGGGCCAGGCCCAGGCCATGCTGCAGCAACGCCGCATCGTCGGCACCGCGGTGCAGCTCCACCCCCAGCCACAGGCGTTCGGCAAAGCGTTCACGCAGCCAGGCACCGGCCATGGCGTTGTCGTCCGGTGCCGGCAGCCAGATGGCCAGCAACCCGTCCGGCTCCACGGGCAGATCCTCGTCGAGCAGGATGTAGTGGCCCTTTTCCGCGCGCCGCCGGGCGCGGGTTATCAGCGCACACAAACGCTGGTAACCGGCGAGGTTCTCGACCAGCAGGACCAGCCGGGTGCCGTTCTGCAACCTCAGTTCGCTGCCGACGATCAGCTTCACACCGTGCTCCTTGGCGGCTTGCCAGGCCCGCACGATACCGGCCAGGGTGCATTCATCGGTGATCGCCAGGGCGCGATAGCCGAGCAGCTTGGCGCGCTCGAACAGCTCGGCGGCGCTGGAGGCACCGCGCTGGAAACTGAAGTTC
>Ga0209371_1002382_pt1 | contig 10622 bp, 9 predicted proteins | sample AgamicAtAmrz_FD_187165 | JGI IMG/M metagenome (GOLD analysis project Ga0209371, IMG submission 187165) | Agave microbial communities from Guanajuato, Mexico - At.Am.rz (SPAdes) (version 2) | ecosystem: Host-associated > Plants > Roots > Rhizosphere | place: Guanajato, Mexico | collected 2012-06-07
CAGGCCGGCGGCCGTCACGCTGATTGGCGGCGGGGCGCGCAGCGCGTTCTGGCGGCAGCTGCTGGCCGATATCTCCGGCGTAACCATGGAATACCGCACGGGCGGCGATGTCGGCCCGGCGCTGGGTGCCGCCAGGCTTGCCCGCATGAGCTGTCATCCGGGCGTTTCGCCAGCGGAGCTGTTGCCGGTGCTGCCGCTGGAGTCCCGCTATACGCCCCGCGCCGATCGCCATGACTTCTACCGCCAGCGACAAAGGCTGTTCAGCGCGCTTTATCAACAAACCGCCTCGCTTTAAGGCGCGGCCACAGCTTATCGACAAGCCTGGCGTTCTGGCAGCAACGCCACCGCTTTGCTTTAAGGGGCAGTCAGCGGCTTCTTCGCGGTAACGGGAGGAAGCCGCGCCGCATTTTTTTGATCGCCCGAGCAGACCTGACGGTTGCTCCCCCCAATCCCTTGTCTTTACAAAAAAACTCTTCATATTGAAGCGGTCGCTTTAGTTTCAGGGTCTGAATATGAAGAAAAATGAGGCTCCCGCCAGGCACGCCAGGATTTCGCTGCTGTTCAACGCTAACAAAGCCTATGACCGCCAGATCATTGAGGGGATAGGCGAGTATTTTTACGCCTCGCAGTGCGACTGGGATATCTATATAGAAGAAGATTTCAGCGTTCATCACCTGAACGAGAACATTCTTTCCGGCAGCGGTATTATTGCGGACTTTGACGACGCGCAGCTGGCCGCACAGCTTAGCCAGATCGCTATGCCTGTTGTGGGCGTGGGCGGCTCCTACAGTAATCGGGAAGACTATCCCGGCGTCAGCTATGTCGCCACGGACAACGAGGCGCTGGTGGCTGCGGCTTTGCATCATCTTACCGAGAAAGGCATTGAGCGCTTCGCTTTTTTCGGCCTGCCCGCCGAGGCAGGAAAACGCTGGGCGCAGGAGCGGGCCGCGGCGTTCCGGCGTTTGACCTGCGATATGGCCTTTCCCGGCATGCTTTATGAAGGCATGGTCACGGACAGCAACACCTGGGAAACGGCCCAGCAGAAGCTGGCCGAATGGCTGCATTCGCTGCCCGCCCATACCGGCATCGTCGCCGTCACGGATGCCCGCGCCAGGCACATCCTGCAAACCTGTGAGCATATCGGCATTGCGGTGCCGGAAAGCCTGTGCGTGATCGGCATTGATAATGAAGAATTAACTCGATATCTGTCGCGAATTTCGCTCTTTTCGGTAGTGCAGGGCACGCGCAGAATGGGATTCGAAGCGGCCAGGCTGCTGGACAATCTGCTTTCAGGCCGTCGCGTAAGTAGCGAACCGGTGATAATCGCCCCGGAAAGCGTAATTGCCCGGCAGTCTACCGATTACCGATCGATTATCGACGCTATGGTGGTGAAGGCGATGGGGTTTATCCGTAAAAACGCCTGCCGGGGCGCCACCGTTGAACAGGTTCTGGAAGCGGTCGGCACCTCTCGTTCCAATCTGGATAAAAAATTTATGACCGAGCTGGGCACCACGATCCATAAGGTGATCCAGGATGAGAAATTTGCCAGAGCGAAGGAGCTGCTGGAAACCACCTCGCTGCCGGTGGCCGAAATCAGCCGTCTGTGCGGTTACAGCACGCCGCAATATTTTTGCACCGTTTCACGGCAAAACCTGGCTATGACGCCGATAAAATATCGCAGCAGCCGGAACGGCATGACGAGGGCGTAACAGCGTAGCGCTTGTTCCGTCACAGGCAGCAGCTATGGTTAAAAGGCACATATTCCTGGCATGGAGAGGCGAATGAAAATTAACGAGCTGATTGCTGCAAGACTGGCGCTGACCGCAGAGCAACGAGAACAAACCCGCGCGGCCCTGGCGCAGGGTGAGCAGGCCGAGCCGGATCGGCGACGCGCACAGCGCTATGCTTTTCAGCAGCGAACCCGGCAGAGCCTGATTATTGGCGAGCGCGATCTGCTGCCGGTTTCTTTTTTGCAGCAGGGCCTGAGTTCGGCGCGGGCGGTAGGGCTGATCCGCAAAGACGGTATTCCTGAGGGCAGCGGCTTTCTGACCCACGGCGGCCTGTTTATCACCAACCATCACGTGCTGCCTGAACCGCCTGCTTCAGGCACGGTGACGGTACAGTTCGGCTTCCGTCAGAGCGAGACCGGCGAAATTAGCGACGGGCGGCTTTACACGCTGGATGCAGAGCGTTTCTGGCTGACCAGCCCGACAGAGGCGTTCGACTGCACGCTGATTGCGCTGGGCGAAGCCCTTAGCGGCAGCGGGGAGACGCCGTTGCCGCTGGCGCTTAACGATCGCAACGATAAACATGCGCTGGGCATCAGCCTGAACCTTATCCACCATCCGGGCGGCGCGCCACAGCAGCTCACGCTGCGTAATAATGCGCTGCTGGCGCGGCACGAGCAGTTTCTGCATTACGAAGCCGACAGCGAGGGCGGATCGTCCGGCGCGCCCGTGTTCAACGACGGCTGGCAGCTGGTGGCGCTGCACCACGGTGCCGTTGAGGACGGCGAAAAATGGGTTAATGAAGGCATACGCCTCAGCGCCTTAACCGACTGGCTGAAAGGCGAGCTGTCGCAGCTGTCCGCCGATATGCAGGCACAGCTGATGCAGGCGTTAACTTCGGACGCCACGCCGCTGCGTCCCGTCGCCAGCGCCGCCGCGCCGGAGAGCAATTATGGTAATCGTGATGGTTATCAGGCCGATTTTCTTGCCGGTACGCATATTGATATGGCGGAGATTATCGCTCCGCGCGCGGCGGAAGTCGCCCCATTGCGCGACGGCAGCAAAGGCGCAGAGGCCAGGCTCGACTATCAGCACTTTTCTCTGCTGATGAGCGGTGAGCGGCGGCTGGCCTTTTTTACCGCCACCAACATTGATGGCGCGAGCTATATCAATATCGATCGCGACAGCGGACAGCCTTCGCTGCTGCCGGAGAGCGACCGCTGGTATGAAGACAGCCGCATCGACAGCCGTTTCGTCACCGGTCAGGCGTTTTACAGCGAGTTCAGCCGCTGGTTCGATCGGGGCCATCTGACCCGCCGCAGCGATCCCACCTGGGGCAGCGCGGCCGAAGCGGTGCGCGCCAATAAAGATACTTTTCACTTTACCAACTGCTCACCGCAGCATTTCCGCTTTAATCAGAGTTTGCAGTACTGGCAGGGCGTTGAGCGCTACATCCTTGAGTCTGGCGTCCTGCAGTCAAAGCAGCGGATCAGCGTGCTGACCGGGCCGGTGCTTAACGAGCAAAGCAGGCAATATGCGGATTTAGCGGTGCCGCTGATGTTCTGGAAGGTCGTTTTGCGCATCGGGCCGCAGGGCAAGCCACAGGCTACGGCACTGCTGGTGAGCCAGGATAAATTGCTGGACGAACCGCGCCGCGTATTGCCGCAGGCGCAGCCGGAAGCGGTGCCCAATGTGGATGAATACCGGGTTGCCGTCAGCGCGCTGGAAACCCTGACCGGGCTTGATTTCAGCGCTTTCCGCGCCTGGGACAGCTGGCAGCCGGACGCCGCGCTGCTGGCGGAGCCGTTACCGGCGAAGCTGATTATGACGTGGCAGGATCTGCTGTAGCTGATGGCGGCTTGCCGCAAGGCAAAAAGCCCGCTGTAAAAGCGGGCTTTTTTAAATCGAAACCTTATTTCGCCTCGTCTTCCTGAACGAGAATACGCGAGCGGCTAACAGCCAGAATCTCATCGGCCAGAGCAGAATCATCAGGGCAGGCACGTGACAGCACCAGCGCGCCGACAAGCTGTGCAAGGGTAGCAAGCAGGTCGGCACGGGTTTCGGCGCTTGCCTGCTCTTCATGCGCTAAACGGGCCAGATGGTTTTCAATACCCGCCGCAAATACAGCCTTAATTGATTCAGGCTGACGCGCCGTATCGGCCGCCAGCGCCGAAATCGCACACCCTTTTCCCATCGCATCCCGATGCTGCCGTGACAGATAGTGTTCAACAAATTGTTCCCGACCGGCGCCTGAAGCATTCTCGGCGGAGCGCGCAAAACCGCAGCCCAGCGCCTCTGCCATCAAATCAGCTTTGGAACCAAAGTGCTTGTAGAACCCACCGTGGGTTAAACCGGCGGCTGACATCAGCTCCGCAACGCCCACACCGTCGTAGCCCCGCTCGCGAAACAGCTCCGAAGCCGTTTCGACAATGCGCCTGCGGTTTTCACGAACCTGCTCTTTCGACACCTTCATCGGTTTACCCTTTCCACCTGTCATTTCCACGCTCAGTATACATTGATGACGATCGTAATCAAACTGATTGACTTTTTAGATTACGATCACCATCATTAATTTGCGTCATCGGACGTTCATTGGCAGGGGGAGCGCCTGCACCTGTTTCCCCCCTGTGGGCCTCGATGGCGCCGTTAACGCATAACCTTGCCAGCGCCCGATTCTGTCTGTATCGCCTGGCGCCGCTCTCATTTATTTTTTAACAGAGAAGAATAACTTATGACCCAATCGACAGTTCTTATTACCGGCGCTTCTACAGGGATTGGTGCTGTATACGCGGAACGGTTCGCCTCACGGGGCCACAACCTTGTGCTGGTCGCTCGCGACAAGACAAAACTGGATAGCCTTGCAGAACGTTTGCGTCATGAAAGGGGGATTTCCGTCGACGTTCTGCCTGCCGATCTCACCCAGGCAGAGGATTTAACGGTTGTCGAAGCTCGTCTGCGTGATGACGCGCGGATCGGTATTCTTATCAATAACGCGGGCGTCGGCCAGTCGGGTAACTTTATCGGCCAGCAGCCTGATGCGATCGAGCGGCTTATCGCGCTTAACATAACGGCGCTGACGCGACTGGCGAGGGCGGCAGCGGCACGCTTTGTTGAAGCTGGTGAAGGCGCGATCGTCAACATCGGCTCCGTTGTTGGCCTGGCCCCTGAATTTGGCATGTCGGTTTATGGCGCGACCAAAGCCTTTGTTCTCTTTTTATCGCAGGGGATGGATCACGAGCTCTCTTCCAAAGGCATCTACGTGCAGGCGGTGCTTCCTGCCGGAACCTATACGGAAATCTGGCAGCGAACAGGCATTGATACCCGCACTTTGCCCCAAATGATGGAAGTGGGCGAGCTGGTCGATGCCGCGCTGGTTGGCTTTGATCGTCGGGAACTTGTCACCATTCCGCCTTTACAGGATGCGGCGCGCTGGGATGCCCTTGATGCTACTCGTCAGGCTCTGATGGCGGATATCAGACAGGCGGAAGCGGCGGAGCGATATAAAGCGCTTTAGCCAAAGCGAGGGAGCCAGCAGGACGAGGCAATATCCCTTGAGTTTTCTTGTCGGCGCAGGGCCTTTCTCTTTTCACGGAAAAGCTGTGCGCCGGCGAAATTATCCGGCGAAGCCGAAATAGCCTTAGCTTGATAAGAAAGAATATTTTCGCAACCGGCCGTTGCAGGTAAATAATAAATGAATAAAACGATGAAAGCCTTCACGTTTAAACGCTATGGCAAACATCCTGAGCTGGGGTTCGAAAAAGTCGATTATCCAGCGATCAACGCCAATGGAATTCTGGTAAAAATTTACGCGGTGGGGCTGAACCCCATAGATAATATGATCCCCACTGGAATATTTAAGCCGGTTCTGCATTTTAAACTTCCGGGAATATTGGGGAGCGACTTGTCTGGCGTAGTTATTGCGGTGGGCAAGCAGGTCACGCGCTTCAGGCCAGGCGATGAAATTTTTGCCAGCCTGTTCGACAGTGGAACAGGCTCTCTTGCCGAATTTGCAGCCGTGCCTGAAAGTGCAGCCGCCTTAAAACCCGCCAATCTCGATTTCGTGCAGGCGGCGTCGCTGCCGATGGTAAGCCTCACGGCCTGGCAGGCGCTGACGGAGCGGGGCAGACTGCGGCCGGGCCAGAAGATTTTCATTCCGGCAGGCTCGGGAGGCATTGGCACCTTTGCTATCCAGCTGGCTAAGCACTCAGCGGCCGGCCGTTAAAGAATGAACAAGGGCAGCCGCCAGTCCATTCCCTTCGCGCAGAATAACTGACGGCACAAACGCAAAAAACCCGCTTAAATTTCTTTAAGCGGGCTTCTCTAATCTGGCTCCTCTGACTGGACTCGAACCAGTGACATACGGATTAACAGTCCGCCGTTCTACCGACTGAACTACAGAGGAATTGTTGGAACGGGCGCATAATATCCAGAGGGCAGAGGGATGTCAAAGCCTGATTGCACCTTTTTAACCGGCTGCTGAATAAATCAGCATTTTGTTGAAATTTCCTCAGGTTAGAAGGTGTTCCTCATCGCTGATCTTGAGATAAGACCAAACCCATTTCTACTGCCTTGTGCCATAAGGCAATTCTTATGGCGTTGTTCAATATAGAGTTGAATATGAGACATCCCGTGAAAAATATTTTCGACATAATCAGCTGGCGTCCGGTTTTCTGTAGGCGAGATAACAATAAGTCTTAAAAAAAGCACGGAACGGGTTGCTACAAGTGTGTCGTAAATCGCTGGCTGACGAGTAAATTTTTTACTCAGAAGAGGCCGGGTTCAGGCGCACTTACGCAGGCGCAAAGCGCCGATCACCGATGCTGTATTCAGAAACGCTTTGCCTTGCCATAGCCCCCGGGATCGGCGGCTGCAGCCTGTTCATATTTTTCAATAGTTCGTCGGGTACTGGATAGGGATGAGGCAGACATGACGTCAAAAGGTTTCGCCGCCCGGGCGGGATCGTCAGTGAAGCGGGTACTGGGATCTTTCGCCAGCGAGCGTACGTCATAACGTCCGGGTTCCTTCGCCCGCGCACTTTCTACCATATGTTTGACAAATTTTTTCCCCACTGGCGGATAGGTAGTCGAGGTTAATATATCCTCGATCTCCGCCATTGGCATGGTACGTACATGGCGCAGCGCCCACTGGGCGTGCGGATCGGGGCGGGGATCGTTTCGCTGCTGGATAACGTCAAGCCTGCCTGGATCGAGCCTGCTGTTCTCCAGCGTGGTTACAATCGGCAGATGTTGCCAGGCATCAAGCACTACCGGATCTTCCTGACGTTTGTCTCCTAACAGCACCAGGACGTGGTCATTATTGTAGAGAGTATTAAACACTGGCTTATTGGCTCCTCTGGCCGCCACTTGCGTGTAGGCCAGATCGGCAAATTCCTGACAATGTCCTCCTTGCACTCTCAGGGCGCTGTGTCCACTCGCATAAGCACGATCCAGGCCGGTCGCCGCGTCAGGAAACCGTTGTGTAAAGCGTTCACTGGCTTCATGAGTAAAGCGATCCGCAGCGCGCACGGCCATGATACCGCGCATCGCACTCTCTCCCTTATCGGCCACAAGCGGCAACCACTGATTACCACCACGCCCTAATTGCGTACGCACTTCCTGTTGGACTTGCGCCGCCAGATCCATGCTTTGCAGCGTTTGTGGTGAAACCACCCTGACCTGATGCTGAAAGGGGCCGGATGCCTGCATTTGTGTCGCGCTGAGGCTCTGATGAGCGGGCTGGCTCTGCTGGGTCTGGCGGCTGCTGCCAGAAGAAAATATACGCATCATAATCAGACTCCGACTTCATCAGGAAGGTGCTGGCTGATGATGCCCAGACGCTGTCCCAGCGTATGAGTATAAAAAGCCATATTTTCGTACAGGGCAATCAGGGCCTGAGGATCTGCCGTGTTCATCGGCAAACGCGACCATATCACTAGCTCGTCACTGTTTGCCGAAGCCGCCAGCACAATGGGAGGGAACTCTTCGTTCATCAAATTTGCCTGCAGGAGTTCCCAGAGAAGCTCAGTGGTAATGTCATTAGCCGTCCTGAAAGGAAGCAGGCAGCTAAAGGTGATGTGGTTACCGGGATAATGCAAAAGCCGCAGCGATAAATCTGACCACATCACTAACTCAAAGGCTTCTTCATCGCCCCGCATCTCAGGCGTTAGCTTGAGGTAATTGAACAAGGGAATAAGAGCACTACTAAAGGATGTTGACATAAATCTTCCTTTTTATTTGTCTCAGGTAGCAAACCGGCACGGCAAGGGCAGTCCGATCCGACTTCACTGCAAAGTAAGGAAGAGTAAGTGAACAGAAAAACCGTCTGGTTCCTTACGCTGTGGAACAATAGCGAGCAGATGTGATGGGGTTAAAAGAGTCGAGTTGATAAAGGGGAATTATCTGGCCTGTCTCTGCCCGTTTGCCGGTTTAATCTCTGGTGGCTTCACTGCCGGATACAGTCCCATGAACGGCCACTTGCCAGAAGGATATTGGGATGAATAACACTGAACAGTATAAATTCATTTAAAAGCGGCATACTGCGCGCAAAACCAGGTTTATAAATTATCCAGTCTGCAAACCAGCTACCAATCGGCTAACGAGAGAATGCTTAACCTTGGGCGGCAGCGCCATGCAGTCAGCACTTTACCGGCACCCTTTTGGCACGGCACCCTGCTGAGCCAGGGCGCAGAGTTTTTACCCGAATCACTGCATAATCAGGGCGAAACCAAAATTGATGAAAACGCAACGCCGACAGGTAAAGAGTAAAAGACAGAACAAGGTCGATAAGCAAAAAGCCCGCTTAAGTTTCCTTAAGCGGGCTTCTCTAATATGGCTCCTCTGACTGGACTCGAACCAGTGACATACGGATTAACAGTCCGCCGTTCTACCGACTGAACTACAGAGGAATCGGTTTCGATGGGGCGCATAGTAACGGCCGCGTCCGGGCGTGTCAAAGGTCGAATGCCATTTTGCCGCGCGTTCGGCCGCAAAATCAGCAACCCGCTCTGTTTCTCGCCCATTCGGGCAAAATTCAATCTCTTGCGCCAGATCGCACTTTACGGCGAATGCCTTGCTGATGTTAGAGGTGTGTCAAAATTTTGTTGTTTGCTGTTTTTAAAACGTGCGTTTCGGTGCTTTTATGTAAAAAGTTTCAAAAATGTTAATTATGGAATAATTGCACTGATCAGTCAGTCGGCCGCTATATGTCGAAGCGATAAAGGCTGAAAAACTAAATTAAGCATTTGATAAATATTGTTAATAACCAGGAGCAATCTGACCGAATAATTGCCTTTTCACCGCTTAAAAATGTTATCCAGGCGCCGGTGAAGTTGTGTGAATGTAAAAAATATCTTTCATTCGAGGTCCAGCCAGCCGCACAAGCTAATCACATAAGGGCTCTATCATGAAAAAATTCGTTGCAGGGTTACTGTTAGTCTGTTCGCTGCCTGCTGTCGCGCTGGCAAAAGATCTCCAGATGGGTGTCTCAATGGCGCTGTTTGACGACAACTTCCTCACCATCGTTCGCAATTCTATGCAAAAAGAACTTCAAAAAGAAAACGTTAAAGGGCAGGTAGAAGACGCCAAAAACGATGTTTCCCAGCAGCTACAGCAGGTGCAGAACTTTATCGGGCAGGGCGTGGACGCCATTATCGTCAATCCGGTCGACACCAACGCGGTTAAACCGATTATGGATCAGGCCAGCAAGGCGGGCATCCCGCTGATTTTTATTAACCGCCGTCCCGCAGCCGAACTGACGGGCAAAATGGCCTATGTTGGCTCCAACTCGCAGCTGGCGGGGCGTTTGCAGATGGAAGCGCTGGCTAAACAAATGAATTACAAAGGCAACGTCGCCATCCTGTTAGGCGATCTGGCCAATGAATCGACGCGTGAACGTACCAAAGGCGTGAAAGAGATTGTTGCGAAATATCCTGGTTTAAAAATCGTTCAGGAGCAGACCGCGAAGTTTATGCGTAACGATGCGGTAGATGTGGTCAGTAACTGGCTCACCGCTGGCGACGATATTCAGGCGATCGCTGCCAATAACGACGAAATGGCGATTGGCGCGCTTCAGGCGCTGGGAAAAAACAGCGACCACGTGCTGGTGGCGGGGGTTGACGGCACGCCGGACGCGCTGCAAATGATCAAAAACGGCAAAATGGTCGCTACCGTTTTTCAGGACGCAAAAGGCCAGGGCGAGGGGGCGGTACAGGCGGCGGTGAAGCTGGCAAAAGGTGAAAACGTGGAATCGAACGTCGATATCCCTTTCCAGCTGATCACCAAAGAAAACATGGCGAAGTTTACCAGCCTGAACCAGAAATAGCCGGGGTGCATCATGACCGCATATGCGCTTGAAGCCGAAGGCATCAGCAAGTTTTTTCCTGGCGTAAAGGCACTGAACAACGTCTCTTTACGGGTCAGGCCCGGCAGCGTACACGCGCTGATGGGCGAAAACGGCGCGGGAAAATCCACGCTGATGAAATGCCTGATAGGAATTTATCGCCCGGATGAAGGCTTAATCCGCGTCAGGGGCGAGGCGGTAGCGTTTCAGGACACGCTGGACGCGCTGCGCGCAGGCATTTCGATGATCCACCAGGAGCTTAACCTGGTGCCTCATATGACGGTGGCGGAAAACATCTGGCTGGGCCGCGAGCCGATGAAATATGGCTTTGTCGATCACGGCAGCCTTCATCGCCAGACCCGCGAGTTGTTAAGCAAGCTGAACATTCGCCTTGCGCCGGACGATCTGGTGGGCGATTTGAGCATCGCCTCACAGCAAATGGTAGAGATCGCTAAAGCCGTATCCTGGAATGCGGATGTGGTGATCATGGATGAGCCAACCTCCGCGCTGACTGAAACCGAGGTTTCGCATCTTTTCGCTATCATTCGCGATCTCAGA
>Ga0209371_1002384_pt1 | contig 10609 bp, 10 predicted proteins | sample AgamicAtAmrz_FD_187165 | JGI IMG/M metagenome (GOLD analysis project Ga0209371, IMG submission 187165) | Agave microbial communities from Guanajuato, Mexico - At.Am.rz (SPAdes) (version 2) | ecosystem: Host-associated > Plants > Roots > Rhizosphere | place: Guanajato, Mexico | collected 2012-06-07
TGAAGACATCCGACACCATGCCGAGTTGGACGATGTTGTGCTCCAGGTCCGGGCCGCGAACCGTCTTCAACGTTTCCAGCACCTGTTCCTTGGTGATGTCTGCCATTTCATCCTCACTGCAGAATCCTTTTCGGCAGCGCCGCAGGGAGCGCACGCTTTCCGAAATCGTTCTGGCTTAGATAGTAGAGAGGCGGGACTTCGCCAAACGAAATTCGGGACGCCGTCGATAAAATGCGTCTTCGTTGCGGCCGGCAGGTCCGCCGGGTCCATAAAGGACCCTTACCAGCCGCAACGCGCTCCCAATTCGGGAAGACATGATCGCGGGCCGACATAGAACACTCGTCTGAAAGGAATAGGGCAAAGGCGCGAAAATCGTCCCAGACGCGCGCCCGAATTTGCTAAGCGTGTTAAATGAGCAACAACCGCCGCCGATCCCCTCGCCGGGAGAAGCTGTGGCGACGGGCATCGGCGACGGTCGTTTGATCCGCGCACGTTTCATCGGCGCTGTTATCAAAGTCCCCTCTGGACCTCTGTCTTTTCATAAGCATGAAGCGTGCCAGTTTTCAGGAAGTCCGGGAAATTAAGGTATTTCAATTGGTTATTCGTGGTCCGCCTGAATCGACGTAATCGATCATCGCCGCAGGCTTCATCATATTTTATTCGCAGCGCACAAAATTCATTCACACGCTGCTCGAATCTCGGTCATTGCGTCGAGACGACGACGTCATTATTTGATCAATCCAACGCGCAAAGCCTTGGCGACAGCCTGAGTGCGGTTGACGGTGTCGAGCTTCTTGGTGGCGCGGTTGAGGTAATGATTGACCGTATGTTCGGACAGAGACAGGATTTCGGCGATCTCGGCGCTGGTCTTTCCGGCCGCCGTCCAGTTCAGGCAATCGATCTCCCGGTCGGTCAGGGCATCGACGACGCGAACATCGAGATTGCGGATTTCCGCAAGCCGGTCGTAGACGTGAACTGCTATATAGAAAAGGTCCTTGACTTCCTCCATCGAAAAGAGCTCGCGATCACCAGCCAAACAAACCGCGCCGCGAAGACCGGAGGCATCATGCGTCGGAAAATAGACGAAGCGCGTCATGCGGAACCGTTCGAACAGAGCGACCACGAGCTGCGATTTGCTCTGCTCGCGATTGGGGCTTGTCGCCACCTCATAAAGAAAGGGCAGCGTAGAGCCGCGCAGACGCTGCAGCGCGGGGCTGGTCGACAACAGATTTTCCTGATCGTAGATCGACAGCAGCTCTGCCGGCCAATTGTTGATGACTGAATTGCTCTGCAGGTCCGAGGACGTAATAGGCGGCAGATTGAGCACCATGAAGGCCCGGCAACGATAGGCCTCCGTCAGCCCCTTCATGAAACGGAACACATCGAACTGCGTCTTAAGCCTGCTGATTTCCTCGATAAAGTCCTCGCCACGAGGGGACATGCCCGCCTGTATCAATGCCGCCATCATCAGTCTTCTTTATGTAAAAGAGGAAAAAAATACGAAACTTCCGTCTCTTGTCCCTCACGATTATCGTACGGCAGCCGGTCTCAGCCGCTCGGCAAAATATAAGTTTTCCAAAATCACGACTTCATCAACGCCCGTTACTATTATGTCCGCTTAACACCTCGCCAAATCCTGTATGGTTCCAATAATCACTTGCGGATAATGGCAGTTCTTCCGCATATCTCAACAGTAAAATTCAAGATAAACGAGCAATTTCGCTAAGATCAGGCATCAACAGCATTAAATCCGCGAGTTTCCGACAGCTGTTGCGCGAAATTTATGGAGTCAGCGCTTAGGCCCCATGCGGTTGCGCATGTCCGCCATGATCGAATCAGCAGCAGCAACCACCAAAGGCGCCCATGCCTGCAACTTTTCCAGTGTGACGCGATAGGCCGGGCCGGTCACCGAGACGCCGGCCAGCATATGCCCATCGTCGGAACGGATCGGCGCGGCAACGCAGCAAATGCCGCTTTCATGCTCCTCGAGATCGAATGCATAACCCCGCTTCCTGATTTCCGAAACATCGAAAAGCAGCTCCGAGACGTTGCGAAGCGTATGCTCGGTATAAGGGCGATATTCGAGGCTTGAGATTCTCGCGTCTAGCTCGGCATCGTCGAGCGCGGAGAGCGCCGCCTTGCCGACACCGGTACAATAGGCCGGAGATGCATTGCCGACCTGCGAATACATGCGCACGGATTGGCGACCCTCGACCTTGTCGAGATAGATGACTTCCGTGCCGCGTAGGACGCCGAGATGGACGGTTTCGCCGGTCACCTCTTGCAAGCGATGCAGATGCGGCTCGGCAACGGCGCGAAACTCGTTGCGCGCCCAGCTGCGCGAGGCAAGCGTCAGGAGCCGCAACCCGATCAGATAACGACCATCGCGGTCAATCTCCAGAAGCCCTTCCTCGACAAGGTGCGACAATTGGCGGTGCAATGTGCCGCGTGGCTGATCTGAGAGCGAAAGGATGTCGGTAAAGCGCATCGAGCCATCGGCAAGCGCGACAAGATCGAGCAAGGAGACGAGCTTACCCAGCGTTCCGGTTTCCCGGTCGCGATGCCCTTTATTTTTTCCACCCTCTGAACCCAGATCCACGTTCATTCATTTATCTCTGGCGGAGCCGCACTATCCTTGACACCGTGCAAGGGTAGATCGATAATTCCATATAGTCAAATTATGTTCCAAATAATGGAACTTTCGATTGATCCGGGAGGAGATATTTGGTGGATACCCAGGCGCAATTTCTCGATCTGAAAGATCGCACCGTCCTCGTCACCGGGGGCGGTTCAGGCATCGGCGCGAGCCTTGTGGAGGCCTTTGCCAAGCAGGGCGCAAAGGTTGCCTTCATCGACATCATCGAAGAGTCGAGCAAGGCACTGGCGGCCAAGCTTTCGACGCAATCGGCCCATCCCGTTTCCTTCTATCACGCTGACCTGCGTGATGTCGGCGCGATCAAAAGCGCGGTTGCTGCAGTCGAGTCCGATCTCGGAGCGGTCCGCGTCCTCGTCAACAATGCAGCCTGGGACGACCGGCACGATATCGACACCACGACCGAAGAATACTGGGACAACAATCAGGCAATCAACTTGAAGCAGGTCTTCTTCGTCTCGCAGGCGGCTGCACCCGGCATGCGCGCCGCCGGCGGCGGGGCCATCATCAATTTCTCCTCGATCGTCTTCAAGATGAACCCGCCGCAGCTCGCCTCCTACGCGACAGCGAAGTCCGGTATCATTGGGTTGACCAAGAGCTTTGCCGGACGCTTCGGTCCCGAGAACATCCGCGTCAATGCCGTTCTGCCGGGAATGATCGTCACCAAGCGACAGCTCGACCTCTGGCTGACCGAAGAGGGCATGGCGAAGACGATAGACCGGCAATGCCTGAAGCGCGTGCTGAGCGCCGACGATCTGGTCGGGCCAGTGCTCTTCCTGGCTTCGGACTGCTCCAGCGCCATCACCGGACAAGCCATCACCGTCGACGGCGGTATTTTCTAATCTCAAGAGTTCTGACGTAAGACTTGGAGCATTTCTCATGACGAAACCCGCATATGTCGCGGTGGACTGGGGCACCAGCAGTTTCCGGCTGTGGCTGATCGGCGAAGGCGGCAGCATACTGGCGGAGCGCCGCAGCGGCGAAGGCATGACCACGGCGGCCCAGACCGGCTTTGCCAAGGTCCTGCAATCTCATCTCGACGCCATATCCGCACCGGACGCCCTTCCCGTCATCGTCTGCGGCATGGCCGGAGCGCGCCAGGGCTGGGTGGAAGCCGGATATATCGACACGCCGACCTCGCTTGCCGCCATCCTGACAGGCGCCGTTTCCGTGCCCGGACAATCCCGCGACGTGCGCATCCTGCCGGGTCTCGCACAGCGAAGCCAGCAGGTGCCCGATGTCATGCGCGGCGAGGAAACGCAGCTGCTCGGCGCGATTGCCGCCGATACCAGGGGCGAACAGCTCGTGTGCATGCCGGGAACGCATTCGAAATGGGTGCGCGTGCTGGATGGCCAGGTGACAGGTTTTTCCACCTTCATGACCGGCGAGCTTTTCGACGTCATTACCAGGCACAGCATCCTGTCGCATGCGGTTGCCGGCGCGGCAGACATGCCGGCCGACACGAAGGCATTCGAGGCTGCCCTCAAGACGGCCTTCGACAAGCCAGTCCTCGTCACCAACCTGCTGTTTACGGCCCGCTCCGGCCAGCTCCTGAACGGGCTTACGGCCGCCGGCGCCCAGGCACTGATTTCGGGCACCCTGATCGGTGCGGAAATCGCCGGCGCGCTCGCTTCGGCGGGGCAGAATGCGGCCATCACGCTGGTTGCTTCCGGCCGCCTCCAGGCGCTCTATGAAGACGCCTTCCGCGCCCTCTCCCTCACCTTTAAGACGATCGACGCCGATGCCGCCGTCCGTCGCGGACTGTCCGCTGCGGCCGAAGCGATCTGGTTCAAGAAAGAAAGCAAAAGCTGATGACGACCCGCATCCCCTTCCCGCCCATGAAGCGCCCGCTCATTGCCATTCTTCGCGGCATCAAGCCGGAGGAAACGGCCGATATCGTCGGCACGCTGATCGAGACAGGTTTCACGGCAATCGAAATCCCGCTGAATTCACCGGAACCATTCCGCTCCATCGAGACCGCCGCCAAGATGGCGCCTGCCGATTGCCTGATCGGCGCGGGCACGGTGCTGACGGTGGAAGACGTAGACAGGCTGGATGGCGCCGGCGGCAAGCTCTTGGTGACGCCGAATGTCGAGCCTGCGGTCATCAGCCGCGCCCGCGACAAAGGCATGGTAACGATGCCCGGCGTCTTCACCGCCACGGAAGCGCTTTCGGCTGCGCGGGCCGGCGCCACCGGGCTCAAATTCTTCCCCGCTGGCGTGCTCGGCGCCTCCGGCATCACGGCCATTCGCGCTGTCTTGCCGCCCGAGCTCGTCATTGCGGCGGTCGGCGGCGTTTCGGACAAGAATTTCGCCGATTACACCAAGGCCGGCGTGCTCGCCTTCGGCCTCGGCACCAGCCTTTACAAGCCGGGAATGACGGCTGCAGAGGTTGCCGAACGCGCCAAGGTCACCATTTATGCCTATGATGCAGCCGTAGGAGCCTGATCTATGACCGATATTCATGATTTCCAGGGCAATATTCTCTGCAACACGTCCTCCGTCCTGGGAGAAGGCCCGACCTACGACCCTGATACGGACACTGTCTGGTGGTTCAACATCCTTGGCAAGGAACTGCACGAACTGCACCTGCCGACCGGAAAGAAACAGGTTCACGAGCTGCCGATGATGGCAAGCGTGCTGGCTCGCGTCGATGCGGAGCGGCAGATGATCGCCACCGAGCAGGGACTGTTCCTGCGTGATATCGCAACCGGCGAATTGAGCTTCTATACGGCCATCGAAGCAGACAAGCCTGAAAACCGCTCCAATGACGGACGCACGCATATTTCCGGTTCGCTCTGGATCGGCACCATGGGCAAGCGCGCCGAGATGCAGGCAGGCGCGATCTATCATGTCGCCGGCGGCAAGGTTACGAAGATCTTCGACCAGATCAGCATTCCGAATTCCATCTGCTTCTCGCCCGATGGCACGATCGGCTATTTCACCGATACCCGGGTCAGCCAGCTGATGCGCGTGCTCGTCGACCCCGAGACGGGGCTCCCGACCGGCGAGCCGATCGTGATGGTCGACAGCATGGAAGATCCTGGCGGCCTTGACGGTTCGGTCTGCGACGCGGACGGCTATATATGGAATGCGCGATGGGGCTCCGGCTTCGTCGACAAATACAGCCCGGACGGCCTGCGCATCGAGCGGTATCGCGTGCCCGCAATGCAGCCGTCCTGCCCGGCCTTCATCGGCAAGAACGCGGACCGGCTGGCCGTGACGACTGCCTGGGAAGGCTTGGATGAGGAGGCACGCTCGATGCAGCCGCAGGCGGGTGCCCTTCTGGAACTTGGCCTGACGGTCAAGGGCGTTTTCGACCCTCTATACAAGCTCTGATTGAAGGCCGCCTTCAGCCAATCTCGCTGAGGGCGGTATTATTTTGATGGGTCAAGTGAGGCGCAAGACACGTCAGGCCTCGGAAAAAATTGAAATCTGAGTTGGATGGTTTTGCGGTCCTAATAATCTTTCTGGTTGTTTTTTGAAGCCGTAGCTATTGATTTTCCGACATATTCCTTTTGCTTCCGAGCTGAGTGAAGCAATTTTCTGCAACTTTTGACGGAACCAAAACCTCCCTGAGCCATTGCTTCTAGGACCGGCACGATAACGGCCGGCAGCACAAAAGTTCCACTCGCGCTGGTAAGCATGCGCGTATGACGAAGCATGCCCATCAGAATGAAAGGTAGGTTCACGATGACTGGGAAACTCTTCACTTCCGTTGCAGCAGGCGCCATCTTTGCTACGGCGTCCGTGCTTTCACCGATGGCTTTTGCCCAAGCGCAACAGCCATCAAATGGTGGCGCTGGCAATAATGCGCCGGTGACGCAAAGCGCGCCGGCAACGCCGGATGCCACCAAACCTGATAGCTCGGCAGCACCGCAAAGCGCCCAGGCTCCTGCCCCCTCGACGGGTGGCCAGGCTGGCTATCTGACCACCCAGTCCGCCGATCAGATCAGCGCCAAGACCTATATGGGCCAGTCGGTCTATAATGGTCAGAACGAAAGCATCGGCAGCATCAACGACCTGATCCTGCAGAAGCAGGGTGGCGTCGTCGCTGCAGTCGTCGGCGTCGGCGGTTTCCTTGGCATGGGCCAGAAAAACGTCGCCGTTCCGTTCGATAAGATCAGCGCGACCCAGAACCCGCAGGACGGGACGGTGAAACTGACGACGACTGAAACGGCCGATTCCCTGAAGGCTGCCCCAGAGTTCAAGACCCTGTCGATGCAGGCTTCCGAAAAGGCGGCTCAATCGTCCGGCACGTCGACAATGCCGGCCACTGACAATACTACGACTTCGTCGACCACCAACAAGTAACTATCGACAAAGGTTGGACGAAATACAGAAGCGGCGGCCTTCTCGGCCGCCGCTTTCTTGACCATTCTTCACCTTGCTTTTTAGGCTTAGGCAATTTCGCGTTCGTGGCTGAGATCGAAATAATGGGTCTGCAGGTAGCGAAGCGTCGCAGCGCTATCGACCGGCTTTCCAAAATAATAGCCCTGCCCCATAGCACAGCCCAGTGCCTTCAGCTTCGCCGCTTCAGCATGGTCCTCGATACCTTCCGCGACCACACGCAGTTCAAGCCCTTCGCACATGGCAAGAACAGCCTTGATGATGTGCTCGGAAGCCCTGTCCGAATTCATGCGCGAGACGAAGGCCCGATCGATCTTCACCTTGTCGAAGATGAATTCGCGCAAGCGCCCGAGGCTGGACTGACCGGTGCCGAAATCATCGAGAGAGATGCGCACGCCGACAGCTCGAAGATCGGCGATGATGCGATGGGCCGTATCGGCCGAGCTCATGACCGCCGTTTCCGTGATTTCGAGTTCGAGGCGGTGCGGGTCCAGACCGGCGCGCGTCAGGATGGCGAGAACGCTGCTGCTGGTGCCAGGATCCATGAGCTGCGCAGAGGAGAGATTGAAGGACAGAAACAGTTCGCGCGGCCACGAGAGCGCCGCCTCCGCCGCCTTTCGCAGCAGGGTTTCGGACAGCGCATCGATAAAGCCTCGTTCCTCGGCAAGCGGCACGAAGACCGCCGGTGAGACAAAGCCTAGATCCGGATCGTTCCAGCGCGCGAGGGCCTCGAAACCGAGAACCATATTGTTGGCAAGCGAGACGATCGGCTGGAAGTGTACGTCGATGGCATCGGAAATGATGGCGTTGCGCAGCGCCTGCTCCAGCTGCGTCGCACGCTTCATCTCCTGCGCAATCTCTCTGGAATAGACGGTAATCTGGCCGCGGCCGCGACGCTTGGAGCGATAGAGCGCCGTATCCGCATTTTTCAGGAGATCGTCGAACTCTTCTCCGGCGAAAGGATGAATGGCAAAGCCGAAGGATGCGGAAAGGCGGACATTGCGATCGCCGAGATCATAGGGCGCCGACAGCACTTCGCGGATCATCTGCCCGAATTTCTCGGCGCCGACGCGTTCGAAGACAAGCGGCAGCACAAAGGCGAATTCATCGCCGTCATGACGCGTCACCAGTGCGCCGTCGGGTATGCAGGCCTTGAGACGATGAGCAACCTGGCAGAGGATCTCATCGCCCGCCTCGACGCCGAACAGGTCATTGATCGGCTTGAAGGCATCGAGATTGACGATGCCGATCGTAAAGGGTGCGGGATCGCCGGCGCGCTCAAGCGAAAGCGCGCGCGCACGCTCGCGCATGCGATGGCGATTGCCCAACCCGGTGAGCGGATCGGTATAAGCGATTGCCTGCGGCTCCTGATTGGCTGGCCCCGGCAGCATCTCAATCGATTTCATATTTGGTTCCGGCCTTTTCTCCACCCGGGGGAAAAGCATGCCGAGGAAGTCTTAACAAAGGATGCCAAGGACGACAGTCATTCGGCGTCAGCGATAAGTTGCTGTCGGAGGTGATATCATTGTAACATTTATCTATTTTGCGCCTTCAGGGCGCCGCGCATATGCTTCTGGAAGACCGTCTCGATGATATCGGGACTAACCGGTTTCAGGATGACGTCGTCCATGCCGACATCGGCGCACTCCTTGCGGTCGCGCTCGAAAGCCTGCGTCAGAACGCCGATGATCGGCGTGTGGGAACCGGTACCCTTTTCCGCGCCGCGGATCAGCCGGGTGGATTCAAAGCCGTTCAGCCCCGGCAGCGAAATATCCATCAGGATCAGTTCCGGACGATGCTCCTGCCACAGGCGCACCGCCTCGTCACCGCTTGCGGCGATCACATAGCTGTATCCCAAGCCCTCAAGGATCTGCGAGAAGACGATCTGGTTGATATCATTGTCTTCAGCGACCAGGATCTGCGCACGGCGCTCCTCGCCGGTCGCACGCCGCCATTCGGGCGCAAGCCCCGGCTCCGTGCTCTTTCCAGGCTCGCCACGGATGTTGCGATTGAAATGGCGCGCGATCAGGAAGGCAAGCTCGGTTGCCAGCTGCGATCCGTTCAGCGACAACGCGGCTAGGTTCTGCCGCTCGGCCAGCTCAATCCCGCGCTTGCCGAGCTGATTGTCGACGATGACAAGATCGATCTTGACGCCTTGCGCGCTTGCCACGTCCAGAAACGCCGCTTCTTCGTTCTCGTTGTGAACGACGCAGGCTTCGAAGCCGTATTTCTCGAGCGTCTTCAGAGCCGCCGCTTCGGCAGCGAAATCCGGCGTGACCACCAGCACCTTGCGGCCGCTGAAATTCTCCGGAACGAAGGTCTCCATCGCCGCCGGACGGCGCGAAATGGTCTGCAGCGCGACCATCGGAACGTAGGCGCGGCGATAGGAGCGATCACTGTTTTCCCGAATGCTCGACGCCATCGCAAACTCGTCGAAGTCGCCGCCATCTTTGGGCAGGTCCTGCATGGTGCAGACCAGAAAATGGCGGCCCGGCTTCCCGATCCGCTGCTTGCGGGTGACGATGTCGCGCTCGACGCCGTCGCGGGCGATCTGGCGCTGCCGCGAGATCGACATTTCGCCGGTCTCGATCACATGCCGGTCGCTCTCATGGAAACGGTTGGCGAGATCGGTGGAGAAAATATCGATGCTCTTGCGGCCGCGCACCTCGTCCGCTGCCGTCTGGTATTTCTCGCAGAACGCCCTGTTGACCGCGACGTAGACTAGGTTCTGGTCCTTGACGAAAACCGGAAAGGGCAAGTTGTCGAGGATATCCTCGGTTAGCTGCACACGCTCCATATCGATGCGCCATTGCTCTTCGCGTTTCCTGACTTCGGAAACATCGGAAATGATGCAGAAACCGATGCCCGAGGATAGTCGTCGGTTAAGGATGCGCACCCAGCGGTCGTCGGTGAAATGCTCAGTCGTCTCGTAGCGTTCGCGCCAATGGGTGGCTATGCGCTGCGATATCCAATCGTCGCGATTGGCGGCCGTTTTGGTCTGGTGGCGCTGATAGCGTACGCCCGTGTCGAAGACGGCGCTCAGAAAATCCCGCAGTCGCGTGGAGGGTTGCAGGAATTCCGGTTCAATCGGGAAGAAGTTCAGAACCTGCCGGCTGGCAAACAGCAAGAGGTCGTTCCTGTCGTAGGCGAAAAAGGCGCTGGAAAGACCATCGCAAAAGGCATCGAAGAACATCGTCTGCAGACTGCCGCCGAAAGGGGCATCAGCCGTCATCATTGCCAAAGCTGCCTTTTCAATCTCGGCAGTCATTCGTCGGATTCCTACACTCAGCCAGTTTCACAACACGGCAAATCGACAAAGCGGCATTCGCTCTGCAAGGCGGTTTCATGGAAGTTGCATGCTGGCCTTGGCACTTGAAGCAGATGGCACCTGGCTCATTTTGACTGATGGCCACCAACCTGCCATCAAGAGCCGTCAGCATGCACGAAACGCGCCACCTACGGTCATTTCAAGTTCTGTCTCCGCAACCTGTCATCATTCCCTTAAACATTGATTAAATTTCTTAACAAAGCCCCCAAGGTAAACGGGTGGATCGAGGCCGCAAAGTCGCCTTCCCTCTTCCCTCGCCGCCGCGAATCCACGAGAATG
>Ga0209371_1002386_pt1 | contig 10608 bp, 7 predicted proteins | sample AgamicAtAmrz_FD_187165 | JGI IMG/M metagenome (GOLD analysis project Ga0209371, IMG submission 187165) | Agave microbial communities from Guanajuato, Mexico - At.Am.rz (SPAdes) (version 2) | ecosystem: Host-associated > Plants > Roots > Rhizosphere | place: Guanajato, Mexico | collected 2012-06-07
CGTCGTGCAGGTCGGCACCGATGCGGCGCAAGTAACTCTCGTTGAGGGACGTGGCCCTTTGTGTCGCACGCTGAACACGCGCGCGTAAGGCCTCGTTCTGCCGCAGCAGGGCGGAGAGTTCATCGATACGGTCATTGAGGGCCCTGCGCTGGCTGTCGATGGTTCGGCTTCCACGAAAGACTATAATCGACAAGAGGCCAAAAAATATGGTCGTGAACGCCGCGACCGCGAGCCAGCTCAGGAGGCGGGCCTGTTTAAGGCTCCATTCGAATTCGTCGGCGACCTCAAAAAATTCAGAGACGGCGACGACCTTGCCCGACCACGGCTGCAAGACCGGATTGTAGATTTCCAGAAGTGGCTTTTCGCTGTCGCGTTCGGCGTCGCTCTCAACGCCGTCGATCCGATTGAACCTCGCTGTCATCTGGCCGGTAAAGGCCGTTTTAAGGTCGCCGGACAGTGGGAGCCGCTTGCCGGAAAGACTTTTTTCGCTGGAATAGAGAATAGTACCGTCGCTGCGCCAGAGCCGAAACGAAAACAGTCGTTTTCCAAGTGCGCCCTGCCCAAGGGTCTCATCAAGGGCCCGTGTTATCGAATCGTCTAGGCTCTGGGTGGTTTGCATGTCAGGCAATAGAGGAGCAATCACGCTGTCGACGTAAAGCGCGGTCGTTGCCGCGGAGTTACGTGTCACAGCGTTTTCGATTAGACTGGCAACGAAATAGCCCACGACCACCATTGCGCAGATCGCGACAAAACCGCCCGCAAGCAGGAACTGCGTTGCGAGTGACTGGGAATTCCAGCGTGCCACCGGGCTCGTTATCGGCGCCTCGTGGTTAGGGCCTGTCCGCAGAATGCGCATTATCAGCACTCATCTCCCAATCCTTTATAGCTACCCGTCAACGCAAGGTGTCAACCATGTCTGCGGGAGGCACCGGTTTTCCCGATATGAGCTCGTCGTCCGGTCCATACAATCAGCGACCATCGGTCGCGATCAATCGGACTATGGTCCGAATGCCCAGGGCATAGGTCGGAGTGGAGTAGAAACCCGAGATTTCGGCAATATTGTAGTGCGTAACGATTTGCTGGCACCGCGGCTCTGCGCAAGCGGTGACCGACTATGAAAAGGACCTGCACATGAAAATCTCCTCGCTGATCGGTACCGCAAGCCTTGGGCTCGTCCTCGCCCTTGCCCCCATGGCGGGAGATACTCCCGGCTTCACGCACGCAGCATTTGCGAAGGACGGGAGCGGCGGCGGTAATGGCGGCGGCAATGGCGGTGGTAATGGAGGAGGAAACGGCGGTGGCAACGGGGGAGGCCATGGCGGAGGGAAATCCGGCGCCGGCGAAAGCCGGGCGTCCTCGAATTCATCCGCGCACAAGGGCTCTTCGGCACCATCGAAATCGCATCATCCCGACAAAACTTCAAAATCTCATGCCGAGAAATCCAAAACGCACAGCGCAAAGCCCGGCACCGGTAGCCTCAACTCGATGAAGAGAAACTACCATGCCTATCTGAATTCCCAGGACCCCAAGATGGCGGCGCTTGCAGCCTACGTGAAGGCATATGCGGAATTCGAAATTCAGTACGGGGTGGGGGCCGTGCCCACAGACCCCGCGCTTAGCGAAGCTGCCCTTGTCTCGGCGCTGGAACAGTTGGCAAACAGGCCGGTCACCGACGGGGAGCTTGCCGAAGCGAAGAGCATTTTAGGCGCTGGAACAGAAACAGGGAAAATCGCGGAGGTTCGCGACGCTCTCGAACAAGAAGACGGAAACTGAGAGACACCCGTAAAGGGGTGGCACGCCTGGACCTGCCTTCGTGTGCGATCAGGAACTCACCTACGTGGCTGCAAGTTTTCTGTCCTGCGCCTTGAGAGTTTGGTGTCGGTCGACCGCATTTAATTGCCGGAGTAATGACCGGCACTATCGCCGGATCAAGTTGCCCGCCGCGAGCTTGATCCGGCGATGTCATATAGGCGACCCGTTTGCCGTGAAGTTGGCTGCCGCTAACATGCGCAAGCCAACGATAATGATCGGCGACAATGGAGATCTCGTGCGTGGTTACGGCCCACGTAAGGCCGATAGCCGGAGATCAGCCCCTGGCCGAAGCGGTCAAATGTGACTGGGCTGGTCTTTTCAGAAGCGTTACGCTCTCTGACACTCGCAAGTCGTCGCATCGCATATCCCATTTTCTCGGCTATCCGAAACGATGACGCGTTATCTTCATCGATTCCGTCGGTTCGCTAGAGCAACTGCTCCAGGCGGTGCGCGCGAACGGCAGGAACGTTCCCTCAGTCAACCGCGCCCGGCGAGCGTCACGCGTGTTTCGAATATCACTTTCCAGTCCCTGTCAGTCCTGCGTTGAGAACACCTTTTGAAGCCGACCCACGTCCGAGAAAAGATGTCGGTTCATGGCCCCTCTTTAGGTTCACAAGAGGGGCGCGTCAGCGGACAGATTATCTTCTTCAAGGTGCGGCGTCCCAACCGGCCGCTTCTATGATCGATCAACTGTAGGCAGCCTGACTGCGTTAGCCCTTTATAAGGATCATTCCAGGTAAACGGCCTCGCATCCGCAATCTTGACCACCAAATCGGACTTTCTGGCAGGCTTGGACCGGGTCGATCATTGCAAACCGATCCTGCGTGAGCTAGTTAACGTCATCCACAAGGACCCGGTGAAACTCCGGGTGGCTCTTCTGGCCGCCGATCCGCCAGACAACACAGCAACGCAACCTATGCCATTTCGAGGACCGAGTTTCGCTCGGCCCGTTGCCTCAACTGTGAAAAATATTCCTATGCAAACTCTTTCAAACTACCGTCAGGAGTGGTTCTCCAACATCCGTGGCGACGTACTTTCGGGTATTGTCGTCGCTCTCGCGCTTATCCCGGAAGCGATAGGCTTCTCGGTGATTGCGGGTGTCGATCCCAAGGTCGGCCTCTACGCTTCCTTCGCAATCGCCTGCGTGACGGCCTTTGTGGGCGGCCGGCCGGGCATGATCTCTGCCGCCACGGCGGCGACTGCTGTCGTCATGATCTCGCTGGTCAAGGACCACGGTCTTCAGTATCTCTTTGCCGCCACCATCCTGATGGGCATCATCCAGATCGCTGCGGGATGGCTGAGGCTGGGCCGCGTGATGCGCTTCGTTTCACGTTCCGTCATCACAGGCTTCGTCAATGCGCTTGCGATCCTGATCTTCATGGCCCAGTTACCCGAACTCGTTGGGGTCCCGACGCTCACCTACATGATGATTGCAGGCGGTCTTGCCATCATCTACCTCTTTCCATACGTGACCAAGGCGATCCCATCGCCGCTTGTGGCCATCGTGGTTCTCACGGCCATGGCGTGGTGGTTCGGCATGGACCTGCGCACGGTCGGCGACCTTGGCGAACTTCCCTCTTCGATCCCATTCCTGATGCTTCCTCAGGTTCCGTTGACCTGGGAGACGCTGCAGATCATCTTCCCATACTCGGTGACACTTGCTGCTGTCGGCCTGCTGGAATCGCTGCTTACCGCGCAGATACTCGATGATATGACGGACACGCCCAGCAACAAGAGCCAAGAATGCGTTGGACAGGGCGCGGGGAATATCGCCTCGGCACTGATCGGCGGCATGGGCGGATGCGCCATGATCGGACAATCGGTCATCAACGTAACATCTGGTGGTCGAGGACGTCTTTCAACCTTCGTGGCTGGTTCTTTCCTGCTGTTTCTGATCGTCGTCCTCAACGATCTCGTCCGGATCATCCCCATGGCCGCGCTTGTTGCGGTTATGATTATGGTTTCAATCGGCACTTTCTCCTGGAGGTCGATCGTCGATCTGAGACGTCACCCGCTTCCGTCGTCCTTCGTCATGCTGGCGACCGTCGTCACCGTCGTTGCAACACATGATCTGGCGAAAGGCGTGATCGTTGGCGTCCTGCTGTCCGGCATCTTTTTCGCTGGCAAGGTAGCCCGTCTTTTCAAGGTCACGCGGCTGGAGAATCCCGAACAGAACAGTGTCACCTATGCAGTAGTTGGACAGGTCTTCTTTGCGTCGGCAGAAGCCTTTATCCAAGCTTTGGACTTCACCGATAAGGGCAAACGGATCATCATCGATCTCACAAGGGCCCATCTCTGGGACATCACCGCAATTGGCGCATTGGACAAGGTCGTGCTGAAGTTCCGCCAGGCGGGCGACGAGGTCGAGGTTCTCGGATTCAACGAAGCGAGTGCTGATATGGTTGATCGCTTCGCGCTGCACGACAAGGATGAGCGGCGCGCGGCAAGCGCCGCACTACACTGACCGCCTGCATCCGTGCGCCTTGATGTTGTGGGCGAGCGTCATGGATCGAACCGAATTACGGCGGACCTGAAGGTGTCGATGGGCGCCGTTGCGGCGCGCTTCGCTTTTACAGTTGCACCCGGGCCTGATGGCTGGCGCAACGACCTGCACCGATCATACCGCCCTGACGGCCCGAGATTGAAGGAAGGGAGACTGGTCTTGTTGCCGCTCGAGGAATGCCGGTAGCACGGTCAGGCAAGAAGGTTTAAAGGTGACATTGCGGCAAGATGATCGAGATGAAAACTGACTCTAGCGAGGCCGCAACAGATCACGCGTACACCTCGCAGCGGTCAACGATTGCAGCGCTGTTCAGAGAATAAATAGCTGGTCGCTTTTACGCGCGCTGCTTACTCTTTAGAACGTGATTCAGGGTGGAAAGAAGCGCAACCCGGGACAACCACATAATGCGTCTGGCTTATTGCTCATGTCGACAACTGACACTAACGGCGAAAGGCGAACCGGTGAAGGTATCAATCTGCCACTGCCAGGCATGCCAGCGCCGTACCGGCTCCGCGTTCGGCGTTGCCGTGTTTTACGGGGCGGGCCAGGTGACCGCAGCCGGCAACCATAAGGCATTTCTACGCCGGGGCGAAAGCGGAAAGGAGTTGGAGTTCCGCTTTTGTCCTTGCTGCGGATCTACGGTATATTGGCTCCCGGAATTCCGGCCAAACCTCGTCGCGATTGCCCTTGGCTGTTTTGAGGATCCATCAGGCATCGAACCGACACAGAGCGTATATGAAGCAATGCAATTCCCTTGGGTCTCTTTGTGTTTGCGAAGTGAGGGATCCCATTGACCCGCCGCGTTTGCGACCGCAAGCCTCTACCATGACTCCGGCGCGACGTTAGCTTCCGGCCCTCGTCGCCTGCATGTATTATCATAACCTACTTTTTGTGGTTTCCCGAAAATGCGGCCGTCAATCCGAGGCCGATGTAAATGGACCCGCTGACCCAGCGTTCAGCTTTAAGGTAGACCGGACTGCGCTTCAGCCAATTACCCGCCGTCCCGGCAGCGAGTGCATAGGCGCCGTCCGTGAGCACTCCGATCACTGTGTAAAGAACCCCGAGGAACGCAACCTGCATTGCCACATGGCCACGCTGGGGCTCAACAAACTGCGGCAGAAAGGCGAGGAAGAACAACGCGGTTTTCGGATTGAGGAGGTTGACCAGGAAACCCTCGCGGAAAATGCGTCCGCGACTGCGCGGCTGGTCTGCGCCGTTAAAATCGGGAATGCTCGCGGGACCGAAAAGCTTCTTGAAGCCCAACCAAATCAGGTAGGCCGCGCCGGCATACTTCACCACGCTGAAGGCGATCGCGGAAGACGCCAGGAGCGCCGACAGCCCTGCAGCAGCCGCGGCGACATGCACGAGTGTGGCCGCGTGAATGCCCAGAATCGAGACGAGGCCAGCAGAACGGCCCTGCTCGACCGAGCGGGCGAAGATGTAAAGAACCGCCGGCCCAGGCACGAGAAGCAGAACAAGCGTGGCGCTGACGAACAGGCTGAGATTGGCCGCGCCGGGAATTATCGAATCCATGATTGTGTCACTCCCCTCTGTGGCGATAGCAATAGCATTGAAAAGCGTTCGGTGCGAGACCGGCTTGTTGTGCCGCCATCCAATGGTTCAGTGGGTGTGGAGTTCGCACGTCACGTTGATGTCGTCGAAAGAACCAGCTTCAGTGGCGGCTTGAACTACTATGGCAACCTCGATGTGAACCGGTACCTGTGACGCTCGCTCCACGGTTTAAACGTGGGCCTTCCGGCTGTTTATATCGTGGGAGAGCGGTACCCTCGCTTCAATGCCCGCGGCGAGTCATCGATAAATGCCGAAACTTGTTCCCAACCTGACGCGGAGCTACGTAATACCGGATTGTGGACATTGGGCGCCGCGGAAAAAAAACCGCGGTGTTAGACGCAATGATCACCTTTTCGAGGTCTATACGGGGTTGCGAGTGAGACAGTCGCACAGCAAAATCGCGCGAACCATCGTTAGTTTGTTCCGGCCGGATCACCCTCTTTGCTAGGCTCTGGTCCAGTTGAAACAGCCGAGGGGCAGAGCGGCGTTGCTTACCAACAGTGCACCGTGGCGATAGAGCTCCAAGGGATTTCCATCCGCCGGCATATCCACTGCCCACAATTGGCCCGACGCGTCAGAGGCAATTATCCTGCCGTTTACCGCGGCAATGGCAGCAAACGCATCCAGCTCGCTTGTGCCGGGTGAAAAAAGTACCGTCACCTGTGATTGATCGGACGGCGGCAGCAAAGCGAGCGGCCCCGCGGTCAGTGCCGCCACGACGAGCAAAAACGGCGATCTGGGCACACCACTCCCCCTTTTTGACCCGCTTCGGCGCATTATCCAACCAATAGTCAGAGGGATAAGTCCAAACATGGCAAACCAGAGCAAATCCCAAAAAAGCGGATTATCCACGTCCATACGGACGCGGTGAATTCCCAGAAGCCAGTGTGACAAAATACTGTCAAGGACATGCCATCCACCGAAGCCGGCAACGGCATTGGCAAACATAAGACGATCCGCTCCTGGTGCAGGGAATTCGTTGCGGGCTCGCCAGAGCAAGCAAAGTCCAATGAACACGATGAGGTACATCAGCGCATGAAAAATACCGTCCCAGAGAATGAGAAGGCGGATATCCAGCCGTGCCTGCTCAAGACCACTTAAAAGATGGTGCCATTGCAACAACTGGTGCAACACAATGCCATCGAAGAACCCGCCGAGACCAAAGCCCAGCATATAACCGGCCCATCGAAACTCTCCGGAAAAGGGCCGGAGGCTTGCTTCAGCTCCTGCGTCTGTCATTGATTTCCCTCCACTCCATTGCCATTCCAACCTCAGGAACGGCCCAATGTTCCGCAGTGTCCGTAGTTGCATGAGCCGGTCGCACGGGGCTTTGGAGCTGCGGCTGCTTATGTATCAAGAGGCAATCGCGAGGATCAAAACTGGGAGCGGCTAGCGGCTGACTTGGGTCGCGGAAGTGCTTGCACAACACGTATTCGTAACGGCGCGAATGAGCGGGGGCTCCACAACAAAAGGTCAAGCCGTTCCAGGAACCACGCGCAGCAAGCGACAGATCGGGCGAGGGTGCTCTGCGACGTTCGCTTTTCCGTGAAGCCGCTTCAGGTGACTGGCGGCCGGGGGCGGGCCTACCCGGACCAATGACTTCGGCCGCGTCTAATGACAAGCCAGACGCAAGCGAGTTGCTCCAGGTTGTGAGTAAAGGAGAATCGAATGTCTGCAATCGACCGGATTGGCGGAACCGCCGCGATTTACACACGTTTACGGCCGCAGGAGGTCACTCACACAGGCCTCGACCGGGCTGCTGAGCGGCCCGTTGCAACTTCATTCGGTGGCGCCCCCGCGCCCCTCTCCTCCAATCTTGCAAATGTACTCTGGTCGCTTCAGGGAGAACCGGCCGGACACATTGATGAGGCGCCTCTGCAGAACGGCGGGCCAAGCCCGGAGGAAGAACTGAGCAAATGGGCGCATATGAGCCTCGGCGAAAAAATCAGGGCGCAGTATCTGGAGGCGCGCGGATTAACGGAAAGCGATCTTGCCGCAATGTCGCCCGACGAGCGGAAGGCGATGGAGGACGAGATCAAGAACGCGATCATGGCTGCGCTGGAGAATACTGGCGAGGACCACACACGCCGGAGGCCGTGATCCAGCCCCAAAACGGAAGAGGTTTAGCCCCGCCGGTGCGACCGGATGAAAAGCAGTCCCTCGACGGGTGGATGCTCTCCGGCGCATGCCCGTTGCTTTTGCGTCTATATCCCCGGCCGCCCGAGTGTTGTGTCGGTTACCTGTCACTGCAGACGGAACTCGCCGTCAATGCGACGCCATTCATTCGGCCCAATCAAACGCTGGTGGGTAAAGCGGACGGAGTGAAGGGGGCCGTCGAGCCTCGTTTGCCAAAAGTCAAGGAACTTGTGCATTTCGGGGAAGTCCGGGGCAAGGTCATAATCCTGCCAGACAAAGGTCTGGAGCACGGCTTCGAAATCCGGGATCCGATAAAGGATGTGGGCAGTGGTGAGGCCATAGCCATTGAGCTGGCGTTCGAGATCGGATGAAAACTGCATGCTTCATCTCCTTTCGTGACACGGCAAAGTGTGGCGCAAAATTTTCCACGTATCAACGGTCTTCTCAACGCGAACCGTCAGAATTTCGTTCCTTTTCAGCGCATTAGCAGCAGACGATCATGAGTGCTGATTTTTTTGCGTCGACCTCTTGAAATCAAAAAATCGCCAAACCAGATTTTTGCGCGCGAACGCTCGGACGAGGTTCGCACTTCCGGGCCGGCCACCGCCGGCCCGGTAAGAACAGACGTCATCTTTTTTGTCTCACGGAGGAAAATATGTCGTTCCGACCGCTTCATGACCGCATTCTCGTCCGCCGGGTCGAATCCGAAGAAAAGACCAAAGGCGGTATTATCATCCCCGACACTGCCAAGGAAAAACCGCAGGAGGGCGAGGTCATCGCCGTTGGGCCCGGTGCGCGCAACGATGCCGGACAGATCCAGGTGCTCGACGTCAAGGTGGGCGACCGCATCCTGTTCGGCAAATGGTCAGGCACCGAGATCAAGATCAATGGCGAAGACCTGCTGATCATGAAGGAAAGCGATGTCATGGGCATCATCGGCGCCCAGGCTGAGCAGAAGAAAGCCGCCTGAGCGTCCTACCCCACACCCATCAGTCAGATAGCTGCCTATTGAGGAGTTAAAAAAATGGCTGCCAAAGAAGTCAAGTTCCACACCGATGCCCGTGAACGCATGCTGCGAGGGGTCGATGTGCTCGCTAATGCCGTGAAGGTCACGCTTGGCCCCAAGGGTCGTAACGTTGTTATCGACAAGTCCTTCGGCGCACCGCGCATCACCAAGGACGGCGTGTCGGTCGCGAAGGAAGTCGAGCTTGAAGACAAGTTCGAGAATATGGGCGCGCAGATGCTGCGCGAAGTCGCTTCGAAGACAAACGATCTGGCCGGCGACGGCACCACGACCGCAACTGTCCTCGCCCAGGCAATTGTCAAGGAAGGTGCCAAGGCGGTAGCTTCCGGAATGAACCCGATGGACCTGAAGCGCGGCATCGATCTTGCGGTCGATGCTGTCGTCAAGGAGCTGAAGACCAACGCTCGTAAGATAACCAGCAATTCCGAAATCGCCCAGGTTGGAACAATCTCTGCGAACGGGGATACGGAGATCGGCCGCTATCTTGCCGAGGCGATGGAGAAGGTCGGCAACGAAGGCGTCATCACCGTCGAGGAAGCAAAGACCGCTGAAACCGAACTTGAAGTCGTCGAAGGCATGCAGTTCGATCGCGGCTACCTGTCGCCCTACTTTGTCACCAATCAGGACAAGATGAGGGTCGAACTTGAGGATCCCTATATCCTTATCCACGAAAAGAAGCTCTCGAACCTGCAGGCCATGCTGCCGGTCCTCGAAGCGGTGGTCCAGTCGGGCAAGCCTCTCCTCATCATCGCTGAAGACGTCGAAGGCGAAGCCCTTGCAACGCTCGTCGTCAACAAGCTACGTGGCGGCCTCAAGATCGCTGCCGTCAAGGCGCCTGGCTTCGGCGACCGCCGCAAGGCCATGCTGGAAGACATCGCCATCCTGACCGGTGGTACCGTCATCTCCGAAGACCTTGGCATCAAGCTTGAAAACGTCACGCTCAACATGCTCGGACGCGCCAAAAAGGTGGCTATCGAGAAGGAGAACACCACCATCATCGACGGCGTAGGTTCCAAGTCCGAGATCGACGGCCGTGTTGCGCAGATCCGCGCTCAAATCGAGGATACCACTTCCGACTATGACCGCGAAAAGCTGCAGGAGCGTCTCGCCAAGCTCGCCGGCGGCGTTGCCGTCATCCGGGTTGGCGGCTCGACGGAAGTCGAAGTAAAGGAAAAGAAGGACCGCGTCGACGATGCGCTGCACGCCACTCGTGCGGCGGTAGAGGAAGGCATCCTGCCTGGCGGTGGCGTCGCGCTGCTGCGCGCTGTCAAGGCGCTCGACAATCTAAGTACGGCCAACCAGGATCAGAGGGTCGGCGTTGATATCGTCCGCCGTGCAATCGAGGCACCCGTCCGTCAGATCGCCGAAAACGCCGGCGCGGAAGGCTCCGTTATCGTCGGCAAGCTGCGCGAGAAGACGGACTTCTCCTTTGGCTGGAACGCACAGACAGGCGAATACGGTGATCTCTACGCGCAGGGCGTTATTGACCCGGCCAAGGTCGTTCGTACTGCGCTTCAGGATGCCGCCTCTGTAGCAGGCCTTCTGGTGACGACCGAAGCGA